>Ga0265293_10002232_pt1 | contig 39690 bp, 31 predicted proteins | sample Munlanlewell138R_FD_192505 | JGI IMG/M metagenome (GOLD analysis project Ga0265293, IMG submission 192505) | Leachate microbial communities from a municipal landfill in Southern Ontario, Canada - Leachate well 138R | ecosystem: Engineered > Solid waste > Landfill > Unclassified | place: Canada... | reverse complement strand
CGGTTGCGGCGATCTGCCATGACGCCGCCGACCAGCGTGGCTATCAGTCGCGCCGCCAACGACACGCCGCTGATAACGCCCGCCTGAGCCGCCGAGCCGGTGACGGCGATAGCGATGAGGGGTATGGCGAAGGTACCTAGGGCACTCGCGGTTCCAGTAGCCGTGTCGCTGGCCAGCCACGTGAGGTAGGTGCTGTCGCGTTCCAGGCGGTAGCTGGATCCGGTAGCCCCGTCCGGCTCCTGCGGCGGCGCAACTACGGTCGGCACGGCAGCGGGGGTGTCGCCTCTTGGGTCGGCCATATTCGCAAGTCTACTTGCGCAACTTCTATTGCGCAACTTAATCAGTTCAATCGGCGCACCTGGAACGCTACACTATGCCCGTGAGACTGCGCCCATGAGCAAGCAGGAACAGCCTAAAGGCACGGCCATCGAGCCCACCGGTCCAGACACCCAGGTGACCCAAAAACGTGAACCGCTGTACCCAACCGCCTCCGTGTCCATGCTGAAGGCGCTAGCCAACCCCCTACGCCAGCAGCTGTTCCACGCGCTCACGGTCACGGGGCATGCCCGCGCGACCGACCTTGCCGCTACGCTAGGTATCCCTGCCAACAAGGTCAGCTTCCACCTGCGGGTCCTCGCCGACGCCAACCTCATAGAAGAGGCTCCGGAACACGCGAGAGACAAGCGTGACCGCGTGTGGAAGCCGCTGAGCGGGTCGTGGGAGTTGGGTAACCCCGAGCACCCGGTCGAGGACGAGGCCTCGGCCGGCGCCGTCACGAACTGGCTTGCAGCAGACCTTCACTCTATGATCCAGCGCCTGGTGGACTGGGCACCCGAGTACCACACCGGCCGCACCACCGAAGTGCACGGCACGCTGGCGCTGTCCAACCTGTGGCTCACAGAGGCCGAGTTCGTCGACCTTATGGCCGAGTTGGACGCCGTGATGCGCGCCAAAGATGGCCGCCCGAAGGAAGCGGGTCGCCGCCGCTGGCAGCTCGGCTTCATCGCCGCCGACGACCAGATCTAAGCCACCACACCCAAGGTAGTGGCGCGGTCAACAGTGCGCGCGCTATATTGCTGGTCGGGTTCGTGACCGGACCACCGGTACGCGACCATGTGTCCACGTCATGACCCGCAGCCGCGGACGCTGTCATGTCCGCACCCAGCAGCACGGGGCCTTAGCTCAGCTGGGAGAGCACTCGCTTTGCAAGCGAGACGTCGCCGGTTCGAGTCCGGCAGGCTCCACCAATAAACCGTCTGGACCCCGCACCCGAAGCACTCGGGCTGCGGGGTCCTTGCGGGAAACCATGAGGAGACGCGCGGCTGTAGAAGTGACAAATAGCGGGACAATCGTCCCGAATGGGGCGCAAAATCGTTTGTGATAGATTAGGCCGAGAACAACACTGGGCCCGCACCCCGCGGTTGCGTACAGCACAGGGCCAGCACCATGCCCTCGCGCTAGGAGGTCGAACTGAGCGTCATCTGTGTCTATTCGTCGTGGCACGCCCAAGTGGCCTGCCCGGGTTCGTCTGAGAGCTTCCTAACGCCCAGCCTGCAACATGAAAGGGAGTGCGCTGAGGTGCCTGCCTGATGCCCAACTATTTTCCGCCCAACTCGAACTCGTTCGTTAAATGGCTAGCCTGGGGTGGCGGCACGTTCGCCATCCTCCTGATCGTGGCGCTACCCCTCTACGCACGTATGACCAACAACGCCGTCGGTGTGCCCGTGGCACAGCCGATCGACTTTCCGCACAACATCCACGTGGCCGTGATGGGCCTCGACTGCCGTTACTGCCACACTTCGGTAGAGACCTCCAACACCGCTTCCGTGCCTCCCACCGAAACGTGCATGACCTGCCACTCGCAGCTGCGCGTCGACACCCCTGAACTGCAGGCGGTGGTGGCCAGCTGGAACAGCGGCGCGCCCATCCAGTGGAACCGCGTTCACGACCTGCCCGACTACGCCTTCTTCGACCACTCGGCTCACGTGAACAACGGCGTCGGCTGCAGCAGCTGCCACGGCCGCGTGGATCAGATGGCTCAGATGTGGAAGAACGAACCGCTGACCATGGGCTGGTGCCTGGAATGCCACCGCGACCCCAGCTCGCAGCTGCGGCCCGTTAGCGAGGTGTTCAACATGTCGTACACGCCCCTGTCCGACCCGATCGCTCAGGCCAACCTCGGCCAGACGCTCATCGAGGCCTACCACATTGATACCGACAAGCTCATTCAGTGCTCCACCTGCCACCGATGACAGACGTTAGAACCGACTTCACCGATATTCGCGCGCGCCTCGCCAACCAGGAGGGTCCCGCCTACTGGCGCAGCCTAGACGAGATCGCCGACACGGACGAGTTCCAACTCTTCTTGCAGCGCGAGTTCCCGCGGCAAGCTGCGCCGCTCGAGAACGGCCTCCAGCGACGCGACTTCCTGAAACTGCTGGGCGCCAGCATGGCGCTCGCCGGGCTCTCCGCCTGCGCGCGGCCGCCGCAAGCGCACGAGAAGATCGTGCCTTACGTGCGGCAGCCCGACCAGATCACCCCGGGCCGCCCGCTCTTCTTCGCCACGGCGGTCACGTACGGCGGTTACGCCGAAGGCGTGCTGGCCGAGTCGCACCAGGGCCGCCCCACCAAGCTCGAGGGCAACCCCGACCACCCCGCCAGCCTGGGCGCCACCTCGGCCACCACGCAGGCGCTGGTCCTATCGCTCTACGACCCGGACCGCGCTCAGGACGTGCGCCGCGGCGACGAGCCCAGCAGCTGGGAAGCGTTCTACGACGCTCTGCAGGGCGCGCTAGGCTCCGCCGATCAGGGCGCCGGCCTGGCTATCCTCACCGAGAACGTCACCTCCCCCACCATGGCCGCGCAGCTGCAGGCCGTGCTGGAAGCCAACCCGCAGGCGCGCTGGTACCAGTACGACCCGCTGCACTCCGACGGCGCGCTGGAAGGCGCCCGCCTGGCGTTCGGCACGGACGTCACGCCCATCTACGATTTCTCGCAGGCCGACGTGGTGGTCTCGCTGGGTGCCGATTTCATGGACCGCGGTCCCGCCCGCCTGGCTTACGCCCGCGCGTTCGCCGACAGGCGCCGCCTGCACACCGTGCGCGACGCGGACACCATGAACCGCCTCTACCAACTCGAGGCCAGCCCCTCCGTGACCGGCACCCTGGCCGATCACCGTGTGGCCCTCAAGCCCAGCGACCTGGCCGCAGCTGCAGCCGCCCTGGCGGGCGAGCTCGGCGCCGGCGGTTCTGGTAGCAAGCCGCAGGCGTTCTCTCAGGACGTCTGGAACGCCATGCTGGCCGACCTGCAAGCCAACCAGGGCAGCAGCATCGTCATCGCCGGCGACGACCAGCCGGCGGCCGTGCACGCCTTGGCTCACGCCCTCAACGATGCGCTCGGCAACGTAGGTAACACGGTCCGCTACGTCATGCCGGCCGCCGCCCGGCCCGCCAACCACGCCGCGGAACTCACCGAGCTGGTTAGCGCCATGAACGCCGGCGACGTCAGCACGCTGCTCATCTTCGACGCCAACCCCGTCTACACGGCCCCGGCCGCCCTCGGCTTCGAGCAGGCGCTCAGCCGCGTGGCCTTCTCCGCCAAGCTCGGCCAGTATCACGACGAGACCTCGGCGCACGTCACGTGGAGCCTGCCGCAGACGCACTTCCTCGAGACGTGGGGCGACGCCCGCGCCTTCGACGGCACCATCAGCATTCAGCAGCCGCTCATCCTGCCGTTCTACGGCGGTAAGAGCAACGTTGAAGTGCTCGACATGGTGCTCGGCAACGCCAATTCGTCCGGTTACAACCTGGTGCGCAACTACTGGCGCTCCACGGTCACCGGTAGCTTCGACGACTTCTGGCGCGAGACCGTCTTCAGCGGCGTCGTGGCCGGCTCCACCAGCCCGGTGGTGGCCATAGGCACCGCGCAAGCCGGCGGCGACCTGCCGCAAGCGGCCGAGTACGAGCTCAGCCTCGTCCTCGATTCAGCCGTCATGGACGGGCGCTTCGCTAACAACGGTTGGTTGCAGGAGTTGCCGCGCCCCATCACCAAGCTCACCTGGGACAACGCCGCGTTCGTTGCCCCCGCCACCGCGGAGAGCCTGGGCGTGGGCACCGGCGACCTCGTCAGGCTAAACAGTGGTGGCCGCGAAGTGACCGCGCCCGTCTGGATTCAGCCGGGCCAGGCGCAAGGTGCCATCACCCTGCAGCTAGGCTACGGCCGCACCGCCGCCGGCAACGTGGGTAACAACGTCGGCGTCAACGCGTACGAGCTGCTCGACCTGAGCGCTAACGGCACGCAACCCGTGACCGTCACCAAGGTGGCGGGTAGCCACAAGCTCGTCAGCACCCAGATCCACCACGCGCTGGAGGGCACGGGCGAGGCGCGCCACATCGTGCGTTACGGCACCGTGCAGGAGTTCCGCGACTACGTCGCTAACCCCGACGAGCTGAGCTTCGTGCACCCCGTTCCGCACCTCCACGCGGACCTCTACCCCGACTTCCAGTACGAGGGTTACCGCTGGGGCATGGTCATCGACCAGACCGTCTGCACGGGCTGTAACGCCTGCGTGGTGGCCTGCCAGTCCGAGAACAACATCCCCGTGGTCGGCAAGGACCAAGTGGCGGTAGGCCGCGAGATGCACTGGATCCGCGTCGACAGCTACTTCGGCGGCTCCATAGACGAGCCCGAGTTCTTCAGCCAGCCCATGCCGTGCCAGCAGTGCGAGAAGGCTCCCTGCGAGCCCGTCTGCCCGGTCGGCGCCACCGTGCACGACAGCGAAGGCCTGAACGTCATGGTCTACAACCGCTGCGTGGGCACCCGCTACTGCTCCAACAACTGCCCTTACAAGGTGCGCCGCTTCAACTGGCTGCAGTACGCCGAGCTCGCCACCGACGCCACCGAGCTGTCGCTGGCCAACAACCCCGACGTCACGGTGCGTAGCCGCGGCGTCATGGAGAAGTGCACCTACTGCACCCAGCGCATCTCCATGGCCCGCATCGACGCCTCCAACGAGGACCGCCGCATAGCCGACGGCGAAGTGGTCACCGCCTGCCAGGCTGCGTGCCCCACCCAGGCCATCGTGTTCGGCGACCTGAACGATCCCGCTTCCGCTGTTGCGCGGGTGAAGAGCTCGCCGCTGAACTACGCCATGCTCGAAGAGCTCCAGACCTTCCCGCGCACCTCCTACCTGGCCAAGGTCAAGAACCCTAACGAGGCGGTGAGCTGATGGCATTGGAAACCGGCAAGGTCACCGTTTACCCCGAGACCAACAGGGTCATACGGCGCGGTGAGACCTACGGCAGCATCGACGATCGTGTCCTGACGCCCGTACTGCAGGGCTTGGAGCGGACCCCCACCTGGTGGTGGATCGGCTTCGGCATCAGCGCGGCGCTGCTCGTCGTCTACATCGTCTCCGTCGTAAAGCTCATCACCACGGGCATCGGCATCTTCGGTAACAACATCCCGGTCGCCTGGGGCATGCCGATCATCAACTTCGTGTGGTGGATCGGTATCGGTCACGCCGGGACGCTGATCTCGGCCGCCCTGCTGCTCTTCCGGCAGCCGTGGCGCACCACGGTCAACCGCTTCGCGGAGGCCATGACCATCTTCGCGGTGGTGTGCGCGGGTCTCTACCCCATCCTCCACCTGGGCCGCCCGTGGGTCTTCTACTGGCTCGTGCCTTACCCCAACACCTTCGGCCTCTTCCCGCAGTTCCGCAGCCCGCTGGACTGGGACTTCTTCGCCATCGGCACCTACTTCACCATCTCCCTCATCTTCTGGTTCATCGGCCTGATCCCCGACCTGGCGTCGCTGCGCGATAACGCCCGTAACGGCTTCCAGCGCCTCCTGTACGGCGTGCTGTCGCTCGGTTGGAACGGCTCCACTAAGGCGTGGCAGCGTTACCAGCGCGCCTACCTCTTGCTGGCCGCGCTCAGCTTCCCGCTGGTGCTCAGCGTGCACTCCACCATCGCCCTGGACTTCGCCGTGGCGCAGGTGCCCGGCTGGAACAACACCATCATGCCGCCCTACTTCGTGGCGGGCGCCGTGTTCGCAGGCTTCGCCATGGTGCTCATCCTCGGCGTGCCCTTGCGCAAGGCGCTCAAGTTCGAGCACCTCATCACGCTTCGGCACCTCGACAACGCCGCCAAGCTCATGCTCGCCACAGGCATGATCGTGGTGTACGGCTACTTCATCGAGGTCTTCATCGCCTGGTACTCGGGCGTGGAGGCCGAGCGGTACATGATCTGGAACCGCATGTTCGGGCCGCACGGTAAGTACTTCTGGGCCCTCATCTTCTGTAACTTCGTCGCCATCCAACCCCTCTGGTTCCGCAAGGTCAGGCAGAGCCCCTGGGCGCTCTTCGTCATCGCCCTCGCGGTCAGCGTGGGCATGTGGCTCGAGCGTTTCGTGATCTTCGTGGTGTCGCTCACCCGCGACTACCTGCCCTCCTCTTGGTCCGATTACGTGTCTACCTTCTGGGACTGGTCCCTCTTCATAGGTAGCCTCGGGCTCTTCGGCACGCTCTTCTTCGTGTTCGTCAGGCTGCTGCCGTCCATCGCCACGGCCGAGACGAAGGAGACCGCGTACCACGACCACCATCACGGCTCCGACGCCTTCGAGACGATAAGGATGGAGTACTACAACGCCGAGGAGACCGCATGAGCAGCGTTACCTTGGGCCGCAAAACCGAACCGCTGTACGCGCTGGTAGCCCAGTTCGACACGGTGGAAGACATCCGGCTAGCCGCCGAGCGTACCCGCAAGGCGGGCTACACGCGCACGGACGCCTACACCCCGTTCCCGGTCGAGGGCCTGGACGAGGACCTGGGCATGCGCCCCACCAACCTTGGTTGGGTCGTGCTGATCGTGGGCATCCTGGGCCTCTTGGGCGGCTTCTTCCTGCAGTGGTGGGCCAACACCGTCTACTACCCGCTGAACGCCGGCGGTAAGCCGCTGAACAGCTGGCCGAACTGGATAGTCATCATGTACGAGATCACCATCCTCTCGGCGGGCCTCACGGCGGGCATCGGCATGATCCTCCGCAACGGCCTACCGCGTCCGTACCACTCCATCTTCAACACCCCCGGCTTCGAGCAGGCCTCGCGCGACAAGTTCTTCCTCTCCATCGAGGCGCGCGACCCGAAGTTCGACCTCGTCAACACGCGCGCCTTCCTGGAGGCGCTCGAACCCGAGCGCGTGTCGGAGGTGGAGCGATGAGGGGCAAGACCTTCAAGCTACTCGCCGCCCTCACCGTCGGCATGCTCGTGCTCACCTCGTGCGGTCGCAACATGTTCGACCAGGCGCGCACGGACGCCTTCGAAGCCAGCCCGTTCTTCGCGGACGGCAGCGCCATGCGCCCCATCCCCGAAGGCACCGTCTCACGCGAACGCGGCGCGCTGGAGCCCAGCTACCTCACGGGCCTCGGCCCCACCGGTTTCCTGGCAGAGCTACCCATCGAGCTCAACACCGACGTCCTGCTGCGCGGCCAGGAGCGCTACGACATCTACTGCGCGCCCTGCCACAACTACAACGGCAACGGCGCCGGCATGATCGTGCAGCGCGGCTTCCCGCAACCGGTGTCGTTCACTGCTGAGCAGCGCCTGCTCGACTCGCCGGTGGGCTACTTCTACAACGCCATCACCAACGGGTTCGGCCGCATGTACAGTTACGCCGCACGCATCAAGCCTGAGGACCGCTGGGCCATAGCCGCCTACATCAAGGCGCTGCAGCTCAGCCAGAACGCTCAGATCACCGACGTACCTGCCGACATCCTGAGCCAGTTGAGCAGCACGGAGGCAGCACGGTGAACGTCCTCAAACTTCCCCCCATCGACACCAGCAAGCTGCAGCTCGGCGCCCTAGTGGTGGGCATCATCGCCCTGGCCGGCGCCGCGGTGCTCGGCTTCACTACCGCCGGCTCCTTCTTCGAGTCGTACCTCATGGCCTTCCTCTTCATCCTCGGGCTCTCGCTCGGCAGCCTCATGCTGCTGTTCGTGGTGCACCTGGCGGGCGGCTCCTGGGGCGCGCTCATAGCCCGGCCGCTCGAAGCGGCGGCGTCGCTCATACCGCTCCTGGCGCTCCTGTTCGTACCCATCCTCTTCGCCATGGGCGACCTCTACCCCTGGACGGACCCGGCCTTCGTAGCCGCCTGGCCCATGGTGGAGGCCAAGACTGCCTACCTGAACTCGCCGTTCTTCATCATCCGCGCCGTGATCATCTTCGCCATCTGGACGCTCGGCGTGTTCCTCTACCGCTCCCTCAGCCGCAAGCAGGACGAGACCGAAGCGGACGCCGGCCGCGCTGGGTACCGCATGAAGAACATGGCTGGTCTCTGGATCGTCATCTACGTGCTCACCATGACCTTCGCCGCCATCGACTGGGCCATGTCCCTCACCCCCACCTGGTTCTCGGGTATCTACCCGGGCATCTTCATGTCCAGCCAGGTCATCACCGCGCTGGCGCTCATAATCCTGACCATGGTGCAGATCGCGCGCGTGAACCCCACGGTCGATAAGCTGCTCACGCCTAAGCGCCTGCAGGACTTGGGTAACCTCCTCATGGCGGTCACCATGTTCTGGGCGTACACCCACATCTCGCAGTTGATCATCCAGTGGACCAACAACATCTCCGAGACGGCCACGTGGTACTTCAGCCGGCTCGGGCCGGACTGGGTGGCGTTCAGCGCCTTCATCCTCTTCTTCGGTTTCTTCGCGCCGTTCATGATCCTGTTCTCGCGCTGGGTCAAGCGCACGCGCCGCGCGCTTAGCATCGTGGCTGTGTGGGCGCTCGTGGTGCAGGCCATGAACATCTTCTGGATGCTCGCGCCAGAGTTCGGGCGCACCGGCGCGCAGCTCACCCTCATCGACATCCTGCTCCTGGTGGGCATGACCGGTGTGTGGCTGGCGCTGTTCGCACGCGCGCTGGGAGCACGTAACGTGCTGCCTGCTAACGACCCGCGTCTGGTGAAGGTGGTGGCTGAGCATCATGCCTGAGCGCCCCGAGTTCCAGAAGACGCGTCAGTACATGTTCACGCCTCAGCAGATCCGCTTGGCCGTGGCCCTGGGCACGGTGGGCATGATCGTGGTCATCGTGGGTCTCCTCTTCCTGGCTTCCTCCAGGCCGCAGGGCCGCTTCGAGGTGCTGGACGACACGCAGTTCCAGCAACACTTGGCGGACGCCACTGGCGACCTGAGCGGTTACACCGTGGACGGCGACCGCGCCACCATCGACATCAACCGCGCCATCGAGCTGGTAGCGGAACGCGGCGTACAGAACCCGGGCTTCGCTGGCGCTGCGCCGGTTGCCCCGGCCGCGCCCGCGGTGACGGCGCCACCGGCCGCTGAACCCGCGGCTGAACCCGCAGCGGCTACTGAGCCCGCCGAGGAGCCCGCCGCCGCAGAAGCAACGGCCGAGGCCGAGCCCGCGGCGCCTGTCGAGGCGGCTGCCGAGCCCGCCGCTGAACCCGCCCCCGCGGCGGCTGCGGTGGACGAGGACCTGCCTGACGGCGAGGCGGCCTTCCTGGCTACCTGCATGGCGTGCCATCAGGCTACCGGCCAGGGCGTTATGGGTGCGTTCCCGCCGTTGGCGGGCCACGCTCCTGAGGTGTACGCGGCGGACCGCAACCTTATACCCACGACCATCCTGTTCGGTCTGCAGGGCGCCATCACTGTGGACGGCATGCCTTACAACGGCATCATGACGCCCCACTTGCATCTTGATGACGCTACTGTGGCGTCGATCTCGAATTACGTCATGACGGCGTGGGGTAACGACGCCTTGGCGCCTGACTTCCAGCCGTTCTCCTCCGCCGAGGTGGAGGCGTTGCGGGGTCAGATGCTGACCATGACGGAGGTCCATGACCTTCGCACTGCGGCTGGTCTCGACTGAGCGTATAGTTCAGACTTAACTGAAGCGCCGCCGAACCTTCATTGGTTCGGCGGCGTTCTTGTTGCGCTTGCGTGTTGGACGGTCGGGTCAGACGTCTCGGGTGTCAGACATCTACGGTGTTAGACATCCAGGTTGGCGAGGTGGGCGTGGGTCTCGATGAACTCGCGTCGGGGTGGGACTTCGGTGCCCATGAGCACCTCGAAGGTCTCGCCGGCTTCTAGGGCGTCCTCTATGGTGACGCGCTTGAGGACCCGCGTTTCGGGGTTCATGGTGGTCTCCCATAGCTGTTCGGGGTTCATCTCGCCGAGGCCCTTGAAGCGTTGGATCTCGATCTTCTTGTCGCGGTTGACGCGCTGCAGTTGCGTGAGTGCGGCCTCGTCGTAGAGGTACTGCATGTCTCGCTGCCGCCCGACGCGCACGCCGTACAGGGGCGGCTGAGCGATGTAGAGGTAACCGGCGTTGATGAGGGGGCGCATGTAGCGGTAGAAGAACGTGAGGAGCAGCGTGCGGATGTGTGAGCCGTCGACGTCGGCGTCCGTCATGATGATTATGCGGTGGTAGCGGACGTCTTCGATGCTGAAGTGGGCGTCGTCGCCGGTGCCTTCTACGCCCGCGCCGATGGCGGCGATCATGGCGCGGATCTCGGCGTTCTTGAGGATGCGGCCGATGTTGGCCTTCTCCACGTTGAGGATCTTGCCGCGTAGCGGCAGGATGGCCTGGAAGCGCCGTTCGCGGCCCTGCTTGGCGCTGCCGCCAGCCGAGTCGCCTTCTACTATGTAGAGCTCGCTGACGGAGGGGTCTTCGGACTGGCAGTCGGCGAGTTTGCCGGGCAGGTCGTCGTTCTCGAGGGGGTTGGCGCGGCGCACGAGGTCGCGGGCTTTGCGGGCGGCTTCACGCGCGCGGGCGGCCTGCGACGCCTTGTCGATGATGGCCTTACCGGTCTTCGGGTTCTCCTCGAGGATCTCGGTGAGCTTCTCGTACACCACGCTGTTCACGGCGGACTGCGCTTCGGGGTTGAGGAGCTTGACCTTGGCTTGCGACTCGAACTGCGGTTCTGGCAGCTTGACGCTGATGACGCAGGAGATGCCTTCCAGGAAGTCGTCGCCGGTGGGCGCGGCTTCACCCTTCTTGAGCAGGTTCTTGTTCTTAGCGTAGTTGTTGAGCACCCGCGTGTACGCCATCTTGAAGCCGGTGAGGTGCGTGCCGCCGTCGCGGTTGGTGATCATGTTGGCGTACGTGAGGATGGTCTGGCCGTAGTTGGTGTTGTGGATGAGGCCCACGTCGACCTCGACGTCGTGCATGCCGTGGTCGGTCTGCACGGACGCGGTGCCGCTGATGACGACGGGCTTGTCGTACAGGAGTTCCGCTTCGCGCGCGAGGTTCTGAGCGAAGGCGGCCACGCCGCCCTGCTCGTGGAACGTTTCGGTCTTAGTGGCCTCGCCCCGTTCGTCGTTCAGGACGATCTTCACGCCGCCCGTGAGGAAAGCGAGCTCGCGTAAGCGGCGCCGCACGCGGCTGTAATCGAAGCCTTCGATGTCTCTGAAGACGGCCAGGTCGGGGTAGAACGTGACCTTGGAGCCCGACTGCTTCTTGGGCACGCTGCCCACCACGGTGAGGGGTTCAACGACCTCGCCGTTCTCGAAGGTGATGCGGTAATGCTTGGCGTCGCGCCAGACTTCGGCTATGAACTTGGTGGAGAGCGCGTTCACCACGGAGCTACCCACACCGTGCAGGCCGCCGGAGACTTTGTAAGCGCCCGAGTCGAACTTACCGCCGGCATGAAGCTCGGTGAAGATGACCTCGATGGCGGGGCGGCCCTCGCGCTCCATGGTGTCGACTGGAATGCCGCGGCCGTTATCGGACACGCTGGCGGAGCCGTCCTTGTTGAGGGTCACCTCGACCGTGTCGGCGAAGCCGGCCAGGCATTCGTCGATAGCGTTATCGATGATCTCCGTGAGGAGCTGGTGGAACCCGTCGATGCCGGTGCCGCCCTGCACGTACATGGCAGGCCGTTTGCGCACGCCTTCGAGGCCGCGCAGCACCTTGATGTTATCGGCGGTGTAATCGCCGTTGTTCTTGGTAGGAACTGTCAACTGAACCTCCGTGTCAGGAAGAGCGCCCACGCACACTCATAACCCGGTGCAAGCGCGTCAGAAAAGCGCCCTGCGGCGGTCTCCCTAACCCGTATATCTTACCCCGCCAGAGCACCCCCGGTCAAACCGTTCGTGCCGTGCTGGACGGGACTTTCGCCTAGCTAAGCCCGGCTCTCGCCCTCCCCTTTCGGGCCATACGAGGGGGGGCCGCCAGCCCTCACGCAGGTACAGTTGGCCATGACAAGCAACCCTACTAAGCCACTGGTGGTCATCACCGGCGCGGCCGGCGGACTGGCCCCCGCCGTCGCGCGCGCCTTCCGGTCCGCGGGGCACCCGTTAGCGCTGGTCACGCGGCCCGGCGGTGAGGGGGCCGTGGAGGAACTCGCGCGCGAACTGACGCAGGGGGCAAGCGCCGCGGCTGCGGGCAGCCCGGGCGGCTCGGGTGGCACGGTCGCCACGTACGGCATCGACCTGGCGTCCCCCAGCGGTACGCAGGCTGGCTTCGCCCGCATCGAGGCGGCGCAGGGGCCCGTGGGCCTACTCCTGAACTTAGCGGGCGGCTTCGCCATGGGCGGCCCTCACGACGCCGGCCCCGAACTGCTTCAGCACATGCTGACCATCAACCTGCACACCGCGGTGAACGCCACCAGCGCCGTGCTACCCGGCATGCTCGAGCGGGGCGCGGGCTTCGTTGCCGCCGTGGGCGCCAACGCCGTGTTGGCGCCAGCCCCAGGCATGAGCGCGTACGCCGCCGCCAAAGGCGCCGTAGCGACCTACCAGCGCGCCCTGGCAGCAGAAGTAGGCAAGCACGGCGTGAACGCCGCCCTGCTCATCCCGGCCGCCGCCATAGACACGCCCGGCAACCGCGCGGCCATGCCGAAGGCCGACCCGAACAACTGGCTCGATCCGGCGGCGTTAGCTGAAGCGCTCCTTTACCTGGCCGGCACGCGGGCGCGCGGCACCGTTCACGAGCTGGTGATCCGGCCGCACTGAGTACGCGCCCTCACACCGCGTCCTCACACCGCGTCCTCGCCGTGCGTGAAGCGCCCGGCCTTCATGGTCGCCACCGCCCGCAGCCCGTCCAGGCTCACGGTGGGGTCATGGGATAGCACCACCAGGTCCGCGTCGAAACCGGGCGCCAGCATGCCGGAACGGTGCTCGGCGCCGATGGCGTACGCCGCCCCCCTTGTGTACGCCTGCAGCGCCTCGTCGGGCCCTATGGCCTCGCCTGGGGTGAGCCGGCGACCGCTCGGCGCGGCGCGGCGAGCCGCGGACCGCAGCCCCTCGTACGGGTCAGGCGGAGCCACGGGGCTATCGGAACCGAACGCCAACACGGCCCCGGCCCGCGCCAGCGAGCGCATGGGGTAGGCACGCTCAACGCGGTCCGTAAGCTCCGTGCTGATCGAGTCCACGTCGAACGTCAGGTGGATGGGCTGCATGGACGCCACCAAGCCCAGCGCACCCGCCCGCTGCACGTCGTCTGGGTGCATGTGCTGAGCGTGCTCCAGCCGCGGTCTGAGGCCCACCGCCCGCCAGGCGGCCGCGCTCGACTCGTAGGCGTTCACCACGGCGCGGGTAGCCGCGTCGCCTATGGCGTGCACCACCGGGGTCAGCCCCGCCTTCACAGCTAGCGGCACGCGTTCGTTCAGCACCTCTGGCCCGTCCACGGCCATGCCCGTGTTCGTGCCGCCCGCGTACGGCTCCAGCATCCACGCTGTGCGGCTGCCGAGGGCACCGTCGGCGAAGAACTTGGCACCGCCCAGGGTGAAGTTCTCGCCCCCCTGCCCGGTAGCCAGCCCGATGGCGGCCGCGGCCTCGATCTGCGCGTGCGGAATGCAAGCCCACACCCTAAGCGCGTAAGCGGGGTCCGAGGCCGCCAGCGCCAGCTGCCGGAAGTAAGCCGCCGGCTCCGCGGCCATGTGGTGCACCGTCGTCACACCGAGCGCGGCGAAGTGCGCCGCGGCCCGCTGCAGCCAGCGCGTCATGGTGGCGGCGTCAGCTTCGGGTAGGGCTGCGTCGACCAGGCCACGCGCCTCCTCCAGCAGCAGCCCTGTGGGCTCGCCGCTGTCGTCCAGCACGATCACGCCGTTAGGAACGGAGGTGCCTGCCCCCACCCCGGCCAGCTTCAGCGCCGAGCGGGTGGCCCAGGCGGAGTGATGGTCCTGGCTGGCCAGCAGTACAGGGCGGCCACCTGCCGCCTCGTCGAGCGCAGCGGCCTCGCGCGGCCCGACAGTGGTGAGGCCCCAGCGGTGAAGCGCGAAGCCGGCGCCACGCACCCACTCGTCAGGCGCCAGCTGCGCGGCGCGTTCCCTGACGCGTGCGAGCGCTTCGTCCAGTGTGGCCGCGTCGAACAGGTTCACGTGATCGAGTTCCTCGCCCGTGCCGGTCAAGTGCACGTGAGCGTCGTGGAAGCCGGGCATGAGGGTCCTGCCCTCCAGGTGCACGACGCGCGTGCTGGGGCCGGCGAACACGTGCAGGTCGTCCTTACTGCCGACCGCCAGGACCTTGTTGCCGCGCACGGCCACCGCGCCCGCGCGCGGCGCTTCGGAGTCCATGGTTATGACCGACCCGTAGAACAGCGTGTCGGCGTGTTGCCGGTTGGCGCTCACCAGCTCACCCTTCCCTCTGGCTGGCCCGCCGCTGGCGCGCTTACGCCGTGCCCGCCAAGCCGCATCAGGCGCCCCTGAACTGGGGAGCGCGCTTCTCCTTGAAGGCGAGGATGCCTTCCCTAACGTCGCTCGTGGTGGCGGCGCGCGACTGCGACTCGGCCTCGAGCGCCAATTGCGCGCCCAGGTCGTTATCTAAGCTGGCGCGCAGCTCGCGTTTGAGTAGGCCGTAAGCGGCAGTTGGTCCTTGCGCCAGCTTCTGAACCTCAGCCCAGACTTCCGCCTGGAAGTCGCCTTCTATGATCCTCTCCCCCAACCCCAGCGCAAGCGCCTCGGCAGCACCGACCCGCCGGTTCGACACGGCCAATTCCATGGCGCGCCCCACGCCTACCAGGCGCGGCAGGAAGTAGCTGCCGCCCGCGTCCATGACCAGCCCTATGCCGGTGAAACCGACCGAGAAGGAGGCCCCTTCCGCCAGGAACCGCATGTCGCACGCCAGCGCCAGGCTCATGCCGGCGCCCGCCGCCACGCCGTTCACGCCCGCCACCACAGGCTTGTCTAAGGCTGCTATGGCGTGAACCACTGGGTGGTAGGAGCGGTCGAGGATCTGCCCGATGTCGCCAGAAAGCGGCGTGCTGGCCAGGTCCGCGCCGGCGCAGAAACCGCGCCCAGCGCCGGTTATCAGCACCGCGCGCACGGCCGGGTCGGCCGCGGGGCCCGTGAGGGCGTCCGCCAGCTCGGCCAGCAGCTCGAAGGTGAGGGCGTTGAGGACCTCGGGGCGGTCGAGCGTTATGCGGAGGGCGCCGCCCTCCTCGTGTAGGGCGATGGTCTTGACTGCCATGTTCACTCCTCGGAGAAACCGGCCGGCGCCGGTCGTGCGTTACCCAGTGGGCTTGTGACGCGAGTCTACCAGCGGGGCGCCTGACCGGCGGATATGGCCAGCAGAACCTCGTAATCGTCGCTAACGCCGGGATCGTTCAGGGCTGCCCGGTTGCGCCGCGTGGCGCCGCAACGCCGGCAGCGGTGCACGATCACCCAGCCCTTCTTGCCGGACTCCACTCCCACAGGCTCCAGCACACCGCCGCAGTCGCTGGCCCGGTCGCCCGGGTTCACGTCTACATGGAGCGAGTGCAGGCAGTACGGGCAGTGGTTGCGGTAACCGCCGCCCGCGAGCGGTGGCACATTAGCGCCGCAGACCTGGCAGTCGAAAGGTTGGTTGGCGCCGCGCCCGGTGAACAGCTTCACTACGCGAGCATAGCGCCGCTCAGGGCCCTGGGCCGAGGTCTACATGACCCGCGCAGGACCGGTCAGCGCCGCGTGCGCGGCTAAGATGACCGCCAGACGGCCGTTACGCAGCGGTCCGGACCTTACCCATGGAACTCCTGGTCGCACAACGTCTTACTTACCTGGTCGACGGCGCCGAGCTGCTGGTCGACCTGAACCTGCGTCTGGCGGCAGGCGAACGCGTGGGGCTGGTGGGCCCGAACGGTAGCGGTAAGTCGACGCTGCTCAGGCTGCTGGCCGGCCAGACCGAGCCGTACGCCGGGCGCCTGCAGCGCGCCCCGGGGGTGAGGACGCTGCTCCTGCCGCAAACGACCGCAGCGCCGCCTGGCGACCTGACGCTCTGGCAGTTCGCCAGCCGCGCCCTGACGGTAGTACGGGAGCTGGAGGAGCGCATGCGGCGGGCCGAGCGCGAAGCAGCCAGCGGTCAGCTGGCGGCCGACGCGTACGCGCGCCTGCAGGCCGACTTCGAGCAGGCCGGCGGCTTCGGGGCAGAGGCCAGGCTGCGCCGAGAACTGGCGGCCGTGGGCTTCGGAGCAGGAGACGACGACCGGCTGGTGGCGCACCTGTCCGCGGGCGAACGGCGCCGGCTTGCGCTGGCGACCACGCTGGCGGCGGACCCCGACATCCTGCTACTGGACGAACCCACGAACCACCTCGACCTGCCCGCGCGGGTGCGCCTGGCGCGCCGCTTGGCTGGCTTCCGCGGGGCGCTGGTGGTGATCAGCCACGACCGGGCCCTGCTCGACGAGTGCACTAACCGCACGGCGTTCCTCGAACCTCCAGGTAGCGCACAAGGCCCGAGCCGGCTGGTGCTGGAGCCCGGGCACTACACCACGGCCAAGGCCCGCCGCGAAGGCCTGCTGCGCGCCAGCCATAAGCGAGAACGTGAACGCGCCAAGGAGGCCGCCCGCCTGGAGGCCATGGCGGCGGAGCTTGCACGGTTCGGCAAGAAGGCGACCGCACGCCGGCGCGCAGCGGAGCGGAAGTCGGAGAGCCTGCGGGCGCTCACCCAGGCTGGTGAGGGCGGTGTTCACTCAAGGCAGCTGCCGCACGCTCCGCCCCACCTGGCCAGCCCAGGCGGTGGCCAAGGCCGGCGCGCCGAGCGCACGCTCCTGGAGGCCACGCGCCTGAGTAGCCCACCGGTGCTGACGGACGTGACGCTCAGCCTGCAGCGTGGCGAGCGGGTGGCGCTGCTGGGCCCGAACGGTAGCGGCAAGAGCACCCTGCTCGCCCTGCTGTCAGGCGTTACCCCCTCCGCGGATCCCGGTTCGGAGTTGCGGTTCGCACCGGGCCTGAAGCTGCGCCATATCGGGCAGGAAGAGCGGGGCCTGGAGGACGGCAGACCCCTGTGGGAGCAGGCCACGGAGCGCGTGGGCAGCGTGCGGGCCGGCGCCCTGCTGGCCGGCGCAGGTCTGGCCACTCGCACCTGGAACAACCGCCCATCCGAGCTCTCCGGCGGCGAGCGCGCTCGGGTCGGACTGGCGCTCGCGCTCGCTGAGGACGTCGACGTGTGGTTCATCGACGAACCCACCAACGACCTTGACCTGGCCGCAGTGGAGGCCCTCGAAGAGCAGCTCCTGGCGAAGCTCGAGGCCAGCGGCGCCGCCCTGCTACTGGCCACCCACGACCGGCGCCTGGCTCAAGCGCTGACGCGGGAAGTATGGTCTGTGGAGGCCGGCAGCGTGGTGCGCTACGCGGACGTGACCGCGTACCTGCGGGGTGAGCACGACCAGGACGCCGGCTCTGAGCCTGAGAACACAGGCAGCGCCGGTTCTGCGCCCACCCTGGCGGCAGCGCCTGCCGACGGGCCCGCCGAACCTGGAACGCCGCCCGGTACGGGCGCTGACCCAGAACGCTCCCTAGAACCCGGCGGCGACCGAGACCAAAGCTCGGGCCGAGACCAGAGCCGCGACCCAAGCCGAGACCAGAACGATTCGGCGGTGGAACTACTCGAGGCGCGCCGCGCCGAGCTCCTGCGCCTGCGGGACGAAGAGCCGAACCTGACGGAGAGGGACCTGTTGCGAGTCCGCACGTCGTTACTGGAGACCGAGGAGGCGCTCATGAGCGCCTACGCAGCCACGCTGCCTGCGCCCGCGCCCAGTTACAGGCTGCGGGAGGGTGGCGTCACCCTCTTCGCCGAGCCCATCCCGGCGGTTCCCTCGACCGGGTCGGGTAGAGAACACGAGGCGCTGGTGGTGCTGGCGCCGCACGCTCCCAACAACCAGGGAATCCTCGCGGGTACGCAGGTGGCTGCTGAGGCGTTCGCGGCGCTGCTCGGCGCCCAGGGTCTGCCGGACCCGGACCGTGTGCTGCGGTCTTGCGCGGCGGCGTGGCTGGAGGTGCGCTTAGTGGACTCCGTGGGTCACCTGCGCTTCGTGGAGCGCACGCAGGCGTGCGCGTTGCCGTACGTGAAGGCGGCCCTGGCCGACGCGGGGGTGCGCCTGGCGTTCACCCGCCTGGGCGCGCAGGCGGTGCAGCTCCACCACGCTGGCGCGCTACCCGGCGCGGGCCTGCGACCGGCCGGAGACGGCTGGTGGTCACTAGGGCTGGGCGAGTTCCTGCGCGCGGAAGGGTGGCGGCGGTGAAGCACCAGGTCAAGGATCCGGTCAAGAACCAGTTGGGCCAGCGCGTGCGGCGGGGCGGCGGCCGGCTGAAGCTGGCGCTGCTGCTGCTCGGGCTGGCGCTGATCCTAGTGCCGTGGCCGCCAGCGTGGGCGGAAGCCCTCTATCTGGGCGCACTGCTGCCGACATGGTCCGCGTTCTCGGCGCGCGTAATAGACGCCGTGCCGGTGTCAGTGAGCTTGCTACTGCTCATATTCCTGGTGAGCGTGCCGCTCGTCATCATGCTGGCAGTAGGCGGGAGGGCCGTGCGCGGCGTGATGCGCTTCTGGAGCTGGACGGCCCTCGTGCTCCTGCTCCTCTTCCCGTTCACGTTCGGTCTCGGCTACCGGCTGGCTCTACCGACCGGGCTCGTTACCACCCAGGCGGCCAGCTCTGAGGCCGCGCTGGCGGCCGTAAGCGCGCACGTGCTCAGCCTGCTGAGAAGCAGCAGCAACTGGTCAGCCCAACCTGGCGCCGCCGCGCTCAGCGCCGAAGCCGAGCAGGCGCAGGCGGTGGCTGCCGCCTCGACTTGCGTCGGGCGGTTCTCGCGCGAACTCAGGGCCGAGCATCCAGCCGCCACGCTGCCAACGAAGGTGAAGTACTTACCCGCGGGCCTGCTGCTGCGCTTCGGTTTCGCGGGCGTGGCGCTGCCGTGGTTGCTGGAGCCGCACGTGGACGCGGGCCTGCCAGGGCCATCAGCGCTGGCCGTTACGCTGCACGAGTTCGCTCACAGCGCCGGTCACGCCTCCGAAGCCGAGGCCGAGGCGGTAGGCATGGTGGCCGGCCTGGAATGCAGCGATCAGCGGGTGGTCTACGCCGCCGCGCTCCGCCTGGCTACTAACCTCGCGACCGGAATGCCGCCGGAGGCGCGGGCCGCGTTCATGGCTGAGTGGCCCACACGGGCCGTGGCCGACGCGCGCGCCGCCGGCCGGGCCACTCGGCGCTTCGCAGATGCGGCTCTCACGCCAGGCGCCACGGCCGCTTACGACCTCTACTTACGGAGCCAGGGCGAGTCAGGTGGCATGGCGGAGTACGACCGCGGCACAGCTCTCGCCCTGGCGGTCCTCTACCAGCGCCACCTAGCAGAGCCTAACTAGCCGGGCCCGACTAGAAGAGCCCGACTAGCCGAGTCGACTAGTCGAGCCTGACCAGATCGAACCGAGGTCAGCGCTAGGCGGTCGCTACGTCCGCGGGTTCCGGCCCCAGGTTGCGGCGTATGAGCGCGTCTAGTTCAGGGTCGCGGCCCATGAAGTCGCGGAACAGTTGAGCGGAGTCCTCGCCGTCGCCTTTGGCGAGCACGGCCGTGGCGAAGTGGCGACCCGTGTCGGGGTTGAAGATGCCCTCAGCCTGGAAGCGGCTGAAAGCGTCCGCGTCTAAGACCTCGCTCCACTTGTAACTGTAGTAACCCGCTGCGTAACCGCCCGCGAAGACGTGAGTGAAACGCGTGAGGCGCGCGCCGCTGGCGAACTCCGGCCTGACCTCGTAAGGCGCCATGATGCCCTTAGCGAACTCGAGGGGGTCCTCAGCGCCAGCCGGGTCGTAGTCGCGGTGCAGCGCTAAGTCGGCCGTGCCGAACGCCAGCTGCCGCATCTGACCGATGGCGCCCCCGAACGTGCGGGTGCGCTCGAGCCGCTGGAAGAGCTCTGCGGGGATGGTCTCGCCCGTGTCGACGTGGCGGGCGAAAAGGTCTAGCGCCTGCTTCTCCCACGTCCAGTTCTCCATGATCTGGCTCGGCAGCTCCACGAAGTCCCACGGCACGTTCATGCTGCTGCGCGCCTTGATAGGCACGCGCGACACGAGGTGGTGCAGCAGGTGCCCGAACTCGTGGAACACGGTCTCGACCTCGTCGTGCGTGAGCAGGGCGGGACCACCGCCGTCGGGGGTGCTGAAGTTGGCAGCCACGATGCCGACGTGCGGGTCGAAACCCGCCGCGGTCGGGCCGCCGTGCACCAGGCCGTTCATCCAGGCGCCGCCGCGCTTAGATTCGCGCGGGAACCAGTCGGCGTAGAGCGAACCCAGGAACGTGCCGTCCTCATGGGTCAGGTGGTAGACCTCCACGTCCTCGTGCCAGGCCGGCACGCCCGTCACGGGCGCCACCTTCACGCCGAAGAGGCGCTCGGTGAGGTCGAAGAGGCCCTTCAGGACGCCGGGGAGGGGGAAGTACGGACGCAGCTCCTCCTCACCCACGTCAAAGCGCGCCATGCGCAGCTTCTCGTGCGCGAACGCGAGGTCCCACGGCTCGAGCACATCTAAACCGAGCTCGCTAGCGGCGAACGCCTGCAGCTCCGCCACTTCACGCTCGAAGTGCGCGCGCGTCTTGCTGGTCAGTTCCGCGGTGAACTCCGCCGCGTTCGCGCCGGAGCCGATCATGCGCGGCTCCGTTTGCAGGTCGGCGTAATCCGCGTAGCCTAAGAGGTTGGCCACCTCGCGGCGCTTGGCGAGGATCTCGCGTACGAGCGGCCTGTTGTCGTGCGGCTCCTCGCCGCCGACCGCGAAGTACGCCTCGTACATGTGGCGCCTGAGTTCGCGCACCTCCGAGTACTTCATGAACGGCATGTAGGAGGGCGCCTGCAGCGTGAAGCGGTAGCCGTCAAGGCCCTTTGCTTCCGCCGCGCTCTTGGCGCGCCGCCTGGAGCTCTCGGGTAGGCCCGCCAGCTGCGCTTCGTCCTCAAGTACCAGCTCGAAGGCGTTCGTGGCGTCGAGCACGTTCTCGGAGAAGCGCGTGGAGAGGCGCGCCAGTTCGACCCGCAACGCTTCCACGCGCTGCCGGTCAGCGTCCGGCAGGTCGGCGCCGGCGCGGCGGAACTCGTCCATGGTCTTAGTCAGGTGCCGTTTGGCCACGCCGGTGAGCGCCTGGCCTTCCGCACTCTCGGCGAAGCGCTTGAGGAGCTGCCACACGCGCTGGTCGGCGGAGAGCCGCGCGAAGAAGGCCACCACCTCCGGTTGCACCTCGTTGAAGGCGCTCCGGAGCTCCGGGGAGTTCATGACCCCGTTCAGGTGAGCGACGAGGCCGTACGGCCTGTACAGCCCCTCAGCCAGTTCGTCGAGCGCTCCCAGGCTGGTCTCGTAAGTGACCGGCGCGTCCGTGTCGGCGCTGGCGCCGAGCTGCGTCAGGCGCTCCTCGGCACGCGCCAGGGCCTCACGCAGGCCCGGCACCACGTGCTTCGGTTCTATCCGGTCGAAAGGTATGACGAAATCTGTAGCTAGGAGGGGGTTCTCGGACATCAGGTCTCCCATATGAACACGCCGGCGCCCGTGAGGCGGGCGCCCGGCTAACGTCTAGGTATCGCGGGGGCGGAGGCGAACGCGTCAGGCGAAAGCCGGCACGTACTCCGCGGGCACCGGGTGACTATACAGGAAGCCCTGGCCGTCGTCGCAGTTCAGGCGCCTGAGCAGGCTGTTCTGCTCCTTCGTCTCGATCCCCTCGGCCGTAACGCGCAGCTTGAGGCTCTTACCCAGGGCGATGATGGCCCTCAGCAGCTCGATCTCCTCCACGCCAGTGTCCGCGCCGAGCCTACTGATGAAGCTGCGGTCGATCTTCAGACCGTCGAGCGGCAGGCCGCGCAGCTGGGTGAGCGACGAGTGGGCAATACCGAAGTCGTCGAGGGCCACGTGGACGCCCATGGAGCGCACTTCGGTAAGCTCCTCGGCGGCGGCGTCCAGCGTGTCCTGCCCGGTGCGCTCGCTGATCTCGAGCTCCAGGAGGCCCGGGTGCAGGTCGTAACGGCTCAGCACGTCATGTACCTGGTCCGTCATCTCGCCACTCTCGAGGGCGCTGGGGCTAACGTTCACTGCCACGCGGCGCGGGGAGCGTTGCTTCTGCCAGCGCTTGGCCTGGCGGCAGGCGCGCTCCAGCGTCCACTGGAACAGCTGGGGTCCGAGCTGCGCTTCCTCGATGAGGGGCACGAAGTCAGCGGGCCTGAGCAGGCCGCGCATGGGGTGACCCCAGCGCACGAGCGCTTCGACCGAGTTGATCGCGCCGTTATCCAGCTGCACGCGCGGCTGGTAGTGGAGCACGAACTGGTCCTCCAGCAGCGCGCGCCGCAGTTCGGCTTCGAGTGAGAGGCGGGTGCGCATCTTGGCGTTCAGGCCGTCGTCGTAGAACTTGAAGCTGCCGCGCTCGCTCTCCTTAGCGCGGGCTAGCGCCTCGAGGGCGCGCTTCACGACCACGCCCTGCGCCCGCACGCCCGTGCCGGGCATATCCACGCCGACAGTGGCGGAGAGCTTGAGGGTCAGGGAGCCGTCGGAGTAATGCTCATGCACGGCCGCCAGGGCTTTCTCGAGCACCGGTAGGGCGGCGCGTTCGTTGGGCAGGTCGCAGATGAGCAGCGCGAACGAGTCGGGCCCGAAGCGCGCCAGGGTGTCGGTGCGGCGCACGGAGCGCCGCAGGCGGCGCGCGACCTCGATGATGAGCCGTTCGCCGTGGCGCTGACTGAAGGTGCGTTCCACGAACTTGAAGTGGTCGAGGTCAAGGATGGCGAGCGCCACTTGCGTGCCGTTACGGCGAGCGTGCAGGAGGGCCTGCTGGATGCGGTCCTCGAGGAGTTGCGCGTTGGGGAGGCCCGTGAGGGCGTCCACGTGCGCTAAGCGCCAGAGTTCCGTGGCGCGCTGCTTCGACTGGGTGACGTCCTTCATCATGCCGTAGACGGCGGTGATGCCCGCCTCGTCGCTACGCCAGCGCCGGCTGGCGAAGTCCTCCACCCACAGCACCTTGCCGCCGTGCGTAACGATGCGGTACTGATCCACGCGCTTGTGGCTTGCCGCAGCGCACCCATGCGCTCCTTCAGCCGCTCGCGGTCCTCCACGTGCGCGAAGCCCTCGATGCCGCTCTTCACCACTCCTTCGAGGTCGTAACCGGTGAGGTGGCGCCACCCTTCCGAAACCCAGATCAGTTCGTTGCGGCCGTCGTCGTGCAGTAGCAGGGCGTAACTGAAGAAGCGCCCGTCGCCTTCCAACGAATCGGATAGTTCCTGGTTGGCTGCCTGAGCGCTCTGGGCGTGCACTTGGTCGCTGACGTCGCGGACGACGGTGAGTAGGTGGGTGACCTCGGCACCGCTGCCATGTATGGGGTAGTGCCGCTGTTCGCTCCAGAAGAGGCTGCCGTCGGCGCGCCAGGAGCGCACGAGGGCGGTGGCGGGCCGGCCGTTGGCTATGGCCTCGCGCACGGCGCGCTCGCCGTCCTGGTCGGTGTCGTTCTTCATCAGGAACCCGAGGCTGCGGCCCACGATGTCGGTGACCGAATAGCGCGTCAGGGCCGCCAGCTCGGTGCTGGCGTGGATTATGGGGTGACCGACTTGTTTCAGATCGGTGAGGCAGAAGCTCTCGTGAGTGAACAGGCGCGAGGTCGCTTCGATGACGCTGTCCGCGTCCATGCCTGCCAGCGCCGGGCTGATCTCCGCACGCCCTAGCGCAGGCTTCTCGAGCCGCGCAGAACGGTGGCCGGGCTGCTCGTCAACCACCTTCACTGCCTTCTGCCCTGGGGACGTGTTCGTAGTGGACGACATGCGTGGATACGTCTCCTTCTGGGCCCGGTGCGGCTCTTGCGCTGGTGACTCCTGCGCTGCCGGGTGGGGTTCCCTGCCCCGCCCGCCGGCCGCCGCTCCCCGGCATCCCTAACTCTTCCGATGTGCAACGTATCAGCAACCACTCCCTGCCCTTATGACATTTCTCCGCCCACAACGGTCTTGTGACGAAATGCACGCGGCCCACGCCCACTCCACCTAGGCACAAGCCGGGGTCTCCAGCCCTACTCTGACACTCCGTACGCTCCTATACACTCGTAGGTATGGAGGCACGGATGCCAAAGAGTACTCATCGTCACGACGTCGTGATAATCGGCGCTGGCCCCGCGGGGCTTACCGCCGGCATCTACACGGGCCGTTCGGACCTGAGCAGCATAATCATCGAGAAGGCCGTTCCGGGTGGGCAGATAGCACAGACGGAAGACGTCGAGAACTATCCCGGCTTCCCGGAACCGGTCAGCGGGTCGGAGCTCTCCGCCCGCATGGTGGCGCAGGCCGAGCGGTTCGGGGCCCGCATCGTCATGGACGAGGTCACGCGCATAGCCCAGTTGCCTGAGGGCGGCTTCCTCGTCAGCGGCCTGGAGGCCGATTACCACGCTAGCGTGGTCATCATCGCCACCGGCGCTAACCCGCGCTTGCTCGGGGTGCCGGGCGAGGACGAGCTGTACGGCCGCGGCGTTTCTACGTGCGCCACGTGCGACGGCTTCTTCTACCGCGGCCGCGAGGTCGTGGTGGTGGGCGGCGGCGACGCCGCTGTGGAGGAAGGCGCGTTCCTCACCAAGTTCGCGTCTAAGGTCACGGTCATCCACAGGCGCGGCGAACTGCGCGCCAACCAGGCCGCTCAGCAGCGCGCCTTCGCTAACCCCAAGATGGAGTTCCTGTGGCACACGGTGGCCACCGAAATCGTGGGCGAGGACGGCGTGGTCAAGGGCATCAAGACCGAGAACGTGCAGACGGGCGAGGAGGGCTTCCTACCCACCGACGGCGTCTTCGTCTACATAGGGCACGTGCCCAACACCGATTACCTGAAGGGCTTCGTAGAGCTCGGCCCGACCGGCTACGTGGCTGTCAAGGACGAGGTCTTCACCAACGTACCCGGCGTGTTCGCAGCCGGCGACGTGGCCGACGAGATCTACCGCCAGCTCTCCACCTCCGTGGGGGCGGGCACCCGCGCCGCCATGATGGCCGAGAAGTGGCTGGTCGAGGAAGGCATACCGCCCGTGCCGCGCGACGCCGGTGCTACGGACGCCGCCAACGCAACCGACGCCACCGAGGCACCCGCGGTAGCGGTGGGCTGACCTAACTTCAGCTCTCTGTTACTTAGGTAGAACCGGCGCTACCCGCGCCCGTAAGCTCCTCCCGCGTGATCAGTCGCGCGGGAGGAAGTCGTATAGGAACAAGGTCTTGTCCTGGTGCGCCAGCAAGTAACCAGCCCCGCTCCATAAGGGACTCCCGAACGCCGCACGCCACGTGGTGGCAGCGACCCCTTCAAGGGTTGACGGCACCGTCAGCCGCACGAACGGGCCGTCCGCTTGAGCGAACCAGTCAGGCCCGCCGATGAGCTGAGTGCCCGAGGTGGCGCCAGCAGCAGCCGGTGGGGTGGCCGTCTCCGACTCAAGCTCCTCGGACTCAGCCTCTTCGGACCCAAGCACCTCGGACTCAGTCTCTTCGGATTCAGTCTCCTCGGACTCAGCCTCCTCAGCCCCAGTCTCCTCTGCCCCTGGCTGTTCCGCTGCCGGCTCCTCTGGCTCTCCTGGCTCTCCTGGCTCGTCTGGTTCTTCTGCGGAACCCTCAGCGGAAGCCGCAGCAGAACCGTCAGCGTCGGGTGCTTCGTCTGCGGCAGGCGCGGCAGCGGGCGCGGCCGCGGGCGCCAACTCGCCCTGCACGCTGCCGGTGGCCAGGTCCACGCGCACGCCGTCCGGCAGGCCGGGTAGCTCCTCAGGTTGGATGCCCAGGTACTGGAGCGGTCCGGCCGGGGTCATGCCCGAAACCGGTAAACCGAGACCCAGGAGTTCGGCGTCCGACGCGCCGGGCACTTGGCGCTCCACCACGATCAGGCGCGGGGCACCGGCGGTGGTGCCGTAGCGAGCGGCCCTCACCGTGCCCGGGTCAAGGCCGAGGCGTTCGGCTACGAGGGCTATGAGCGAACTCTGGTACCCCTCCAGCACCTCGCCCGGCTCTTCCTGCCAGGTGTCGGGCCAGAGCTGCATGTCGCGCACGACCACACGCGAACCGTCGTCGGCCACGCTGAGCTGCCAGGCGCGCACCCGCTCCACCGCGCCGCCACCCAAGATGGCGTACTCGGCCTGCGTTAGCGGTGTGCGCTGCTGGGTCCGTAACGCCAGGGAACCACCCACGCGTAGCAGGCGGGCGTCCAGGCCGGTGAGGTCCTCCGACAGCACCAGGCGCGCCGCCAACGGCGTGAGGCCCGCGGGTATGCCTTCGGCCAGGGCAGGCACGGGCTGACCTCCGGCTACCAGGGGCATGGCCTCGGCGTACAGGAGTGCCGCTGGCCGGTTCGCGAATGCGCCCACACGCACGCGGAAGACGTCACCCGCGGACGAGGTGGAGCGCACGACGTACGCGGGGAAGCCTTGCCGGAGCAGGTCGCCCATGATGTCCGTGGCGGAGTCGCGGTCCGACAGCGCCACCACCTGGATCGTGTACGACGCCTGCTGCGCAACCGCGGCGGGCAGAGCGCACAGGAACAGCGCCGCCAGCAGCCTGACCGCACGGCGCGGCCACCAGCCGACCGTCGGCCGCTGTGGCGGCGTCACGCTAGAAGTCCTTCCGCTCGAAGAGTACGACCGCTAGGGCCGCGAAGAGCGCACCGTAAAGGGCTATGAGAGCGACCACCCAGGCCGTCTCGCCGCCGGGGGCGGCGTACGCGTTCAGCTGCGTGGTGAGGAGGAAGGGTTCGATGGCTGGGAACACCACCAACAGTTGCATGAAGATAAGTGAGGCGAGTGTGGCAAGCGCGCCGCCGGCCGCGTTCATGAAGACGACCGTGAAAAGTAACGCCAGCATGCCTATGGGGATGAGCGCCAGCGCCGCCAGTAGGTAACCGCGCAGCAGCTCCCCGAACGCTTGCCCGGGCGTCAGCATGCCCTGGCCGAGCAGCCCAGCCTCGCCCAAGCCAGTACCCCCGAAGAAGCCGGCGAAACCGAACGGTATGCCCGCGGCCAGCGAGGCCAGCAGGAACACGAGCAGCATGATGAACGGGTAGATGGCTATGACGATCAGCTTGGCGGCCAGCCAGTTGGGCCGCGTGACGGGCCGCAGGAGGATGGTCGGCAGCGTGCCGTTGGCTATCTCGGTGCCCAGTAGCTCGGCGGCGGATATGGCTACCAGCAGGGGCAGGAGGAACTGCATGGAGGAGAGTAGCGACAGGGCGGGCACCTGGAAGCCGGACACGAGGAAGAAGCCGTACACCTCGAAGATGCCGGGTGCGTACGCCCATAAAAGCGGGAAGACGACCAGCAGCGCCAGCCCGAAGCGCACGCTGGAGAGGCGCCAGATCTTGGCGAACTCCATGCGGAGGAGGGTCAGGATCACGCTTGCCCCCCGTAACCGCTTACGTCCGTGGCGGGCGCCACGCCCGTGCGGCGAGCGCGCTCGGCGCTGACGCGCTCACGGTAGTAAGCGCGCAGATCGAAGATGTCGCGGTTCATCTCCAGCACCCCGACGCCTGCGGCGGCCAGGATGCTGCTGACGGCGCCCAGGTCCTCGTTCGTGCGGGGTATGAACACCAGTTCGCCGCCGCGGATGGTGGCGTGCGTGACCGCTTCCGGCTGCGCCTCCAGGGCGTGCAGGCCGCGGCTGGTGTCCGTGACCCTCACCCGGAAACGCTCGCGCCTGTCGAAGAGGTTGACCTCGTCGATGAGCACCCCCTCCTCGAGGATCGCCACGCGCGTGCAGTACGCCACCACCTCGTCCAGGTGGTGGGTGGAGAGGAGCACGGCCGTGCCCTCCCCCGCCGCCTTGCGCAACACGGAGTGCACCAGGTGCAGGCTGAGCGGGTCCATGCCACTGGCGGGTTCGTCGAGCATGAGCACCTTGGGGCGCGTGAGTATGGCGGCGGCCACGCCGAGCCGCTGCCGCATGCCCAGGCTGTAAACGCCCACCTTGCGCTCCCCGGCGTCGTCCAGCTCCATGAGCCTGAGGACCTCGTCTATGCGGCCCGGTTCTACGCCGCCGGCCAGGTCAGCGTGCAGCCTGAGGTTGGCGCGGCCCGAGAGGTACGGGTAGAACGCCGCGGGCGCCTCTACCACCGCCCCCAGTTCGCGCCGCACGGCCGGGTGTTGATGCGGGTCCTTACCAAGGATGCTGACTTGGCCGCTGGTCGGGAAGGCCAAACCCGCCACCAGGCGGATGACGGTCGTCTTACCAGCGCCGTTCGGTCCCACCAGCGCGTACACCTCGCCGGGGTTAACGCGGAAGGTGAAATCGTCCACTACCGTGCGGTTGCCGTAACTCTTCGTGAGTGCGTCGGATGCGATCGCGGGGGTTGCCATGGGTCTCCTCGCGGCAGTCTATGTGGCGCGCCCCAGAGGGGCGATAACATTCTTCATGCAGCTGGGCGGCGCGCGGCGGCTGCCCGGTGAGGTGCGCCGGAACGCGCGGTCAACGCTGTTCATGAAGGCTGGCTGGCGTTCTCCGCGGCCTCGAGCTGGCGCCGCTGCTCGAGCATGAGCAGGTCCAGGACGATGTCTATGCAGCGTTCCACGGCGCGGTCGAAGTCGCTGGCCTCCACTACCGGCACTCCGTGATGCACGGCCTGGTCCGCTACGTACTGCTGCAGTATGCGTATCTCCTCGAAGTGATCTAAGTAGTTCTGCTGGCCGCGCTTGCTGCCAGTTTGGCCCTCGCGCGTGGCGAAGTGCTTCAGGTGGTCCTCCTCGTCCTCCACGCTTAGCACGATGGAGATGACGGTGGCGCCCTCCACGTGCAGGGCGGGCGACACGCCGGGGATCAGTTGCACGCCCTCCATGACTATGGAGGTGGCCTCGTAGATGTTGCGCTGCACGATGGCGGTCAGCGCCGGCTTGAGCTGGTTGACCTGCGCGAGGAACCCGCGCAGCACGCGCATGGGTTCGGGTGTGGCGGTCTGCAGTTCACGGGGCAGCAGGTCAGCGCGCCACGCTTCGTACGTGCTGGCGTGCAGCACAGGGCTCAGTTCGGGGCCGATGAGGGACCGCAGCGCCTGCCTGACGCTGTCGGTGGACACAATGCGCGGCACGCCTAAGCGGTAACCCACCTCGCTGGCTATGGCCGACTTGCCCACCCCGGGCGCGCCCCCGAACAGCACCACCAGCGGTTTGTCGCGCCGGCGGGTCTGCCGCATCATGAGGTACCGCTGCGCGAACTCGTCGCCGGCTTCCTTCTTGAGCAGGCTCACGACCTCGTCGCGCACCTGCGAGCGCTGAACCACGGACGCGTTCGTGGCGTACAGAGCGGTCTCCACGCGTTTGGCGATGTTGTGAGACAGTTCGGGGGTGAGCCCGATGGCCGTGAGGGACTGCGCCAGGATGCCACGGGAGTAAGGCAGCGTGTCGCCGCCCGGCTCGTGCACCTTCAGTTCGAACGAGGTGGAGGTGATCATCTCGTAACGCAGGCGCACGTCGCGGCCGAAGCGGCCCTCCAGGATGAGCGCCACGCGCCGCGCCAGTTCCTCGCGGGTTATGCGCTCCAGCCCCTCGGAACGCACGCCCTGCTCGACCTGGTAAGCCACCACGTTGGCCTCTTTGAAGCCGAGGCCTATCTTCTCGAGGCTGGAGGTCAGCCGGCGCCGCGTGAGCGCCTTGCCGCGGGGACCCACCAGCAGCGGCACGAACGGCGGGGTCTGCCTGAGGAAGCGTTTGGCCGCCTCGTCGCTGGTGCGGCGGCGCACTTCGGCAGCCACCATGCCGCGCAGCTCCTCCAGCTCCACGGCTTTGGCGCCGCGGTGGCGCAGCTTGCGCTCCACGTCGTGGGTGAGGTCCATAGCGTCCTCGGTGGGCACGCCGGCGCTCTGCAGCGCCTCCACCACCGAGCCTGCGGAGTACGGGTAGCGCTCCTCGCCGCGCAGCACGGTCAGTTCGCGCGGTTTAGCCAGGCGCGGTCCGCTCTTCTGGGTCTCCTGCTCGCGGTCAGCGCTCATGGTTAGGGATCCCTCGGGTCGAAGGGGTCGTTAGGACCGGTGGGATCGCCGGCGATAACTTCGAGCAGGTCACGCACCACGTTGCCCGTGAAGCCCCAGATGAGGTACTCGCCCCACGGGTACGAGTAAAGCAGGCGCCGGTACCTGGCGAGTTCGGCCACACGCGTCTGGGGTTCTATCGCTAGCAGCTCCGCTAGTGGCACCGTGAAGACGGCGTCGACCTCGCCCGGGTTGAGGGTCAGCTCCTGCGGCCACGGCACTTGCGCCACGTACGGGGTGGCCACGTAACCGGCTGGCGAGGGGTGATCGGAGAGTCGGCCGAGCACCTGGTCCGGCGTCACGCTCAGGCCGACCTCTTCCTCGGTCTCGCGCAGGGCAGCTTCCACGTGGGTCTCGCCGGGGTCCAGCCGGCCGCCGGGGAAGGCTATTTCACCAGCGTGGCTCTTGAGCCGCGCGGCGCGCACGGTGAAGAGGACCTCCACACCGTCCGGTCCGTAAAGCAGCGGCACCAGCACACTGGCGCGCCTGAAACCGTCGATCTGTAACTTGCGGGGGGTGGCCGCGGCTAGTCGCTCTGCCAGCAGCCGTGGGTCAGTCTGGGGCCCGGATGGAGCCGTCATCACGACCGCACGCCCCTACCCGCGGAGCCGACCTTTGTGCCTGAGCCTTCGAACATGCTCCGTATGCTATCAGGGCCGCCCCTCACGGCCCGTTCAGGCCGGGCGCTGGCCGGGCACTGATGAACGCCCAGTGCCGGCCGGTCACGCCGGCGTCGCGGCGGTAACTGTAGAACCGCTCCGGGTGGCAATGCGTGCAGAGCCCCGTATCGGTCACGTTGCCTGGCGTCACGCCGGCGCGCTCCAGGCTCCAGCGGTTAGCCGCCTTAATGTCGAGCCGGTACTTACCGGTCTCCGCGTCGGGCCAGGCCACGTGGTCAGGGAAGCCGGCAAGCGCGAAGCGCTCCACTACCTCTGCGCCCACCTGGTAGCAGGCACCAGCTACGCCAGGGCCCATGACCACGCGCAGGTCCGCGGGTTCGCTGCCGAACTCGGCGGCCATGCGCTGCACTACCGTGCTGGCCAGGCCAGCCACGGTGCCGCGCCAGCCGCAGTGCGCGGCGCCCACCGCCCCAGTGACGGGATCGTGAAACAGCATGGGTAAACAGTCCGCCACGCTCACCACCAGTAGCTCGTTCGGGTCGGCGCTCACGGCCGCGTCGGCCTTCTCGTGGAACCAGGTGGGGCCGCCCGTGTACACCCGGTCGCCGTGCACCTGGTGGAAGGCGCTCACCTGAGCGCGTTCGAAACCCAGCTCGCTCAGCAGCAGGTCGCGGTTGCGTTCCACTTTGTCAGGCTCGTCGCCCGAGCTGAGACCTAGGTTGAGGCTGCCGTATGGCTCTGTACTCACCCCGCCCTTACGCAGTGTGAAGCCGTGGAGGACCGCCAGGTCGTCCGTGAAGTAGCGCTGGCTGCGCGCGGGCTGCGCCGGCGCCCTCACGCGCCTGACCGTTCGGCAGGTCCGGCGGGGTCCGCGGTGTCAGGCAGCTTCTCCCCCGCCCGCACGGGCTGGCTGAGCCAGTTGCTGCTGGGCGGGAACGGGCAGCTGTAACCCTCCGCGTACGCGCAGTACGGGTGGTAGGCGTAGTTGAAGTCGAGGGTAACCGGCCCGGCCGCGCCCTCGTCCTCAAGGGTGAACTCCAGGTAGCGCCCGGCGCCGTATGTCTCGGGGCCGGACGTGGCGTCGCGGAACGGCACGAAGAGGCGCGGCCCTTCGGGAGCGTCGGGCGTGGCGTACAGAACCAGGCTTTGGTCCTGCCCGCCAAGCTGAAAGCGCGCCACGCCGTAAGGCAGGTACATGCGCTCGTCGCCTGTGCTGGTGGCCAGTAGGACCGGCTCGGCGTCGGCGGTGCGCTCTAATTGCGCGGCGACCCGGAACTGGCTGGTCTCCGGGTAGTAGGCGAGGCCCCCGAAGCTGTCGTCGCCGTACAGCGGGGAGGTGCGGTGGTTCTTCAGGTAGTCGTCCTTGGCGGCCCGCCACGTGGCGACCGCCCCGGCGGTGGGTAGCTCGGTTGCGGCCATGCGATCTGCCTCCTAGGTAGTAGTTGCGGGCGGCTTCGTGGTGGGCGGCCTCGTGCTGCGCGGCTTGGCGCAGCGCGCCCGCTAGTAGTTGCGGGCCGCCACCTCAAGGTCGGTGCTGGTTTCGAGCCAGTCGGTCACGGCCTTAACGGCGCCCCGCGTGGTTGGGGTTATGAGCGGGTCGCCGAACGTTTCGAGGCGCACTATGACCTCGTCCGCGGCCCGCTGCTGCGCCACCACCAACAGCTGTTGTCTGAGGTCGGGTTCGTCGACCGTGGACCTGATCAGCCAGCGGCCAGCGCCCTCCTCACCAGCCAACACGGTGGCCAGCTCGTGGAGTATGACGTGGCCGTCGCCGTACGGCAGGACGACCTTCTCGAAGGTGGCGCCCTGAGGCAGGCGGCCGCGTAGCAGTGCGTGGGGCATGGTCTCGGGTCTCTCCCAGGTGGGCGTCGTAGGCGCCGGGCGGTCGTTGCGGCGGAACACCACGTAGTGCAGGGGCTTCCCCTGGTCCCGCCATTTTAGGGCGTACTTCGTCTCGAACACGTCGGCCGGCGCTTCGGGCCGCGTGGCCGCGTACAGGCCAGACGCCTCAGCCTCAGCCAGCGCGAACTCCAGGTACTCGGGGTGGTCGGTGGCTAAACGCAGTTCGCCGCCAGGCTTCAGGCGCGAGCCAGCCAGCGCGAAGAAGCTGCGCTGCAGCAGTCGGTGGCGGGCGTGCTTCTCTTTGGGCCAGGGGCAGGGGAAGTTGACCACCACCACGTCCACGCTGCCTGGGGCGAACAGTTGCCTGAGCGCCACCTGGGCGCCGGACTTGATGAGCCGCACGTTTTGTACGCCTGAGCGTTTCACGCGGCGCAGCGCCCGCTGCAGGCTACCGGAGGAGACCTCGAGGCCAACGAAGCGGCTGTTGGGTTCGGCCAGCGCGCGCCTGACCGTGAAGCGGCCGTCGCCGAAACCGACCTCCACCACCAGGGGGCCCTCCGCCCCGAAGTGGTCCGACCAATCGGTGGGGTAAGGCAGCGTGCGCCACCTGAGCAGCGGCCCGGCGCCGGCCTCGTTAGTCATTATTGGTGTGTTCAAGTTGGGTCCGTTATGGGGCGCACGAGGAGCGTCTGCTCCACGCGGAGGTTCGAGCGCACGAGCGTGTCGCGGCTGAGTTCTAGGTACGGGCCGATGCCCTCCATGGGCGCCACCTGGAAGAGCAGCACGCTACCGTTGTCGCGGCGGCACGCCACCTCCTCCACCGGCGCGCCCAGCACGTTCTCCCACGCGTTCAGGATGCTGACGTCCACGCCCACCACCAGCGGCGCCAAGCGCTTACGGGTGAGCCTGGTCACGAGCCGCGCGGTGCGCGCCCGCCGGTTCTGCAGCTTCAGGACACCGGTGCGCACCAGGCGCTCACACACCACGCGCACGGCGTCCATCTCTAGGCCCAAGTTAGCGGCTATGCGGCTGACCGTGCGGTGGCCGTCGACCTGGCTCATGACCGCCAGCTCCTCGGGGTTCAGTGCGAACTCGCGCTGCTCGCCCTCCACCACTTCCGGCACCGCCGGAACGGCCTCGGACGACACCGTTATGCCGCCTGAGCCAGCCACCCCGGGCCGCGGCGTCATGCCCTTATTCACCTCGTCAAGCCGGCGCATGGCCTCGAGCACGAGGTTCTCGGTGCCCACAGCGATGGTCTTGGCTGGGCTGGGGAGGCCCAAACGGAACTCGAAAGCGCCCCGCTCGTCGGCGAACAGCGTATAGATGGCGTCCTCGCCGGCGAGCTCGCCGAACTCGGCGTGCACCACCTGCCCCCTGTCGAAGTAGATGCGCGCGCCGGTGACCGGATGCTCGATCGTGAGCCGCCCAGTCCGGCGGGCAGCCGCCAGGAGCTGGAAGAGGTCCACCAGCGAGAAGAGCCCAAGGGTACCCGTCACGCCCGACATCGTACCCCCGACGGCCGGCGGGGCGATGGGGCGAAACTACCTCCCGCCTGTGCGGATTAGCGGCCAGCACGCGCATCCGCCAGAGTCCTCCCACGAGCGGCCGGTATACTGCGCCAGTGCCGAAACGCCTGCCCCGCGCGCTGTTAAGAGAGACGGCCGGCCTCTATCCGCTAGGGGTCGGCGCCATCTGTCTTCTGCTCTCCATAGACCAGCTCAGCGTGCTCGCGCGGTTCCTCATAGAACAGGGCGCGTCCATAAGAGACGTGCTACTACTCCTGCTCTACCGGCTACCGTGGTTCCTGCACCTGGCGCTGCCCGTAGGCGTCGTGTTCGCCATCCTGCTCACAGGCGGGCGCTGGGCCAAAGACTCGGAACTCAAAGCGGCGTACTCGCTGGGCGTGCCGCCCCGCGCGCTGCTCACGCCGCTCGTCTTCTTCGGCCTGGTGGTCGGCGTGCTCACGCTCCTCAACAACGGCTTCCTGGAACCCAAAGGCGAGGAGGCGTACCAGCGCCGAATAGACGCCTTCATCTACGCGCGGCCGCCAGCCGCCCTGCAGTTGAACGCCGCCTACCAGATAGCGGGCGACGTGTTCTTCGCCTCCCGCGTCCGCACCGTGGACGGCGACCCGACCGTAGCGAACCTAGAGGGCGTGCTCGTACTGCTGCAGGACGGCACCCTGTCCACCGCGCCCACCGGCAGCTGGGACTCGGACGCGCGCACCTGGACCCTGCACCGCGTTCAGACCAGCCGCCCAGGCGAAGCGCCCACGACCAGCGACCAGGCCACCGTGCCCTTCCTGCTCGAGACCACCCCGTCCGACACGCTGGCGCGCCCCGCGCAACTGCCGCTCGGCCGGCTCATCGAGCAGCTCCGCATAGTCAGAGCCGCGGGCGGCGACGCCACCGAACTGACCTTCAGCCTGCACCGCCGCCTGGCCGACGCCTTCAGCGCGGCCATCTTCGCCACCTTCGCGGGCGCCATCGCGCTGCGCGTGCGGGGGCGCGCCGCCGGCTTCGCCTGGACCATCGTGCTCCTGGTGGGCTTCTGGGCGTTGTGGGTGCTCGCCGGTAACCTCTTCGAGTCCGGCGCCGTTCAGCCCGTACTGGCCGCCTGGCTCACCCCCGGACTCGCTGGCGTGGGCGCCGCGTTCTTGGCGTGGAGGACGCTCTCCTCATGACGCGCTGGGGCCGCTACCTGATACGCGAGACCCTGCCGCTCCTCGCTGCCGGCCTCGTGACGCTGGTGTTGCTCCTGCTCCTCTACTTCCTGCTCGACGTGCTGGCAGACGTGCTGGCGCGCGGCGCCCCCGTGGCGCTGGTGGCGCGCTACCTGCTGTTCAAGCTGCCCAGCGCCATAGGCCCAGGGCTGCCCCTAGCGCTGCTGTTCGCGGCGCTCCTCACCCTCACCCGGCTGGGGCAGGACGGCGAGATCAAGGCCGCGCTCCTAGCGGGCGTGGGACCCAAGCGCTTCGTCATGCCCCTGTTGGCGCTCGGGCTGGCGGTCAGCGCAGTGGCGCTCCTCAACAACGAACTGGTGGTGCCGTGGAGCGAGGACCGCGCCGCGGAGGTCGAGCGCGACATCCTCCTCATCTCCCCGGAGACCATCGTGCAGCAGGGCGCCTTCTTCGAGGACGCTCTGGGGAGGAGCATCTTCATCGGCGAGGTGACCCCGGACGGCGTGTTCCGCGACGTGACCGTCATAACGCCAGGCTCCGCCGCAGGCCCGCGCGAGCTGTTGCAGGCCGAGGTGGGCACCCCGGACCATGAGGCCGGCGTGTGGCACCTCGAAACCATCGGCTTCAGGGTGCTGCGCGACGCCCGCCTCACGCTCGACTTCCAGGCCGAGAGCGCCACGCTGCCCGTGCGGGGCCTAACGGCGCGCACCCCCTCTGCCACCGACCTGGCTTACCTGCCGCTCCGGCAGCTGCTAACGCGCTTACGGATCGACCCGTCGACCCCTAAACCGGCCGAGTGGACAGCCCTGCACCGCAAGCTGGCGGAGCCGCTAGCGGCCACCGCGTTCGCGCTCTTCGCCGCGGCGGTGGGGCTCTTCACGTTCAGGCGCGGCGCGCAGCTCGGCTTCGTGGCGGTGCTGCTGCTAACGTTCGTGTACTACGCCACCTGGAGCGTCAGCAAGCTCATGGGCGCGCAGGGCACGCTGCCCGCGTTCGTGGCGGGCTGGCTGCCGGTGGTGCTTTACCTGGTGGCTGGCGGTGGCCTGCTAGCGCTGGTCTGGAGACGCTGACGTGGCGCGGCGCCGCGCCCACTGGTGGTCGGCGAGGCTCCTGATCCTGGCCGCGCTGCTGCTGGGTTCGGCTTCGTTCGCGGCCCGTATAGGCATAGACGCCGGCGGCGACCCCGACAGCCGGTTAGAGATCCGCACCATCACGCTCCCTGATGGCACCGAGGTGCAACTTTACGTGCTGCAGGGCGAGACGCTGCGGGTGACCATAGACGACTCCGTGCTGGAGGCCACGCACGTGGAGGTCGACCTCGAGAACCGCCTGGTGCGCGTCATAGGCTTCGGGCGCTACACGGCCGGTGACGAGGTGGTGGAGGGTCACGACCTGGTCATAGACCTGCGCGACGAGAGCTTCGCTGGCGACGACGTGCTCATAATCTCCGACGCCATCTCCGTGAAGGGCGACCGCGCCAGCCGCGTGCCCGGCCTGATCCGCGTCGCCATGGGCCAGTTCAGCCCATGCACGCGCTGCGGGCAGGACATCGAGGATTACGGCTTCGAGGCCGAGACGCTCGAGATCTACCCCGGCGACAGGATCGTGGCGTACGAGGTGACCGTGCTGGTGCGGGCCGCGGCAGTGCTGACCCTGCCGATCATGGTGCTGCCCATCGGGCCGCAGGACCGCCTGCCGCGCCTGGAGTACGTAACGGGCACCGCCACCGAGCGCGCCCGCATTACCCTCAGCTGGCCTTACGTCATGGGGCCAGACTCTTACGGGGACGTAGGCGTGCGCTACTACGCGGACGTGCAGCCTGGCGGTTCCGGGGTGGGCGACTTCCTACTCGGCGGCGCGGTGCTCCGCAGTTACGTGGGCGGCTTCCTATCGCACCGCTTCTACACGCCCACCGGCAAGGGGAGCTTCTCCGTCGATTACACCCCGTCGTTCACCACCCCCACGGGCGTGACGGAGCGGCTCTTCCAGGTGCGCCTGGCGTACGCGGACGAGGAGGTGCTCGGGCCGCCGCGCACGACATTGTTGGTGGAACGAAACGACGCGCGCAGGGCGCGCCTGTGGGAAGCCACGCTGACGCACGAGGCGCTGGTAGAGGGCTGGCGCGGACGCTACTCGAGCCAGGTCTATCTAGACCTGGAGCCGGGCGGCCTGCTGCGCAGCCCGAGCTACGCGGGCCGCAACGTGCCCCTGCAAACGTTCAGCCGCCTGCAGCTGGAGCCCGAAGACGTGCGCTCGCTGAACCTGGGCGTCTTCCGGCTCGAGCGCTTCATGCTCGACCTGGGCGCGTTCCAGGACGTAAGCAACAGCCTCAACCGTTCCGCCGCGGTGAACCCCACGCAGACGGCGGGCAGGGTGGTGGAGGGCCACACCATCACGCTAACGCCCGTGCCGCTCTGGAACGGTTTCAGCCTGGAGGGCCGCACCGACTTCACCGGCTACTACTACTCAACCGCCGAGCGGCAGGTGGAGTGGTTGAGCCGCGTTATCGGCACGCAGCGCTTCGGCAGCCTGGGCAACCTGTCGCTCACGTTCACTCGCGACGTGCGTGAGGGCGAGACCCCGTTCCGTTTCGATCTCCTCCCCTACCGCAGCCGCACCGACCTCCGCAGCCAGCTGCGGCTCGACCCGGCGCCCTGGCTGCGCTTCGAGCAGAGCGGCGGCTACGTCTTCTTCGACGACCGCAACCCGAGCGAGGTGGGCTGGCTACCCCTGGTTAGTACCGCCACCCTGCTCAACAACCTCGACTGGATAAGCCTCACGCTGCGCAACGAGTACGACCCCAAGACGGGCGACCCGGGCACCCTCGACGCCACTCTCGACCTGCGCTCTCGCGGCCGCCTGTACGCGCAGCTCGAGCTGCGCCACTCGCAGGACCTGTCGGTCAGGCCCGACCGCCTGACGGGCGTGCTGGTGGACACCACCAGCAGCGGCGTCAAGGCGGCGGCCGGCGTCACTAACGTGGTGGAGCTGTCGGTGGAGACCGCTTACCGTTACCACCCCCTACCGCCGGAAGCGGGCGAGCCGGTCGACCATTGGGACGACCTGAACTTGCGCTTGACCCTCGGCACGCTGCGGCACGACGACCGCGTGCCCGGCTTGGCCCTCACTTACGGGTACGACCTGGACCGGGGCCGGGTCAGCGCCTTCGAAGTAGCGGCCGCGGCCACTTTCGGGCCGCTCCAGTTCGACGCGCTGCAGCGCCTCTCCCTACCCACGGGGCAGCTGGCGCGCAGCCAATTGCGCCTAGCGTGGCCGGGCGTGGCGGCGGTGCAGGCCGACGGTCTCATGTGGCTACCCACCGGTTGGCTGGACCTGCCGCAACCCGCGCCGTACGCCCGGAACCTCTCGTTCACGCTGGAGGAGGCGCCCGACCGCGGCAACCCCAGCTGGCAGGTGAGGTACAGCACGCGGCTCGACCCAAGCCTGGGTAGCGGGTTGAGCACTTACGGGTACCGCAACTCGCAACTGACGGGCCGCATGCTGCTCACGGATCAGGCCGTGGGGCCGGTGCGGTTCAGCGTGGACGGCTTCGCTGAGCTCATGTGGGCGGACGACGCGCAGCCGGACACGTACCTGCGCCGCGCGAACCTGCGCTTCGGCGTCGACGTGTACGACAGGGTCGGCCTGCAGGGCACCCTCGGCTACAGCGGCCTCTACTCGCAGTCGGCCGGGGAGGTGGTCAGCGGCCGGCTGAGCCTGCAGCAGGTGGCGCTGATCGTGAGGCCGCTCGACACGCTCTATGTGGGCGCGGTCATAACTGACGTTTGGGACCTGACCGGCAACGACGCCAGTCAGCCCGCCTTCAACTTGCAGCCCACCTTCGTGGTGGCGTGGAACCGCTGCTGCTGGGCGCTGTACGGCTCGTGGAACAGCCGCAACGGCGCCATTGCCATTACCCTCACCACCCCCGGCGCCGACCAGGGCATCGGACATATCTTCGACACGGGATGGATCATCCCGCGGAGGCAGCCATGAATGCAGCCCACATCGACGGTCGACGCGCCGCCCACGTAACCCACAACGACGCGCCCAGCGCGGACGGCACAGCCCGCCATCGTGGACCACGCCGACCGCGCGTCCTCGTTCCGCTGCTGTTAGCAGCGCTGACGCTGCTAGTGACGGCCTGCACGGGCACACGCGAGGAGCAGTCCTCCACCCTGCTGGTGGCCGGCACGGTGCAGAGCGGCACACCGGAGCTGATCCTCGTGGAGGACGGTGCGGACGGCACGGCGGCCACCGAGCGCGTGCGCTTCGTGGCTGGCAGTCGCCGCCCGCTGCAGGCTCCGGCGGTGTCCATCGACGTGACCAGCCGCGAGCTGGGCCGCACCACGGCGTGGGTGCTAGCCCGCGAGGTC
>Ga0265293_10002231_pt1 | contig 39694 bp, 43 predicted proteins | sample Munlanlewell138R_FD_192505 | JGI IMG/M metagenome (GOLD analysis project Ga0265293, IMG submission 192505) | Leachate microbial communities from a municipal landfill in Southern Ontario, Canada - Leachate well 138R | ecosystem: Engineered > Solid waste > Landfill > Unclassified | place: Canada... | reverse complement strand
CCAGCTCACCGAGCGTCGGGATCTTGCCGTTGTGTGTTGCCCAGCGCGCCCTGACCATCGTGTCGAAGGTCTTGGGGAACTCGCACTTCACGCCGACGCGCTCCATGTCCCGCTTCAGGAACGGAAAGTCGAAAAAGTCGCCGTTGTGCGCCACCAGCAGGTCGGTGATGCTGAAAATCTTGGCGATCTTCGGCGCGACGAGGTCGAACGTCGGTTCGTTCTTCAGATCCTCGGCCTTGATCCCATGTACCTTGGCGGCGCCTGGGTCGATGCGGCGCAGAGGGTTCGATCTCCATGTCTTCGTATCGATATGTGCGCCTGTCGACAGGCGGTGCAATCGACAGGTCACTTCGATGAGGCGATGTTCTTCCTCATTCTTGCCGGTGGATTCAGAGTCATAGATACAGACGACGTCCGCCATGTCAGAATGTCCTGATCGTGCCTTGCTGGGCGAGAAGTGTGCCGCAGTAGGTCCCGCGGAGGATCTGATCGGCTGCGAAGAACTGGACCGGGGTCCGCCATGCATCCGAGCAGTCGAACGTCGCCGGCGCCTTGCCACTGCACGCCGCGGTCAGCGGCAGCAGAAGCAGGGCCAGGATGGTCGGCGTTCTCACCGATCGAGATCCGGCGCGGAGAAGCCTGCCAGGTGCTTTGGGTCGCCGCTGTAAATCCACAACGCGATCCCAATTACGCCTTCCAACGCCGCGATCGGTGCGTTCCAGGCGCGGACAAACATGCCGTAGCCTTTGTAGAAAGTTGTCGTCATGCCGTTACCTCTTTCCCGTTGACTGTTGCGAGGCGGAGGAAGCTCGGGGTCGGCTTCTTCGTCTCCGGTTTCGGTTGCGGTGCTGAAGCGGAAAGGGGAGGGCCGACATAGATCTCGATCGTTTCGATCTCGAAGGCTTCGCCACTCTCCGTCACGCCGTAAACATGTGCGATGTTCGGCATCATGCCGACAGTCTTGTGATCGAGGAGCTTGACGATAGCCCTTTGAAACTCGACCCTATGAACCTTTACCGCTTTCATCACCAAAACCTTTTGTGTTTGTGTCGTCTACTATGCAGCTTGCGCTTTGTCTACAGGGAAAGCGCTCTCGCGCGTGATCCCCAGCGTCCGAAACATCTCGGCCTTGACGAAGTCATAGCGTGCGCCGAGGTCGAGCATCGTCCGCGGCACCTGGGTCCACTTGAACTGGAACTCATCGTCAGCGAGCTGCCCAAGCACCAGCAGGTGATGATGCTCCTGATAGGCGACGTTCGCCGGCGGCTTGCCGGGGATATCGTCGTAGGGCAGGGCAGGGGGCACAAGAATCAGCATGTCAAAATAATCCCGCGTCAGACAGAGCGCCTGGTTCAGGTAAATCAACGCCTCTTCATGCTCGATCCAGGTGCCGGTGGTCGCCTGCATGTCCGCGATCAGATAGGCCGCGGCATCGAGGGGCGTGCGATCAGTGACATAGTTCACCGATGCCTCGAACATATCCTCTTCCATGTTCTCAAGCACCGCGTCCTGGTACTCCAGGCGATCCGCAAACCGCGCCTGCTTGTCGAAGCTCAAGCCGTGTGTGTGGGCGATGCGGCCGGCGCTGCTCTCGATGTGACGGAGGCCGAAATCATCGGCGAGCATCTTCGCCAGGGTGGTTTTGCCTGTGCGGTGGGCGCCGCAGAAGCCGATCCTCACTTCTTCTCTCCCAGGGACACGCCGCTGCGGGTGGCGGTCGCGTCGTTCCGGTAATCGAACGTCATGCCGATGCGGTTGGCGATCTGGGCGAGCTGGGACACTGCCATTTCAGGCCCGGTCAGCGTCAGCGAAACCCTGACATGACCGACCATCGTGTTGGCGAGATCCCACAGAACCTCGTCGTCATTGTCGTCAAGCGGGTCATACCGAGCTTCCGCCTGTGCTTGGGCTGCCACCTCGGCCTGCGCAATGCGATCGGCATTGGCGCGCAGCTGCGCCGCGATAGCTTTGGCTACATCGCACTCGCCGGCGGTCGTTGCGTCGTCGGGATCTCCAACGATCCCGAAGTGGAAATATGTGTCTTTTGACATGTGTGTCGTTACCTATGCACTAGGAGGAACAGAAACCCGGCCGATACGCCGCCGGGTTCACAATTCACTGGTTGATCTGGCGCTCTACTTCCGCGGCCAGCAGGGGTTCTGGGGCGACCCAGCCTTCAGGCTTCTTGACCTTGCCGTCAGGATGATAGGCGACGGTGCCGTCAGGCTGAACCTTCGCCATGTTGGCGCCCTGGACGATCTCGAACAGCTTGCCGGGGCGAACCCCCAGCTCCACCAGACCGCCAAGCCCGAAATAGATCGCGTCGATATAGGCGTCAGCCTGGTCGACGATCGTCTCGGCTTCCTGGAGCTCGGCACATTCGCTGTCGATCCAGCTGGTGCGCTTCTCGACACGGTCGACTGGCTGCAGGGTAGGGGTGTCAGGGGCAGGGTGGTTGAACGTCTTGTGGAATTCTCGCACGGCTCCCCACACGATGTCGAACGCCTCCGCGAGCGTCGGCTTGGTTACAATCGCGACCATCAGACCGCTCCGTACAGGGACTTGAGCGTGGCAATGCCGAACTCGTCGCCATCCACGATGGGCATCACGTCGCGGAAGATGTTCGGCGCATAGTCGGCCGCTTCCGCGAGCAGGTGATTGGCAAACCGGCGGATCTCCATGTCCGCACCGTCGCCACCACGCAGCAGGATAATGTGCCGCAGGGCGCGCATGTTGCAGGTGAAAATCAAACGCGTCTCGGCTGCGTTGGGGAGGTGCGCACGCGCAGCCTCGTTGACCTTCTTCTTGAGAGCGGTGCCGCTCAGGCCCTTTGCCGACAGACGATCATGCAGGCGCTTCTGATAGCGGACATAGCTGTCGAGGGCGCGCGCGCAATCTTGTGCGAATTCCACGAACTCCGGCTCACGCAGGATCTCTTCATCGCTCATGCCTTCAAGCAGATCGACAGTCACCGGCGGGACGACGAAGCGGACATCAGCTGCGTCAGCGTTGACGTAACGCTGGCTTTCCTGGCTGTAGCCAGTGCCGACGCGGTGTCGAATCAGTTCATGCGTAAGCGACCGCGAAACGCCGGCGACCTGGAACACCAAGCTCGCATGTTCCATTACGGACCCGTGCTGCTGGGTTAAGATGTTCTCAATATAATCCTCGTTACCACGGCCCTTGCTGAAGGACCGATAGCACTGGCGCCCAGCGAACTCTGAAATATCATCAGCGTTTCCCGCTTGGTGTGTGTCGTCCCCTATGCGCTTTGCAATTTCAGAAAGCGGGGTGCCTTCGGTCTCAAGCGCATCGATGGCGCCAATCTGCTCTACGGAATTAAGAAAGTCGTCGTACAGCATCACAGTTTGCCCCGTTTTCACGACTGTCGGCGCGAAAATGAAGCGATCCAAACTCAGCATTGTGCTCACCCTATAACTAATGAGAAAAAGCGTGGTGCGGTAGAAGCGTTTGTATCGCTTCATATGCACCGCATTATGGTCGAATCACCTGGCGTGCAAGCTAATTCGTCTCGTTTTGCGACGCAGGGCGTCAGAAAACATCGTCCCAATCACCCTTTGTTGCAGCTTTGCTATACTCGGTGGCGCGTGTCTCGAAGAAATTGGCATGTTCGACCCCCGCCTGCATGGTATCCACCCAAGGAAGCGGGTTGCTTGTGACGCCATGGAACATGTCGGAATATCCCAGTTGACGCAGTCGCAGGTTGGCGATGTACCTGATGTACCGCTTGGTATCTTCCTTGGTCATTCCGGGTACGTCACCACCTTGGAATACAAGATCGATAAAAGCATCCTCGTGTCGAACAGCTTCTGCCGCGATACTTTCAATTCGTTTCTGCAATTTTGCTCGATCAATACTGGGATGTTCCATCAGCCACTGGTGGAACAGGCGCATGATCCCCTCGCAGTGCAGGCTTTCGTCGCGAACGCTCCAGCTGACAATCTGCCCCATGCCCTTCATCAGGTTGTGCCTGGGGAAGTTCAGCAGGATCGCGAAGCTGGCGAACAGGTAGAGACCCTCGCCGAACCCGGACACCGCCGCGAGGGTTTCGGCGACCTGGAACTCGTCGGTCGGGTCGAAGCTGCGGAACCAGTCCGACTTCGCCTTCATCTCCTCATATTTCTGGAACGCCGCGTACTCGCTTTCGGGAATCCCCAGCGTGTCGAGCAGCTTGCTGTAGGCGTCGATGTGTATCGTCTCCATGTTGGAGAACGCCGTCAGCATCATCTTCACCTCGGTGGGCTTGAAGATGCGGGCGTAACGATCGTGATAGCAGTCCTGGATCTCGACGTCGGCCTGGGTGAAGAACCGGAAGATATGGTCGATCAGCTGGCGCATGCGGTCGTCGAGCTTGCGATAATCCGAGACGTCCTGGGCAAGGGGAACCTCGCGCGGCAGCCAGTGCATCTGCTGCTGGCGCTCCCAGAAATCATAGGCCCATTGGTATTTGAAGGGCTTGTAGACGCCGGTTGATTCAGTGAGACTCATATTCTGCCTCGTTCCTTTGTTCCGTGTTTGTTCTAGTGGCGTGAAAGGGATGTAGGAAAGCGATTCGTTACGCCGCGACCTGGAAGCGATCAGTCTGGTTTCCCCATGCGCTCCATCCGGGGAATGTCTGTCGCGCAAACATCTCCAGGTAAGGGCCGCCAACCAGCGCCTCGATGCGCTCATACTGTTCGTCTGGCTTGCGGCTGTGCTCGCGAATGCCGGCGTCGATGATCTCGGGGACGCCTTTCGACAGGCGTTTCGGCTTGCCGCGGGTGAACAGTAGGCAGATTTCAGACTGCTTCCTTGTCCAATAGCCCATACCCATGCGCGCTCTGGTGCCGTCCTTGGTCAGCTTGCGCCAGGTGAAGGCTCGCGTCTTGAACTTGAAACCCCACGCCGCACCCAGCTCAAGCGCCTGGTCGATGTGACTGTCGATCACCCACATGAACAGCGCGCAGTCCTTGGCCGCAACGGAGGCGACCGGGATCTTGGCGAGCTCGCGCACCGTCGCTGTCGAATAGTGATCGACGGCGGTGCGATGCGGTGTGACCTGATCGCCGCCCCATGTGTTGAACCCCCAGGGCGGATCCGCGAGGATCACACCGAAGGGGCCAGCAGGGAGGGGAGGGATCATTCGCTGGTTTCGTGGTCTGCGTTGAACGCCGCCACGATCGCGTTGGGGACAGATGAACGCGCGTAAGCGTGCCTGGAGATCACGCGGCCAGTGGCGTCCCGGATATCGTAACCACCATTGCCGACTTGGTGAACATTGAAGGGCAGTTCGCCTTCGAGCTCCACCTGACCGACGCCGTCTACAAATTTCGCCGACATTTGAAAACCTCAAGAAAATGGCGTGCGTATCATCTACTATACGCACGCCACAAATTGTCAGGGTTGTGCGATTAGGCGTTATGCGCCGTGATGATCGCCTGCGGTACGGCCGCCTTGGCCCAGACCACGTTGGGGGTGCCGGCGACCGTCGAGGTCACGACGCGGCCCGCGTTGTCCTTGATCTGGAAGCCGCCGACCGGGCCGACACGCTCCAGGGTGTAGGGCTTGGTGCCCGACAGGGTGACGCTTCCAACGCCGTCTACGTTCACAGTTGCCATATTCTAACTCCTTCGTTTCTGATCAGGTGAATGTGTGTCGTCTAGCATACACTCTTTTTACTGGCAAGCCAATTACTGACACGCAAGGCATTCAAGAGGTTCTTCATAGAGGGGCTTGCCAGGCTGTTCGATCGCGGCCGATGGCATCTCGCCGGCTTGGTTGCCGACAACCATTGCCTTGGAGATCGATCGCGAGCGCAGATAGTAGAGAGACTTCAGGCCGCGCTCCCACGCCAGCTTGTGAATATCCCACAGATCCTTCTTGTGGACATCAGACCGCAGGAAGATATTCGTCGACTGCGCCTGGCAGATGTAGGGCTGGCGGTCGGCGGCATGCTCGATGACCCAGCGCTGGTCCATCTCGAACGCCGTCTTGAATGTCGCCTTCTCCATATCGGTGAGGTAGGTCAGGTGCTGCACCGAGCCGTCGTTGACGGTGATCGACTGCCACTGCTCTTCGAGCCATTGCTCAAGCGTCTCATCATCGTTGATCGACTTGAACAGCGGTTGCGTTTGCAAGAGCGCTGCAAGGTCGTTTTGAGCGACGCCAGACAGCATCGCGCGCAATTCAGCGTGACGCGACCGCAAGAGCTTGTCGAGGTGTTTGTTACGCACGTTAAACGTCCCCGACAGCGTCTTCTGGGCGAAGCTATTCGCGACATAGGGTTCACCCGCCGGCGAGCTCTCGTTGGCGATGATCGAGATCGAGGCGGTGGGGGCGATCGAGAAGATGTGCGTCAGACGGATGTCTTCACCAAGCTCCTTCGCATCGTGACACGCGCCGCGCTCCTTCGCCAGCTCGACGTTGGCGGCGTCCGCGGTTTTCTTGAGCCAGGCCCACATGCGCGTGTTGATGCCGCGCGCCTGCACGCTTTCGAACGGGATACCCTTCGATTGCAGATAACTGTGGAAGCCCATCATCCCCAGACCCACCGAGCGCTCACGCGTGGCGGCGTAACGCGCGCGTTCGAAGCCTGGCACGCCGTCAGTCTTGATGATGAAGTTTTCCAGGACGTTGTCGAGGAAGCGCAGCACGTCGCTGACAAAAAGATCATCGCCCAGCCAATCGTCGGCCTTCTCCATGTTCAGCGACGACAGACAGCACACGGCGGTGCGGACGTAGCCATGATGGTCAGGGCCGGTGGCGAGAGTGATCTCCGAACACAGGTTCGACTGCCGCACCTTGAGGCCGAGAGCCTTGTAGAGCTTGGAGACACCTTCATCCACAGCGCCCTGGAAGATGATATAAGGCTCGCCGGTCTCGACGCGCAGGGTCAGGATCTTGATCCATAGATCGCGCGCGTTGATGGTGCGGATGACCGCGCCGGTGTGCGGGCTGATGAGATCCCAGTCCTGATTGTCCTTGCTGGTCGCCTTCTTCATGAACTCTTCCGACACGGTGATGCCGTGGTGGAGGTTCAGGGCCTTGCGGTTGTGATCAGCGCCAGTCGGCTTGCGGATCTCAATGAACTCTTCGATCTCGGGGTGCGAGACATCGAGGTACGCCGCAGCAGATCCGCGCCGCAGTGAACCCTGGCTGATCGCGAGAGTCTGCGCGTCCTGCCAGTGCAGGAACGGGATGATGCCGCTGGTCTTGCCGGTCTCGTTGACCGCCTCGTTGATCGAGCGCACCGAGGACCAGCAGGTGCCGATGCCGCCGCCACGACAGGCGAGCCAGATATTCTCGGTGACGGCTGCCGCGATCGACTCCATCGAATCTTCGACGAGATTGAGGAAGCAGCTGATAGGCAGGCCGCGGTCGAGGCCGGAGTTGGACAGAACCGGGGTCGAGGGCATGAACCAGCCCTTGGCGATGTAATCATAGATGCGCTGGGCGTGGCCGCTGTCATCGCCCCATACATACTCATCCGAGTTGGCGATCGCGACACGGGCGAACATGTCCTGGTAGCGTTCGCCGCCAACGAGATAGCGGTCAGCGAGGGTGGCCTTGCCGAAGTCGCTTAGGTAGTCGTCATAACGGTCGCAGATCGAAATCGTGACGCCGTGACGGGTATATGAGCGCGGTGATACAACCGCGGCGGGAAGGCCCTCCTCGGACATGGAAACTCCTTGAATTGGAAACTAAGAATGAGGGGCCATTATAGCCAGAAAGTATGTGTGTCGTCTACTATGCACTTAGCTGATGTTCAATGCGCTCAAGACGCCTATGAGCTGTTTGAACTGTTCGGTGCGGACAGCGGCAGCGACCGCTGCGACAGCGTCGGCAGGGTGCTCAGCCTTCTTGGTGAGCCAGCGATGGCCAACCGCGATCTGCCAGTCATTGCCTGCCTTCGAGGTTGGCCATCCCACCGCGGGATGGGGCGCGATACCGACAGCCCAGCGACAGATATCTTCCTTATCAGCGGTCTTGGTGCCATGGGAAGCGAGCTTCACCTCGGCGGGGTTGACCTCAATCACCGGCACCCGGAGGCTGGCGAGCAGACCGATGCAGACGCCGTTCGAGAGCGCTGCGCGGGCTGACTGCGCGCCGAAAGGAACCTCGGCGGTGGCGATCTTGATCTTATACAGATCGATAACATCGTTGATGCCGGTCGCCAGGTCACGGGCACGCCGCAGATCGTCGGACGACTTGCGTACCTTCATCTTCTTGTCGCCAGGCGCCGTCTCGATAAGACCGACCTTGACGACGTCAAACGGCTGCGCCGCGCCGACGTTGTAGTCGACGACGGCGTAACCGACGTTAGAAATTGACGGGTCAATACCCAACATTCGGATCAGCATGTGCCCCAGCCCTCAATCTCTTCCAGGTTGGCGGCGTTCGCGTCCTGCTTGGCCTCTGCAAACGCGGCATCGAACGCCCCCTGCAGAATGGAATGCATCTCTTTCTTCTGGGTGATCATGTCCTTCAGGCGCTTGTTGATCTCGGTGATCGACAGCGGGTTGCCCTGATCGACCAGCATCTGACACATGGCTTCATCGAGGTGGGGGAAGGAGTTTTCAATGTCCTCCCACGAAACCTCGATCCAGGTCGGGTGGTCGACACCTTTGTGGATCGGCCTGTTGACCGGGATCAGGCTGAAGATCAGATTGCCACGCTTGCCGATCTTGACGTCACCTGTCTCGTAGGTCTCGCCGTGATTGATCGGTACCTTGCGGTAGGCATTCTTTGCGTCGATCCAACCGGATGCGGAGAGGGGGAGCTCCACTGTGTAGCTCCCCTTCGCACCGACGCGGGCATAAATCCGCGCCAGCTGCACCAGTCCGACCATGAAATTACTGCTCTTGGCCTTGTCGATCAGGGCCTGCTGTTCATCACTCATAACACTGTCACCGTTGAAATGTCGTTGCGTTTCTCAACACGGATCTCCTGCCGTGCATAATGTGCGATATCGTTGTGGGAGATAACGAGCACCGTACCGCGCTCGCGAGCCTTCTCTTCGAGAACACCCATCAGGCGTTCCAGACCCGCCGCGTCCAGCGCATCGTCGATCTCATCCCCGATCCAGATACCCAATGATTTGGTCGCGCGACTTGCCACCAGATCCTGGAGGGCGAGGGCGCAAGCCAGACGCACCTTGCGCTTCTCGCCACCAGAGAGCGAGGCGAACGATGGCGACTTGCCAGGCTTCTCAACCGCGATCGAGAACTTCTCCTGCAGATCCTTGCCATTCTTGGACAGGGTGAGGGTGGTCCAATAGGCTTCGATGGCGCCGTCAGCGAGCGAGCCGAGATAGTGTGCAGTCCGCTCGTTGAGATAGGGCGTCGCTTCATCGAGACGATGCGCGCGCACGCCGGCGGGGGCGTAGACCTCGACGACCGCGGCGGCATATTCATGGTCGCTCGATGCAGCCTTGAACTTCTCCTTCGCGGCGGCGCGGGTTGCCGCATGCTCCTTCAGCTCGCGCTCCATGTCGGTGATCAGGGGCGTGTGCGGGTTCGTCTCTGCTTGCGCTTGCTTGCGCTGCTGTAGCGCGTCGCGCGCGCGCTCTGCTAAGCGCGCAACCTCTCTGTGCTGGTTCTCAATCAAACCTAGCTCGCGTTGCAGGTTAGACAGACGCGACGTCTCTTCACTGACATCGGTCATGCCAGCGCGGTGCTTCTCAAGCTCCGTGGCGGCATCCTTGTCGAGCTTCTCGGCGATGGCGAGCTTCGCTTTCGCCTGCTTATACTGATCAGCAGCGTCGGTGCGCTTGGCTTCAGCGAGCTTGCGCGCCTGCTCCAGATCAGCCTTCTCGAACGGCTTGCCGCACTCGCCGCAGGGTTTGCCCTCCGACTGCTCGACCGCCTTCACGGCCTTGTCCGTGAGACGCAGAGTCCCTGCCGCAATCTCGACGCGCGAATTGGCACCGGCGCGGGTGGTCGATGTCTGCTTGGCGGTGGCCGCCAGCTCGCGCTCGCGTTCCTGTTCGGCACGCACCGAGGCGATCTTCGCTTCTGTGGCGGCGATCGTCGCCTTCAGATCCTTCTCGTCGTCGACGTTGATCGACTCCTTGAGTACCTTGGCTTGCGCCGCCAGCTCGGTCGCCTGTGTCGTGAGCGCTTTGATCTTGCCCTGCTGTGTACCGTTCCAGGTCTTCTCGGCGTCGACGGCACGCTGGATGTGACTCATCGTCTGGATGTGCAGCTCGTCGGCGCGATCATGATCGATCTGCGCATTGGCGCGGCGCGTCTGGGCGTCACGCAACCGCTCGCGCGCGATGTCATAAGCGCGGCTGTAGACGTCGACACCGGCGGCCTGCTCGACGAGGAGCTTCAAATGCTTGTCGGTCATCGCCGGCAGATCAGGCATCGCCTCCTGGCCCGAATAGACCGCGGCGTTGAACACCTCTTCCGAACAGCCCATGATCCGCTCAACGACCGCCTGGGTCAGGGTGTTGGTTCCCTTGGTCAGGTCAACCCAATCACCGTTGTCGAGCTTGTGGACGTGCAGCGCGTTCTTGTGCTTGGTATATTTGCGATAGCGGGTGACGCGGAAATGTTCACCAGCTTCCTCAAGCTCGATCGCGACGCGGCAGTTCTTGTTCTGCTGGAGATTGACGACATTGTCGCCACCTTCACCACGGGCAGTGCTGCCCCACAGGCACCAGCTGACGGCATCCGCGATCGAGCTTTTGCCCGAACCGTTCGAATTGGCGGACGTGTCGTCGTGGTTCTCGCCGCTGATGTGAACAAGGCCGCGATCATCGAGCGCGAGCTTGGCGTCACCTACGCTGAGGAAGTTTTCGATTTCGAGGGCTGTGATCTTCACGCGTCTGCTCCCACCATGCGGGCTTCGGACAGGACGTCGAGCGCCTGGAGGGCGATCTTCTTCTTGTCCAGTTTGGTTTCGAGGTGCTGCCCCACATAGGACGCGACCGACGCCTCAAGCGTCAGGCCGGTCTTGCTCGATCCGTTTGCGCGAACCTGGGGACGCTTCTTTGAACTGTGATCGACGATACCAAGCGCGCCGATCTTCTCGATCGCGGCCTTGGTCGCCTTGATGACCGACTCTTCCTCGTCCATCAGGCGCAGTCGGACATAGTTGCCCTTCAGATGCTTGCCGACATCGTCCGGCGCATCGACGTTCATGAAGAGCGGCGCCTGGGTCGGATGATGCTCGACGCGATCCGGGTAAACCAGCAAGAAACCGGCAGCCGTGCCTGGGTCGCTCCACGTCTGATGCGTCGTCGCGCCGACCGAATAGACACCACCGGGGAATTCCTTGTGGTTGTGATAGTGACCGACGAACACGCGGCGATAACCGAGCGCCGCAAGCTCTTCCGGCGTCAGACCGTGGTCGGGGATACCCCTGATGACCGAGTTGAGCGGCGCGTGAATGACGAGATCCACCGTGCTCTTGTCGAAGGCAAAATCATCCATCGTGGCGCGAAGGTCGTCCAGGTTCTCGATCCAGGGGATGAGACGCACCTGTGCCGAGCTCGACCATTCCGGGGTGACGACGACTTCCATGCCGGAAATCTGCTGGAGCTGCTGCATCGCGTTGCCGAGCTTGTCGGCGTGCTTTCCCTCAAGATCATGATTCCCAGGGATGATCAGGACTTCAAGACCCTTGTCCGCGATCCTTTCGAATGCGTCGAACGTCGGATTGAACACGCTCGGCTCGATCTTGCCGCGAACGTGAAAGAGATCACCCGCCACGACCAGCGTTCGGCCGCCGGCGGCCTTCAACGTGGACGCAGCGCGCTCAAGCTCGTTGAGGATGGCCTGCAGGCGAGAGTTGATACCAACGGCGTTGGTCGTCGCGAACTGGGACCAGTTGTGACAATGCACGTCGGAGACGATTGCGTATGGCTTGCTCACGCGACAGCCTCCCTTTTGATCTTGGCAAAGCCGATGGTCAGAGGGCCGAGCAGGAAGGCGATCGCCCACTGGTCGTCCTTGCCCTGGCCGGTCTCGAAGCCGATGGCGAATTGCAGCGTCAGAGTGGCGACACAGAAGACGCCCCCGAACCATTGCGTAAACAGAATCTTCTTCACTTCGACTCCTGCATGTGTGTCGTTATGCATATGCGATATCACGACGAACGCGCTTCTTCAAGTTGGGACCGAGGTTTCGACAGTGGAAACGTGACAGCGGCACCAGTCTCGTGCGGCGCTCCATATAATCCTTGCCTGTGGAGGACATGTCGCTATCGAAAAAATCGTCGGCGCGGGCGACAAACACCCTTGCGAACTCCTCAATGACGATGATGACAATTTCCACGTTCAACCGTTTGACGACGCGGGTCAGCAATTCCGAGTCTACCTGCATCGCGGCGCGACCATGTTTCTGCGCATCGTGGACTGTCCTGTGACCGTCGCGCCAGATATCCTTGGCCCGCTGCTCGACCATCAGAATCTTCTTGCCGTTCTCCGTTGTCAGGATGCGACCGCGCACCCGGTTCGCCACCTTGTAGTTACCGTTGTAGATCAGCGTCTTGAGCAATGGCCTCAACATCTTTTTGAGGCTCGCGGAGAAGGTAGATGGCGGTAAGAGAGGCGTCTTTGTGGATGATGTTAGGGCCATAATTCCGTCTCAAATAGTCCAGCAGAGCTCGCGGCGCTTCGTGATGCGGCCTATCGAGCATCTGGTGGTTGGCATGCGCGTGACGACGCGAGCATGACCGAAGACCTGCTTCGTGCGGGATGACACCAGAGCGACCTGATCCCATTCCAGCAGGCGCTTCGACCAAGAGACCCCAACCCGGAAAGTGTTTGCGATGTGCGATAGTCCGACATCGTTCTGGAAGGCGAGGGGAGGGACCATTGTCATGCACATGTCCGGTTGCGTCAGACTGGCGTCACAACCGGGGCGAGACGCGCACATCGTACACAGCCGCTTCCCTGGCGCGATGAAAAATCGCTCGTCATCGCGCCGCAGGAACCGCGTGTTGGTGTTGATCGGTGCGCTTTCGTTCATAGCTTTGCTTAGCACGACACAGCGCACTGTCGGGTGGGAAATCAGACGACCCCTTGCTTCTTCTCGGCCATGGTGATCAGCACGTCGAGCGCGTTGGGGGTCTTCTCGACCGCCGCGAGGATCTTCGTGCGGTCATAGGACTGACCTTCCCAGACGATCTTGGTGCCGTCGCGCTCGATACCCTCGATCTCGATCAGGTGATCGATCATGCTTTCCACCGGATCGATATAGCCGCTGCCGTCTTCGCGGAACTTAAACTCCCAGCTGGTCTTTACGAACGGCCGATAGGTCTTGTTCTTGATCGTCTCGGCGGTGATCGATTGACCCAGGAATTCCTTGGTTTTCTTGTCCTTGTTGACCGAGCGGCCGAGGTACATACGGGTCGACGCGTAGTAGGGGAGGGCCTCCCCGCCGACGGTGTAACGCGGATCGCCGAACATCACGCCAGGCTTGGTGCGCAGCTGGTTGAGGAACAGTACCAAAGCATTGTTCTCTTCCACGAGCGCGTTGAAGCCCGGCAGCTCCTGTGACGCAGCTGTGGCGAGCGACAGCTTATCTTTCATGTTGAGGCCGTTCTTCCGCTCCAGCTTGGCTTCCGGCACCATCGCCGCAAAGCTGTCGAAGACGACGACGAGCGGCGCTTCGAACGGGATGACCTTGGCGCCGCGGATGGTTTCCATCCAGTCGATCGCCTGATTGAGCGATTCCTCGAAGGAGCGCGGGCGCTTATAGGTGTAGATGCCGGGGGTGGTATCTAGGCCGAACTCGCGCGCGATCTTCTCATCGAAACTGCGTTCGTGGTCCTGGAAATCAGACGCACCGCCGGCCTGCTGCGCACCGATCATCACGGCGGTGGCGAGCTGGGTCTTGCCGGCCGAGGGTGGGCCGGCGATCTCGTGAATGCGGGCCGACTTGAAGCCGCCACCGCGATACTTTCCAGACAGCGCGTAGTCGACGTTGGGGATGCCAGTCGAGAGGTACAGACCGATATCCTTAACCTTGTCGGACTTCACACCTTCCTTGGTCAGGGCTTTGGCCAGGGCGTCTGCGATACTCATACTTGCTCCTCTACGATGCGAAATGGTGACGTGAAATAATCGAAGCGGTCGAGGATCGACGAGAAGCCGAACTCGGCGCAGAATGTCTGGAAGCCGTCGAGGTCGATCGGCTGCTCAACCATCTTCAAACCGACGGGCTTGGGGATGGCGGGGTGATTGAGATCGACGAGGGTCTGGTTGATCAGGAAGCGCTCGCGGATCTCCGGGTCCTGATGCAGACGCCGGTATTTCAGATACATATTCTTGCCGGTGGCTTCCTTCCACATCCGCTGCGCTTCGTCGAAGGGCGTGTCGAGGAAATCCTGGACGCGCGGGAAGATGCCGAGCAGCTCCTGCGCGCCCTTCTCGCCGATACCTCCGCAACCGGGGACGTTGTCGCCGGCGTCACCCTGCAGGGCCTTGGAGTCCGTGAAGGCGCCTTGCGACTGATAGCCGGTGAACTCCTGGAAATCGCGGAGCGTGCATTTGCGGTCGAACTTGTGATCAACCCAGCTGACGCCCTTCTGGACCAGCTGGAGCCAGTCCTTGTCGCCGGTGATCAACGTGACCTTGTGACCCTTCGTCATCGCATTGCGTACAAGGATCGCCGCGAGGTCATCTGCTTCCATGTTCGACGCGATGAGCTGGCGGACACCGAGCAAGCGAAAGCCGCGCGCGATGGCGGGCCGCGCTTTCTTGTAAGCCTCGCGGGCAGCGACCTTCTCGGCGCTGTCGACACGATTGGCCTTATATTCCTTGACGTCACCCTTGGTGGCGTCCTTGCGCCAGGAGCGACCGTCCCAGAGCACCACCGGCAGACTGGAGGCGCGACCACGCATGACCTTGCGCATGGTCGACAGCGCCCCGAAGATCGCCGTGGTATCGACCGAACCGGCGACGAGGCGAGGGCCACCGCGTGCGTGCGCTGCGTGCCCTATGCTGTTGCCGTCGATATAGGTGTGAAACATTGAACGTCCCTTAAAATTGTCATGCGAGGGAGAAAGAGACTGCTCGGCCTTTTGAACCTCGCGCCTTGTTACGGGCGCTCTTTCTCCCTCACAGCACCGACCGTGATATGCGGATTTGCTGCTATGCCCTCGTCAGAGCTTTCCACCGCTGAGTGCGTCGGTTCCCTCTCTGCCTGTGAAACTGGAGGGGAGGGTGATGCCGGGGCTATTAGCTCACCCTCCCCATTGGCTATCAGGTTGCCACCCTCTCATTGGCGGCTCTTCACCGCCTTCGTCACTGACGGGGCTTCCATCCCCGTCAGCACCTCTCGTTAGCCGTCGAGGCTGTCCAGGATCGCCGCGAGATCGTCATCGTCGTCCTGCGGTTCCGGGGCCGGCTTCGACGCCTTGCCCTTGGTCTTGGGCTTGGTTTCTTCCTCGACCTCGAACGGCGGCTCGTCGTCGGCAACCTCGTCACCGACTTCGGTGAAGGACGCTTCCTCGATCACCGAGTCCACCAGACTGTCCAGATCGTCGTCTTCCTCCACGGTCGTAACCGTGTTGGCGTCGCCGCTGTTCTTCGGCCCGGTGAGCCGACCGGCAGCACCGCTACCATCCGAGGCCGGTGCGACGCCGATCTTCTGGAGCAGCGTCAGCGCCTTCTGCTCCTTCTCGTGGAACAGATCCTTGATCCACTGATCAAGATCGACGGTCTTCTCAAAGATGCTTTCCTTGAGCGGGAGCGGACGAGGCGTCGCGTTCCACTTATACTCGGTCTGCATGCCCTGGCCGGACTTCTCGACCTGGAACAGGTGGCCGCGGTCGAGGCTCGACAGATCATGATCTTCGTCCGCATCGAAATAGGTTTCGAAGTTGGACAGGATCTCGTCGAACGCCGTCCGGCTGACTTCGATCAGCTGCGGCTTGTCAGGCGGAGAATTCGGGTCGGCAACCGTCTTCTTGGTCTTGGGGTCGACCGTACCGAGGATCACCGCCTGGAAGACGACGCGCGGGCTCGCACGCATGTCCCGATAGAACTTCTTCTCGTCGTCGTTGTCGGCGTTGTTGATCGCCGCATCGAGCAGGCCGCGCACGGTGTCGTCCTCGCCGTAGGTGAGGTAGCGGTCGCCGATCGCTGCCTTCTGCTGCCCGTCGTGCGACTTGAGATAGTGAATGCCGAAGTCGCGCCAGAAGTCACCGCCATCCGCGGCGGGGACAATGCGGAAATAGGTCTTGCCCTGCGGGAACTTGTAGGTGCGGATGCCCCGCGCCGACTGTTCCGCGATCTGCTTGCGCTTCTGTTCGATACGTTCGCGCATCGTCAATGCACTCATGATTATACTCCTTGCTTCTTGTTGCAATATAGCTCTGTGGTTTGTGGGATTGGGTGGGATTTACTGTTCGGTGGTGGCTTCTGCTTCCTCTTTTCTTGCTTGTCTGCGGTTTCGATAGCGGTCGACGGCCGACGATGCTTCGGTGGTCAGCAACTGGCCGCGCATCTGCTCGCGGGTCAGGTGACCAAGCCCCGTCAACATGTCGCGGCGAGTGCGGAACGCCTCGTATGCGACGCGGCAGATCGATTCGACCTCGTCGGCATCCATCTTGAGCTTGGCGATCTTGAGATACTGGTTGTCGGTCTCCACAAGGTCGTTGACCGCGGATACCGTCGGCTTGTCCTCGGCATCGATGATCTGCTGCCGGTAGCGTTTGGCCAGTTTGGCGCGCAACGTCTTCAAAAGCAGGTCATAATGTGCCGCCTGCTTCTTGGCTTTGGCGTGCTGCATTCCGTAAAAGGCGGCGAGCCCGGTCTGCTTGCGCATCGCCTCCGAAATGTCGTCCTGGTTCTCGCTGATGTCGGCGGTGAAGCGTTCAACGTCGATCAGGGGGTCAATCTGTAGAGCGGTGGGTTCAGTCATTTTTACCTCGTTGCATGTGTGTCATGCACTATGCACTCAAGCTGCGCAAGCGTTAATATCGATGAGGGACTTGGCTTCTTCAAAGATGCGGCGCAGAATCTCGGCCTTCGAGGGGTCGTGATAAATTTGCCCAGGGTTGAAGCCAATAATCAGCGTGGCGTCGAGCGTCGAATTGAACTTCTTGGTGCCGATCAGATCACTTGGCTTCTTGGCATCGGGGATCAGCGCCTTGATCGCCTGCGTACCAAGCAGGATGATGACTGGCGGCTTGGTGATCCTGATTTCCTCCATCAGATACGGCACCGACATGGCGATCTCCGCGGCCGGGATCGACTTCTCGTCCTTGCTCTTCGGGCGCTTGGCGACAAACGTCCAATAGCCGTGGTCGATGTGCAGCCCCGCGTCAGACAGGGACGGCTTCACGTTCTTGATGAAGCTGAACGAGTCTGTGATCAGTTCCTGGTCCGTCATTGGCGCGTCGAAGATAACCATGAAGCGCGCATCCTTGCCGAGATGCGGCAAACATGTCGCGTTCCCCAGCTTGCTGACCATATCGTCGTAGATATGGTTGAGCGCCGCATCGACATCGACGCTGGTGTCCACGTCGCGGTCAGCCATCACGCCCTGGTCGAGCACGCCGGGCATGAGCTCCACCTGATCGCGACGGCGCGAGACGTCGAGCGCGTGCAGCTGGCCAGGCTCGATGCGCGCGAACGCGCCAACCTTGTCGAGGTGATCGATGGCCCGCGAGTTGAGCAGACGCGGCGGGACACGCTGGCGCAGATCGTCGATCGATTGGAAGGGGCCGGGGCCAAGCTGCACGGTGGTCTTGCCGACCTTGCCGGTGACGACGCTCTTGCGCGCCTGCACCACCGCGGCGGCGCCATTCATCGAGACGTTCTTGACCGCGGACAGCGGCGCCGTGATCGATGTGTCCGTCATGACCTCGAAACTGCCCGTCGATATGTTGATGTCCGGCGGCATCACGGAGATCTGATCGAGCGCAGCCGACGCCACGATCGCGGCGAGCTTGTCCTCCTTGGCGGTGGTCAGCGCGGCGGCGTAGAACTCGACGAGATAATGCGCCTTCAGATAGGCGGCCTGGAATGAGATCAGGGTGTATTCGACGGCGTGGCTGCGGTTGAAGGCGTAGCCGGCGAACTTCTCGATCGCGTCATAGAGGATGCTGGCCTTGCGCGCATCGAAGCCCGTCGTGGCGACGGCGCCATCAATGAACTTGTTGCGCTGCTTGGCCATCTCCTCGGGGATCTTCTTGCCCATTGCCTTGCGCAGCACGTCGGCTTCGCCCGGCGTGAAACCGCACAGCGTGCGCGCCACCTGCATCACCTGCTCCTGATAGGCGATGACGCCGAATGTATCCTTCAGCACCGGCTCCAGCACCGGGTCGTCGTAGACGACGGGGTCGGTGCCATCGCGGCGGTTGATATATTGCTCAACCAGCCCCGCATCGAGCGGACCGGGACGGTTGAGCGCGTTCAACGCCACGAGATCATCGAATGTCAGATCGCCACCCTGCGACATTTGCTTGAGCAGCTTGCGCACGGAATGTCCCTCGAACTGGAAGATGCCGGCGGTCTTGGCCTCCGAGAACAGTCTCAGCGTCTTGGGGTCGTCGAGCGGCAGCGCATTGAGATCCAGCGTCTTGCCGTGACGCTCACGGATCAGCTTCAGCGCATGGGCAAAGGTGTCGAGTGTACTTAGGCCCAGCACGTCGAGCTTGATCAGGCCCTGATCCTCCGAGATCGACTTGTCCCAGTTGATACAGCGATTGCCGGAGCGCCGTTCAACCACCGCGCGGTCAGTGAGCGGGATATTGGCGACGACCACGCCGGCGGCGTGCTTACCAAAGGCGCGCAGCTTACCTTCCATCTTGCAGGATTTCGCCCAGACTTCGGGGTACTTCTCTGCGAATGCCTGGATCTCCGGCACCGCTTCGGCCGCGTCGACCAGATTCATCGGCTGACCATGCACGTCAGGGACCAGGCGGATCGGGTCGACATCACCCATACCCAGACCGTGGATCTTACCGATGTCGCGCACCGCGGATTTGGCGCCGAGCGTGTTGTAGTTGGCAATGCCCGCGACCTTGTCAGCCCCGTAGGTCTTCTCCAGATGCGCGATCACCTCCTCGCGGCGCGTCGACATGAAGTCGAGGTCGGCGTCGGGAAGATCGAGACGGTCGGGGTTGATGAAGCGCTCGAACAGCAGCTTGAAGCGGATCGGATCCACGTCAGTGATGCCCATCAAATAGGCGACGAGCGAACCGCCCACCGAACCTCGTCCTGGCCCAACCAGAATACCCTGGTCCTTCGACCAGCGCACCAGCTTGGCGACGAGCAGGAAGTATTGCGCAAAGCCCAGGCGCTTGAGCGTGTCCAGTTCGAACTTGAGGCGCGGAAGATACTCGTCGCGCAGTTCGTCGGGCGAGGGCTTGTGTGCGAAGATGTGGACCTTAAAGCGCTCGGCCCAACCGTCCTTGCACGCCGCGGTCAGCGCAGCGTTGGGGTCAGACGCAAGGTCTGGGAGGGCAGGGGGCTGTTTGACCCAGCTGTAGGTGCAGAGGTCGACGAGCCGCGATGCGTTAAAGCCTTCCTTGAAGGAGAGCTTGTAGGAATAGGTGCCGGCGCCATAGCGTTGCTCGATGGCTTCAGAACATTGGACAGCCAGCGCTGCCAGGTCCACCGGGCGCTTGGGGTCATACTCGCTCGCCGGCTGCAGATAGTCCTTATAGGGTCGCTTCTCGATGATCGAGGCGTTTTCCGAGAACACGTCGGCATTGTCCGCGCGCCACAGGATCGGTTGGATGACGATGGTTTCATGACCATGGGTGTGCGCCCACGCCACAGCGCGGTGGTTCTGACGCACATAATAGGGTGTCTTCGACGGAATGAGCTCTGCAAAGACCGCTGCAAAGCGTTTGCGCTTGAGCAAGGTGGTGAGACCTTGCGTCGATTCGTCGCGCTGTAGCGCGCTCTCTAGATCACCAGTGGTGAGCGCCAGGTGCTCGGTGTCGCAGATGGTTTCAATGTCGTCCCAGGTGACGCGCGCGACATAGTAGAAGCGGTCTTCCTCGAAACCCCGGCTGATCAGACGATAAAGCGACTGCATGCCCTTCTCGTCTATGGCCCACAGCTTGATGTAGGTCGGCTTGGCTTCCTTGGTCGCTTCCTCGATCACGCGGATGCGCGCACCGATCATCAGTCGCTTGTCGACCTTGGCGAGTGCCTTGGTGGCGGGGATCAGTGCCGACACAGACATGGTGTCAGCAACACCGACGACATCGGTGCCAAGTTCGGCTGCGATGTTGGGTAGATCGTCGACTGTAACGACGGACTCGCCCAGCGAGAAATCAGTGCGAACACCAAGGGCGGGATAAATCATACAAGCTCCACATAATCGTTATGAATGCGCACTCGGCCGCACGCTTTGAGCAGAGAAAGAATATCGCGGAGCTTGTCGGCCGCGGATCTCGGCGAGAGCACCTCGGTCAGGGCGAGGCGCAGATCTTTCACATGCGCTCTTTGAATACGCAGCCACTCGCAGACGATGCGCATATGCGGTGAGCCGGCAGCCAGCTCGTCGACGCTGCAGTCGCGCGGATCGATCGACTGGCGGATGAAAGACTCGACGATCGGTGCGGCACGAGCGTTCACATTGTCCATGAGTGCGGTACGGATTTCCGATGTCGCGGCCTTGCGACGATCGCGGCGTTCACCACGCGTCAGCCAGTCATCGATCATCGGACTGTTATCGTCGTCGGTAAACTTTTCGATCAGTTTCAACACCAGCGGCTTCACCTTGCTGACTCGCTCTTTGCATTGGACACGATGGTCGCACATCAGACACGTTTGGGATTGTGTCGCGAAGGCGACAACAGAGCCGAAGCAACCGGGAGCGACTTGCATGTGTGTTGTATACTATGCGAGATGAATATCATCAACCAGAAAAATGGGGCACCCGGAGGTGCCCCAGTTGAGGAGACCTGGGTTAACCAAAGAGGCGCTGCGCGACCTCGCGGGCCGACTGGCCCTGGATCTTGTCGAGCCGGTTGATGTAAGCGAGATCGAGCGCGTGGCGGAACTTACCGCCGCTTGCTGCACCCATCAGCGATGCGCGGATGAGTTCGCGCGGACTGATCGGGATGCTGATATCGCCCTTCTCGTGCAGCGCACGGATGCGGCCAGCAAAATCGACCATCTTTCCCGCAAGATCCTCGTCGAGGCCGATGCGATTGCGCAGCATGCTGATTTCCGTTCCGTCATCGGGGTAGTCGACTCGGATCGTCAGACCGAAGCGCGAATAGTTCGCGGCGTTGCCGATCTTGGTGCCGCTGTAGAGACCCGTGTCATCACCGGAGCCATTGGTGTTGCCCGTCGCGATGAAGCGGAAGTGCGGGTGCGGCTTGATCAGACGCATCGAGGGCGGCGCTTCCTTGATGTAGAGCGGCTTGCCTTCAAGCACCGGCTGATAGACTGCCAGCACACCGGGGTGGGCAAAGTCATATTCGTCGGCGAGATAGGTCCAACCGTTCAGCATGGCGAGCGGCAGCGGCCCCAGCTCGAATTCCGTCTGCTGGTTGCGGACAACCATCTGACCGAGCACATGCGCCTCTTCGGTGGTTTCAGTGTGCTGGATGCGCACCGTCGGCCGGTTGAGGCGGGCGTTGACCTGCTCCACCGTCGTCGTCTTGCCCGAACCGTGCGGTCCCCAGACCAGCATCGGAATGTTGAGCGCAATGCCCATCAGAATGTCGCGCAGTTCGCTGACGCGCCAGACGTGATCCTCGTCGATCAGCGGAACCAGATCCTCATTCTCGTCGTCGATGCCGACCAGCACGTCAGTCATGACCGGATCGCCCTGGGTCTGACCGCGGCGCGGGGTGAGGCGAGTTTCCTCGGTGAGCTCCAGGCCGAACAATTCGTACATCGGACGCTTCTCGACCGAGTCCTTCGGCACGAAGGGCAGAATCTTCGCTGCCAGTTCGGCCTGCATCTGCTTTTCCTTGAGCTTGCTTTCGCGCGCGGCCTCGAATGCCTTCGAGGCGAGCGGCGCTTCGGGGTGCTCGCTCTGGTAATCCTCGATCGTCACCTCGGGGTGCGCGTCCTGCAGGTGCTTGGCGATGTAGTGAACCTGCGCACCGCAGATTGCACAATTGATGGTGTCGACTTTTGTCACGGTTTGCTCCTCAATTCGGTTGCGCTGTTTTCAGCTTGAAGGTTTGTTAGCACGTCGATTCTGATTCGTGTATGGGTTTCGTCTACTATGCACGATTTCCCGTGAGAAGGAATTTCTTGAGCGCCTTCAGCAGCAGCGCCGGCATCTCGTCGACGTTCTGGATCACGATATGATCGGGATAGTAGCCAGTGATCGTCTTGTCCTGGATACCGATGCCGAGCATGTCGACCCCTGCCTCTCGCACTTCACGCACGGTCTTGGCGGCGTGGTCGAGATAGGGGTTGTCTTGGCGGCACTCATTCATCGTATGACCGGCGGGCTTGCCGTCCGACATCACCATCATCAGCTTGCGCTTCTCGGGGCGCCGCAGCAGACGCATCGCCAGAAGCTCGACAGCGTCACCCTCGATCGTCGAATGCATCGGGAAGGTAGTCGAACTCGGGATATCGTGCATCTTGGCGAAGCGCTTCTGGATCGACGGCGTGAATGGCTCGTCGAACAGCTTGAACTTCGGCATGACGATCGGGATCACGCGGGTGATGGGTGTGATCGCGTTGGCCTCGATAGCTTCCTCGTAGAATTTCTGGTCGGGCAATTCCCCCGTCGTGTAGCCGACGACCTCGAACGGCACATTGATGCGATGAAGGACGGCAGCGAGACCGTAGGCGGTCTGCATCGCCAGCTTGATGCGCGGACCAGACATCGAGCCCGAGCAATCGATCACCAGCGAGATGGCGGTGTCGAGCGCGATCCCTTCCTCGCGCCGGGTGAACACGCGGTCATCGCCGGCCATGATGCGGTGGAGGGAAGGCGCGTGCAGTCGACCGCGGCGCTGACCGGGGTAGCGGGTCGCCTGGGTGCGTGCAGCGATCATGCGCCGCAATTCCTTCTGGAGCGGCCCTGTCGCCTTCTGTACGGCGATTTCAATCTGCTCGATTGAAGCGCTGTCGACGTTCGGGATATCCACGATCTTGTCGTAGTCCCGGCTGAACACGCGATATTCTCTGGCGTTGGAACTCACCTGCTGACCGATGTAATTGGCCAGCATATCGTCCGTGTCCTTCAGCGCGTCGAAGTCGAACGGCAAGCCGCTATAGGTGCCGCCCGTGTCGGCTGCCTTGTCGGACGCATCTTCATCATCGGCGTCTTCCGCAGCTTGCGCATCATCTGCTTCACCATCCGCGGACCCGTCACCAGATCCATCGTCGCTGTCCTCGTCATCGCCCGATTCAGCTGCATCAGACTGCCCTTCATCTTCGTCGCCATCATCAGCGTTATCATCAGTGGCGCCTTGTGCGGGTTCGTCCTGGGAAGCGTCAGAATCTTCATCGCCAGATGACGCATCGCTATCATCTTCCGGCTCATCGTCGCCGGCGTCCCCATCGGCTCCACCTGACTGATCATCCTTGCGATCGGCTTCGGCATCGTCCTGGTCGTCGGCGCTGGGCTGGCCCTTCGCATCCTTCTCTTCATCCTTGTCATTCTGCTTGGGCTCCGGTTCTTGCTCTTGCTTGTCATCACCGGACGACGGCTTGCTGTCGCTATCCGCGAATTGCGGTGAGCCAGGCGGGGGCGGTGGGGGTGTGATCGCGGCGGCGATCGCCTTCGCCAGGTCGATCACCTCATCATAGGTTTCCATCGCCTTGAGACGTTCTTCAAGGCGATCGACGCGCGAGATGAGCGGATCGATGATGTTCCAGTATGCGTTCTGGTCCATCCAATTCTTGAAGACTTTCTGACCCGACAGCGCGCGCAGCGCGGGCACAAGCACCGCCGGCAGCATTTGCGATTGGTCGCCGGAAGCGACCGCCGTGTTGACGTGGGGCTCGATCATCATCGGCAGCCACTTGTCGTACATGCGCTCAAGATTGTCGCGCGTGCCAGGCAGGTCGCGCGGCAGCAGGCGTTCGATCCTGATATCCTCGACGATGTTGAGAAGCGAGTGGAGGTTAGCCTCCTGCTTCAGCGTCGTCTCGAACGGCGTGTAGAGAACGTGGCCGACTTCGTGGTCGACATACCCCTGGATTGCTTCGAGAAGCTCGGGCGAGGCGTTGTCAGTGATCTCCGGCAGGTTAAGGCGGGTCACTTTGCCCGTCTTGTCGGCGCTGACGTAGGGCGTCACACCGCGATAGGTAACTTCGATGCCGTCCATGGTGAGCAGCCGAACGGTCTTTGAGAGAACCTCCCGCAGCTCATGAGATTTGAAAGACATCGAATGCTCCTTGTGTGTATCGTTCGCTATGCACGGTAGATAACAGAAAGCGCGCGATGCGCAATTGGGATCGTGACGCGACAATCACGATCCCAACGCACCGGCCCTTAGAGGCTGGAGATATGTTCGGCGAAACTCTTCCGCTGCGCGCCAGACAGACCGTTGTCGGCAAGGTCGGGGCGCTGGGCTCGAATGATGTCGAGCAAGGCGACTTCGTTGATATTGGCCCAGCGACGCTCAGCGTTCGCGTCCGCGGCGACCTCGCGCAGGATCCTAAGCTGCTTCGGCGTGATCTCGTTGAGCGGCTTTCCTGCTGCCGCTTCAAGATCTTCGATCATCCACTCATGCTCGGTGCGACCGCCAGCCAGGTTGTCCTTGCCGCCGATAAGGAGCCGCATGAAGTCGATGTCGGGATAGCGCTGCTCAAGCACCGCGAGAACGAACTCGGCGGGATCGATACTCAGGAGGCGCGCGTAGTCGAGGGCGCGGTCAAGAGGGACGGGGACACGTCCGTGAGCCATGTGGCTAACGATGACAGAGGATTTATACCCCAGCATCGCTGCGACTTGCCTCTGACTCCAGCCCTTATCTTGATCGACCCTCTTCAGCGCATCCGCGAGCATTTTCTTAGCGCGTGTGTTGATCAGAGGGTATTCATTGTTGCCAGAGGCCGTTGCCCGAGTCTTAGGGACTTTCGCTTTCATTTTCCATGTCTTTCTATGTGTTACCTTCCGTTGCAGTGCATAGCGTTAAACATGCAAAACCTAGTTGTCAAACATTACAGAAGCGAAACCACCGATGCCACGTTAACCAATCCACATTCCATTGCCGAGCTAGTCTGCGTTATATAATTGTTATATCTAGTTAGCATGTTACGCTAGCGCTAACTCTCTCATTATTAATCATAAAATTACCCATTCTGTGCATGATGTGCGCGGATTGCGTGCATGATGTGCGAGCAAGGTGTGCATGATGTGCGCCATCAATGGTGTCCGTTGTGCGAGTCGTAACATAGGGTGAACCGTGCATGTTGTGCGACTCACAGATCGAGATCGCTGGCTTTCATGCTGCGAGTCGTGGCGTCGACGACCTCTTTCACGAGCTTCTTATACTCGGGCGAGGCGAGAGCCTGCTTCTCGGTCAGACGCTTCGCGCGGCTCTTGGTCGAAGCGGGAAGGCGCAGCTGACCCTTGCGCGTGAAAACGATGAAGAGCCGATCTGAGCGGGTGGAGGCCGCTTCCTCCAGGGTGAGAAGCACTTCGCCACGCTGGGCTGCGAAACACAGATCATACTCGGGGAGATCTGCGGCGCTGATCACGTCGGCAAGGCTGCGCTTGAAGTTCCTCGGACTGACCGCGGAGGCGCCGACCTTGTCGAGCAAGCGCCGAAAAGAGATCACCCATCGCGGTTGACGGCCGACATGCTTGCGTGCGAGCTCGTAGAGGCGTCGTGCCACGCCGGACGTGATCGAGAAATATTCCTGGTTGATGGTCAGCACCGAGCGGTCCTCGGCGATGAGGCGCCAGAGCCAATCCTCGATCTCGACCTCGACATAGACCGGGACCAGCTTGCGACCCGAGATGCGCCGCGAGATCAGACGGCCTGATTTGATCCAGCTGAAGAAGCCGCGATCTTCGAGCCGCTCATCGCCGGAGACGATGTTGGTGCGGATCGAGGTGGACTGCAGCCGGTTCAGCGTGTCGCCGAGATCCTTATATGCCTTGCTGCCGGTCGAGCGCCTGGTCCGCTTGAGGAAGTCATAGGGCGTGAAGCGCACCTTGGTTGGTGGCGCGTTGCCATCCTCGATCGCGCGGTTGATGATGCCGGTGACATAGAGGATCAGATCCTTGTCCCAGATCGTCGCCATGCCGCGGTGTCCTGGCTGCACCTCGATGCTGACGCGCCCGTCATTGTAGATCTTGGGCTCGAAGCACGGCGTCTTCTGGATCGAGAAGAACGGGAATTCCATCAGCTCGCGGACGTCCTTGTGGGAGTCGCTGGCTTTGTCGACGAAGAGATCGGGCTCCGACTCGTTCCAGACCGTCAGATCGTTCATGCTGATTCCCCGTGCGCGATGTGCGAGTCGCAACCTAGTCAGGAATATGAAGGGAAATCAAAGCAATTCCGCCATTCGTCGGACCTTGCGTGTCCGATGTGCGAGTTGAAACGTGTGTGATGTGCGCGTCTGGCTTTTGGCAAAGCGTGCGCGATGTGCGAGCTAGCGGATTGGAATCGTGTCCGATGTGCGAGTTTGGGTTGTGGTAGGATTTATCATAACAACTCTTATCAGACTTTGGCGCTATCCAGCGTCCTCCCATTTCCAACCCGCAACGCCGCCCTTGATTCGATTGCCGACTGTCGGCGTTGAAATGCCGTGGTGCTCAGCTGCCAACCATGCACTCCATTTATGACTTATCCGCCTCAGCCCATTCCGCCATCGCCTCAAGCGAACGCTGGGTGATGAACTGCACCAGATAGGCTTCTGCCTCGGCGCCAGGCTCATTCTCGCCGATGTGGCTCCAGATTTCCTGAACGCAGTGTGTCGCCTCATGCGCGACGATTGCGGCTTGCGCAGCCGCTGAGCGATCATTGACCGGAAGGCAGATCAGGCAGGTCAGCTCGCCGCCCTCGTTGTGGAAGAAGTGTGTCGTCGCCGAGGCGCCTTTGTTGACGAACGGAACCTGAGCGGTGACAGACAGCCGCTTCATCTCACGCGCGAACGCCTTGGGGCATTGCGAAAAGCCGACATAGACCGGGTAGCATCCCATATCGAAATAGGTCAGTTTCTTCATCGGTACGGGTTCCTGATCTTCAACTTGAGCGCGAACGCATTGGAATAGGGACGTGCGCTGCGAATGGACTTCAGCACTGTCGCGGGAGAAACTTCGGCGGGATCCTTGCCTTTGGGCATGAACGCGATCCGCACCTGGAACTGATGCCTGGTCAGCTCGCGCGCCGCCGTGCAGGCGCTGGTCAAAGCCTCCGCCTCGCCGTCCCAGAGGATTGTGATGATCTGCAGGCCGCGCTTGCGCAGCGTCAGCAAGGAGTCCAACTGGCACGGTCCGGTCGAGCTGGATAGCGACAGCGTCTTGCCGAACGACCCCACCGGGATGATACCTGCGAAGGCGCGGTCCTTGTTGAGCGCACGCTGAATGGCGATGACGTCAAAGGCGCCCTCACCCATTACGATATGCGAAGGCTTGGTGCGCCAGGCGTTATGGCCGTTGTAGAGAAAGCGCGCCGTACCCGGCAGCCGCGGCGGGAAGAGATACTTCTTCTCGGCCTCGCCGGTGATGTCGCGGCCCTGAAACGTCACCAGCGTGCCTTCCAGGTCGAAGACCGGGATCAGCACGCGCCCCGAAAAGGGCATAAGGCGATCGGTGCCGTCCTCCTTCTTATAGGCGAACGCACCGTCGTGGCAGTAGCGCAGATGGAAGTGGCGAGTCAGGTCGTTGCTGATCCCCCGCTGGTCGAGATAGGACAGTGTGCGACCGTCCTCGGTCGGCAGCTCGATCGAACGCGGCAACGTGAGCTCGCCGTCGAACACCGGGGCTGGTGCATCGCGCCGTACCCGCTTGGGACGCCAACCTTGCGCCTTGGCCATCTCGTCGAACTGCGCACCGATCGACTTGGGGTCGTCGGTTCCCAGATGCGCGCCGGCGAAGGACCATAGATTGTAGCTGCGCCCGCACCGGAAGCAGTTGCCGAAGCCGGTTTCGGCGCCGAGATATACCTTCCAGTTGTCAGAGCCGCAGCTGGTGTCTGGGCATGTTTTGACATTCAGCTGCGGGCCGTTTGAGCCAGACGTGTGCCGGTACTCGATGCCCTCATTGTCGAGGTAATCTTCCGGGGTAATCTGGTCATAGCCGCGCTCCCTGCTCATGCGTCAGGCGCGTACAGCATGCGAAGCTGGGCGATTGCCAGACGCGGCCGGTAAACCAGCTTAGGTAAGATCGACCAGAGTGACAGACGTGGCAGATTGCCGGTCGCCGGCAGCTGCGCGGTCTCGCCGCGGTCGATCATGCCCTTATAGACCTGATTATGCACCCATCCTAGACCAGCGTCGTGGAAGCCCCAGGCGCGCACCTTGGGGCCGGTCAGAAAGAGGCTGAGCGACATCTGGCCATCAGGGATCTCCAGACGGTGCGCCGCGGCCGAGCTCCAGCGGATCTTGACGGTGCCTGGCGCGCGCCATTTGCGCTCGACAATGCCGCCGGCAAGGATGCGATGCTCCCAATAGCCGCCCCAGAGCACGATCGAGATATTCATCCAGGGGTGATCGTGGTGTGCGCGGTCCTCGTCAGACCGATAGACCTCATTCAGGTAGCAGTTGATGAAGCGGTTGCGCGGGATGACCCACCAGCGCTTCATGTACGGCACTGCGCTATCAGGATTGAAGATAATCCTGTCGGGAGCGCGGTCGCGGCGTGCCACGCTCCAGAGGTGCAGAGCTTTTCTAATCGGGGTAGACAGAAGCATGACGTTCCCTTGTGTGTATCGTTTACGACGATTCCATGCCGATAAAAGTGGTGACGAAGCGTGCGCACCCGAGATCCTGTTTGAAGCGCAGACGGATTCCATCTTCCGCGTTACGCAGTTCGGCGAGATACAGGACCACCTCATTCTCGTTGCGGTCATCGTCGGACGCATTGATGGTGATAAAGCCATCGGCAACGCGGACCTGTTCATAATCCTCGGCGGCGTCGGTGCCTTCCGCGACATGACGCCCGGCCTTCTTGGAACCCTCGCGGTTGGTCTGGGAGGCAGTGAGCATCGCGCAGTTCATGATATGCGCGACGCCGCGGAGATCACCGATGATCTGTGCGAGCTCGTGTCGCTTGTCGTTCTGGGTGCTTTCCGGGGCCATGATCTGGGCGTAATCGACGACGACTAGATCGAACTCGATACCCTGGGACTTGTAGCGCTGGAGAATGCGCAGCAGCGCCGAGACCTTCAATGTCCTGTGTGCGAACGCCTGGACGATCAGCTTGCCTGCGGTCGGTTGCCACTGGTCGATGGCACGCTTGACCTCGGCCTCGCGAGCGACCAGCTGCTTCATCGGCACGCCGGAGACGTTGGCGTCGAGGCGATCGCTAATGATCTCTTCGCTGACCTCGCACGAGGCGTAGAAGACATTGTGACCGGCCTGTGCTGCGCCGCGCGCAATGTCGATCAGCGCCATGGTCTTGCCCGACTTGGGCGGACCCATGAAGACGATCAGCTCTTTGCGACCAAGCCCGCGCCAGGGCAGCAGGAACTTGTCGAGATCAGGGATACCAGTGGTGATCCCTCCCCCGGTGCCGCCGGCGGTGCGGTTCTTGCGCTTTTGCAGGCGCTCGTCAGTCGCCTCGACGAAATTGACAGACGTGTCCTGTTCCGTCGCGCCCACCGCGAAGGCGCTGGTCATCATCTGCGATGCCTTACCGAGATCCTTCTTCTGGTCGAGCGCGTCAGCCAGTTCGAGCGTGGCATTTTCGATCGCCTTGGTGCGTGCGAATTCCGAAACCTGATCGGCGACGAAGTCGCGGTCCTTCAGCTCGACCTTGTGCAGACGGCCGAGCAGGTTCTTGAACTCGACGGGATCTGACAGCTTGACGCGCTTGGCGCCGAGCAGCTTCTTGAACAGCTGGACGAACGTCGTCAGCGACGGGCAAGCGTGATACTTATCCCAATAGATCTTCTGCACACTGATCGCCACAGCCATGGCTTCGGTGGCGAAATATTCGGGTTCGATGAGGCCGTCGACGCGCAAGCCGAAATCATTGTCGCGCAGAAAGAACGCGGCGACCTTTTCCTGAAACGCTATATCAAAGTCGTAAGCCATAAATCTCACTGGTGCATGTAGAACGATACACATACGCGTCAAGCGCGCTTAAAGTCAAGCAGCGATACTGACCGCGCGGTCCACGACATTGTCCCCGAAGCAGTACCGGGCATAGTCTTCTGACAGATGCCGGTCCTGGCAAACCGCGACGGCGATCGCCACAACCCGGTTGCTGCGCGTCTTGATGCGCTCGACCAGCCAATCGCGATAGGCGTTCTGCAAAGGGTGGTCGGCGTAATTCTCGGCGAGGTACATCGGGTGCTTGGCGAGGGTAAGGTTCTTATCCTGGTGGTCTTCCCACCGTGTCACGATCTCTGCCGCCGTGGCGTCGCTATAAAGCTGGCGCGGGAGTGGCAGATATGGCCATTTGCGATCCTCCGTGACCTGCATGGCGATCCGCAGCATGAGATCGTAGGGCATGCCGTAGAGGTCGGCGAAGATCATCGACTTGAACAGGCCGGTGATGAAGTGGTTCGGTTGCTCCCACAGGTTGGTTTCGGTGCGCTCCTGCAGCGTGCCGCCGGTGAGGGCGAAATACCGCGCCTTGTTGTGCTTCATCATCTTGCGCACGGCGCTCTTGATCGCCCGGTGATATTCGCGCGCGAACAGCAGCAGGCTGTGACCTGGCGCCACGCGGCGATAGTCCCACCAGCGACTCTGGTAGACCACCGGCAGATCCATAAAATGCCGTCGACGGACGTGCGCCGCCACAAGCGCATCAACGCGAGCTGGCGGCGCAGTGGAGCCGAAGAAGGGTCCGAAGACCTCGCTTAGAGTGTCGGAGTCGTCAAGCGGCCTTGCCAGTAATGAAGCCGGGAAGGTCGTATTGCTGGTTGTCATTGCTCGCTTTCTGGAAGGCGATCACGATCTCGCGGGCGAGGCCGGAACGCACGATGTCGTCATTGGTAAATTCGCAGAAGCCGACCGAACGGATGCCGCGCATGCGCTCGATGGCGTAATCCAGACCGGACGGTCCCTGGATGTCGAGCTGGTAGGGGTCGCCGTCGACGATCACCTTGCTGCGATTGCCGATGCGCGTCAGGAACAGGTACATCATCGCCGGCGTGGTGTTCTGCGCCTCGTCGAGCAGCACGACAGCATTCTCGAAGGTATGGCCGCGCATGAAGGCCAGCGGACGCACGACGATCTTCTCGTTTTTAAGCGCATTCTCGACAAAGCCTGCACCGAGGCGCCGGTTGAGGATCTCGCGAACCGGCGCGAGATAGGGGTCCATCTTCTCTTCGAGCTCGCCTGGCAGGAAGCCGAGCTTTTCGCCAGCCTCGATCGCGGGGCGAGTGATGATGATCCGCTCGACCTCGCGGTTGAGCAGCATCTCGGCGGCCATGCTGGCAGCGACATAGGTCTTGCCGGTGCCGGCAGGGCCTTTGCAGAAGGTCAGGGTGTTGGCGTCGATGAGACTGGCGTAGCGACGCTGGGCATCATTCAGCGGCTCGAAAGGTTTAATCGGCGCGCGAGGGCGTTCGACCCGATCGAACTCGGTCGAAATGGCGGGGTTCTGTTGACGACGTTGCTTCCGCTCTTCGCGCTGCTGACCTTTACGAGGCTGTCTAGCCATAACCTACTCCGTGAGTGTGTGTCATCTACCATGCATTCTACACCACGCAAGAGACTTTATCGCGACTTGACTTTGATATTTCTGAATTTTGTAGCCGTGGAGCGAACCACAGGTCTCCCATCATTGTCAGGATCGTGCGCTTACCGTTGGCATAGGTCAGGATATGCGAATGCGACCAGCTGGAGAGGCCGCGGTTGTATCCCTGGTCGAGCTTGCCCGACACGCCGGCGACATAGGCCCCGTCGATGATCTGCGCGCTGTGCGTATGCCCCGTATTCGATTTGCTGCCCATTCGCGTATATTGCCGCGGACTGCCCTTCGCGCCATTGGCACCGAGATGGCCGTGCATTGCGCACTCGATGTCGCCGACGATCATGAAGCTGCTGTCCTCGTCGACAAACTCCACGCCGCTGATGTCCTGGCTGGCAGCGCGCAGCGTCTGCTCGAAGATCGGCGGGTTGAAGACGCCGCTGGCCAGCTGGCGGTGGTAGCTCAGCTCGGTTTCGAGGAAGAACTCGGCGTTCTCTGGATCCTGTTTATAGTCCGCCGTCTTGAGCCAGGTAACGAGGGCGTTGTCGTGATTGCTCTGCACAACGACCGACTTGCACCATGGTCGCTTGGTTTCCTGGAGGAAATAGGCGCACCCAGCCAGGGCGCCGCGGACATTCGCTGTCTTGTGACTGTGGGTGGCGAAGCGGAAATGGTGGTCCTTGATATTGTGGTGATTGCGCGGCGCGAAGTCGGACAGATCGTGGAAGAACTGGTAGCGCGGCTTCAGCGTGTCGAGGAGCGATCGGCCATTGGGGTAATGCGCGCCATCAGCGTCATAATCCCAGGTCGTGGCTGCGACGACAGGATCGAGCTTTTCGTGATGAATGTCGCCATAGGTTAACGCCTCGATGCGATGGCCGGTGGTCACCCTCCCCTGCTCTACCCGTCGATCGAGATCGAAGAAGCCGCCCTCCTCTTCCCCAAGGCCATCGGCCTGCAGATGACGACAGAAGAACTCGCCGGTGGGCAGCAGCTCGACGAGCACCGCCCCGATGACATGGTGGAAGCCCGCCTTGATGCCAGCTTTCTTCTGGACATAATTGGGCAGCGTCACGGCGCCGGTGGTCATCAGGATCTTGGTCGGCGCGAACTTGGCGGTGGCGACGGACGTCAGCTGCACCTTGGCATGCGGGAAGATTCCCCACTTGTCGCGGGTGTAGGTCTCGAAACCGGACAGAGGATTGACCGCTGTAGGCAGCGTGTTCATCTCGCCACAGAAGAGCAGATTGTCACCAAGCTGGAGCTGCTTGTTACGCATATGCTCGATACAGCGAGGATCGAAGTAGGCCGCTGCCTTGCCGTGATCTTCGAACAGGCTTTTATTGTAGGTGAAGCCGGCGATGACGATCTCGCAATTGCCGAGCCAGGTCGCATAGGCTTCGAGGTTGCTGAGGAAGTCGTGGTGCGGGACGGACCCGTCTTGCGCCGCGGTCAGGATGAAGTAGCGGGTTTCATCGCCGACATCGTATTGAACCGCCTCGATCAGCGGTGTGTGCTTGAACTCCTGGGGCTTCTCTTCCTGCCCCATGGCGATTGCGGCGCGTGAAACCAGATGCGGGGCGCCAGGTTTGCGACGCAGAATACCCGCCTTGTTGCGCACGCGCTTCTCTGAAACGCCGAGTGCTGCTGCGACGTCACGCAGATAGGGGTAGGTGTGAACGTCGTTATAAATGCGGGCGAATTGCTGGTCGCGGCTTTCCACGCGGCGCTCCTTATCTCGGGGGCTGGTATGGACAATAATTTGGCTGGTCGATCTCAAGATCGGCGGCCATGGGTTCGGGTTCTGCCGGGGTCGGTTCGGTGTCGCGCTTGGCCCAGATCGCGGCAGCCCAGGCTGTCAGATAGCCGCCGAGCGCCGCGGCATATTCGACGGGGCCGAAGTCTGCCCTGCGGTAGATCGCATAGCCGCTCAGTGCCATGATCGACGCGAAGCCGATGGCGCCCCAGACGCGGAAGGCGTCTGTCGTCTTACCATCCTTGCCCGTCATCATGTGGACAAGGATGGTATGGACGTGCTCGCCGACCTTAGCCAAAACGAGCTTTCATCAGACGATCGAGCTCTGGCCAGCTATACGGCGGCTTGCTCTGTTTGGTGTCCTGGACGTGCGGCCAGTCGCCAAACCATGGGCCAGCGGCGACGAGACCAGCGCGGGTTGCCTCTTCGGCCCACACACGCCAGCCATTGAGACCGTTGACCTTCGCATTGACGTCCCAGTTGAGCTGCAGACCGGGCTTGGGATCAGCGTCCCAGTAGCAATCGATCGCGCGGCCGAAATGGTGCCATGACTGACCGGGCAATGCGCCGGTGATGCGCTTGCCAGTTTGCGGTCCAACATTCTCCAGCACCGAGGCGAGCCAAGGCGCGCCCCATTTTTCGAGATTGTCGATGGCCTGTTCGACCTGGGTGCGCGTGCGCCCCTGTCGATAATATTTGGCCTGCAGGTGTGGCGTTCGAATGGTCTCGAATGAAACCATGACAATCCCGCGCGCTGCGCAGGCTGAACGAGCCTTCTCGACCTTAACAAGAAAGGCCGGCTCCAGAAGCTTCAGATCGTTGATTGTGGACATTCTACACTCCGCTGAATTTAGCGGAGCACGAGGGGCACGCTGCGAGCGTACCCTTCAGTTCCTTGGTGGTCCGATCGCTGACGATCAGCTCCGCTTGCAAGCTCTTGATTTCGCCGTGGGCGTCGGACAAAAGGACGTTGAGGCGGCGATTTTCCTCCTCGAAGTCCCAGAGACGTTCCCGATCCTCTTGCCACTTGGCGCGCATCTCGGCGTTCTGCTCCTCGACGTGCTGAACGCGTTCGGCGAGGCGTTGAATTTCAGCGCGAAGCTGCTCGATGAGTGTGTTGCGTGCCAGATTGGTGACGTCTGTTTCCGAGCGCGAGGCATCCAATTCGACGCGGCGGCGATCCAGTTTATACGTCAACCATGCACCCAGACCGCCGGCACCGCCGAGTGCCGTGATAATCGTTACGATCTGGGTCAGGCCATCTACATTGAACATGAGTTACCATTCCCTATGAAAGTGGGGATAATAACATACATGCGTGTCATCTACTATGCACTTAGTGCGCGGCAGGAGGGCCGCCGATCCAATCTGCGGTCAACAGAGCCAAAGCTCCGATCGCGATGATCATAACGACATAAAAGGTAAATGACATGCATGTGTTATGACATGCATGCGCTATAGCGTCAAGCGATAGCGACCCAGTTTCGGCCCGATTGACGCATAAGCCATTTGTATGGAAGATCGCCCCACGCCTTCACCATCTTATGCCGGTTATCCAGGACATAGGTGCCGCGGTCGGTGTCGATAGCGAGTACCGCGTGCATCTCGCCAGTCTCCGTTGTGCAAATGGCTATCTTCAGGGCAGAAAGTGGCACCCCTGCCTGAAGAAGTCGATGTCTTTTCTCTAATACGAAATCTTCACAATCTCCGCCGTGATTGTCGATCCGTGTCCAGAATTCTGGCTTCTGGTAGCGGTCGATGTCGAATTTGAAGGGTTTGAGATTCACTTCGTGATTGATGCGCCGCAAATCAGCCCAGAGACGATCGGTCATCGTCAGCATGATGGATCTCCCAGGTTGCGCAGGCAGTAGTCGATCCAACCCATTGGCGCCTGCAGAATGTTGCCATCGATCATATGCGAGCTCACCGGGATCTCTGGTGCGCAAGCTGCGAGCATGAGAAGCGCGAGAATAACGAATTTCTTGGTCATGACGGGTATCCCATAGTCAGATCGATTTGATCGAGACTCTCAATCGAGGTCGCCAGATCGATCTCATTTCTCACGTTTCGTGCAGCGGTATGACAGGCGTTAACATGCTGACCGACGGCAATACCCATCGCGATCATTTCCAGGGCGTTGAGTGTGACGATCGAATTATCGAACATCGTCCATTCCACCTCATAGTTCTCTTGAGAAGCGAGGGCGAAATTTGCCATCTGAACAGCACCGCTGATGTTCGACCGGCTCTCGGGGTCGCTGTCGGCTTTGCCGAACGGCGTCATGCAGCCGCCGTTGATCTTTTCTTCTCGCACCAGCTTGGCCTCTTCCCATCGATCGAGCCGCGACTGTTCAAGTGTCAGGGCGGTCAGCTTGATAGGATTGCCTGTATGCGTACGAGCATAGGAAACGAACAGGTCGCCCGCATTATGGGTCGAAATTTCGAGACTACCACCTACGGCCTCATGCTCCTCACCGGCTACGCTCAGCCAGCAAGGATCTGGCAAACCAGTCAGTGTCACGAAATCATCGCCATCACTGATTAGTCGCAGGCGAGATGCCTGGATGTCTGGTGCGGACTGCCGGGTGTACACCTCTCCGATGTCATCAACCCAGTACGTTCCCGGCGCAGCCATGTCCAGGATCGCTACCCGGTGGTCTTGCGACTGATAGAACTCCAGAGAATTTTCAGGCCATGGCCATTCGATGGAGTATTGGCCGACGCCATCGTCACCAAACACCACGATGCATTTGCCTATATACGTTTCCTGTTCCGTCTCTTCCACGGGGTCAGTCTCGGTCATTATGGGTCACCTCTGCGGTAAAAGATGATGATTCGAAATTGCTGTCCTACTGCTGCGCCAGTCAAAGAACCGAAGGTGACGCTACCATTGTCGTTACCGCCCATGGTCTCAGGTCTACCTTGGTGAACGCCATCTTTGAGCAGCTGTATTGTGACGAAGGGAACGTAGGGCAGTGGAGGGAACGTAAAAGTTTGAGGCACCAGCGGTCCCGTTGTCTTGGTGACAATCATAGTCATGTAAACCCCAATCATCTGGTTCATATCCAGTGAGAGATTTACGGGGTCAGTGGTTAGAACATCGTATCCTGGCTTGGATACCTTGAGTTCCCCTGCTGAGAGCAATACTCTATTCGCCATTACACAGCTCTCTCTAACAGAACGGCAAACCACCGCGTAAATGGTGTGGTGACTGTGCCTGTAACGGATAGTCTTATGTGCGTAGCATCCACATAATAATCTGAAGACACCGTTGGAATCGCCCATACCAACGGCACGAACCCCAGGCCGTGCGCGACGGTTTTAGTTCCGCTTTCTCCTGCGGAGAATGTGATCCCCACGTACATGTGCACGCGAAGTGAGCCGAATGCATTGTCGTAGAGAAGGTGCTCTGTTTTTGCCGTCAGGACGTCGTACCCAGGCTTTGACACCTTTAAGCCCATAACTCCGCCACCGATGTTCCCGAGAACCACACGGTTGGCCATTATACGCCTCCCGCGATCTTCAAGACGAAGTATCTGATATTCCAGTTACCGCCCACGTAAAACTCCTCGTCAGTCCACAGGCGAACTTGGTTATTTGCGACGACCGCCGAGGGGCCTGTTATGAAATGAAGATTCGGAACTGTGCCCACGCGCAAAGTCCGATCCACCAACCGACCGGTGGAAGAATTATAAAAGGCCGTCTGGACTACAGGAACATAATCCAAAGCCGCGAACGACACGGTGACGCCAGAGACCGTGGATGCTACCATCCCGGCTGCATGAATTCCTGCTGCATGTGCCCACTTGGTACTGAACACCAGGTTCTCGTGCGATATCCCGGCGTTGAGAACGTCAAAGCCGGCTTGAGATATCTCTAGGCCGTAAGTGCCGTCCCTCAATTGCCCCAGCGCTACCCGATTGGCCATGACTAGTCCGTTATCAAAATGCGATTGTTGGCGCCGTCGAGCACGATTTTGCCGGTCGAGCCCAGGCCCATCGCGACAGTGACGTTACCCGCAGTGATCTTGCCAGCAGCGACGTTTGCGATCTTGGCATTGTCCACAGCGAGGTTGGCGATCTTGCCGTTGGTGACGGCCAGGTTGGCGATTTTTCCCTCAGAAACTGCCAGGTTCGCGATCTTGGCATTGGAAACGGCGAGGTTGGCAATATAAGTCTCACCGACGACGCCGGGCCGCACGAGGGCGCCGATATTGCCGTCCGTGATCATCATGTCAGGCTGCGCCGCGCCAACAATTTTTCCGTGCGCGATCTGGAAGTTGACCTCACCCCACGCGCGAACGTCATTAGGCTCCATGCCCTTGTAGACTTCAGCGACAGCGCCGCCACCATGGCCCCCAACGCCGGTGCCCGCGCCCGCGCCGCAATGGGACACGAGAATATAGGCGCAGCGGTTCAGGAGAGGGCGTTCAAGGACGGCGCGGGTGGCGCCATGCACGCACATGTAGGTGACCCACGTCGCGTTCGCGAGCACGTTCGAGGACGGCTCGTCATGGGTGTAGATGACGATCGGGCGGCCGCGATACGCAGCGGTGCTCCACAAAGTCGTCAGCCGGGTCGCCATCGCCGTCACCTGTGCTGCGCCGCTATAGGTCGTGTAGGTATTTACCTCCCAGACATTGCTTGAGTTAAGGACGCACACCGTCCAATTACCCGCCAGTGTGCCCGCGACGTCAGTCCCGGCGTCCATATTGCGCAGGCCCCGCGCGAAGCCGGGTGGCTGGGTCGAACCGGAGTCATAGCCGGTGGCCCGGACACGGTAGTTGATCGGCTTGCCGTCGCCTGTCAGCTCATCCCAGGTCGAGGCGCCACCACCAATGTCGTTCGGGTCCGTGGTCGACGATAGGAGAAGCTCGCCGGCAGCGTTCCGAATTTCGAAGCCAAGCGTCGAGCCGTTGATCCAACCCATTTTAATCAGGTCGACGGAGCCGTTGGTAACTCTCAGAGCCCCCTTCCCCGGCCCAGCGTAGGATCCATTAATCGCAAAATTGGTTGAACCGATGAACAGATCCTGGGTGATCGTCGTATTGGACTTGAGGCGGTTGACGTCGATCGTGCCGGTCGAGATGTGGTTGCCATCGATGATCGTGCGGCCATAGGTGACGATCATGTTCACGCCGCCCAGGTAGGTGGCCAAGATCACGTTATTGGGGCCGTGAGCAACGGCCACGTCGTTGGTGGTGCTGAGCGTGGTCGCGCCCTTTACCCAGTAGACATACATCGTCCCGCTGGTCCAAAGCGTCCCGGTGCTATTAGCCGAGATTGTGCGGGTCGCGATGTTGCCGTCGTCGCCGACGTATTGGATTGTGCCGCCGCTCCAGGTGATCAGGTTGCTATCCGCGACACCGGCCTGAAACTGAAGGCCGGATATGGTCAGACCGCGGAGGCCAACCGTTACCGTATTTGCGTTGACGGAGTTGGCATAGATGTCGCCTCCGTCGATCTTGGTGAGGTCGGAGCCGTGACGCCAGTCGGAAAGACTCGTGGCACCGCTGATGAGGATCTTGCCAGGGTCGATCTGCGTCGCGGCCTGATTGACGCGTGTCGCAGGATCATCAGCACGAAATGCGATGGTCGCGAGGGTGTCCCCCAGCGCGCCGACGGTGATGCTGCCAGCGAGAGCAGTACCCGCCGTGAGCTTGGCAGCTGACAGGTTTAGAACCTTCGCGTCATCAATCGCTGCATCAGCGATCGCGGCATTGACGATAGACAGGTCCTGATAATCCGCAGTTTCGGTCTTGACCGTCGTCGCGGAGCCCACCTTTACGAAGACGCTCTTGTTGCCAGACGTATCGACAGACCGGATCCAGTAATGCCAGGTCGCGCCTGATGTCAGACCAGACCGGGCGTAGGAGCTCGCGAACACCGACGCGAACTGTGTCGCGGTGCTATTGACGTCTCCCAGAGCTAGGTCGGTCGGGTGCTCCCATAGCTCAACGTGAGACAGATCAGGGTCGGCCGGGTTGGTCCACTTCAGCCACGCACCGCGGAATGACGCCGTAACGGCCCCTGGCTCCACAACAGGCGCCGCTGGTGGGGTCGTGTCAGCAATGGTGGTGTGCGTGACCTCTTCGGTCCAAGCGGACCTATTGCCATACACATCGACGGCGCGCACCTTGACGTAGTGCAGGGTGTTCTTGTTTACGTCATCGATCGCCGTTTCGACGAACGGCCCATCTTCGGGCTCGGGGATTGCGACGATGA
>Ga0265293_10002229_pt1 | contig 39733 bp, 22 predicted proteins | sample Munlanlewell138R_FD_192505 | JGI IMG/M metagenome (GOLD analysis project Ga0265293, IMG submission 192505) | Leachate microbial communities from a municipal landfill in Southern Ontario, Canada - Leachate well 138R | ecosystem: Engineered > Solid waste > Landfill > Unclassified | place: Canada... | reverse complement strand
AAAATGGGTTGGTGGGGGGGGGGGGGGGTGCGCTCAGTAATATGCACTTTGCTTCTTCTTTTTAGCGGGTCCCTTGCGTGGTCGGAGCATACTTTTGTTCACTTCATGACAGTGGATCCTACTCTGCCCATCAGTCAATACAATAAACACGATATATCAGAAGCAATATTCTCTGGGTTTACCAACTCCTATGGTAACACCCTGATAAATGTAAGCGCGGGAGATTTTGGAGCCTTTGCCGCTTCCCCGTCGTATCGAAGCAATCGTGTGGTAAAAGTAGCGGGTACTCGTTCGTCTGATACACTGCTAACCAGAGTTATAACTTCGTATTCCAATGCGCTGGCTACAATCTCTGAGGGCGGCTCTTCGGGGCAAGGTAATATATTTATCCTTGAGGATATAGCTTTTGAAGGGAGCAGCTACGGAGTAAAGTTAGAACATGATATACCAAGGCTTCAGGTATTCATTAATAATTGTAGCTTTACAAATCAAGTCGGATGGGCAATTGATTCGCATGTGCCCCTTACCATTACAAACTGCACATTCAATATGCCAAGTCAATACGACTACGCCTGCTATGGTGCTATTTCAATTACCGGGGTAGCTGAATGTGAACACGATATGACTGCGATGATCAACGGCAATACCTTTGCTGGAAGATTCACGAGGCATATAATTGATTTGGGCTATGCTACCTGGAATCGTCTTAGAGCAGCTATCGTCGAAGATAACATCTTTAACGGTACTTATAGTAGTAGTGGCTCTTACCCCTACGGCAACGGTGCGGTACAAGCTTCAGGCGTCCAAACCTTAAGCTTTAAGCGCAATATATTTGCTACGAAATCTGAGGCTACCACCAATCTTCCTTTCCATCTCAGGATTTACGATCCTCGCCGTATGGATGGTCCTTTGGAATCCAGATCGTTAGAAGTATTGAACAACAGCTTTGTAACTGACGGTAGTCAGAACTACATCTCTGCTATGGGGATTGATAAAAGGTTCTACACCGCCAGAATAATTAACAATGTAATCAGCGACATGGATGGAGTGGGTATTCAGTTCTACAGCAATCCCACAACCGCATTTGATTATTACGTGCAAAACAACATCATATACAACTGCAGTGATGACATAGTAAACGCCGGCACGGGCGACGGCTGGATAGTGAGCGGACAAATCGCAAGCGACCCTCAGCTGGATGTCAGTAGAAAGCCTATATGGAACAGCGCTATCTTCTCCCCTTGTATAGATGCAGGAAACCGTGATACGAACGGAAATGGCATTCCCTGGAGCGGAGGAGGAGGTTCTCAGACAGGTGACCCTGAAGACTCAGATTTTGATGGCACACCGTTGGACATCGGCGCGAAACGAGCTGTTCCTCATCAGTTTGAGGATTACAGTATGCCCGCAGGCGGTGCCATCAAATGGATGAGCTTCCCCGTAGTCAACGATCTCACTGTCGGCTTCAATCAGAATGGCTCTTTCTTTGCTCCGATTCTGGATCCTCTAATACTGGATTGGGTGGAATGGAAGAAAGAGGGTGAGCCTCAAACAATAATGGCGTATGCTGGAAATATTTTGTACAACTACACCGCAGAGGTTGAGAGCCCTGTGGGCTACAAAGTGAAGCTGCAAAATAGCGTAATTCAGGAAATTCCCCTGCCTACCCCGGGCTTTCTGGCCGATCCCGATACCCAAATACACCTTTACAAATATTTGGTCGGCACGACTACTCCCAATGAGAATTGGATCGGATACTTTCACCGCAGCAGCGTCTATCCCTTGGACGCTTTTGCGCAAATTCTGGATTATGTAACCTCGATCCGGACGCAATACTGGAGCATTGTAAAAAACCCCTATACCGGCAAGTGGAGCATGCATTCCGGTAATCTTACTCTGAATTATGGTGACATGGTGATAGTCACCGTGAATCAAGATTGCAGCTTCCGCTGGAACTACTCGATCCCGGTGGATCCCAAAGTAAGAGAGAAGGCTAGCGCTTTCAGCTTTGAAGAGAGGGCGGATTATACACCTCTATTCGTTGATATGACAGATCTTCAGGATCTACCCTCTGAGCTTGGCATCTATGTGGATGGAGTGTGTAAAGGTGCGGTTACAGTTGATGGAAACTACACCGATATCTGCGTGTATTTGGAAGATAACCAGATCATGGATGCAGAAAATACCGAGCTGGTGCTTCATTACAATAGTAAAAGCGCAATCGGGCAAAGAAGATCATTCAAACCCGGCGCAGGTGAACTGACGAGGCATACTGAGCCGGGACTGAGCTTCTATACCTTGCAGCTTTCGGAGGAATCTGAGCTTGATAACATGGCACCGGTAACCCAGCTCTTGCAGAATTACCCCAATCCTTTCAATCCCAGCACCACGATCGCTTATGAACTGGCAGCCGATGGCCCCGTTTGCCTTGAAATATTCAACGTGAAGGGCCAGAAAGTAGCGACACTGGTGAATAAACACCAAACCAGCGGCTTGCAGAAGCTGATTTGGAATGGCAAAGATGACAATGGCCGTCTGCTCGGAAGCGGAGTCTATCACTATCGCCTCAGGACAGAAAACGGCAGCAGCACCCAAAAGATGCTTTTATTGAAATAGCATTCCCAGCAGGGAGGGATCATCCCTCCCTGCAAATTATAAGGATTAGCACATGAAATCATTATTTGTATGCCTCGTACTTGTATCTGTCCTGCCAGCTTTATCTGCTTCACTGATCACAGTATCAGTAGATGGCGGCATGGATTTCTCGACCATAGGGTCAGCCATTGAAGCAGCCTCCGAGGGGGATTCCATTCTGGTATATCCCGGAGTGTATGTGGAAAACGTGGATTTCATCGGGAAAACAATTACCTTATGTAGTCTGGAAGCACTAACCGGTGATCGCTCCTATGTCCAGAGTACGATTATCGATGGCAATCGAACCGGCTCCTGTGTAGCTTTTCTAAACGGAGAACAAAATGCTACCTTAAGAGGCTTCACTCTTCGCAATGGTATAGGCACCATTTTGTATTCTGATGCTTTATCTGGAGGAGGGATAGTGATGTTTCATTCCGGCAGAGTAAATCTGACGAACTGCGATATCACAAACAACAAGTCTATTGGTGGAGCAGGCATATATTGCGGGAGTGGGCCCCTGTATATGAGCGGAGTGAATATCTTCGAGAACTATGGCTCTTGGGGAGGTAGTGGGCTGACAATCATCGGGCATTTAGACCAGACGAGCATGGTCTATTTTGATCCCGATAATCTGTGCTCCGTTTACTCCAATTACGGATCAGCGCCGGTGGATATATTTATTGTGGATCTCAGGCGCAACCTGGATATACATCTGGATATGGGCACGGTTGATCATCCTGATGAGTTCTACATCTTTAGGCATATGAACATACCTCAGTATGATATCTATACGGATACTGTGAATATTCAACAGGGGTACCGAAGCGAAGTGAATCATGATCTTTATGTCAGCCCGGATGGAGATGATGCCTATACCGGTTTAAGTCCCGACCAGGCGATGAAAACCATCACCAAGGCCATCCATCGCATCGCGGGAGACAGCCTGAATGTCAAGACCGTGCACGTATCCCCAGGCACCTATCGGGAAGGAGCTGAAGGGCAGATTTTACCCTTACCGCTTAAACGCAATGTAAACGTCATCGGAGCCGGGGCAGAACAGACCATACTAATTGCAGATAGTGATTTGCCTCCAGTGATGCAAACTATTGTATTTGGAATGACTGCAAAAAACACCATATTCAAAGGATTTACCTTGCTGTCCGACAACGCGGAGCTTAATCAGCCCTTGTGGTTAGCTAGTCGTACAAGCAATGTAAGAATCAGTGATATCGTTATTCGAGATATGAATGTTACAGGCTTTGGACCTCTCCTTGGAGCAATCTCTACCATGGACTGGGTCAACTCTGAGATGGATTCTATCCGGATTGAGAACGTTACCACAGATGAAGCTGTCTTTTATATGATGAATGTGGAGTCCGGAACCATCAAGAACTGCCGATTTGAGAACATCAAATCCTTGTACTCAGATTTAGATCCTTGGGGCGGGGGTGCCATGATCTCTATCCCGGTTTCAGGCAGCATCACCATGGAAAATTGCATTTTCCGTGACCTTGAGTCAAGTGGCGTTCAAACTATATTCCATATATCAAAAAGGGACACATACAGTGATGGCGTGATAGATGCTAATATAAATAACTGTCTTTTCACTGGAATCAGAACTAAAGGCACAAGGGCGATACTCTTAGCCACTAATAATCATGGTACATACAAGGTCTCAAATTGCACCTTTTACGATAACTATGCCACCCTTGCTCCGATTGGCATCATCGGCCATGTAACTATGCGCAACAATGTATTTTACAATCCCGATGCGCAAAAGGAGATTCATGTTTATCATGTGAACCCGATCTATATGTTTTACAGTAAGTTGGATTTTGATTACAATCTGATCCGCGGAGGCTACAGCAGCATAAGCAAGCCGGGCATTTTGAGCATTCTGGAATGGGGAGAGCACAATCTATCCCAGGAACCGGCTTTCGCGAGCATCGACTATACAGACCCGAACTTTCTGCATTTAAGCGGCGATTCTCCGGCTGTGGATACCGGTACTCCTGATATCTCTGAGCTTGGTTTGCCACCTTACGATCTGGCGGGTAATCTGCGTGTGTGGAACAATCGCATAGACTTGGGCTGCTTTGAGTATGGTTCAGAGCCCTGGGTCTTCAATGATGATCCGGTAGCTCCTTCTCTGCCGGAAACAGGCATCATCGCCTATCCCAATCCCTTTAATGCCTTGACCAATATCAAGATCGGCCTGATGAACCACACAAGCAAGGGAAATATCAACGTTGCCAGCGTAAAAGTATATAATCTCAAGGGTCAACTGATAAAAAGCATCCCTCTGGATCCTGCCAGAATTGATGAACAGATCGTGCCTTGGGATGGCCGGGACGCACAAAACCACTATTGTGCCAATGGGATATATTTCCTTAAACTGCAGATAAATGGCAAAAACAGGGGTAGTAAGAAGATTACTTATATCAAATAGCTTTGAGATCAGTTGCTGTTGAACCTAATTGCGCCTAATATCAATTATCGGTGAAATGATCAGGTTCAGCAGGATCGGTACCCTGCTCTTCGCAAGATTGCGCTTGACACAATATCATTAAATCGACATTGTGGTAAAAAGGGATAGAGCGTTATGAAGATTTGCATTGTATCAAACTCACATTCGACCAATGACGTCCGCTTGTATTACAAGCTGGGACGCAGCCTCACGCAGTTTGGAGAGGTGTATATCATCTCTACCAGCGGTGTGGTAAATCGCGGCGCAAATCCCCATCAAGCGGTAGTGGATGCCACTTCTCCAGTGAAGGCATTGCCGCAGCTATACACCCTTGCCAAGGCTCAAAAACCGGATTTGGTGATCTGCGTGGAGCCTCTCACCATGCTGGTGGGCATCTGGCTGAAACGCAAACTGGGCTGCAAGCTGATCTTTGACGTGCACGAGTTTTTTGCAGATGCTCATGCAGAGCGTTACAGCTTTGTGTTTCGTCCTTTTGTAAAGCACTTTTATCTTACTTTCCTGCGCTATCTGGCCTCACGCGCAGAGGGCGTTACAGCGGTGAATCAGGAGATATTAAAGCAGCTTTTCCCCCGCAATCCCAAGGCTAAGAACCTTCTGGTAATGCCGAATTATCCGGTGAAAAACGTCTGGGATTTCGATGGTGGCATCCCCGCCAGTCTGTCCCAATTGTGCAACATGCGTTTTGATCTGATCTATGCCGGAGGCATCACCCGGGACCGGGGAATATTCAAGATCCTGAAGTGTGCTACCTTGCTCAAAAACGATTTCCCCAACCTGAAAATCCTAATCTTGGGCAAGTTTCATGACACCGCCATTCAGGATGAGTTTAACGACAGCATCAATACCTTCAATCTCAATGCGGTGATCTATTATCAAGAGTGGATTCCGCCGGAAAAGATAGGTCTGCTGCTGAAGTGCACCCGCTTTGGACTCTGGATTTTCAATCCCAAAAACAAACGCATGCGCCTGGCCACTCCGCTCAAAGTGCTGGAATATATGGCCGCGGGCCTGCCGGTGGTCAGCATCAAGACCCCTTTGATGAAAAGCCTGATCGAGCGCAACGGTGTGGGCAAACTCTGCCCCTATCAATCCCGCAGGATAGCCTCCACCATCGCTGATTTATTAAGGATGCCGCAGTCTGAATATGATGCGATGAGCCAGCGCTGTCTGGATATCTCCGAGTCTCGCTTCAATTGGGAATCCCTTGAGCCCAAATTCTTTGAGCTGATCAAGCACATCACATGAAGATACTCTACATCAGCTATTTTTATCCTCCGCTGGGAGGTCCCGCCACCCTCCGCAACCTCAAGAGTGTGCGCTATTTGAGCGAGGCCGGAGCCCGGATCACGGTGCTTACGGTGGATGAGATCGAATACTCCTATTTTGATCCTGATCTGAGCAAACTCTGCCGACAAGAGCAACTGATCCGTACTCCTTCCTGGGACCCTATGGCACTCTTGCGCAAAGCCTTTGGCAAAAACAAAGCCGCTTCACAAAAGCTATATAAAAACAGCCCGGAAAGCCTCAAATTGCTGATCCGCAGGCTGTATCCCATAGACGAAAAGATTGGCTGGCTGCCTCATCTGATCGCCAAAGGCAGAAAGATACTGCGCCAAAACGAGATAGACATCATCTTCGTTTCCTGCGGGCCTTTCTCTTCCGCCATCGCTGCTTACAGGCTGGCGCAGGAATTTGACAAAACCCTGGTGCTTGACTATCGGGATTACTGGACCTTGCTCTCGGATTATGACCTCATGGGCAATGCACTGAATCGAAAGCTTTCACGCTCTTGGGAAAAAAGAATCTTAAACAGAGCAAATCTGGTGATCACCGCTACCCAGGGCATAGCCGATGCACTGTCCTTTAGCTTTGATGAAACTCTGCCAGATCGCAGTTTTGTGCTTTACAACGGCCATGACGAGCAGGACTATGTGGACCTTCCCCCTTCCCGCCCTTCCAGCGACTACTATACCCTGAGCTACTTTGGCAATATCTATGCCCGCCGCAGCCTGAAATATCTGTATCAGGCCATTGCCGAACTGGATGCCGAGCTGCTCATCCCCCAAAATCTGCGGGTGCAGCTCTATGGCAATTTTAACCGCGAAGTCTATCAAGAGATTGAAAGCAGTGCGATCAAAGGCAGAATCCAGATCATGCCGGAGCTCAGCCACCGCGAAGCCCTTGTCAAAATGCAGGAAGCAGACGCTCTCATCCTGATCATAAACAGCAGTTCCCCAAAAGGCACTCTCACCTCCAAGGTCTTTGAATATCTGCGCCTGAGCCGCCCGATCCTGGCCATGGTCCCTCAGCACGGAGAAGCCGCAGCCCTGCTCAGAGAATGCGGAATAGATACCATCTGCCCCATGGAATCCGTTTCTGCGATCAAGCTCTGCCTTAGCAGACTGATAGAAGATAGACATCTCCCGCTCTGCGTGCCTCCCGCTTTGGCCAGATACGAGCGCAAACAGCAGCTGGGCGAGCTATATGACAGATTGCTTGAGCTTTAGGAGGCATATTCTTCTTGACGGATAGAACTTAAGATTAATAATGGATGCGCTTACAAATATATGTAACCCTGCGAGGTAAGATGGAAAAGATCGATAGCATCAAGAGATCAGAGAGCACTGGCAGCAAGCTGAATAAGGCTTTGATTCCGGATTATATAGTGCAAAAGCTGGGTCTGGGAAACCGGGATTTGTCCCAGCTCAATCTGCCTTGTAGCTACACCGAAGCTGCCGGCATCCTTTTTACAGATATCTGCTCTTTTACCGATATCACCCAAAAGCTAAGCGCTACCGGGCATTATGGCGTGGAAGATATCATTGAGATACTGAATGACTATTTTGCCGCCATGCATGATTGCATCTATAGCAATGGTGGCTCCCTGATCAAATACGGCGGGGATTCCATCTTTGCTGTATTTCCAGGTACTCCGGCAGAGGCTGTTCCTCGCATGCAGCGCTGCAAGCAGGAGATGGTTCAGGCGCTGCAAAAGCTGAATATCCGCTTCAAACAGCAGTATGGCTTTTGCATAGAGTTTGATGGCGCCATCAAATATGGACAGATCAATCTCAGAGTAGTGGGAGATATAGCCTATCATCTGGATTATTATATAGATGGCCTGGCAGTGCAGGAGCTTTTCGAGCTGGGCGGCCAGGCTTTGGAAGCAGAACTTCTCCCCGGCGCTGAGACTCTAGATTACCTCAATGCACAGTACATCCCTGCCCCTTTGCCACAGCTGGAAAGCAAGATCAAAGGCAAGAGCTTTATCCCCGCCACCGTGTCCCGAAAGGTGCGGGAACGCTCTTTCAAAGCCGAGCTGCGCAATAGTGCGGTAATCTTCATCCATCTTAACAGCAAAGACCGCTCCAAGCTCATCAAAGTGGAAGACTATCAGAGCATCTATACCCAGATTCAGCGGCATGTTTACAATCTGGATGGCACGATAAATAAGATTGATTTTAACGACAAAGGCTATCTGATCCTGATTACCTTTGGCACGCCTTACAATCACACCGATGATGTGGAGCGCGCCTTTATCTGTGCCTACCGCATCCGCAATATCCCTTCCGATACGGTTCTGATGAAGCTGGGAGTGACCTATAGCAATATCTTTGCCGGAATCCTGGGAGCTCCCCGCCGGCATGAATATGGGATTATCGGCAATGCAGTGAATATCGCAGCCCGCTTGATGGCAAATTCAGCAGAAGGCGAGATCTCCTTTTCACAGGAAATCCTGCCTCATGTAAACAGCCGCTTTGAATCCGTGTTTATCGAAGAAACCTTTGTAAAGGGAATCTCCAAAGCACTGCGGATACACAAGCTGATCAGAGAGCTGCCGGACTCCTGGTATGCGATGCTGAGCAAATATCAGGACAGGCATCTTACCTGCTATCACGATGAAGTGCGTCAGATATTGGAACATCTGTCTAAGCATAAAAGCTGCTTTGTAGAGCTTCAAGGCGAGGCTGGCACTGGCAAGAGCTTTGTGGCCTATCACATTCTGCAGCGTCTCAGGCAGCAAAATGATGAGATTACCATCTTTGTAATGGAGGAATTCGACTCCCGCAAGCAATGCGTTTGGCTGTGCAAGGTCTTTAGCCAGAAGCTGATGATCTACGATGCCCATCAGGAATTTGACTTGCTAAAAAACTACGCCATCCAGCAGGGGATCAGATTTGATGCGGCTCTGCTGAAGCGCTATTTCAAAGCTATCTCCACCGCTACAGAGCAGCCCAGCAAAGAAGAGATCGAGCTGATCAGCGCCACCCTCGCAGAGATTGTCTGGCATCTTTTTGCCGGTAGCAGTCTGCTCTTTATAGATGATATCCAGTGGATGGACGAGAGCTCCAGGCGGGTATTGGAACTCCTGATTCCTCGGCTTTTGCAAAGCGGAAGCTCCATCATGCTGGCACGCCGGGGCCAGGCCGAAGCTCATCCCCTCAGCCATCAGGCAGATCATTACCTGCGTGTAAAGCTGCAAAATCTGGATCAAGCCCAGGCCTATACCCTCATCCAGCAAGAGATTCCCATTATCTCAAAAGACGCTCTGCACAATATCTTTACGCTTACCAAGGGGAATCCGCTGTTTATAGTGGAAATGGCCAAAGTGATCCGCAAAAACGTGGATGTACAAAGCTCCATCCTGGCAGAATCAGACCTCAAACGCCTGGAAAAAGATGGCATTATTTCGGATACCATAGAAAACCTTCTGCTCAACGAATATCAGAATCTGGATGAGGAATCCCAACGCACCCTGAAGGTCGCCTCCATCATAGGCAAAGCCTTTGCCCTGGAAGACTTGAGCATAGTATCCGAAGAAGGATTCAAGCAAGAGATAGATAACATAGTAAATGAACTGAGCGATACCCAGATCATCGGCAAAAAGAGTTTTGACCCCGGCATAGAATATGTCTTCAAAAACCAGCTGATGCGAGATGCCATCTACCGCACCATCCTGCTCAGCGAAAAGAGCGAGCTGCATGAAAAGATCGCCAGCTATTATGAAAACAAATACGAAGACAAGCTCTCAGTCTATCTGGAATTGATCGCAAACCACTATATTTACGCCCAAAATCCCCAAAAGGCTCTGCAGTATTCCCTGGCTGCCGGAGAGAAAACCGCCAGATTGGCCGCCTACCCCGTGAGTAACTACTATTACGAAAAAGCCCTGTCCTTCTGCAATGACCCCGCCTCCTGCTATCAGATCAAACTGGCCATGATCAAAAACTGCGTAAATCAAGGCGACGCCCCCTCCGGCCTCCTGCTGATAGATGAACTTGCTCAAGAGCACAAAGAGCTGCTGGATGGCGACTTTCATCTGCAAAAAGTCCGGCTCTACATCTTGCAAGGGCTGAACCGCGAAGTAGCCGAATACGTCCCCAAAATATACCCCAGCCTCACGGATGACTTCTTCAAAGCCAGCATCAGCCTACGCTATATGGACGCCCTGCAATTTCTGAACCGCATGGAAGAATTCGAAGCGCAAGCCGGCAGATTGCGCGAGCTGTTAAAGAGCCAGACAGACCATAAACTGCAAGGAGACTACCTCACCACCATGGCTATGATGTACAATATGCGCAGCGACTACGCAAAGGCTACCGAGTATTACAATCAACTGCGCCAGCTGAGCGAACAAAGCGGCGAGCCCATACACCGCAGGATAGCCCTGCACGGACTGGGCATAGTAGCCTCACGCACCGGAGACAAAAAGCAAGCCCGCAAGCACTATGAAGAGGCCCTGCAGATCTGCGAAAAGATCGGAGATCGCAATGGCTATAGCAAGATCATTATGGACCTGGGCACTTTGCACCGCAATGAAGGTGAGATCGAAAAGGCCCTACAGATGTATCAGATCAGCCTCCAGACCACCCGCCTGGTAGGAAACGTAAATCTGGAAGGCACCGTGCTATACAATATCGGGGAAGCGAATTACTATCTGGAGCGCTACGATGAAGCCCGCAAATACTTTGAAGATACGCTTAAAATCTATGAGCAGAGCGGAGACCTGGTAGGACGCTCCTTCTGCTATGATGCCCTGGGCGATATCAATTACCGTCAGGATAGATTCACCGAAGCCAAGGCTATCTACGACATGAATCTGATCCTGCAAAAAGAGCTCAAGGATACCGAGGGCATCGCTCATACCCTGGGCAATCTGGGCAATGTAGCCAAAGCTGACAAAGACTTTGCCCTGGCCAGAGAGTACTACGATCAGCAGATCTCAATGCTCTCGGAAGTGGGCGACAAAGACGGCCTGGGCAGAGCTTACTTCAATTATGCCATGACCGAAAAGGATGAAAGTAACCTGCCCGCCGCCAAAGAAAAGCTGAGCAAGGCCTTACAGCTCTTTCAAGACTGCCAGGCGCAGATATTTATAGATATTGCTCAACAGCAGATGCAGGAGATAGATCAGGGCTTAAAGTCCGGGCAGTAGCCCTCTCCTTCTCAGCTACTCTTTACGGTTCCAGCCGAATTCTACCGGTATTTTCCGAAGCAGATACAGCTCGTCCAGATACCTCTCAATAGTAGAATCAGAGCGCACCTTCTCTTGGCGCAAAGCTTGGTCCCCCAGAGCTTCATAATGTTTAGCCGCCCTTTGGCTCATTTTAACCAGCAAGCCCTTAGCCAGGTTGTTCCAATGCGGCATATCCGCAGTAGCCGGCGAGATCAGATTCAGCTGATAGAAGAGCCGCATCAGTTCATTGATGAGTATAGACCTGGTGGGATTCACAAAACGGGATATTTCTCCATTATCGCCGATAGCGCAGCCTTCTATCTCCAGGAAATTTGGCCCGGGCAGGATGAGATCGGCCAGATCGCTCTCTGGCATATAAGGTGTGATCGCCACTTTGTACTCGGCATTGGAAGCCGGAACCTGCCCATAACACAGGGCAAAATCCACCCGTCCGGCCTGCACTGGCTTTGCTCCCATATTCAGAAAAGCGCCGTGATTTGCAAAATCCGTGGTTACAAAAACCTGCTGATTGCTGCCCGCCAAGCGCCAGAGCTCGGCAGCATCGCTCTCTGAAATGCGGTTTTGATTGTAAATATAGAACTGATACTCGTTTCTGGGCAGATCCTCGAGCTTATCCACCTTGAGATCGGCAAATTTGGCAAAAGGTCTTCCCGGAGGATACGCTACCAGGCTCAGGCTTTTGCCCTGAAGTTGCTGCAGCCGGATCATGCTGCGAAGCGTACAATTTATATTTCCTACCACCACATAATCGCGATGATCGTCCAAAAGGCCAAAGGCATACTCTTTGGGCACTGTATCCAGCCACTGGTCACTAAAGGCAAAATAATCCGGATTCGCCAGCAGTCCCTCTCCCAGACTCTCGGCTATCCTCTCTGCCATAAGCATCTCTTCACAGGTGATATGAGGGGTGATTTCTATGCTTTTGCTCCGGGCTTGCCCCAGCCGGCTCTGAAGCTCGAAGGTGGCCTCTTTCCAGCTGATTTCCTGATACTTATCGCCCCGCTTGATCAAAGGCTGCCGCAGCTTTCCATCCAGAGACTGCCAGCCGAAACGGCCTTTGAAACACAGGTTTTTACCGTTGAATCCGGGCTCATGCTCCGGAGTGGTGATGCGAACTACTTCCCCGGCCTGTATCTCTACCTGAATCTTACATCCCACACCGCAGAGTCCGCAATTTTGCAATATATCTTCTTTGGGCCTGGGGTTGAGCTTGTAATTCAGATTGCGCTCCACCAAAGCTCCCACAGGGCAGACGTCGGTGCATTTTCCACAGGCCACACAATTTGTTTGAGTGAGAGATTCCCCAAATTCCGGAGCCACGATCGCCGCAAAACCCCGATAAATGAAGCCCAGGACGTTGGCACCCTGAATCTCGGCGCAAGTCCGGATGCAGCGGCCGCAATTGATGCACTTATTAGCATCGCGCACTATATAAGGATGGGTATAATCTATAGGATGGCGGGAGATGCTGCCCATAAAGCGGTCCAGCTCAACCTCATACTGACTGCAGTAGTCTCTCAGCGAACAGGTGTCGTTCACCTGGCAGCCGCATTCCAGACAGCGGTCTGCTTCTTTTCTGGCTTGCTTCTCCGAAAAGCCTTTTTCCACTTCCTTAAACGTGCTGATAGCCTTTTCCAGAGGAATTTCCGGCATCTGCACGCGCGGCTCGGGAGCAAATATCTCATATTCCTCGGGGGATACATCTTCCAGCTTGCGGGCTTTTTGGGAGAGGAAGACAAATTTTGGCCTTGGCAGCTCTCCCTTCAAAAGATAGCTCTGGATGGCAGCAGAGGCTTTGCGCCCATCCGCTATAGCTTCGATAGCGGTAGCTGCACCTCTTTGAAAATCACCTCCGGCAAAGACATTGGCGATGCCGCTGTACATGGTAGCTTCATCCACTATTGCGGTTTGCCAGCGGGAGATGGGCAGCATTTTTCCTTCTACCTCATTTTCTGCTTTGCTGAAAGCGCTCACATCCGGCACCTGCGAGATGGCGGCGATGATGCTGTCAAATTCTTCACTGAAAAACTCTCCGGTAGGCTCAGGACGTTTCCTGCCGCTTTTATCCGGTTCGCCCAGCCGCATTTTCTCTACCTTGATTTCTTTGAGCTTGCACTTTATACCCAGATATTCCACGGGATTGGTCAGGAAATGAAAGTTCACTCCTTCCTGGATAGCCGCTTCGATCTCAAATTCCTCGGCGGGCATTTCGGCTTTGGTACGGCGGTAGAAAACGCTCACGTCACAGCCCAGACGGATAGCGGTTCTGGCACAATCTATGGCGGTATTTCCTCCGCCCACTACGGCTACCTTTTTGCCTAGGGGCATGGTTTGTCCTTTGGCGTGACTTTTCAGAAAATCCACACCCAGATAGCATCCGCCCAGCTCACTTCCCGGCACCGGCATGGGCACCGCATTCTGCGCTCCCACAGCCAGATACACGGCATCGTAGTCCCGGCTGAGTTCGCTGAGATTTAGCTCTTTACCCAAAGCCATGCCATAGTGTATCTGCATTCCGCCCATACACATCAGCTCGATTTCTTTATCCAGGATCTCCTTGGGCAGGCGATATTCGGGAATGCCATATCTCAGCCAGCCCCCACAGGCCTCTTCCGCTTCAAAAAGATGCACTTCAAAACCCTCAAAACTAAGGTAATAGCCACAGGTCAAGCCGCTGGGACCACCTCCGATGATGGCCACCTTTTTACCGTTATCCGGCTTTTTTTCTGGGATGTATTGCCAAAAGTCTTCCAAGTCTTCATCGGCGGCATAGCGCTTGAGCTGACGGATGGCAATGGGTTCGTCCACTATCTTGCGGCGGCATTCCACTTCACAAAAAGCCGGACACACACGCCCGATGGAGAGCGGCATGGGCAGGGTGTCTTTGATCACCTTCACCGCTTCATGATATTTGCCATTGGCGATCAGGGATACATAGGTCTGCACATCCACTTCGTCCGGGCAGGCCAGCTTGCAGGGAGCTTCACAATCCGCATAATGATCGCTGATCAGCAGTTCCAGCGCCATTTTCCGGGCCGCATGAATCTCTGTATCGTCTGTGGTAATCTTCATTCCCGGGGTGATTTTTGTGCCGCAAGAAGTTACAAATCCGCGGCGGCCTTCCACCTTCACTGCACATACCCAGCAAGAGCCGCTGGGATTCAGTTCCTTATCATGACAGAGGGTGGGAATGGCTATGCCTTCGCGGGTAGCGAGGTCCAAAATGGTCATTCCTTCCGAGGCTTGAACAGTTTTTCCATTCAATACTACTTGCATTGACTTTATCCTTTCGTGATCGCGTTAAATTTACAGGCCGAGTAGCAGGCACCGCAGTGTATGCACAAGTCCTGATTGATTATATGGATTTCTTTTACTTTTCCGGTGATGCACTGGGGCGGGCAGACCTTTGCGCAGGCGGTGCAGCCGATGCATTTGTCCGGCAAAATCTCGTATCTGATCAGCGCAGAGCATACTCCGGCCGGGCAGCGTTTGTCCTGTATATGCGCCAGATATTCATCTTCAAAGTAGCGCAGGGTGGTAAGCACTGGATTGGGAGCGGTCTGCCCCAGTCCGCAGAGCGAGCCTTTGGTGATGTTGGCAGCCAGATCCTGCAGCTTTTCAATGTCTTCTATAGTGCCTTCTCCTTCTGTGATGCGGGTGAGAATCTCCAGCATGCGCCGGGTTCCTATCCTGCAAAAAGTGCATTTCCCGCAGGATTCGCTTTGCGTAAAATTCAGGAAAAAGCGGGCAACATCCACCATGCAAGTGGAGCTATCCATCACCACCATGCCTCCGGAGCCCATTATCGCACCGGTGGCGTTGATGGAATCGTAATCCACAGTGGTATCCAGCAGCTCCGCCGGGATGCAGCCCCCGGAAGGGCCGCCCATCTGCACGGCTTTGAAGGGCTTGTCACTCTTCATGCCGCCGCCAACTTTATAGATTATATCTCGCAGTGTAATGCCCATCGGCACTTCTATCAAACCGCTGCCGGCGATCTTTCCGGCCAGAGCAAAGACCTTGGTGCCGGCGGATTTTTCGGTGCCTATCTTCTTGAATTCCTCGGCGCCGTGATTTATGATCCAGGTGATATTAGCCCAGGTTTCCACGTTGTTTATATTAGTGGGGCAGCCCCAGAGTCCGCTTTCGGCAGGGAAGGGCGGGCGGATCACCGGCATACCGCGCTTGCCTTCTATAGATTGCATCAGCGCGGTTTCTTCTCCGCATACAAAGGCTCCGGCGCCTTCTTTGACGTGGAGCGTAAAGAAAAAATTGGTTCCTAAAATCTTGCGGCCCAGATAGCCATTTCTTTGAGCATCGGCTATGGCCAGCTTCAGATGCTTCACCGCCATCGGATACTCCGCTCGGCAATAAATATAGCCCTCATCCGCACCCATAGCATAGGCTCCGATGATCATGCCTTCTATCACGTTGTGCGGGTCTCCTTCCAGGGTGCTGCGGTCCATAAATGCTCCGGGATCGCCTTCATCCGCATTGCAGATAATATATTTCTTGGCTCCCCTGGCCTGAGCGGTAAAGCTCCATTTCAAGCCCGTGGGGAATCCGGCTCCGCCCCGGCCGCGCAGCCCGGAGGCCTTAATCTGCTCTATCACCTCTTGAGGACGCAGGCTCAAAGCCTTTTTCAGAGCGGCGTAACCTCCATGCGCCTCGTAATCCGCTATAGAGCAGGGGTCTATCACTCCGCAATTTCTCAGCACGATGCGGGTCTGCTCCTGCAAGAGACTATCGCGACTGCCTTTATCTATATCCGTGAGGATCACATTGGCCTGGGGAACTTTGCCCTGCCGGTAAGCTTCGATATGCTCCAAAATGGACTGTGGCTCTACCTTCCCCAGGCTGATCCTGCCCAGTTTGCCCCCGCTGAGCTCCACTATGGGCTCTTCAAAACACATCCCGATGCAGGCCGTGCGCATCAGCTGATAGTCTGCCCCAGCCTGGAGTTGCTGCTTTAGATGCTCATACACTTCCATAGCTCCTGCGGCTACACCGCAGCTGGCCAGTCCTACTTTTACGGTGATTTTACTCATGATTCCTCCCCAGCGGCAAAGCGCTGCAATATCTTGGGGATAGCCTCCATAGCGACTTTTCCAAAAGTGACATCGTCTATCATAATCACCGGCGCCAGAGAGCAGCAACCCAAACAGGCCACTTCCACCAGCGTAAACTGCATGTCTTCGGTAGTATCTTCATCGCCTTGCAGCTGCAAGGCCTTTCTGAGCGCGTCCTTGATCTCATCAGCATCCGATACATGGCAGGCAGTCCCCATGCAGACGCGGACTATGTGCTTCCCCTGAGGCTTGAGCTTGAACATGGAGTAAAAAGTGGCAACCCCATAGATATCCGCCACGGGGATTTGCATCTTTTCCGCTATATAACGCAAGGCATCCCTGGAAAGATAGCCAAGCAAGTTTTGCACCTCTTGCAATAAGGGGATCAGGATTCCAGGCTTGGATTGATAAGCCTGGATGATAGTATCGAGCTGAGAAAAATCCTTTTCCATTACGTTTCCTTTGTACTAAGCTATTGTTAAAAGTCCGTCATACACACATTTAGATAAATCGAACCACATTACAGGGATAAATCCACAGTGTGGATGGATTGTCAAATGAAAAATATCTGTGCTGATATATGAGCAAGATTTATTCCAATTCTTTATGGGTGATCAGCGCTTTAGATGAGCAGCTCTGGGGAGGAGCAGCTCTTGAGATGAATAGCTCTTTGCATCTGGCCAGCGGGCAGACACTGGCACAAGGCGATTCTGGGGCAAGCAGCCCTGCTGGCAGCCCTGCTCTGAACAGGCTCGAAGCCCAAACTTTGGACTTGATTTTAACTTGTGTTCGACTCGAGCTGACTCGAAGCCTCGAGTGAACTCGAGTTAAAACTGGGTTAAAATCAAATTGAAGGCACAAGCGTGGATTAGCACTTGGGAAAGCCCTCCCAGCTACACAAGCTCTTGAGTCCCGTAGGGACGATATTTCAGATAGCAATCCATATACCACACAATCACCTGAGTCCTGTAGGGACGACATTTCAGATAGCAATCCATATACCACACAATCACCTGAGTCCTGTAGGGACAACATTTCAGATAGCAAAACGCAAACCCGACAAGCGTTTGAGTCCTGTAAAGACGATATTTCAGATAGCAATCCATATACCACACAATCACCTGAGTCCTGTAGGGACGACATTTCAGATAGCAAAACGCAAACCCGACAAGCGTTTGAGTCCTGTAGGGACGATATTTCAGATAGCAATCCATATACCACACAATCACCTGAGTCCTGTAGGGACGACATTTCAGATAGCAAAACGCAAACCCGACAAGCGTTTGAGTCCCATAGGGGCTCAATTCGCAGTGCGCTTGTATAATTCATCGTAAATTCAGAGATATAGGTCCGTGTGCCTGGCCTTAAAAGGCCAGGAAAAAGTCTTGATCAGGCAGCTGCCCCGGGGCGTGCCGGTTAAAACCGGCACCTAAAGTCTTTCAAGGCAAAATAGAGATAGCTCTATCCCCCTAAAACCTGAGCCCTAAAACTCAGGCTTTGCTGCACTGTATCCAGGTCTCCCCTAAAGCCTATCCCCTGAAACAACTTTGGCAGTGACGCATCGCATAGACAATCTAAAACCTAAGCTCCCAAAACTCAGGCTTTGCTGCACCGTATCCGGGTCTTTCCTAAAACCTATCCCCTAAAACCTTTTTGATCTCTTATTTCGCCATCAGCATCTTACGCGTAACGGCTTGATCTGCGAAAGTGAGGCGATAGAGATATATCCCGCTGCTTACCCCGCGTCCCTGTTCATCACAGCCATCCCAGCGCACGGTATGTTTTCCGGCAGCCAGAGGCTGATTGGCATAGAGCTTACGCACTAATTGGCCTTTCATGTTATACACGTTCAGGCTGGTAGCACCGCTGCGGGGGAGCTGGAAGGCGATATTCGTCTCAGGATTGAAGGGATTGGGATAGTTCTGGGCCAGAATAGCGGTAGGCGGTACTGGCAGGACGGGATCGGAAATGCCAATGGGAGAAGCATCTATCCGGGTGGCATAGATTGCGCTCACGAAATATTCACCATCCAGAATACCGGCGCGGCCATCCGTCCAGGCTACCATGGCGGAATTGCCAATAACAGCTGCGCGAACATTCTCCTGTTCCAGCCAGGCATCGCAGAGCCGCTCGGGTGCATCGCCCAGGGGCATTCCCTGGGGGCTGATATACCGCAAAAACACATCCCGGTAACCAGTGGGGACATAATCTACACTACTCCAGGTGCAGCCCATGCTATCATTGGCAAATTTGAACAGTTTGGGATATCTACTGTACAGTACATCCCGGGCTATCACATGACCGTCGGCTCCATAAGGCAGGCTACCGTCCCCCGCTATTTTCAGCAAAAACAAATCAGTAGCGTCATAGTCGGTTTGATAGATCAGGGTAAGTGCCTCGCCTCCCAAAATGTCTCTGACTGCGTATGAGGGAAGCGGGATGCCGGCATCGGTCCAGAGCCTCGTCCCTTCTGCGTTTATCCTTTGGGCTCGGGATGCATACAGAGAAGTAGCGAGAACCACCAGATCATCATCCAGCAGGGCGGTAAATGCTGCATAGAGGCGGGTTGCTTCAGGATCGATAACGATCTCGAGCCCTTCTTCCGGCCAGGCTGGGTCCAGATCGCCATTGGCATCAATCTTCAGCGCAAGGCATTTGAGGAAATTATGTTCGCCACCCTCGGTATTGAAGACAATGTAGCGGCCTTCGAGCATCACCGAATCCTCTTTGATGATGTCCGGTCGGGTGACCAGGACCTTCCCCTGCGGACCCCAGATGAGCTGGCCATCAAAGATGCGCTGTCCTTTCAGAACACTTTGGGAGTCGAGGCCAGAGGGCCAGACGAAAAAGAGCTCATCGCCACAGCTACTCATTTGGGTATATATCGATAATGCCGTATCTTCGCACACAGCGATGCCCATGCCCGGATATATCTGATTGCCCGAGCTATCGATTATTTGCACATACGAAGGCAGAGTCCCGGCAGTGTGATTCCATTCATGATGATAAAGAACCGCTACCTTGCCATCCGGCATGTTTTGGATCTGGACTGCATTTATATACCCATTCTGCGGAGGATACAATGGCCTTCCTCCGGGCTCCAGCAAGGGATTCATAGCCGCATCGCAAAGCTGATAATAGATATTACTCCAACCATTGCGGCTGTCCGCCCAAAATATTAGATATTTATCCTGAGTGGTTAGCACTTCCATCAAACTGGCAATGCCGGCCAGGCGGGTGAACAAGGCTGCACCACCGGCATCCAGAGCAGGAACGGCAGCGGTGCTCATCACCTGACGTCGAACTGCAGCCTGCCCGTCTATTTCCTCGTACCAGAGGAAGAGCGCCTGATCGGAAATCGCCGACAGTATCGGATGCCTTATTTCCCGGCTCAAACCACTGAGTACGATGCCATCATCGCCCCAGGCGGCTATTCCAAAGGGATCGACATATTGCGCCCTGAGCTCCCTGCCACCGTATTCTTCTTCACTATATATCCAGGAAAGCCAGGCTCCACCGGCATCGGTAACGGAAAGCTGCAGGCAACTCCAGGATGTATGCTCCCCAATGGCGCTCTGCAATACAGGAAGATTCCAGATCAGAGCGCAGCTGCTATCAAAACGCGCCAGCATCAGTTTATAGTCTTGCGAAAGATGCAGCCCATAGCTCAGCATCAAACCGCCATCGGCCAGGGCTTGCAAACTGGGTCGGTTGTACGGATAGTACGAAATACTAAGATCGGTGATCGTAGGAGAGCTCATCAGGAGGTTACCTTGACTGTCCATGCGGTGTAGCACAATGCTGAAGGTGGGATAGAAACTCACATTCCACAGCACATAATCTCCCAAGGTATCCTGCAGGATGGAGTAAAAGGAGCCCGGGAATGCCTCAGGTGCAAGCATGGGATTGGGTCCGATCACGGTTCCTTCAGCTGAAAAGCGGGTAAGTTCTGTAATGCGGCTATTGCCGACCTGTTTGTTGATATTGATGATAAACCCGCCCTGGCCATCGCTTACTATACTATCAAAAAGCATCATGCTGCCCTGGCTGGAGTTGATAAGGGTGATTCCTCCCGCCGGCCATAACTGGTTGCCGAAACTATCCAGATTTTGGCCAATGATCCGGGAGATATTGTTATATATTATGTAAGCCCCTCCCACCTCGTTAGCCATCAGATTGGCGCCAAAAATAAAGAAGGAACGATCAAGGGATATCTGCACGCCGTTTTCTCCCCATAAAACCTGACCGTGGGAAGTAACTTTCTGAATGAACATGCCATACTCGAAGCCATGACCAGAGCTTTCATAGAGAAATACAAAATTGTTATCGGACGTGCTTGCGCAGGCGATGATCTCCTGCACTCCGGGGCCACCGGCCAGGATGATAGGCTGCGGCCACTGCTCTATTCCGAAGGCATTGATCTTTTGCGCATAGATATCCGTATCACCGGCATCCGTATCCTCCCAGAGGGCGATCACGCAATTATCCGAAGTGTGTATATAATTCCCTTCCCAGTCCACTTTCCAGGCCTTGCGCAGGGGCACTTCCTGAGCTGAAATCAAAAGAATGACTCCTAAGAGCAAAATTAGCATAATGCTACGTTTCATGATCTCCTCCTTACGGGATATTGTGTTAGTCTATCATTTAGATGATGCAAAAATCATTCCAAATAACTGAAAAATAAGCAATTTGAAAGAGAGTTGCAAAAAGGGGCGAATCGAAATCCGCCCCTATATCATGGCAGTGTAAAACCGCCGTTAATGCTTTACTTTAGTAGCAGCATGCGGTGAGTGCTGTGCACCTTGCCGGCTTCAAAGCGGTAGAAATATACGCCACTGCTGAGCTCGCGACCGCTTTCATCCTTGCCATCGAAGGCGAGGTTGAAGTAACCCGGACCGGCATGCTCTGCATTGAGCCGGCGCACCATCTGTCCACGGTAATTAAAGATGCTGATCTTCACCTGAGCCGCTTCTGCCAGAGAATTGCGGATATTGGTGTTCGGATTGAAGGGATTGGGGAAGTTACCCAAATTTTGAGTGATTTCCGGGATTATCGGGGCGGGTTCTTCCGTATCGGAATGCGTATGCACAGTTAGCGGGCCAAAGAACCCTTCTCCACCGTTGAAATCGCTGTTCATCAACCAGTAGTAATATCTGCTATTGGGCTGGACTTCCTTGTCTTTGTATTCATAGCTTTGCGTCTGAGAGCTATTTGCCGCTTCAATGAGTTCAGAGATAGCCAGCGCCGAGCTAAGTTCTTCATTCTCACTACGCAATACGTAATAGCCCAACACGCCAGTTTCGGTAGCGGTAATCCAGTTCAGTTTCACGGCTCCGCCACTCATAAAGACGGCCGTGAAGGATGAAAGGGTAACCGGCAGAGTGTTTTCGCTGCTATCGGAGAATACGATGGTGAGTTCGGAAGCCCTCTGCTTGCCGGAGCTTACTATGAAATCTACGGTAGAAGCAGTCCAATCCTGTGTGGCATAGACCACACTCCAATCTCCGCCAAAACTGTAGGCGATGGTGGGCGGAATAAAACCCAGATTGTGCTCGATCACTATGTATGAATTCACAAAGCCATCGGCGGAGAGGATGATCTCCAGTCCGGCATTGGTAAAGGGGCTTCCTGCAGAGGCATAACCCACCGCATAGCCCACTTGAGCTCCGCTTACGCCATCGATGATCAGCGAAGGATTGATGAGATTCTCACCATCGTTTACTTCGGGCAGATCGATCTCGCTTTCACCATTGATGATCAAAGCAATATCCTGGCTTTCCACATCCACTATGCGGATGTTATCTATCGCAGCAGGTGGTTGATTACCTCCGCCAGCGTCATTTTCCCATGTGAAGACCAGGCGTTTGGTGCTTCCGGCAAGAGCTTCCGGTAGAGCGATATTGGCATTTTGCCAAGCGGTTTGAAGCATCAGCGGACTTGCTAACAAGTTTCCGGAACTGAGCAGAGTGCCCGCCACAGGATTTACGGTAGTATCCACAAGATACACTTGCAGAAAATCGTAATTGCCAGGTCCAGCTTCGCCATTGGCTTTCCAGTTGAAGCGCAGATAGAAATCCTGGCTTGTTTCCGGGAAAGCGATATCGGTATAGAAATGGCTGATGGATGCTTGATCAACATCATAGCTGTTGGTAACGCCGCCATCGCTACTGATATAGATACTCTTGATACCCGTGTTGGCTGTAGCTTCACCGATACACCAGCCATTGGTCTGAGTTCCGTTTAGGATGAACCAATCTGAATCAACGGTCTCAAATCCATCCACAAAGGGAGCCGTAAGAGGTACGTAGGCGCTACCGGAGAGCGATACTTGGTGGGCAGTCCTGCTGCCACGATCATCGGTGATAAGCAGGGTTCCGGAGAAGGTGCCCTCTTCCGTGGGATTGAAGTTAACTGAAACAGAGATGCTCTGGCCATGGCTAAGATACTCCGGGTAGCCGTTGGTATCGGTCAGGCTGAAGCAAGTGTCTGCATTCTGCAGTTCTACTTGGGTGATGCCGAGGCTGCCTTCTCCGATGTTGCTGATCGTAAAGCTTTGCTGGGCACTTGTTCCGGCTAAAATGCTGCCGAAATCCTTGGATGTGGGGCTAACGCTAAACTCCGGATCCGCCGCCAGGGGTGTAAAGATCAGCTTCAGATTGGGTCTGGTAGTAGAAATGGAGCCATAGGCGAAGACGTTCGTCTGATCAGTACTATCGTTACGACCGTATCTATACCCGTTGGTAACCGTGCTATAACGCACAGTCCCGCTAAGGTCATAACTTGACAAGAGACTGAACGCGGTATCCACCACGATGTTGTCCACTCCATTCCACAAGAAGGGAGTATCGAGGGTGAGCATGTCCCAGCCGGTAGCGGGGGCGTAACTGGTAGTGCTGTACACAGTGGTCAGCCCGGTCTGCCAGCTTGCCACGTTGGTCGCAGCAGTATGCTTCATGCGGACTATGAAATTGGGCAGACTATGGATCGGCGCGTTCACCACATCAAAGCCAAGCTGAGTGATATTGATGGGCCCGACAATCCCTGCCACAGCAAGCTCTGCCGCAGTGTAAACCGATTGGCTGTGCAAGGACTTAAAATAGATGTTGATCGGGCAGGCAGAAGAGATTCCAGTGGTAGTAGTTTCGGTGCCCAAGGTTGCTTCCAGCGGTATGCCTGCTGTCACATTGACGGAGTTTGAAGGCTCGGATTCTCCACCTGAGTAAACGGCGGTTACATAGTAGGAATATGATGTGCCATTGGAGACGTTTGTATCCTGATAAGTGGGGTTTGCCGCGGTGCCCAGCGGTGAACCGTCGCGGAACACATTGTAAGAAAGCACATTCACCGATGGAGATTGCCAGTTTAAGGTGATGATATTATCGCCGGGCGTACCGGTAAGAGATAGCGGAGGCGCAAAGTATTCACTCACGGGCGGTAAGACGATGTGATCGATCCAGACGCAGTCCGAGCCGGAGTAGTGAGAGTCATCCTTCGTGTATCTCCAGGTGAAGGTTCGGTTTCCGGCGCTCACCGGGTAGCTGGCCAGAGTCCAGGGAACTGTTCCAGAATCCTCTACTTGCTGCACGCCGTCAATCAGAAAAGCGAACTTGTCATAACCGCTTTCGGAAGAGACTTTGTAATAGAAACTGATGGTTCCGGCTGCGGAAACAGTCTGGGTGAGGCTCAGATCTGTTTCACCGTAATGACCGATCGCACCGGATTTTGCTGCGTAAGTTCCGGAGTACTTTTCGGCACTTTGTACAGTCCAGGGGACTGCGCTGGTATTCAGCCAGAGATAGGCAGAGAAGTCTCCGCTTTCAAAGCCTTCATCGGCAGGCGCCAAGAGGGTGATGTTCACGCTGTTTTCAGCAGTATTGCTGTTATTATCAGTAGCAATAGCTTTGATAGTATGGCTTCCCGCACCGGCAAAAGCGGTATCCCAAGACCAGCTATAAGGGCTGGTGGAATCCGTAAATTGCCAGACATCATCCAGATAAAAAGCCACTTGGGTGATGAAGCCATCGCTATCGGAAGCAGTAGCGTTTACGGTGATGCTGCTACCCAGAGCGTGGGTGCTTCCAGAAGTGGGGGCTGTGATGGCTACAGTGGGGAAACCGGTATTCAGCGACATAATGGCATTGTAAACATTCACCATCCCGTAACCGGTATAGCGATCCCAGCCAATGCCGCCATCGATGGTCATATCCGTGGCAGTACTGGTCATTACATCGCGCAGCTCCGCAGGGGTCAGGGTGGGGCTGTGGGAGAGGATCAAGGCCGCAGCACCCGCCACATAAGGAGTGGCGCAGGAAGTGCCGTTGAAATAAAGATCATAATTGCCGCTTGCATAGCCGGCACTTCCGGTGATATCTGTGGTGGGAAGAATCGTGGGACCCATGATATCTACCGCATTACGGTTATCTTGGATGTCCACTCCATAGTTCGATCCCCACCAATACTCACCATCAGACGAAGAAGGACTTTTGCGCTCTCCTGAAGGGCTGGCTGCGCCTACGGAGACCACTCTTTCGTGATTTGAAGGGTAATCAATAGTAGCTTCGTCAGCGTTGGCGGTGGCGGCAAAGAGGCTTAAGCCGGCATTGTAAGCATATACAATGGCAGCGTCGGTGCTGGGAATATCCCCTTGAACCGTGTCCTCAGCACCAAAACTCATGCTGATGATGTGAGCGCCGTTATCCGCAGCGTGGGTAATGGCGTTGTTGATGGAAGTAAAAAACAATTCACCGTTAGAATCAGCTACTTTGAGGGGCATCACGCTGCATCCTCCCGCGATTCCGGCTACACCAACACCATTATCTGCCCTGGCGGCGGCGATTCCGGCACAAGCAGTGCCGTGTCCTGCATCTGTAGCATCGTCCATGGGATTGCTGTCGTTATCACCATAGTCATAACCGGTAACCAATCTGAGGTCTTCATGCGCAGTATCCACACCGCTATCAATGATGGCGATGATGATGCTGGAGCTTCCGTAACCTTGGGCCAGATCCCAGGCTAATTGCGCGTCGGAATCAAAGCCGACAGTGCCCACTCCGGGACCTGTGTGGCCAGAAGGAGTATGTCCGGGCAATTGTGCGGTATTGTTGTGTCCCCATTGTTTAGTGTAATGGATATCGTTCGGCACCGCAGTGGTGTAGGCGTAGTATTCCGGCGTGGCTTCTTCGATATAGCGGCTTTGCCGGAAGGAAGCAATAGCGTCTTCCACGCTGCTGCGGCCATCCAGACGGATCAGGAACCAGTTGTCCCAGCCGGTTTTATCTGCCCAGGCCTGGTCTTTCACCTTGCGGTGGGCGCGGATGATGGTGGTTCCACCTTTCACGCTGAGCAATTGATCCAGTTCATTGATGCCAAAAGTGCTGGTCTTTGCATATAGCGCAACAGGAAGATTGCTGCGTGTAATAGCCTGAGGGCTAAGTTTTACTTTGATGAGGTCATTTGCATACTTGGCTTTTGCCTGGTCTGCTGTTTGCGGGGCCCTGGCAATTAAAGCCGCAGAAAAAACGAATAGTAGGACAAAGGCAACAGATAATGCTTTGTACTGTTTACACGTATTAATCTCCTTTTATAGGAATCTAATCATTAGATTAGCAATTCTTTGACTGCATTGCACCACTCTAAAGATAAAGAGAATCCTGTCCACTCTTTTTTTATAGGCAGGAGAAAAATTGAGGATATGCCTATTAGTTGAGGAATTTACAGTTGGGACTCTGCGGAGGATCGGCGTCCTCCGGCTACATATTATTGCTTTCAGCTCATTTGGCCATCAGCATCTTACGCGTTACCGTTTGATCTGCACAGCTGAGGCGGTAGAGATATATCCCGCTGCTTACCCCGCGTCCCTGTTCATCACAGCCATCCCAGATTACGGTATGTTCCGGCTGCCATAGGCTGATTGGCATAGAGTTTGCGGACTAACTGACCTTTCATATTATACACATTCAGGCTGGTAGTCCCGCTACGGGGGAGCTGGAACGCAATATTCGTCTCGGGATTGAAAGGATTGGGATAATTCTGGGCCAGTATAGCGATTGGCGGCACTGGCAAGACGGGATCGGAAACGCCGATGGGAGAAGCATCTATCCGGGTGGCATATACTGCACTGATGAAGAAATAGTCATCCACAATACCGGCTCGGGCATCCGTCCAGGCTACCAAGGCAGAATTGCCAATGACAGCGGCGCGGGCATCCCACTGTTCCCCCCTGGCAGCACAGAGCAGCTCGGGGCCATCGCCCAAAGCAGTCCCCTGAGGGCTGATACATCTCAGAAACAGATCCCGGAAACTATCGGTATCACTGTAAGCACTCCAGGTGCAACCAAAGCTTCCATTGGCAAATTTAAACAGTTGGACGTCAGAACAATACCGCAAATCCTGTGCTACCAAACAACCGTCTTCTGGATACAGCAGGCTGCCATCTCCCGCTATATTCTGCAAATGCAAATCAAAGTATGCGTGGCGGGTTTTATAGATCAGAGCAAGATCCTCGCCAGCCAAAATGTCACAAATATCGTAAGATGGAAACGGAAGCAGAATGCCGGCATCGCTCCAAAGTCTGTTTCCTGCGGCATTTATCCTTTGTGCCTGAGATATATTATGGGTATGGGCATGAGTGAAAACCACCAGGTCACCGTCCAGCAAGGCGATAGAATAAATACTGTGGTAAGGTATTTCGGTATCTATAAGCAGCTCAATCCCACCTGCTGGCCAGCCCGCTTCCGGATCGCCATTGGGATCGATCCTCAGCGCAAAACCGTTGATAAAATGCGGATCGTAACCATGCAGATTGAAGACAATGTAGCGGTCACTGATCTTCGTAGAAGATATGCCGATATTGTCCGGCTGTGTGACCATTACCTTTCCTTGCGGGCCCCACATGACCTGGCCATTTGAGATGCGCTGTCCCATCAGAGTATTTTGAGGGAAGTCGCCACAAGTCCAGAGGAAATACAGATCATCGCCGCTGCTGCTCATTTGGGCAAAATCGAATGCCGTATCTTCGCACACCATGATGCCCAGGCCCGGATAGAGCAGATTGCCCGAGCTATCAACCCTTTGCACATAGGGCGGCAGGTATTGATATTCGCCACCGTAAGTGTGATGATAAAGAACCGCCACGCTGCCATCCGGCATGCTTTGCACCTGGGCTCTATCATAATGGTTGTTCAGCGGAGGATGCAGGGGCCTTCCTGCCGGCTCCAACAAGGGATTCATGGCCGCATCGTAAAGCTGGTAATAGACATTAGCCCAAAAGTTGCGATAGTCGCTCCAAAACACCAGATACTTATCCTCTGTGGGCACCACTGCTATCAAAGCGGCGATGCCGGTCAGGCGGGTGAACAAGGCGGCACCACCGGCATCCAGAGCAGGAGCGCCGCTGGTATTCAGAGCCTGACGTCGCACTGCTACCTGTGTATCTATTTTGTTGTACCAGAGGAAGAGCCCCTGGTCCGAAATTGCCAACAAAAGCGGGTACATAATTTTATGGCTGAAAGCACTGATAGCGAGGCCTTCATCGCCCCAGGCAGCTAATCCGGAAGGATCGATATATTGGCCTCTAAGCTCTTGGAGTCCGTATTGTTCCTCCGATTGCATCCAGGCAAGCCAGGCCCCTCCGGAAGGGGTGACTGAAAGCTGCACTTTTCCCCAGATTGTTTGCTCTACATTGGCAAGCTGGACTACAGGGTGATCCCAGACCAGTGCATAGCTGCCGTCAAAACGCGCCAGCATCAGTTTTTGTTCTTGTGAAAGTTGGAGCCCATAGCTCAGCATCAAGCCGCCATCTGCCAAAGCTTGCAAACAAGGCTGGTTATAAGTATCATTCCCAAGGTTAAGGTTGGTGATCTGAGCAGAGTTCATCAAAAGATTGCCCTGGTTGTCCATGCGGTGTAGCACGAGGTCGGTAGTGGAGGTAAATCTCACCTTCCACAGCACATAATTTCCCGAAGCATCTTGCAGGATGGAGTACCGTGAACCCGGAAATGCCTCCGGTGCGAGCATGGGGTTGTTTCCGATCACGGTTCCCTCTGCTGAAAAACGGATAAGTTCGGTAATGTGGCCATTGCCGACCCATTTATTGACATTGAGAATGAATCCGCCCTGTCCATCGCTTACCAGACCATCAATGTAGGTGCCATTATTGAGGCTGGCGAGGACTATCCCGCCTGCAGGCCACAACTGGTTGCCGAAACCATCCAGGTTTTGACCAATGACGGTCTGAAGTCCGGAAAGCTTGTTATCTATGACGTAAGCCCCTCCCATCTGATTGGCGAGTAAAAAGATACGACGGCGGGAGGTATAATCAAAGGGTATTTGCACCCCGTTTTCTCCCCATAAAACCTGACCGTGGGAAGTGACTTTTTGAATGTACAGGTTAGGCTGAACTTCATGGTCTGACATTTGATAGAGAAATACAAAATTGTTATCGGACGTGCTTGTGCAGCCGAAGATCTCCTGCATCCCGGGGCCGCCGGCCAGGATGATGGGCTGCGGCCACTGCTCTATTCCGAAGGCATTGATCTTTTGTGCATAGATATCCGTATCTCCGGCATCCGTATCCTCCCAGAGGGCGATCACGCAATCATCCGAAGTGTGTATATAATTCCCTTCCCAGTCCACTTTCCAGGCCTTGCGCAAGGGCACTTCCTGAGCTGAAATCAAAAGAATCGCTCCTAAGAGCAAAATTAGCATAATACTGCGTTTCATGATCTCCTCCTTCAGAATCTCGTATTTAGTCTATTATTTAACTGTTGCAATTATTGTTCCATATAGCTGAAAATAAATGAGTTCGCTGGCAGCTATGAAGCTCTCAAAACCCTGGATCATCAGATGAGTGCTCAAGCCTTAGTGCAATTCATGATCTGTCTTAGATGTGGACATACAGGCCCGGTTGCCCCGCCTTAAAAGGCGGGGGAAACGTCTTGGGGCGTGTGTCAGAATCCGTCCTGGCAGTTAAAACTGCCAGCTAAAGTCTTTTAAGACAAAATAGAGATACAGATCTCCCTCAAATTCTTTTAAGGCAAAATAGAGATACCACTAACCCCTAAAGCCTAAAACCTATCACCTAAAATCTAACCCCCTAACCTTTAAAACCTAACCCCTAACCCCTTTGATGTCGTAGAGATGTCGTGGAGATAGCAGTAAATATTACCCTTATCTACACGGCATATCTATCACATGTTATACGGAAGGGCTACTGCAACTTGCAAGATGGGAAGGCAGGCTGCGTAATCGAAATCAGGTTCAAAATAAATGGGAGAATGTCTGCCTGATGGTTTTTTATTGACAGAATCACAGCAGACAGATAATGTTACCGTTACTGGGAAAATGCCTAAAAAGCACTTCCAATAATGTCTTACGGAGCTAAAATGAAAATACTGATCACAGGTGGCGCGGGCTTCATTGGTTCGCATCTGGCCGAACGTCTTCTCAAAGAAGGCCATGAAGTGTACGCGATAGATAACCTATCTACAGGAAGTCTCGAAAACATAAAAACCTTAAGGGAAAATCCCAAGTTCCATTTCCATATGGGAAGCATATTGGATCGTGAGCTGATGAGCGAGCTAATCTCGAAATGCAAGCAGGTCTATCACCTGGCCGCTGCGGTGGGAGTGAAATACATCATCGAAAACCCGCTGCTCTCGCTAAAAACCAATATTACGGGCACAGACAACGTTCTGGAGCTGTGCAACAAATACAAATCCAAGGCTTTGATCACCTCCTCCAGCGAGATTTATGGCAAGAGCGAAAAAATGCCGTTTTCAGAGCAGGACGATCGTCTTTTGGGCTCCACTCACATCAGCCGTTGGGGCTATAGCTGCTCCAAGGCTATCGACGAATTTATGGCTCTGGCTTTTCATCGCGAAAAGAAATTGCCGGTAGTGATAGTGCGCTGTTTCAATACCGTGGGTCCCCGGCAGTCCGGACAGTATGGCATGGTCTTGCCAAAGTTCATCAAATCAGCCTTGATGGATCAACCCATAGTAATCTTTGGCACGGGCAAGCAGACCCGCTGTTTTGCCGATGTTTCCGATGTGGTAGGCGCTTTTATCAAGCTGATGAACAGCCCGGAATGCGAAGGCGAGATCTTCAACGTAGGCACCACGGAAGCGATCAGCATAGAAGAGCTGGCTCAAAAGGTGAAGAAGATGTGCGAAAGCAAATCCAAGATCGAATACATGAGCTATGAAGTTGCTTATGAAGAAGGATTTGAGGATATGATGAACCGTAAGCCGGATTTGGACAAGATCAAAGAGTTTATCGGTTATGAACCGGAGTATCGGCTCGACGACATCATCACTCGCATGATAGAGTATTATGAGAATTAAGTATATATGCAGCATAGCCTTGCTGCTGATCATGAACTTGAGTTTTGCGCTGGATTTCCCCCTGGCAGAGATACCGCAGCTCAGCATCAGCATCAGCGGTTATGTAGAAAACCCCGGCACATACAAAGTCTATTCTTCAGATCGGCTTTCGGATGCTCTGCTGAAGGCAGAAAGTTCTGATGAGCTGGGTCTGCGCCAGCCGAGCAGTATCAAGCTGGACACAGACCCCTTGCAGAAGCTGAATCCGATTCCGCTACTAAGGGAAGAAGAAGAGGAAACCCGCGATTTTGCCAAACATCAGGCGCTGCGTCATATCGTTTTGATGCGGGGTGGGCAGCAGGAGACTTACGATCTGCTGAGATTTTACCGCCAGGGGGACATCTCCCAAAACCCCCTGCTCCGAGATGGGGATATCGTCCACGTGCCGGTGATAGAGGATATAGTCAGCATCCGCGGAGCCGTGGCTTATGCCGGCGATCTGGAATATAAACAGGGAGACACCGTGGGGCAGATTATCGATCTGGCTTTGGGCACTCTGCCCGGGGCCGAGCTCTCGGCAGTGCGCCTGAACATATATCAGGGAAAAGACAGTCCTTACCAGACCCAAATCCTGAATCTTGTAGATCAGCCCCAGCTCAAAGCTACCGCTATGTATCCCGGAGACCTGCTGATGATCCCCATAAACAGCCGTTTCCAGGAGAAAAAGCTGGTAAATCTAAGCGGTAGATTTGTGCATCAGGGCGAGTATATCCTGGCGGAAGATGCCAGCCTGTGGGATGCCATCCAAATGGCCGGCGGCGTCACTGAAGATGCTGATCTGGCCAATGCAGTGGTGCTGAACCACACTTTCAATGCCGAGATGGACCCCGAATTTGAACGCCTCAAACTGCATGATACCGCAGAGATGAGCCCCATCGAATATGCCTATTTCCGCAGCAAGCTGCGTCAGGCCCGAGGACGCTACAGCGTAGATTTTGCCCGGGTTCTGCACAGCGAAGGCAAAGAAGGCAATATCATCTTAAATGATGGAGATTATATATACTTACCCCAAGAGCTGAACATGGTGCGGGTGAGCGGACAGGTGAAAAATCCGGGTCTGATACCTTTTCAAGAAGGCAAAGGCTATAAATATTATGTTAAGCAAGCCGGAGGATATGCCAGCAATCGCAATTACCTGGGAATCAGGATATTGAATGCCAGCAGCGGAAATTGGGAAAAGGCCAGGAAAGATAAGCCTCTGAAACCGGGGGATATGATCTTTGTTCCGGATAAACTGGATCGCAGTTTCTGGATAGACCTCAAGGATATTGTCAGCGTCGCAGCCTCAGCCATCACGATCTTAATTGGGGTTCAAAGCCTCACCAAATAAGGAGTTTTATATACTATGAAAATACCGATGTTAGATTTACACGCTCAATACGAAGCGCTGATGCCTGAGATTCGCAGGCAATTGGACAAAGTCTTTGCCTCGCACCATTACATTATGGGCGCTCAGGTAAAGGAATTTGAAGAGAAGATGCAAGGCTATCTGGGCATCAAACACGCCATTGGCTGCGCTTCCGGCACAGACGCTCTGGTGCTGGCGGTGAAGGCTTTACAGATTGGGCAGGGCGATGAGATCATCACCACTCCCTTCACCTTTTTTGCCACGGCTTCGTCGATCTGGCGAAATCATGCCCGTCCCGTCTTTGTGGATATAGACCCCAAAACCTTCAATCTGGACCCCAGCAAAATAGAGGCGGCTATCACCCCAAATACCAAAGCCATCATGCCGGTGCACCTTTTTGGCCAATGCTCGGATATGCCGGCCATCATGGACATAGCCCGCAGGCACAATCTGAAGGTGATAGAGGACAATGCCCAAGGCATCGGCTCCACCTGGGATAATAAGATGAGTTGCTCTTTCGGAGATATCGGCACGCTGTCTTTCTTCCCCAGCAAGAATCTGGGCGCGATGGGAGACGCCGGCATGTGCCTGACCAACGACGATGACCTCGCCGCTGCGCTCAGACAGCTGCGTGTGCATGGCGAAGGCCCCAAATACTACCACAAATGCGTGGGCTTGAACAGTCGTCTGGACACCGTGCAAGCTGCTGTGCTGCTGGTAAAGCTGGATCATCTAGCCGCCTGGAGCAAAGCTCGCCGTGCCAATGCCGCTTTTTACGATCGGCACCTGGCCGGAATCGACGGACTTACCACCCCTTATATAGACCCCAAAGCGCAAACTATCTACAATCAATATACCCTCATAGCATCCCGCCGGGACGAGCTGATGCAGCATCTGAAGAAAAAGGACCTAGCCTGTGCGGTATATTATCCCCTACCCCTGCATCTGCAAGAGTGTTTCAGCGAGATGGGCGGCAAACAGGGCGATATGCCTGTATCTGAAGAGCTGGCCGAAAAGGTGCTCTCCATCCCCATCTATCCAGAATTGACTGAAGACATGCAGCAATATGTGGTAGATAGCATCACAGAATTTTACCGCTAAAGGAGCAGAAAATGCGTTATATAGTATGTATCAAGCAGGTCCCAAATACCACCGAGATCAGGATAGATCCGGTAACCAATACCCTGATTCGCGAAGGCGTAGAGAGCATTCTGAATCCCTTTGACGCTTACGCCGTAGAAGAGGCGGTGCGCCTGAAAGAAGCCCATGGCGGCACCGTTATCGCCATCAGCATGGGCCCTCCGCAGACCGAAGCCACCCTGCGCGAGGCGGTTTCGCTGGGCGTGGATGAAATCTATCTGCTTTGCGATCGCAAATTTGCCGGAGCGGATACCTGGGCCACCAGCTATACCCTGGCCTCCGCTATCAAGTACTTAGGAGATTACACCCTTATCCTCACCGGTCAGCAGGCTATAGATGGAGACACCGCACAGGTGGGGCCCGGCATCGCCGCTCATCTGGATATTCCGCAGACCTGTTTTGTCCGCAAGATCGAAAGCATAGATTCTTGCAAAGCCCAGGTGCAGCGCCTCATGGAAGATGGCTACGACACGGTGCAGATGCAGCTTCCGGGCCTGATCTCGGTAGTCAAGGAGATCAACAACCCCCGGCTGCCTTCGCTGAGAGGCAAGCGCAGCGCCCGCAATGCAGAGCTTAAAATCTTGACCGCAGAAGATTTGAACCTGGACGAAGCCAAGATCGGGCTGAATGGCTCTCCCACTCAGGTGCTGAATATCTTTAGCCCCAAACACGATAAACAGGTGGAGAAATTTGACGGAGACCCCGAGCAGGCCGTCGATCTGATCGTAAAACGCTTAGATGAATTTACCAAGAGATGAAGCGATGATAAGATTTCCTGATATCAGTCCCGAGATAGCCAGCTTCAGGCTGTTTGGGCTTGATCTGCATATACGCTGGTATGGCTTTTTGTATGTGCTCAGCTTTGTGCTGGCCTATTTGCTGTATCGTCCGCTTTTGCGCCTCAAAGGCATAGAGCTAAAGCGGGATAAATATGAATCTTTGATCTTTTATATCATGCTGGGAGTGATCCTGGGCGGCCGTTTGGGCTATGTGCTCTTTTACAATTTCTTGTATTATCTTGCGAATCCGCTGGCCATCCTGGCCGTATGGGAAGGAGGCATGAGCTTCCACGGCGGCGCTTTGGGTGTGATCATCGCGGGCCTTATATTCTGCCGGCAAAACAAGCTTTCGTTCCTGGCCATGGCAGACCCCGCTATGCCGATAGTGGGCATAGGCCTGGCTTTGGGACGCCTGGGAAACTTCATCAATGCCGAGCTCTGGGGCAAGGTGACCACCCTGCCCTGGGGAGTGGTTTTCCCCGCAGCCGGAGGCCTGCCCCGCCATCCCACTCAGCTTTACGAAATGCTCACGGAAGGGCTGCTTTTGGGGCTGATCACTTACTATATCCTCAGAAAGAACTACAAAGCCGGCCTGGGCTTTTGGACCTTTATCGGCGGATATGGCATTGTGCGCTTCTTGATCGAATTTGTAAGGGTGCCGGATGATCTCAGCTTTTATCAGGATTTTGGCTTCATCTTTGGCTTTATGAGCATCGGCCAATTCCTGTCTCTGCTGATGATTATCGCCTCCGGCGTCGGAATATGGCTCTTGTATAGGAGAAAAGCATGAACAGGATACTTTCTATCGGCCTTATCGTCCTCTGCCTGATTCTGGCTTCCTGTGCGAGCCTGAAACCTACAGACGAAGCCCTGCTCAGGTCTGAGCTGAAAAAATGGGAAAGCTTCAGCGGAGATGGCATCATCGAGATCGCTGCCTTTGGCTTCACTTTACGTAAACCCTTTTCTGTGGCCAAAAGCCCGGAGCAGCTGCGGCTGGACGTGATCGAGGGAGGAATCTTTGGAGCCGGCGCATCTCCACTGATCAGCATGTATTTAGGAGAGTATTTTGCCATGGCTGCGCCCGCTATGCCGGCCCTGGAAGCCTTGAATCTCAAAGATAAGATTCCCAAAGGAGCTCTTGCTTTATTCGCCTCTTCGGATTATCTTTTCGATAGATACGGCCAGGAGATCATCCGCGAAAAAGCCATAGTGCGGGATAGCCTGAGCATCCATTTCAGTTCGAAATACAAGCTGGAATCTGTAATAGACCGCAAATCCGGAGTAAAGCTCAGTGCCAGTTATACCACCCGCGGCGATCTGGATAAGCTGGAATTCAAAGCCCCGCGCGGCATCTCGGCCAATTTGCTCTTTGACACCGTAAAATACCAGAGGCCGGAAATACTGCCCTTACCGCGTAATGAAAAAACCCAAGGAAACATCATGGAGCTCTTGAAGCAAGGAGGAATGTTTGAAATGTTCAAAGGACTTTTGGGGGAATAAATGATACCCCGTTATACCCTGGTAGAAATGGAGCGCATCTGGACGCTGGAAAACCGCTATCGCTGCTGGCTGGACGTAGAACTGGCCGCTGCCCAGGCCATGCATGATATGGGCATAATCCCCACTCAGGATTACCAGATCATCGCTGAAAAAGCGGATTTTGATGTGGAGCGTATCGCCGAGATCGAGCTGGAAACCCGGCATGACGTGATCGCCTTTTTAACGAGCGTCGCCGAATATGTGGGCCCCGCTTCCCGCTGGGTTCATTATGGCATGACTTCCTCAGACGTTTTGGATACCGCCACTGCCTTGCAGCTCAAGCAGGCCGGAGAGTTGATCCTCTCCGAACTATACCGCCTGGCCGAGACCCTCAAGCTGAAGGCGCGCGAACACCGCCACACCCTCTGCATGGGACGCAGCCACGGCATCCACGCCGAACCCACTTCTTTTGGCCTCAAATTTGCCCTCTGGTACGATGAAACCAATCGCAATATCCAGCGGCTAAAAGAAGCCATCCGCATCGTGAGCGTAGGCCAGATCTCCGGCGCCGTGGGAAACTATGCCCATCTGGACCCGGAGGTGGAAGAGCGCACTTGCAAGCTTCTGGAACTAAGCCCGGTAAATATCTCCACGCAGGTGATCCAACGCGATCGCCATGCCCAATTCCTCTTTTGCATCGCCCAGATCGGCTCCACCCTGGAAAAGATCGCTCTGGAAATCCGCCATCTGCAACGCACCGAAGTAGGGGAAGCAGAAGAAAACTTTAGCAGCGGACAAAAGGGCAGCTCCGCCATGCCGCACAAACGCAATCCCATCCTTAGCGAACAGCTTTGTGGCCTCAGCCGCATCTTAAGAGCAAATGCCGCAATCGCCCTGGAAAACAACCCTCTCTGGCACGAGCGGGATATCTCGCATAGCAGCGTGGAGCGCATTATCCTGCCGGATAGCTGCATCCTGATCCACTATATGCTGGTCAAAAGCAGCGCTATGATAGAATCTCTGGTCGTATATCCCGAAAAGATGATGAAGAATATCGAGCTCACCGGTGGGCTGGTCTTCTCGCAGGCGCTGCTCTTGCATCTGACCAATACCGGAATGAGCCGGGAACAGGGCTACGCTCTGGTCCAGGCTGCAGCCATGAAATCCATAAACGACGGGGAAGACTTTATGTCTCTCATCCTCGCCAGCAAACAGATCACCGATGCCCTGAGCGAGCAGGAGATCAGACAGATTTTCTCTTACTCCCGCTATCTGAAGAATGTAGATCAGATCTATCGCCGCTGTGGCATCATCTAAAAAAGGAAGCAAAATGAAAAAGATTATATTTATCCTCATCTCCCTCAGCCTCATCATCCCCATATTTGCCCAGGGGGCAGAGCGCATCACCGGGGTGTGGTACAATGGAGAAAAAACCAGCAAGATCGAAATTACCAAAAGCGAAGACGGACTCTTTGTGGGACACCTTATCTGGATGAAAGAGCCGCTTGACAAAGAAGGTGAGCCCAAGCTCGATAGCAAAAATCCCGAAGCCAAGCTCAGAACTAAGCCCCTGATCGGGATACAAGTACTTCACGATCTGAAATATAACGGCAAAGGCAAATACAGCGGGGGCAAAATCTACGATCCCCGCGCTGGCAAAACCTATTCCTGCAAAGCCGAAATGGTGAATAACAACACCCTGGAGCTGCGCGGCTACATCGGCATTCCCATGGCCGGAAGAACAGATACCTGGACCCGCACCACAAAATGAACCAATACCTGCTTTCCGAAGGGGATGTCCTGGAGAGGATCAAAAGATTTCAGATCCGCTCCCAGGCCATCCCCCTGGCGATAGTCATCATCAGCTTTGTCCTGGCGCTGGGCTTTGGCAATAACATCCTCCTGCTCATGCTCGCACTGGCCGGAGCTTTGCTGTATGCCAATGCCTTTATGACCCACCGCTTTCGCCAGCGCATCCTCCAGCCCGAAGCAAATAGCATTTACGCACCCATATCCGGCAAGATGCAAGCCTTCGCAGAGCAGGGCAATATTCAAAAGATCACCCTTCGCAAAAGCGTTTATGACCCTGTGGAAATCCGCTGCCCCATGGATGGCTGCCATTGGGAAGCCGATGAACTGGTTTTGAATAATCCCCAGTTGAGACTTTCCTTTTCTGCCAAACGCATCTTTCGCATCACAGACGCCCGCATGAAAGCCGGGGAAGTAATAGCCCTGATGATAGGGCCTGGCTCTTGCGAAATTACGATGCCAAAATCCCTGCATCTTTTGATTAAAAAAGGCAGCAGCTGCCAGGCCGGTGAAAGCAGAATCTGCATCCTGGATGATGTCATCCAAGCCTGACTCCACCTGGCATCTTAACTTCTGCCCTACAGCTGCAAAACCCCTGAACCCCAAAGCAATATAAACCTGGAGGACTCAATATGGAAAAGCTCAGACTGGGTGTATCTTCCTGCCTTTTAGGCAATGAAGTTCGCTACGACGGCGGACACAAATTTGATGCCTGGATAGTAAAAACCCTGGGCAATTTCGTCGATTACATTGCCCTCTGCCCGGAGCATGAGTGCGGACTGCCCATCCCCCGCGAAGCCATGAACCTTAGCGGCAAAAAAGACGATTATCGCATGCTCACTGTAAAGACAGGTATAGACCACAGCGCAAGGATGCTTGCCTGGAGCGAAAAGGCCATCGCCAAACTCCGCTCAAAACAGCTCTGCGGCTATATCCTGAAAAGCAAATCCCCCTCCTGCGGCATGGAAAGAGTGAAAATCTATCCCCCCCACGGCGGAGCTCCCGGCAAGACCGGAGTGGGCCTCTTTGCCCGAACCTTGCAACAAGCCTTTCCCCTTTTGCCCATAGAAGAAGAAGGCAGATTGCACGATGCCGCCATCCGCGAAAACTTCATCGAAAGAGTATTTGTCATGCATCGCTGGCATAAGCTGCTCTCCGCCCCCGTAGGCGCCGCCGAGATCATCAGATTCCACAGTATCCACAAATACCTGATTATGGCTCATAGCCCGCAGCATTATCGCCAGATGGGTAAACTGGTGGCGGAAGTAAAAAAACACGCTATACCGGACTTTTTGGATACCTATCTGCAAGCCTTGATGACAGCCACCAGGCTGCACGCTAGCCCCAGCAAACAGCAAAACGTGCTGCTGCACCTGCTGGGCTACTTCAAACCCGATCTGGATAGCTTTGAAAAACAGGAATTGATCCAGCTGATCGCCCAATACAAGGCCGGACTCATCCCCCTCATCGTGCCCATCACCCTGATCAACCACTACGTGCGCAAATATAACAAAGAATACCTGGCCGATCAAGTTTACCTGCAACCGCATCCTGTGGAGCTGAAATTGCGGAATCATGCGTGAAGGGTTTTGGGGTTTTCAAGTTTTGGAGTTTTAAGGTTTTAAGGTTTTAAGGTTTCCTGCCAAGCTGCCTGGGACGCCGAACTCCGATTCGGCTACGCAGCTTTGAAGCTTTGGAGTGTAACACAGCCGAATTTTGGAGTTTAAACCAGCTCCTCTAACTTTATACTTTACCACATATTATGACGCTGGTTTAGACTTCAAAATTCATCAAGCCGGTGTAGGCTTCAACGCTTTGAGTTTTGAGGTTTTCAAGTTTTGAGGTTTTGAGGCTGATTGTTTGGAGTTCAAGCGCCATACGATGTTTATAGCCTTACTACCATTTACTTAGGCGCTTGGACTTCAAAGAATCTCCTCTCCTTCCCGCTGTCGAAAGCAGGCTTTCAATAAAGTTAAACCAGCTCCTCTAACTTTATACTTTACCGCATATTATGACGCTGGTTTAGACTTCAAAATTCATCAAGCCGGTGTAGGCTTCAACGCTTGACCAAGACGGTGTAAACATGATTCAACGCTCAATGAAGTCCAAGCCGGCGCAAAGATTGAAG
>Ga0265293_10002228_pt1 | contig 39739 bp, 38 predicted proteins | sample Munlanlewell138R_FD_192505 | JGI IMG/M metagenome (GOLD analysis project Ga0265293, IMG submission 192505) | Leachate microbial communities from a municipal landfill in Southern Ontario, Canada - Leachate well 138R | ecosystem: Engineered > Solid waste > Landfill > Unclassified | place: Canada... | reverse complement strand
TTATCATTTCGCTATGCTATGCGACCTCGATGAGGTCGAATGCTTTACGCTAACCTACCTTTCTATAAACATTTGAATCCTACGGATTCGAGACTCAGACTGAGCTGCCTGCCCTGAGCCGAAAGGAAGCCGATGCCCAAAGCCATAACTAAACGATATTGAAATAGAAATGCTTACTCGGGCTGAAAGCCCAACTTATTGCAGCCCGAGGCAACGCCTCGGGTTCGTTGTATTATAGCGATATTTCGCCCTGTAAGGGCAGATTAAAAAACTTTACAGGGCTGAGGTTGAGACAGTGAGTAAATATAAATATCCCAGCCTAATTTCATCCTAAGAAACGGGGCTTTATAACCTGCCCTTACAGGGCGAAATTTTTACTACTGCATTATTACCCAAGGCGTTGCCTTGGGCTTAATTAAGTTGCCACTTCGTGGCGAAATACTATGATAGAAATCAATGTCGTTTAGCGAAGGCGAACGTCATCCTGAGCGGAGGCGAACGTCATCCTGAGCGGAGGCGAACGTCATCCTGAGCGGAGTCGAACGTCATCCTGAGCGGAGTCGAACGTCATCCTGAGCGGAGTCGAAGGATGAACCTAAAACATCCCCTCAACAAACTCTTCAACCTTAATATTTTTGAAGTAGTTATTAAAATCCAATTGCTTTAGGGTGGTCAGTATGGCACTATGCTCGTGAGCTATGCCCTCAAGCATTTTTTCCACCACCTCGGTATCGTGCTTATGGAAAAAATCGCCATAAATGCGCAAGCTACTTATCCTACCCTTCTTAACATTAAAGTGAAACTCAACGCTCCCGCCCTCAGTTCGAATCAATTTTTCGAAATCGTACTTTGGCGAATCACCAAAATTCCAATGCCACTGCGAGAACTTCTCATCGCGAAGCTTCTCAATACCAGCAATATCCTCGGGGGTATATTCGTATGGTCTCGACTCGGGGTACAATGCCATAATATGCTGCATAATTCGGTCGCGAAACTCCAGCACATCCATCTTTTCGACTAGGTGCTCACTAATATTGGTTACCCTTGAGCGAACCGACTTCACCGCCTTATCCTGAAATTTAAGCGGGTTCACCTTTAGTGCAGCCGACAAATCGGTCATAACAGCCGAAAACAGGAGCGTGCCGTGGTGCAGCACCCTATTCTTATAAATACTCTCGGCATTACCCGAAAACTTTTTTCCGTCAATGGTTAGATCGTTACGCCCCTCGAACTTAGCGTTTATGCCCATCCCCAGTAAAACATCGAGAATGGGTTGGGTAAACTTACGGAAATCGCCCTGCGCATCCTCACCCGCATTTTTCACAAAAGTAAAGTTAAGGTTGCCCAAATCGTGGAACACAGCACCACCACCCGATATACGCCTAACCACCTTTATATTATGCTCTTTCACATAATCAATGTCAATTTCGGCCAGTGTATTCTGATGTTTACCAACAATAATTGATGGCTCGTTGCGCCACAGCATAAAACAGTCGTCGGTAAGATTCTTTAGTGCATACTCGTCGGCTGCAATATTAAAGTAAGGGTCGGTATGCGAATCGGTAATGCAGAGCATAGCTATATTTTAAAAGGTTATTTTATAAAAAAGTCAAACACGCTAAACCATAAAAATGTTCGCAAAAATACAAATGAATACAGAACCAACATCATTACTCGCTTTTTTTTTGCAAAAACCTCAACAAAGTATTATCAACAGAAATAGTTCACCACCGCACAGCTCCGACCCTATCAGAGGCCAACACGATTCATTCCTCCTCAAAAATACCACGTTGGGGAATTATCAGCAGGGCAGTTCTTTAAGTTTCGAACATTAATACTAATTTTGCATTTATTAGTAACTTACCCCCTTAAAACATATAAGAAGATGACAAAAATAGTATTTGCCGAACCCATAGGTCTTACCGGCGAGGAGAAAGTTTTGTTTACAAGCGAAATGGAATCGCTAAATTGTACTGTTGCCTTTTTCGATAGTATTCCGCAAACCGATGAGGAGCTTACAGCACGAATTGGCGATGCGCAGGTACTTGTTGTTAGCAACCATCCCGTATCGGCATCAGTAATTGAGAACGCACCTGCCCTTAAATACATTGCCGCAGCATTTACTGGAGTAGACCATATTGCTCGCGAAGCGTGCAAAAGCAAAGGCATAACCATTTCAAATGCAGCAGGATACAGCACCCAAGCGGTTGCCGAGCTTACGCTGGGTATGGCTATTGATTTATTTAGAAACATTACCCCTGCCGATACGGTAACCCGAATGCTGGGTGGGCGCGAGGGGTACCTTGGCCGCGAACTATCGGGCAAAACGTTTAGCATAATTGGTATGGGAGCCATTGGCCAGCGTGTGGCCCAACTTGCCAACGCATTTGGCTGCAACGTAGTATCGTGGTCGAGAACAAAAAAGGATATAAGCTACGTTAAGTTTATAGAGTTTGATGAGGCAATCCGAAGCGCCGATATCCTTTCGCTTCACCTACCGCTAACACCTGAAACTGAGAACCTAATTGGTATTCGAGAGTTTAGGATGATGAAACCTTCGTCAATTCTGATAAATACTGCCCGAGCAAAAATTGTAAATGAGAAAGCCCTTTTTGATGCGCTATACCAAAAGTTAATTGCTGGTGTAGCCCTCGATATTTACCAGTATGAGCCACCGCTCAAAAAAGATTACCCATTACTCAAAGCCAATAACACGCTAATGCTACCGCATATTGGGTTCGCCACACACGAAGCTATTACCCTACGCACAGAAATTGTTTTCGAAAACATTAGATGTTGGCTTAACAAAAAACCGCAGAACGTGGTAGGTTAGTTGTATTTGATTTGTACAAGATTGTTATAAGGCTGCCTTTAGGCAGCCTCTAGTTTGCTCTACGAATACATTTTTTTAATATAGTGCCAGTCGCTATGTCCATTCTAAGAAAACCACAAGTAAACGACATTTTATGAATAGTTTATCAATCGCCAATATAAATCGGTGCGTACTAGCTTAATCTCTCTTTTCGCTCAGCTGGAGGTAGATTACCCTAAGCATTACGAGCATTAAAACAGGGAAAACCACCGTTTGCAACAACCTAACAAGCAAGTAGTTAATTACGTTAAGTTGGATTAGCAACGCTAGGCCAATCACAATAAACATATCGAAAACCATTGCAAGCATAGTTCTCTGCTTTGTTGAGAAGATTTTAGGTAGTGGGTTATCAGGCAGCTCGCTAAAAAAAGGGATAACGGAGTATAAACAAAAAGTAAAAAGCAAGGGCGATAGCACGCCGAAAATAGCGAGTGCAAAGGGCGAATTCCATACGCCAAAGCTAAATAGCAAACCGCCTACTGCCGAAGCCAACACGTTAAAGCTAAACTTAGCGCCATTGCCAACTAGGTTATTAATCCAGTAAAAAACCAAACTACTATATTTCTGTTTCTTATCATTCATATCACTAAAAAATAAACCTGTAAACACAATCCTCCCAAGCCTTAGCCAGTGTATACGTTGCGCTAGTTATGACTCATAATAACATAGACCAAATAGCCCACGTAAACTGCAACAAAAAGCCCGCCCTCTTTTCGGTCGATACGCTGACCTGGACCAGCAAATGCAAAAACAAGGAGCAACAAGCTCGCAAAGCCAGTCATTAAAATATCAATATTTGCCTGCGGATAAAACGGTAGGGGCTTAATTAGGCTCGATATACCCAGCACCATAAATATATTAAAAATATTTGAGCCTAACACATTGCCCACGGCAATATCGGCATTCCCCTTATACGCTGCCACAGCCGAAGTTACCAGTTCGGGCAGCGAGGTGCCAAGAGCCACAATGGTTAAGCCAATAATTGAATCGGGAACACCCATCAGCTGGGCTATTTGCGTTGCCGAATCAACAATCAGTTTACCACCCAAATACAACCCTACAATACCAGCAAAAATTAGAAGAAGTGAAATCTTCATCTTCCTTTCCTTAACGTAGCCTTTGGCTATATGTTTAGCATCTTTGGACGAGAGAAAAGTATAGTAAAAGAAAATCCCCAAGAAAGATAGAAGGACTACCCCGTCAATTCGCGAAAGGATGGAAACACTCGCACCATCAATAAGCACATCGTTAGCTAGCAAGAAGAGTATGGCAGCCGCAAAAATACTATACGGAATTTCAATTCTTATGGTTGAACTCTTAACCTTAATAGGCCTAATAAGGGCCGATATACCTAATACAACTAGTACATTAATGGTATTGCTCCCCACAATATTGCCAATTGCCAACCCGCTATTCCCCTTGATAGACGACATTATATTTACAACCAGCTCGGGCATCGAAGTGCCAAATGCCACCACGGTAAGCCCAACAACAAATGCCGAAACACCCAACTTTGAGGCAATTGATGAAGCTCCTTCAACAAGCCAATTTGCACCATAAACCAACAGCACAAGTCCCACAACCAGCAAAACAACATCAAGCATCATAAAATTTCGCCCTAATTAATTTTCGGTTAAATAGTTTTACCAAACAGCAATACGGCAAAATGGCCAAGAACCACTGCGTGTAATCCTCATACTACATAGGAAAACCTAATGCAAAGATTGTCATTAATATTGGCTCACAAAAACTTTACGTACGCATATTTGAACCTAAAAAACATTTTTTTTAAGTTTATAGCACTTATGCGCCTTAAGGTATGACCAAAGATTTGTAAATTTGTTCCCAAATTAAAATTCCGTTGCATTGAAAAAAATTGCACTACTTATTCCCATCGCTTTCCTTATAAGCCTTTTTTTTCCTCGGTGTGCAATTCAAGTTGCCCCAACCGGAGGACCTATGGACACCATTGCGCCCATCCTCATAAATAGTAAGCCTAGTATGCACGCTACGCAGTTTAAAGGCAAAAGCATATCACTCACCTTTGATGAGTATATAAAGCTCGAAAAAATTAGCGAGAAGCTTGTACTATCGCCACCGCAAGAACAGCTGCCCGAATTTAAAATAAGAGGAAAAGGGATAGATATTATATTTGCCGAGTCGCTTGCCGATAGCACCACCTACACCCTCTATTTTGCCGATGCCATTGTTGATAATAACGAGGGAAACAAGATGGAAAACTTCGAGTTTGCCTTCTCTACCGGCCACGAGATAGACTCGCTAAGGGTGCAGGGTAAAATTGTTGATGCCTTCGATAAAAAACCTCGCGAAGGGGTATTTGTAATGCTTTACGATAGCTTTAATGATTCAACCCCCATTAAAGAACGACCACAATACGTTACCAAAACGAATAAATCGGGCTTTTTTAGACTAAGCAACCTAAAGCAAAACAATTACAAAATATTTGCCTTGGCCGATGGGAACTCAAACTACAAATTCGACCAAATTTCAGAAGAAATAGCCTTTAGAGAACAGCCCATTGACACCTCGATGCTGCTTACGCCTACCCAAGCAAACGCTACAAGAGATACACTACTGGTACTATCTATGTTTAAGGAAGAAAACAAGGCCATTGTGCTAACCGATTTCAATCGTCCACAACGCAGATTGCTAAAATTTGGATTCACTAAACCTCTCACCGATACGCTAATAGTAACCCCACTAAATGTTAGTTTCGACACAACAAAGCAATGGTTTATAAACGGTTACAGCCCTTCTCTTGACACTATTAACTTCTGGATTACAGATAGCGTAATTAGCCAAATCGATACACTTGTGGTTAAGGCTATCTACTCAAAAACCGATTCGGTACTAAATTTGGTGCAAACTAAGGATACTCTTAGGATGTTCTTTCAGGATAAGAGCACAACCACATCAAAACGAAAACAGAAAGAGGATGAGAACGAAGCGGCTCAAAAACCTGTCCTCAACATTAAACTATCCGTGGGCAAGGGCGAAAGTATACCACCTACCCAAAAACTTTACCTTAATTTTAATATCCCGCTACTTAGTATCGACACTTCGCTTATTTCAATTTTTAACCTAACCGATAGCGTATACCTGCCTAATATAGTGCCAAAGCCCGACACGCTAAACCCTACGCAATATGAAATTAAGCAACTTTGGACAAGCAAGACTCCCTATCGTTTTACTGCGCTGCCAGGAGCCTTTGTAAACCTGGATGGACTAACCAACGACACCCTTCTGGTTGCATTTGCAGGGGCAGACCCCGACAAGTACGGAACCATAAAGGTGGCGCTTACCAACGTTAAACCAAACGTAATTGCTGAACTACTGGATGGAAAAGGGAATGTTGTTGATTCAAAAATAATTACAAGCGATACTCTTACAACCTTTACCTACGTTAAACCAGCCAACTATTCAATGAGGTTTATTGAGGATAAGAACAGGAACGGGAAATGGGACACGGGCTCATACCTAAATTGCATTCAGCCTGAAAATGTTTATATTTACCAAGACGATAATAAGAACAAGGAAATACAGGTAAGGGCCAACTGGGAGTATGAACTAAAGTATAAACTAAAGAGCAAGGAAGATGTCAGTAGTGATGAACTTCGCGATGTTCCCAACACGAAAGGAGAGTAATATGAGCCCTTACGTAGCGAGGTTGGTGAAGCGCGTTAGAGAAAGTGGGTACCAAAGTCAGCTTACCGCAATGGGAACCCTTGTTGAAACCGAAACGCTTGCGCAAGCCCTTAAAATTATTGAGGATGCCTATGCTGAGCTTGAACCCGACTGCGACCGAGTGTACGTTACGGTTAATATCGACATAAAAAAAGGTGGCACCGGACGCATTAACTCGAAAATAGAATCGGTAGAAGAAAAAATTGCCCAAAGCAGGCACAACAAATAACCTAAGCACCAAACGCGCATTTGCATAAATGAGAGCAAAATTCTTAACCATACTAACGCTAGTTCTCTGTTTCGTTCCATTTATAAGTAACGCTCAGCTATGGTTGGGCGTTAGGGCAGGGCATAACGCATCGGGCATACTTTTTAACCCTAAAAGAGAAACCACCCCCCTACTCTCCCCACTTATTGATGTTGGCATAATTGCCAAGCATTACAACCTAAAAAGTGTGGGTTTTCAGAGCGAGCTAAATTTTACGCAGCAAGGTTATATTGAAATACTTAACGATTCTACCGATTACGTTCGCATAAACTCATACGTTAACGTTCCGCTGTTTTTTCAGCTTAAAACTAACCACAAAAACCTTTTTGCCCACCTAAACCTTGGGTTTTATGCGTCGATAATGGCATACTCACAACAGGGACAAGGCAAAACTGGCAGCATTAATCTAAGCAAGTATAAAATGAATATACTGCGCGACAATACTTTCGACTACGGGTTAATTGGGGGAATAGGAACAGGGTACGATTTTAAATGGGGTGCTATTCAGCTAGATATACGATACACATACGGGTTCGGCGATTTGTACAAATACAGTTTCAACGGTAATCCGGAGCGTTCTCCAGTCTGGAAAATCAACGCCTCGCTGGGCATTCTATTCAATATGACCAAAAGAGAAAACCCGATTATTCCACCCACCAACAATATTGAAATACCTTCAGGAAAACTTTAAAAACAGTTGCTATGCGAAACGTAATAATCTTCATCACATTCCTAATTACCCCAGCTACCATATTTGCCCAATCGGGTTATACGCAGGAGGGTAAAGCCTCGTTCTATGCCGATAAGTTCGAGGGAAGAACCACCGCCTCGGGCGAGCGTTACAGCCACGAAAAAAATACCTGTGCCCATTTAACGCTACCCTTCGGCACGCTGGTTAGGGTAACAAACGTTGAAAACAACAAATCGGTAGTGGTTAGGGTAAACGACCGTGGCCCTTTTGTGGCCAACCGAATTATCGACCTCAGCAAATCGGCTGCAAAAGAGTTAGACTTTATTAAAACAGGCTTGGCCGAAGTAAAAATTGAGGTAACCAACGACCCCAGCATTACACCATCAAAAAAAAGACCTGTTGAGCAAAACGTTGCTAGGATAGAAACACAAAAGCCAGAGACAAAGGAGAAAGCCACCGAAAAATCTTGGCAAAAACCTACAGAACCTGCCAAACCTAAGCATACCCAACCCATTGCTATTGAAACTCCTCGCAAACCTTCCATTGAATCGGATATGGAACTATACGAGCTTAGAGTAACCCGCCAGAGCCCGAAAGGGTACACAGTACAAATTGGTAGCTATAAAGAGTTGGTAAACCTTTTGCGCATTGCCGACGACTTAAAAACATCGCTTAATAAAGAGGTGCGAGTACAGGTTGCAACCATTAACAACGAAAAGGTGTACCGCTTAATGCTAGGTAACTTCTCATCAAAAAAAGAGGCCGATGGTTTTAAAAGTAAGGCGGCAGAACTTTACCCCGACTGTTTTACGGTTGAACTAAAATAGTTCGCTCGATTCATATAAATAGTAAGGGGGCTTAAGCCCCCTTACTATTTATTTTAACCCAAAAGTAAACCACCGAGTAAATGGGTTTAGCTAGTTTTTTATTCGTTTTCAACAAATGGTTTCCAAGTTTTAGCCAAACCACCCATACCCGTTTCACGGTATGCAACCTGTATGTCTCGACCAGTTTCGGCCATAGTAGTTACAGCCTCATCAAACGAAATTTTATGCCCCCCATCTGACGAAAGCGCGTAAACGGCACAAGAGTATGCCTTACTTGCAGCAATGGCATTACGTTCAATACAAGGTATTTGAACAAACCCTAGCACAGGGTCGCAGGTTAGTCCAAGGTTATGCTCCATACCCATTTCGGCAGCATACTCAATTTGTGTTGGGGCACCCCCCAGTATTTGAGCCATAGCACCCGATGCCATAGCACAAGCAGTTCCTATCTCACCCTGGCAACCCACCTCTGCACCCGAAATAGATGCATTGGTTTTCACAAGATTCCCTATCAATCCGGCTGTAGCCAATCCTTTTAAAAATTTGGGTTCGGTTAAATGTTCATCCCTACTAAGATAAAATAGTACGGCTGGTAGCACTCCCGATGACCCACAAGTAGGCGCTGTAACTATTCTACCGCCTGCTGCATTCTCTTCAGAAACAGCCAGAGCAAAAGCAAACAGCAACCCTATATTTTTAACCGTTCCGTGTGAGCTCAGTGCCTTTGTGTACTGTATAGATGACCTGCGGCCAAGTTTAATGGGTCCTGGCAGTACTCCCTCGTTATCAATTCCTCGCTGCACAGTTTCCTTCATTGTAAGCCAAACATCGTGCAAAAACGGCCAAATCTCAGGGCCCTCATTATCCTCAACAAATTCCCAAAGCGTTTTACCTTCCCTCCTACACCAATCCAAAATATCGGCCATTTTAGTGTGGCTGTAAACATTATTGCTATTAAGAATACCTGTTTCATCGCGCAAATCGCCACCGCCAATACTGTAAACTTCCCATTTATCTTTTACTGAACCATCATCCGCGAGAGCTTCAAAAATCATCCCATTCGGGTGCAAAGGCAACTCCTCAGTATCATTCCAAATAATCTCAATATCATTGGGTAACATCTCCTTTTGCACCGCATTATCGGTATGGTGACCCTTTCCTGTTAACGACAAGCTACCATACAGCATTAATCTAAACTTATGGGTATCAGGATGTCTCTGCTTAAATATTACGGCAGCCCTAACGGGTCCAATAGTATGACTGCTCGATGGGCCATAACCAATTTTGTAAATCTCTCGAATTGACTGCATAATTTTTAATTTATTTTGAACTGCAAAAGTATTAAATTAATTGCACATAATAGCATCTGTGCAACTGTATGTAAAAGCTGAACTGTACATTAAACAAGCATAGTAAGGGGCTTACGGTTCAGAAGATTTAAATCATCTGAAACTTTATGATTAGCTCACCACCAGCTTGCAGCCTAAGTGAATTTCTCAAAAAAACAGAAGTTTTTAGCGGATGGCGGTATGTTTTGCGCCCCGTCGTGCATGGATGTTATTCGTCCACCCTTAAACCGTTAAGTTGAAATGAATAGTAACCTAATCAGCCAAAAAGTGGGGCGTAAAATATACCACGTATTAGGGCACGTAATTTTTTATCCAAGTTTAAATCTCAATTGAAATGTTGACTTTCCCTCCTAATCCCTTTTCAACAATTTCAAATAGTGTACTAAGCGTAATATTACTTCCATTATTCTCTACACGAGAAATGTATGTCCTTTTCTTATCTATTATTTTTCCCAAATCTTCTTGGGTTAACTTCTTGGATTCTCTCGCTTTCTTTAAAAGCAATCCTATTTTGAAACCTTCAGTTTCCCTGTCAAGAGAATCTCTCCTTTCAGTACCCTCTTTTCCATAAACTCTGTCCTTAATATCCGACCACGAGTTTAATTCCTGTTTGCTATCTTTTGTTTTCATAGTACTCATTCATTAAGTTTACTGCTCTGTTAATCTCATTCTTGGGCGTTTTCTGAGTCTTCTTCTGAAATCCATTCAGTAGAATTACCAATCTCCCGCTGTCAAAAAAACAAAATACTCTCCAAATATTACTCCCTAGCTGAATTCTTGCCTCATACAATTGATTTGTTCCTACAATCAGTTTCAAATAATTCGATGGAATCCTTTCAAGAGTTTCTATTGCTTCCAAAACCTTGTAAATCTTATCCTGAACTTTCTTGGGCTGTCCTAATAAGAATTCTTCAAAGTAGTGTTTGTATGCTATAACCTCTCTAATTTTTTCCATAATCCAACTAATATTCTAAACGCAAATGTAACTTAAAAGTTACAATCAATCAAATTTTGATGAATTTTCGTTTTTCGGTCAGATTATGTGCCACAACGGCTATGTAAACTTACGTTCAAACTTTGATGTATAAAGTGCGCGTTAGCATTTATTGTTGGCTTTTTTTATATTTGTATAAAAAAACAGAATGAGCGAGAAGGATTACGACCCACGGATGCACACCGCCGAACATATTTTGAACCAAACTATGGTCAGAAAATTTGGTTGCCGGCGCTCGGCAAATAGCCATATTGAAAAGAAAAAATCGAAATGCGACTATATTATCGCAACGGAACCATCAGCACAAACAATTCTGGATATTGAGAATGAGGTAAACAGCGTAATCTCATCGAATATACCCATAACCGATGAAATGGTGACCCAAGAACAGGCTAAAGAATTTCTCGACCTCTCAAAGCTACCCTCCAACGCTCCCGCAACAATAAGAGTTGTAAGGGTTGGTGATTTCGACGCCTGCGCTTGCATTGGTCCTCACGTTCAGAATACATCAGAAATTGGTTTTTTCAAAATCATATCGCACAGCTGGTCGGACGAGCGGCTAAGGATTAGATTCAAACTGTTTGATTCCTAGTTATCAAATATTCACAAGGGGTAGCAGCCGTAATAATCGCAAGAAAAGCAGCAAAAAGAACCTCGCAGTATTAATAATTATTTAACTTTGATAAAGTTACATTTAACGCATTTATCTTTGTATTAATATGGTGAAAAAGAGCGATATATCTCCACATTACAAGCTTGGCAAGGATGGCGAAGCGTATGCCCAGGAATTTGTTAAAGCCAATGGGTATAAGGTTCTGCATACCAACTGGTTTTATGCCAGAAAAGAGATTGATATTGTTGCCCTAAAAAACGATGTACTTACAATTTTTGAGGTTAAAACTCGTTTTGAAAATAACTGGGAAGACCCGAAAGACGCAGTAAAAATGCGCAAGCAACGCAACATTATTGACGCCGCCGATGCCTATGTTCAACAGTACGATTTAAACTTTGATGTACAGTTCGACGTTATTAGTATTATATATAATGGCAAAACCTTTAAACTTGAGCATATTCCCGATGCATTTACCCCCACACTTTAGAAAGTGCTAATAATGAATATTGAAGACATACGAGCCTACTGTTTACTGCTTAAACACACAACAGAAAGTTTTCCGTTTGACGAAACAACGCTGGTATTTAAGGTTGAAGGTAAAATTTTCGCCTTACTAAGCCTCGAGCTGCCTCACTCCATAAACTTAAAATGCGACCCACAAGAAGCCTTGGAGTTAAGAGAACATTTTACATCGGTAACCCCTGGTTACCATATGAATAAGAAACATTGGAACACGGTGCAAATCAATGGAAGCATTAAACCCAATATTCTAAAAGAATGGATAACCCAATCGTACGAGCTAACTATTGCATTGTTACCAAAATACAAGCAAAAGGAACTTCTTAATTCGTAATTCACACTTTTTTTGGTACAAGTCTTGTAGTATGCTATTTGAAAAATTGGAACTAAAAAATCTAAACATATGAAAACAGCTAAAATCATTATCGCATTGTTTCTGTTGCTAAGTATTAATACTCACGCTCAGAACATTTATAATGTTACCCGCGTTAATGGTAACGTTACTATTTTAGGGTCTGGCAAAGATGTGGTTGCCGGCGACGTATTATCTCCCGATGAATTTCTCCTTTTTGAAAGCCTGGAAAGTTACCTAATTGTAATTGGTGATGAGTTAAATCGATTCCAAATTAAAATTCAAGAATCGCAGCTTTCGGCCGACCCACAAATGCTAACCTCAACGGTTAAAGATGCAGCAAAACCAACCCGTATGCGCAACCTTATGCTGGCTCGCTTTGACCCATCGGAGCAAGTTGTTTCGGATTTGCGACAGTACTTTGGTAACGACAAGTTTTCGGTTATTGGCGATGCGGTTAACGTACCCCTTAACGACAAAAACTATCCTTTAACCGACGACAAATTTATCGTTTTTTACTACAAGGTCGATAACAGTCCGGTTTCAAAGAAAATTGGACACGACCAGCAAACGCTTCACCTACAAAAAGACCAACTTTTTACTAGCAGCGTTGGTTCGGTTAGCGGCAACGAAATATCAAACCTTGCCGTTTACGAGTACGAAAACTCGACCAAACGTGGTAATGAAATAACTCGCTTTACCCTTGTTTTTGTTGATAAAGACGAGCTAGTAAGTGAATTTAATACCATTATCCCCATTTTAAAACGACAAAAAATGGGGAACGATGAGATTAAGAAATATCTTATTGAGTACTACTACGATTTTTACGGTGCTACCGATTCAAAAACCATCGACAACTTTACCGCACAAATTGTAAAAGATTTCAAATAATCAATAGCAGAAAGAAAACACTTTCCACCTATACATCTTATAAACAACAAGTTAATACAACAAGTATTCTAATCGATTTACTCTTCTATAATAAGATTGAAGCAGATGTGTAGGCGTTAATATTCAAAAAAATAGCAGACCTAAGGGATTTACCCTTAGGTTTACTATTTTTGTGCTAAACAGAAATTGAGTTAATGACTAATATGCCCAACAAATTTGACCGTTTCGAGCAATGGCTCGATGTTGTTGCGCATCGTTTTTTCACCTTTTGGAATAAGCATAAGGTTGGAATACTTGGCACCATTGCGTTTAACCTTTTACTCGGCATACTATTCTTTGTTTTCGAACTTAGCGGCAGGTCAAACATATACTACGCCGAGGTTAACGTCGATTTTGAAAGGCAATACGAAATTTTACCCGAACCACCACCCGAAGAGCGCGAGAAGCTACTCCCCAATGATGCCCTAGACCCCACAAAAGAGTATGAGGCAATAAAAAATATTGCGATTGATGCTACCAAAGACGACCTAAACGCAGGGCTTACCGACGAAAAAAACATTAATGCGGATGAACTCTACCAAGAAGCGCAGCGAATTAGAGAGCAAATGGAACAGAACCGACAAAGATGGGAAGATGGTCAGGATGCTTTAGCAGAAGAGATTCCGAATGTTGAAGAAAAGATTATACCTAAGCAGGATGAAGCTCAATTTAAGGGGCCTTCGGTTATCAGCTACTTTCTGAAGGACAGAAAAGCGATGCGCCTTCCGGTGCCATCATACAAATGCGAGAATGGGGGTCGTGTGGTTGTTGATATTGAAGTTCTTCGCAACGGCACAGTTAGCAAGGCAAGCATTGATGCTGCAAACTCTGTAATCGACGACTGCATTAACTCCGCAGCCATTGCCGCTGCAAAAGCCAGCATTTTTACCGTTTCGGATATTGCCCAGTCTAGGCAAACCGGAAGCATAACCTACCTTTTTGTTCCACAGTACTAGCTAAAAAGCAGCCATTAGCAGGTTAATATCCCTAGAGGGTATATTGTAAAGCCCTCCCAAATAGCTGTTGGTAAGTATTCCGTTATAAACATACACACCATGCCGAAGCCCTGCATCCTCTTTCAAATGTTGTTTTACTCCACCAGATTCGGCTATTTCGGCAATAATTGGATAAAAAACATTGCTCAGGGCAATGGAGGAAGTGCGAGCCACCCTTGCAGTAATATTGGGTACACAGTAATGAATTACCCCATGCTTTTCGTAAGCTGGATTATTATGATTTCGTACCTCTGAGGTTTCAAAACAGCCGCCCTTATCAATGCTAAGGTCAACAATAACAGCGCCTCTCTTCATCAATTTAACTTGCTCTTCGCTAATAACAAGTCTACCCTTAGTCTCCTCGGGTTGTATTGCCCCAATTACCACATCGGCGGTTTTTAGCACACGCTCAAGCACCTGCTGATGGAATATTGAGGTGTACAAACGCTGTCCCAAAATATCCTGCACCTCCATTAGGCGCTTAATTGAATCGTCGAAAAGTTTTACGTTGGCTCCCAGTCCAATTGCTGCACGGGCAGCAAATTCGCCAGCCCACCCTGCACCTAGAATAACCACCTCGGTTGGAGTTATTCCTGAAACCCCGCCCAGCATTACGCCCTTACCCTTATTCACATTGCTAAGGTACTCGGCAGCCACAAGAATTGAAGTGCTACCAGCAATTGAACTCATTGAACGAACCACTGGATAATCACCATCGGCATCGCGAATACTTTCAAAAGCTATGGCCGTAGCTTTCTTCTTTATAAGCCCTTTTATTTGTTGTCCAACAGCTGGCGTTAGGTGTAGCGAAGTTATCACCACCTGATTCTCGGTAAGCATATTTATCTCAGCAGGCAGTAGGGGCGATATTTTCAGAATTATTTGTGCTTGGAAAACCTCTTGGCTCGAATCAACAATACGAGCACCTTTTTCGCTATACTGATGGTCAGTGTAATTGGCTAATTTTCCTGCTTCCCTCTCAATAATAATTTCGTGACCACTATTTACAAGCAATTCAACTGCCTCGGGAGTGAGCGGAATCCTACTCTCAGTCTCATCGGCCTCCTTAGGAATACCAATGGTTAGTTTTTTACGTTGCCTGCTAATCTCTAATTTCTCTTCCTGTGGGAACAATCCTTTTGCAAAGGGGAACTCCTTTATTGACGACAGACGAGCCATATGCTTAGGTAGTTAAAGGTTTTCGATATTACAACGCAGTATTTGCATAGATAGTTTCATATTGCGCGCTATGCAAATATATACAATTAACCACGCAATTACCTAAAAGTTTTAGGATGAACCTAGACCTAAGCAAATTATTGAAACATAGGCTACCAGACTTTTGCTAAAGAATCCGCTTTACTCGGTTTATTCCGTAAATAAGGTTCCATACCGAGTACCCAATAATAGCGCCCAGGATGGCGCCAAAAAACACGTCGCCTGGGTAGTGAGCCCCCAGGTAAATACGGCTATATGAAACGAGTGCTGCCCAAGCCAATATAAAGATGGTGAACCAGCGTTTTTTTATAAGGAACACTAAACATACTGCCACGCCAAATACATTGGCTGCGTGCGACGATACAAAGCCGAACCTACCGCCGGCGCAGCGACCAGTTGGCAAGTAAATTAAATCTTTAATAATAGGATTATGGCAAGGGCGCATACGCTGAAAAACATTTTTAAATAGATGCACCGAGCTTTGGTCGGCTAAAACAACAACCAGCGCAATACCCAACAATGGCCACACGAAGCGCCAACCAAAGTGCTTATACATATACAGCACAATTAGCAAGTATAGGGGCAACCAGGTTAGCTTGCCCGAAACGAAAATCATTATTGGGTCAAAAAAGGGGGTGTGCAGCGCATTTAAAAGGAGGAAAAGTTGCGTATCTAAATTCAGAATCCAATCGAGCATAATAGTAGGTTTAGGGAATTATATGGGTGCAATATGAAATTTAACGGATGGCGGTATGTTTTGCGCCCCGTCGAGCGGAGCAAGTTATACATCCCATGTTAAAAAGCCAAATTGAAACTAACAGTAACCTAATCAGCCAAAAAGTAGGGCGTAAAATATACCGCGTGTTACCAACTGGGCTTTATATCTGAATAGTTTGTTTGTCATTATTAAAATCACCAAATTCGTCACTCCATTTATAATTAATCTCTATTTTTTCAGGTCGGTATTTCGAACCGCTAATAAAAGGAACTAAAGAAATCTTTATTCCGTTTTGAGGTTTTATGTCAATCGGACAAGGATTGTTTTTTACTCTAAAACCATCCATATTAGGAATAGATACAACGAAGTTTTTTGCGATTGACTTACCTTTATTATTAATCTCTATCTGACTTTGTCCCTCTTTGCTTTTTATAGGATTTATTTCTATAATCGCTTTTTTTTCTTCAGTCTTCTTTTTCTCAATTTTTTCTATCTGATATTCATTAATTAAAGCGGCTTGTTTTTTGATTTTATTATCATGCTTTAAATATGTGTACAAGGAAAATAAAAGAGCAAGCATTGATATCGTCAGTCCAGCTATTTCCATGATTATTTGATTTTAATATTATTATTTCTATCAAATATAGTCTTATGCTCTTGACTTACAGTTTTTTGATTTAATTCAACTTGTTCGTTATATAAATCACTGTGTTTTTTCGCAACAATTACATGAAACCTAAAACTTGTATCCATAAAATTCAAATTCTATTACTCCACAATCGATATAATTAAGTTGTATTGGTTTGTCAGGATTTTCGTTTATAATATTTGTGTTTTTATGTTCTGTAGTTTTTGTTTTTCTTGGCCTTGTTGGTAACTACCAAATACCTCAACTATTCAACTCACTCCAAAGCATATCCTTTAGTTCGGTAATTCCTTCGCCTGTTACCGATGAAATAAAAGCATACCTCACATCGGGTAGCTCCTTTTTTATCTCTTTTTTTATCTCCTCGTCAGCCATATCGCACTTTGTTATGGCAAGCATTCGGTGCTTATCGAGCAGTTCAACGTTAAACTGGCTTAGCTCGTTTACCAGCGTGTTGTACTCGTCCTTAATATTAGGACTATCGATGGGAATCATAAAAAGCAACATTGAATTTCGTTCTATATGCCGTAAAAACCTAACACCAAGCCCTTTACCTTCGTGGGCTCCCTCAATAATTCCAGGGATATCGGCAATAACAAACGAGCGACTATCGCGGTAGGGAACAATGCCGATATTAGGAACCAGCGTAGTGAAAGGGTAATCGCCAATTTTAGGTTTGGCTGCCGTTACAACAGACAGTAGGGTTGATTTCCCTGCATTGGGCAGGCCAACTAATCCCACATCGGCCAGCAGTTTCAGTTCAAGTACCACCCACCCTTCAACACTATCCTCGCCAGGCTGAGCAAACCTAGGAGTTTGCATAGTTGGCGACTTAAAATGCCAGTTGCCTTGGCCACCCCTACCCCCCTTTTTTAAAATTTCTTGCTGTCCGTGCTCGGTAATTTCGCAAATAACCTCGTTGGTTTCGGTGTCAATGGCTACTGTTCCCAAGGGAACCTCAACAATAACATCGGCTCCATCGGCCCCTGTACTTCGGCTTCCGCTTCCGGAGCCACCGTGCCCAGCAAAAATATGCCGTTGGTACTTTAAATGGATTAGGGTCCAAAGCTGGTCGTTCCCTTTAATATAAACGTGTCCTCCTCTCCCTCCGTCCCCTCCATCGGGGCCACCTTTTGGCTCAAATTTCTCACGCCTAAGATGAGTACTACCCGCTCCCCCGTTTCCCGACCGGCAGAAAACTTTCACATAATCAACAAAATTCATCGAGGCCATAAGTTATTTTGATATTTAAACTAAATTAATTAACACATTAGAATTATAAGAATGCTATCTATTTTCGACAAGTTCAACTGCATTACAAATTCTCTGAAAAATTTCATCTACACTGCCCATACCCTTGATACCTACATACTTTCCTTGCTCCTTGTAGAACTCCATTACTGGGCGGGTACGCTGGTTATAAACGTCGATACGGTTTTTTATGATGGTAATATCTGCATCATCGGCTCTGCCACTATAGTTGGCGCGATTCTCGAGGCGCAAAATAAGTTCGTCGTACTCAACCTCTAAGCCAAGCATTAACGACACCGACGAATTTCTTTGCCCTACCAAAACATCCAGTTCGGCTGCCTGTACTGTGGTTCGTGGAAAGCCATCAAAAACAAATCCGTTGGCTGTTCCATTATGTTTATCGAGACATCGGCCAATAATTCCTATAACTATTTCGTCGGGAGCCAACTCGCCTCTATCCATAAATTTTTGAGCCTCAACCCCGTTTTCGGTTTGCCTCTGAATGGCACTCCGAAGCATATCGCCAGTTGAGAGGTGCTTTAGGTTATACTTGCTTATAATCTTCTGCGATTGAGTGCCTTTCCCCGCTCCAGGTGGGCCAAACAAAACAATATTTAGCATAATGCTTCACATTAAATTCAGTATACGCTAAACAAGCGTGTAAATATCGGCCAAATTCCGACCTAACCCATTATAGTCCAATCCATACCCAACAATAAATTCATTGGGGATACTTCTCCCTACGTAATCTACTTTCACTTTTCCTTTGTACGAATCGGGTTTAAAAAGTAGCGTGGCAATTTTTACCGCTTTAGGGTTGTGGCTTTTGAGAGTATCAATAAGTTTTCCAAGGGTAATACCTGTATCAACAATATCCTCAAGAATAATCACAGTGCGGCCCTCAATATTTTCGGTAAGCCCAATTAGCTCATTAACACTACCAGTGGTTTCTGTTCCCTTATAAGATGCGAGTTTTACAAACGATATTTCACAGGGAAACTCAAGACATCGCACAAAATCGGCAGTAAAAATAAACGAGCCATTTAGAACACTAAGAAACAGCGGGTTAACATCGTTCACTAAATCATTAGTAACGGCTTGAGCCATTTTCTCAATGTCTTTTTTTATGTCTCGTGCCGGATAGCTTATCTTAAACTCTTTATCCCAAAGTACCACGTTTTTCATAGTTCGCATATTACATTTACCAAAGTTAGCAAAATATATAGAGCGCAAAAATACTAAAATATGCGTAAATGCTTAGCGTTTGTTTGGGTTGATTTAGTATGCTACAAATTTTGATGTGCCCAACTATCTCTTATCGAAGATAGTTCGAAATAATATCATCGAAAATCTGCATACCGTGTTCAATAGCCTCATCGGGAAAATCGTAGTCGGGGCTATGCAGGTCGGCAACATTCTCGCCAACTCCCAGTCCGAATATAATTGAGGGTACTTCCTGAGCAAAATGTGCAAAATCATCAGACCATCGGTTGGGTTCGTCAAGCGTAACAGTCGCTCTATTTTGCTTGCCAGCCAATTCGGTTAAAAGGATTTTAAGTTCTGGGTGATTTACCGCCGCAGGGTAATCGTCAGTAATTGAGGTTTCTACAATCACACCATAGCTAGCGCCAATACTCTTTGCCGTTTCAACTGTTCTGCTGGCTAGGGTATCCATATCGTCGTTATTAAATGAGCGAAGCGTGAGCATTAGCTCGCCAAAACCTGGCGATGTTCCGAACGCCACATCGCCGAGCCTTATGTGAATTATGGTAAGAAGCACAAAGTCTTTAAAATCTTCCAAATGCGCCAAAGAGCTTAGTTTTTGGGTAATTTCTGCAATGGCCAGCGCCGGGTTAATGCCCTTTTCGGGAAACGCAGCGTGCGAGTTTTTACCAATAAACTTAATTATCATTCCTTTAGATGCAGCGGCGAAGGTATGCTTGGCTAGCACTATACTACCCATTGGATATTTTGGCATATTATGAAGAGCGAAGGCAAAGTCGGGAAAAATATTAAGCTCTTTTAATCGTTCAATAGATTTTACTGCCCCCTTGCCATTCTCCTCCTCGGGCTGATAAAAAAGAACAACCCTACCACGTTTTAGCGGGTTGGCTTGGAGCAGCGAAGCCAATCCTGATACCATAACCATATGCCCATCGTGCCCGCAGGCGTGTGCAACACCATCAACAGTTGAACGATGAGGCTTACTGTTAACCTCCTGAATGGGCAGTGCGTCTAAATCACATCGAATTAATATGGTTGGCCCGGGTTCTTCGCCATAAAAAATGGCAGCCATCCCCTCGCCAGCAATTCCGGTATGAAGCTCATTGGGCTTATACTTATTTAAATAGAATCGTAATCTTTTCCCTGTAGCCCTCTCTTGGCCTGAGAGTTCAGGGTTTCTGTGTAGCTCGTGCCTTAAGCGGATTAGTTCTTCCATAGTACCATTTTTTCGCATCTGTAAATTTATGAAATTTTGTTGGTACGAGCAGGCTTTAGCGTGACTTTTTACAATATCAAAAGGAATTATTCTACTTTTATTATTTTAAGAGCCAAACCTTTTTACTTTTGGCAGTCTAAAAAAACAGAAACAATGCTACTATGAATAAAAAACTTGTTGGGGTATACCTAAGCGCCGTATTTGCCACTATTTTTTGGGCGCTTTCATTCGTTTGGTATAAGGAGGTGCTGGTACTGTACAAACCCATTTCGTTGGTGCTAATGCGGCTTATTATATCAAGCATACTGCTGTTTGTGGTAACCGCATCAATTGGTAAGCTAAACAAAATAGACCGCAAGGATATAAAACCATTCCTTTTGCTAAGCTTTTTGCAACCTTTCCTATACTTTTTGGGCGAAAGTTATGGTGTAAGTCTTACACCATCAACACTTTCGGCAGTAATTATTGCTACCATCCCGCTATTTAGCCCCATTGGAGCCTTCTACTTTCTGAAGGAGCGCATAACATTGATGACCTTTTTTGGGATTATCATTTCAATTTTTGGAGTAGCCATCGTAATTTTTCATCAGGGATTCGATTTAAGCGGAGTAAACCCTATTGGCATTGCCTTTTTGTCGTTGGCTGTTGTTGCGGCCCTAGGATACTCGCTGATAATAAAAAAGCTGGCCAATAAGTATAACGTATTCTCAATTGTAGCCTATCAAAATTTAATTGGAATTTTCTACTTCCTTCCACTTTTCTTTATTCTCGACTACAAAGAGTTTATTCAGGTCACTCCCACCTGGGATGTTATTATCCCGCTACTAAACCTCGGTATTTTTGCATCAACCTTTGCATTCGTATTCTTTACATACTCCATAAAGCACCTTGGTGTTTCAAAGGCAAATATTTTTACCAATGGCATACCTGCCGTAACGGCGGTTTTTGCATATTTTATTCTGGGCGAAGAACTTACCATATTAAAAATGGTTGGTATACTCGTTGTTGTGTTTGGTCTTTTAATTTCGCAAATGCGAAAAAATGTATTTAGCCGAAGAGCAAAACAATAGCTTCATTAAAAATTTGCATCAACACAACAAAAGGGTAGCTCAAACTTTATACAACCAAAGATTGTAGCCCTTTATAAATTGGTTTCGTGTTAGTAAAAAGAAGATTAACATCCTATAAACCCATCGGTTTAACACCTCCAAACTTCTATTTGCGCTAAAAACTGGCAATAATTTCAGCATTTACTAGTTTTGCTCATATATTTGCACCACAAGAAAATCCAAATGAGAAAACGTATCGTTTTATTGCTACTTATCCTTACCACCATTTCCATTGTGGCCAATAGCCAAATTGGGGGGCGGGGTGCGTACACTTTTCTCAACTTACCCTTTACCCCTCGGAGTGCAGCGCTGGGCAGCAAAACGGTTACCCTAGATGAGACTGATGCAGGGGTAGTGCTAACTAATCCGGCGCACCTAAACCACGAACTGCACAACCACGTTGAACTTTCGTACGTATCGTACTTTGCTGATATTCAGTATGGGTTAGTTTCGTACTTTAGAGATAAGGGCAAAATTGGCACGTTCGGGTTAGCCATTCAGTACGTTAACTACGGAAACTTTATTGAGGCCGATGCTACAGGCCAAATTACGGGAAAATTCTCGGGCTCCGATATGGCAATAAACCTAATTTACGCCAAAACGTTCGATAGTTTAGTAACCGTTGGTGTGAATGTAAAACCAATATATTCGCATCTGGAAGTATACAAATCATTCGGCGTTTGTGCCGATATTGGTATCTCGTTTACCAGCAGAGAGAAACTGTTTTCTGCTGGATTGGTAGCCCGAAATATTGGCACAATGCTAAAATCGTACACCCCCCACACACGCGAAAATCTTCCCTTTGAAATTATGGCAAGCATCAGCCAAAAACTACAACACGCCCCTTTTCGCTTTGTTGGCACCTTTCAGCAGTTGCAAACAGCAAACCTACACTACAGCCGACCCGAAACCAGCACTTCATTTTTTGGTGATGAAGTTCAAATATCGCCCTCGACTTTTGGGCGCGTAGGGAATGAGATTATAAGTCACCTAATTTTAGGGGTTGAGTTTGTGCCAATAAAAAACTTCTACCTACGAGGAGGCTATAATTTTCAGCGTAGAAACGAGCTAAAAATTGAGGAGCGCACCTCTTTCGTAGGATTTAGCTGGGGCGTAGGCATTAAGCTGAAAAAAGTGAATATAAACTATAGTCGAGCAACATACCATTTGGCAGGCGCCTCAAACCACTTCTCGGTAAGCACAAACCTTAGCAACTTTTTGTAAAAACAACGGCATAATGCCCACTCACTTTTTTGAGTTATCTTTGTAGCAAAACGATATAAAAACCTCACTAGTGAAAAGCGAACGAATCACCATAGCAGTTGATGGGTACTCATCGTGCGGCAAAAGTACATTTGCAAAGCGAATAGCCAAGCACCTGAGCTACATATACATAGATAGTGGAGCAATGTATAGGGCGGTTACCCTTGCATTTATCCGTGCCGGAATAACTTCCTTAGAAAACATTGAGGAAAGCAAGCTACAAAAACTACTGAACAACATTGAAGTTGGGTTTGTTAGTAACCCTAACGGCAACGGCTGGCTCACCACGCTTAATGGCGAAATTATTGAAGAGCAAATCCGAACCCTTGAGGTTTCGAACTTGGTTAGCCCCGTTTCGGCTAAACCTTTGGTGCGCCAAAAAATGACCCACGAGCAGCAAGAAATGGGCAAAAAGAAAGGGATGGTAATGGACGGCAGAGATATTGGTACCGTAGTATTCCCAAATGCCGAGCTGAAAATTTTTATGACGGCCGACCCACTAATTAGAGCGAAGCGCCGATTAAAAGAGATGGAGCAGAAAGGGCAAAATGCAACGCTCGAAGAGGTGCTAAAGAATATTGAAGAGCGCGATTACATTGACCAGAACCGCGACATTGCCCCACTTCGTCAAGCAAAAGATGCCATAGTGCTTGACAACTCACATATGACCATTGAACAGCAAATGGTTTGGTTTGACGAAATTATTGAGCATATTTTATAGCCATTAAAAGCAAAGAAACAAGGAGACTCCTTTCGTATCAGCAAAAAGCAAGTCGATGATAAAAGAATCGAAAATACTCGTTGAAATAGATAAAAGTTCAGGGTTTTGCTTTGGCGTTGTTAACGCCATATCGCAAGCCGAAGAGGAACTAAATACCAATGGTAAACTCTACTGTTTAGGACAAATAGTGCACAACAGCGAGGAAGAACAACGCTTGCAAGCCCTCGGGCTTGAAACCATTACGCACAAAGATTTAGATAACCTAAAAGGCAAAAAGGTACTGCTTAGAGCGCACGGCGAACCACCCTCAACCTACAAAAAAGCCATTGAAAATAACATAACCCTTATCGACGCATCGTGCCCTGTAGTGCTAAAGTTACAAGCAAAAGTTAAGCAAGGGTGGGAGGAAATGAAGAAAGTAGGCGGGCAGGTTATTATATTTGGCAAGAAAGGGCACGCCGAAGTTATTGGACTAATTGGGCAAACCGATGGCAATGCAATTGTAATAGAGAGCATTAACGAGTTAGATTCCCTAAACCTTTCGAAACCCACAGAACTCTTTGCCCAAACAACTAAAAGCGCAGATGATTACAAAGCGGTTGCTCACGAATTGGAGCGAAGGTTAAACGCTAAATCGATACCCTTTAAAGCGCATAACTCTATTTGCGGTCAGGTTGCTAATAGAAAAAAGGAACTGATAGAATTCTCAAAAAATCACAATGTCATCCTTTTTGTTAGCGGCAAAAACAGTTCCAATGGCAATATGCTATACCAAGTTTGCAAAAGCATTAATCCGAAAACATATTTTGTAAGCGCCCCCACCGACCTTGAAAAGGAGTGGTTTATTAACACAAAAACGGTTGGTATCTGCGGTGCAACCTCAACCCCGTTTTGGATGATGGAAAAAGTAGCCCTAAAAGTAAAGCAAATGGACTAGTGCATTTTTAAAACTTCTTTTAGAATAATAACACTTTTTTTTAGGAAAGAACCATACAACCAACCTGCTGGGCTAGGTAGCAAACTTTATGCTTTCAAATTGCGTCGATACAAGCGGGCCGAAATTACGATACTTACCTCGAAAAGCAACCACAGCGGAACACATACTAAAAGTAAGCTTAAAACATCGGGAGGCGTAATAATTGCTGCCACCACCATAATAAGGATAAATGTGTGCTTGCGGTATTTTTTTAAAAACTGTGGGGTAACAATGCCTGCTTTGGTAAGAAAAACGATTAGTATTGGCAACTCAAACAGCAAGCCAGTTGCTAGCGTTACCGAAGCCACAGAACCAATATATGAGCCTATGTTTATTTGGTTGGTAACTTCTTGCGAAACGCTATAACTCCCGAAAAAGTGGATTGTTAACGGCGAAATAATGTAGTAACCAAACAGCACTCCCAGAATGAAAAGTGCAGAGATATAAAAAACGGCCCCACGAGTTCTACGTCGCTCTATATCATTTAGCGCAGGTTTAACAAATTGCCAAAACTGTAATGCCACAAAAGGGAAAGCTACGATAAAACCAACATAAACCGACACCATAATATGGGTGTTAAACTGCCCAGCCATATTTATGTTAATAATTTTTAAAGGCGATGAGTTTATGCACAGCGATGCAGAATTTAGCCTGTGTCCCAATAAACAAAGCACCCTATTTGTAAAAAAATTGGGCGACTTAGGTAGTAGAATTATGTGGTTGAAAATAAAGTCGGAGAAAATAAAAGCCACCACAGAAACAACCAGAACCGAAACAGTTGCACGCACCAATACCCACCTTAACTCCTCAAGGTGGTCTAAAAATCCCATATCATCTTTCTCGCTTTTTTTCATACACTGTACGAAACAAATTTACACATAAATCAAACACCTACTAATTGTTAAAAATATACAACACAAGATATTACAAAAAATGCTAACGACTCAAAAATAAAGCAGCCTTATACGAACGAAAAGGTTGAAAATGAAATGGCTTACCTGTTGTTTTTGGCACACGATGATTTATATCAACGTGAGCCTAAATAAACTAATTTATTCATAATTTTACACAAGTAAAAGGCAAAATAATTAAAAACGCTTACAGCAAAAAGTGTATTGATACATATAGGAAGTAACGGGCTATCCTTAAAGAGAAAATCTTTTAAAACAACAACAAGTGACGAGCGAACTTTTTTCTTAGAATGAAAACATAGTTCTACTCAAGTTTTAAAATAACAGTTAAACAGGTAGTCAAAATCAATAAGATTTGTTACCTTTATAATTAAAGAAACAAAAAGGTTGCTATCTGTCGATAGCATCAAATTTAGGAGTAGAATAAAAATAAAAAGGGAGTAATTCCAGCAGGAGAATGTCAACAGTGAAATTTGAATCGGAAATATCATTATCAAAACACCTTAGTAAGTATTTTGGTTTTGGCAGTTTTAAAGGTAATCAGGAAGTTATTATTCGTAATGTACTTGCTGGTAACGATACGTTTGTGCTTATGCCAACCGGAGGGGGTAAATCTCTCTGTTATCAGCTGCCCGCGTTAATTAGTGAGGGTACAGCAATAATAATATCGCCGCTAATTGCCCTAATGAAAAACCAAGTTGATGCAATGAGGAGTTTTAGTTCGGAAGATGGGATTGCCCATTTTCTTAACTCATCGCTAAATAAAACTCAAATTCAGAAAGTTAAGGAGGATATGCTTAGCGGCAAAACCAAACTATTATACGTTGCACCCGAATCGCTTACCAAAGAAGAGAATATTCAGTTCCTAAAACAGGTAACAATATCCTTTTACGCTATTGACGAAGCGCACTGTATTTCAGAATGGGGTCACGATTTTAGGCCCGAATACCGACGCATACGACCAATAATTAACGAGATAGGGAACGCCCCAATAATTGCCCTAACGGCAACCGCTACCCCTAAGGTACAGAGTGATATACAAAAAAACCTGGGAATGCTCGATGCCAATGTTTTTAAATCATCATTCAATAGGGCTAACTTATACTACGAGGTGCGGCCCAAGGTTAATACTACCCGCGAAATAATTAAGTTTATAAAAAACAATACAGGAAAATCGGGTATTATTTACTGTTTGAGTCGTAAAAAGGTCGAAGAAATTGCCCAAACCCTTCAGGTAAACGATATAAAGGCACTTCCGTACCACGCCGGAATGGACTCAAAAACCCGTAGTGGAAACCAAGATAAATTCCTAATGGAAGAGGCCGATGTGATTGTTGCAACAATTGCATTTGGTATGGGCATTGATAAGCCCGATGTAAGGTTCGTAATTCATTACGACATACCCAAAAGCCTTGAAGGCTATTACCAAGAAACAGGCCGAGCTGGGCGTGATGGTGGCGAAGGCAAGTGCATAACATTTTACAGCTATAAAGACATTCAGAAGCTCGAAAAGTTTATGCAGGGTAAGCCCGTTGCCGAGCAAGAAATTGGCAAGCAGCTGCTGCTCGAAACCGTATCGTATGCCGAATCATCGGTGTGCCGCAGGAAAATGCTTTTACACTACTTTGGCGAAGAATACCACGAGGGTAACTGCGAAGCTTGCGATAACTGTCTACATCCAAAGGCACAATTCGAGGGTAAGGAATTTCTGCAGCTCCTTCTTGAAGCTGTTGCGGCGGTTAAAGAGAAATTTAAAGTTGAACACATTGCCAATATCCTGTGCGGTAACCTCACAACCTCTATAAAATCGTACAAACACAATAATCTGGAGGTCTTTGGCGAGGGGAGCGAAAAAGATATAAGGTTTTGGAATGCAATTTTTCGACAAGCTCTTGTTGGAAAATTTATTGAGAAGGATATTGAGAATTACGGGCTACTAATGCTAACCGAAAAGGGTAAGCAGTTTATTGAGGAGCCTTACGAAATTATGTTTACACAAGACCACGAGTATGAGGAGTCAGACGATGACGACCTTACCCTCGGGCAGGCAGGCAAAAGCGGTTCGTGCGATGAGGAACTAATGGCTATGCTTAAAGATTTACGAAAGAAGATTGCTAAAAAGAAGGGCCTTCCACCATTCGTAGTTTTTCAAGACCCCTCACTTGAGGATATGGCAATTCAGTACCCTATTAGTATGGACGAGCTCCAAAACATAACGGGAGTAGGCGTTGGTAAGGCCAAACGATATGGGAAAGAATTTATCGAACTTATTAAAGTTTACGTTGACGATAAGGAAATTATTAGGCCTCAGGATATGGTCGTTAAATCCATTGCCAACAAATCACTCCTTAAGGTTTTCATCATTCAAAGCATCGACCGTAAAATGGATTTGGAAGATATAGCCCAAGCAAAAGGGCTTGAACTGCCTGAACTTTTAACCGAAATAGAAGCCATTGTAAACTCGGGTACTCGCATTAACCTCGATTACTACATTGAACAAAATATTGAAGAGGAAAAAGTTGATGAGATTTACGACTACTTTAAAGAGGAGGCCGAAACCGAATCAATAGATGAGGCCCTCGAATACCTTGGTGAAGAAGATTTTAACGAGGAAGAAATTAGGCTAATTCGTATAAAGTTTATTTCTGATTTGGGTAACTAAAAACACTTATCACACGAATTAAAAAGGCTAAAAACAAAACATTTTTAGCCTTTTTTTATTGCTAGCCAAATATTTATTAATATTACAGTCAAATTCAGATTAACCAATCAACTATCACTAAAAAAACGCTGTGGAAAACATTTTAAAAGTTGAAGGATTAACCAAATGGTTTGGAAAAACGCAAGCCATTAACGACTTGTCGTTCAGAATTGAGAGAGGACAGGTTGTTGGTATCTTAGGTCCCAACGGGAGCGGCAAAACAACTACCCTTTCAATTATTTTGGGGCTAAAATATCCAAGCAGTGGAACCTACAGATGGTTTAACGATAGTAGCACGAAAAAAATTAACAAAAGAATTGGCTCACTCATTGAAGTACCCTTCTTTTACCCGTACCTTACCCTTACACAAAACCTTGAAATAGTAACCAAAGCAAGAGGTAGCGGTTTTAACCAGATAAGCGCAGCGCTTGATACCGTTGGCCTGCTATCACGAGAAAAATCGAAGTTTTACGCCCTGTCGCTAGGTATGAAACAAAGGTTGGCCATTGCAAGCGCTTTGCTTGGTAATACAGAGGTGCTAGTTCTTGATGAGCCAACAAATGGCCTCGACCCCGAGGGAATTGCTGACGTTCGAAACATCATAAAAATGCAATCGCAGCTGGGCAAAACAATAATATTAGCTAGCCACATTTTAGATGAGGTTGAAAAAGTTTGCACCCATACAGTTATACTTAAAAACGGCAATATTATTAGCAAAGGCAACGTAGCCCAACTGCTAAGTAAAAAACAAATGATTAGTATTTCCGCAAGCAATATGAACGGACTGCTCGAATTACTTCAAAATTTTGTTGGCGTAGAGATATTAGAAAAAAGTGAAGAGAGCGTAACGGTATCAATTAAAGAGGATATTTCATCGGCCACCCTAAACGAAGAGCTTGTTAAGCAAGGGGTTGTTCCTAGCTCCATCACGCTGCATAAAGCAAGCCTCGAAACGGAATTTCTTGAACTGATAAAACACAACCAACCCAAAAATCACTAACCACTGCTATGTTGAAAGCCCTACTAAATATTGAGAGAATAAAAACCCTACACTCCCCTACCTTTAGGGCAATAATTATTCTTCACGCAGCATTGTTTCTTCTGGTTTCCTTAATTGGAGCCAATCTTCACTTAAATATACAGGGAATTACCATTGAGAAACTCTTTCAATTTCCCCATATATGGAATACAATTGCCTGGATAGCTAGCTGGTTTAACCTTATCCTAGGCGTTCTGGCCATTATGCTCGTTACAAATGAATTTCAATACCGTACATTCAGAAAACAGCTAATAGATGGGCTCTCCCGAAACCAGCTGCTATACGGGAAACTCTTAGTGTTTATTACAATATCGGCATACGCTATGCTTCTAGTTTTAATATGTGGAATCATAATAGGTGTTGTAAAATCCAACGGGAATGGCTTAGCAAACATAACACAAGGCCTTGAATTCGTTCCCATTTTGTTTTTGCAAACATTCGGTTACCTGATGCTTGCCTTGCTATTTGGCGCTCTTTTTCAAAATACAGCCCTCTCCATAGTAGCCTATATTTTGTACTTTTTCCCTATTGAACCAATAATTAGGACAATAATACCCGAAATTGCTGCCCAGTATATGCCCGTAAAAGTTATTGCAAATCTCACTCCAATGCCCGATTTTGCAGGCATACTTATGGGTGATATGATTCAAATAAACAGTGGCGCAAATAACCTTTCGGGTCTTATCACTGCAAACCAGTCCACGCCTATTTTCATTACAGCCCTTATAGCTTTTGCATACTGCATACTGTTAGCATTGGGAAGCAAAGCAATTTTTCATAAGAAGAACTTTTAATCATTTCAACTGTTAAAGAAAATAGTAACTGGTATTTTTACTATATTTACATTAGACCAAAAAAACCAAGAGTTATGAAACATCTTTACCTCACGCTTATATGTATAGCGCTTTCAGTAACCCTTAGCGCACAAACCGTACTTCGTCACCAAACGCATGGGTTGGTAGCAGATTACACCAACGAGATGAAGATTACCGACTACACCGAACCAGGCGCATCGGGCAAGAATGTAGCATGGGATTTCCGAAGCCTAAAGCTAAATCAGGATTTTGTGGGAACGCTAGATAATCCCATTCACTCAAAAGGCGAGAGTATTTTCCCAAAATCAAATACTCGACTCGAAGAGTTCGGAAATAGTTTCTTCTTCCTTACCACAAAAAAATCAATTGAACAACACGGCTACATTACTGCCAGCGGAAACACCTACATAGTTTACAACGAACCTTTTGTTAAGATGCGATACCCATTTTCGTACAACAAATCGTTTAATGGTAATTTTAGCGGTACATACAACACGCCCCAAAAGCAGCTGGGTACAATTGAAGGAACCTATGCTGTTGTAGCCGATGGGCAGGGTACGCTAATGCTACCCGGAAATATGGTGTACGAAAATGCCCTTAGGGTGAAGGAGGTGAAATTATTTGACCAAACAATTAACGACCGCTCCTACAGTATCCAAACCACAACATACCGCTGGTACGTTAACGAGCACAGGTTCCCAATCCTGGTATTAATCAACTCTGTTACAACTTATCAGGACGGGCGAAACTTCACATCAACCCAAGCAGCATACAACCCCATAGCCATTAAGGAAGGTGCTAAGCCCCTCGATATTGATTATTTTGGCGAGACAACCCTTGAAACGTTTCCCAATCCGTACCACGATTTCGTTAATATAAAATTCCGACTCACCGAAGATGCTAAAGTAAATTTATCGGTATACGATATTACGGGCAAACTTGTAAAAGTTATATACTCAGGGTCTGAAAGCGCAGGCGAAAAATCATTTAAATTCTCCGCAAAAGAAATTAGCCTAAGTGATGGTGCTTATATTGTTAAGCTAAATGCGAATGGCAAAGAAATTAGCAGGCGAATTGTTGAAATACAGTAAGTTATACACAAAACAGATAGAGGGCGAGCAGTACTGTTTGCCCTTTATTCATTCTAAAGCAATGCACCTTGCATTTCAACCAAACGAAAACTGCACCACTTATCACTCATTTCAAACAACTTTTACAGAGTATACCCAAAGCAGCCGTTCAGTCATAGCTAACCCTTATAATATGCTTCACAACACCCTTCGGTATTTACTTAGGCTTATTAATCAATAGAATGCTAATAGTTAGTAAATTTGCAGGAGATTAAAATTCAAACAAAATATGTTATGGCAGAAAACAAAAACGATTCTAAACTTTTCACCGAATTTCCACCAGTAAGTACACAGGATTGGGAAGCGGCGATTACCAAGGATCTAAAAGGCGCTGATTACGATAAAAGGCTGGTTTGGAAAACCATAGAAGGTTTTAGCGTTAAGCCTTACTATCGCGCTGAAGACCTTGAGACAATTAAAAATGCCCATGCATTACCTGGCGAATTTCCGTTTGTTAGAGGAACAAAACCATCAGGAAACCATTGGCTGGTTAGGCAAGATTTTGAGGCATCGGACCTTCAGACTGCAAATGCACGAGCAGTTGATGCTATAAACTTAAGGGGTGTTGAGTCGGTTGGGTTTAACACTAGTTTTGGCGATAAGGTTACAACCAAAGAATTTGCAACCCTTTTAAAGGGCATCGACTTAACCAAAACCGAAGTAAACTTCCTGTCGGATTGCAACTCGCGCAAGGCGTTGCCCGTACTTATTAGCTACCTAAAAGAAGCTAAAGTTGATACAAAGAAAGTTAAAGGCTCCTTTAACTACAGTCCGCTAGCTGCGTTTAGCCTAAATGGTAAATTTTGTGTTGACGCTAAAACCGCTGCCTCTCGCACAAAAGAGGTAATTGAAGCCGGTCGTGAACTCCCTTTGTTTAATTTGTTAGCCGTTAGGGGCGACATTTTCCGTAACGCTGGTTCCTCTGCAGTGCAAGAACTTGCATTTGCCCTTTCAATGGGCGTTGAGTATATCAACTGGTTATCAGAACAAGGCGTTAAGGCTGAAGAAGCGCTGACAAGAATAAAGTTCAACCTAGCTATTGGCCCCAGCTACTTTATGGAAATGGCTAAGTTTAGGGCTGTTCGTTTCCTATGGGCAAAAATTGTTGAGGCTTACGGTTGCAAAGAGCACTCGGCCATTTGCATTCATGCTGTGAACGAAACATGGAACAAAACCGTTTACGACCCCTACATTAATATGCTTCGTACAACCACCGAGGCAATGTCGGCAGTTTTGGGCGGCATCCATAGTCTAACCGTTCTTCCATTTAATGCACCATACCAAGAGCAAACACTTTTCTCGGAAAGGATTGCCCGAAACCAACAGATAATACTCCGCGAGGAATCATACCTTGACAAGGTTAGTGACCCTGCTGCCGGAAGTTACTATGTTGAAACCTTAACTCAGTCAATAATAAAGCATACTTGGGAACTTTTCAATAAGGTTCAGGATATGGGTGGGTACACCGAAGCTTTTACCAAGGGTTTTATTCAGGATGAGATAAAAGCAGTTGCCAACAAGCACGAATCAAACATTTCCACTCGTCGTAAAACCGTATTAGGAACAAACCAGTATCCTAACTTTGGCGAGGTAGCCGACCAAAAACTGGTAAACCTAAATACTGTTACCAAGCCTGGCGCTATAAAACCAGAGGGTGCCATTTGCGAGCCACTTAACTTGTATCGCGAATCGCAAGCAATGGAAGAGCTTCGGTACAAAACCGATATTTCAGGCAAGCGTCCAAAAGTATTTATGCTCACCGTTGGAAACCTTGCATTCCGTCGTGCTCGCGCACAGTTTAGCAGCAATTTCTTTGCCTGCGCTGGTTTCGAAGTGATTGACAATATTGGTTTCAAAACCGTAGATGAAGGCGTGAAGGCCGCACTAGATGCTAAAAGTAACATTATTGTTATTTGCTCATCCGACGATGAGTACGAAACACTTGCTACTGAGGCTTTCGGCAAACTAAATGGCAAAGCCATTTTTGTGGTTGCCGGCGCACCCGCCTGCCAGCCAGCACTCGAAGCCAAAGGCATAAGCAACTTCATTAGCGTTAAAAGCAATGTGCTTGAAACCTTAAAGGGCTATCAAAGTTTACTTGGTATTAAATAAACGCGAAACACCAAATAAGAAATATACAATTATCAACTTGGCATTTTAGCGTTTAAACAAACAGAACTAATATGAAACCAGATTTCAAAAAAATAAACATAAATCAGGAGTACGCTGCCGGAGAGGTAAAAACCTCGAAGGAAGAGTTTGAGACGCCTGAGAAAATTGTCGTAAAACCTGTTTACAGCAAGAAAGACCTGGAGAAGATGGAGCACCTGAACTATGCAGCAGGTATAGCGCCATTTCTTCGTGGCCCATATAGCACAATGTATGTTATGAGGCCATGGACTGTTCGTCAGTACGCAGGTTTCTCAACCGCTCAAGAGTCGAACAACTTTTACCGCCGCAACTTGGCCGCAGGCCAAAAGGGACTTTCGGTTGCATTCGACCTAGCAACGCATCGAGGATACGATAGCGACCACCCACGCGTTGTAGGTGATGTGGGAAAGGCTGGCGTTGCCATCGACTCGATAGAGGATATGAAAGTTCTTTTCGATGGTATCCCATTGGATAAGATGTCGGTATCAATGACTATGAACGGTGCCGTACTACCCATTATGGCATTTTACATTGGAGCAGCACTTGAGCAGGGTGCAACCCTCGAAGAGCTTGCCGGAACAATTCAGAATGACATTCTGAAGGAATTCATGGTGCGTAACACCTATATTTACCCACCCGAGTTCTCAATGAAGATTATCGCCGATATCTTCCAGTATACCGCTAAGCATATGCCTAAATTCAACAGCATATCAATTTCGGGATATCATATGCAAGAGGCTGGTGCTACTGCTGATATTGAACTAGCTTACACCCTAGCCGATGGGCTTGAGTACCTTCGTACTGGAGTTAACTCTGGCTTAGATATCGACGCCTTTGCGCCCCGCCTATCGTTTTTCTGGGCCATTGGAATGAACCACTTTATGGAGATTGCCAAAATGCGTGCAGCACGTTTACTTTGGGCAAAAATTGTGAAGCAATTCAATCCTAAAAACCCTAAATCGCTAGCATTACGTACACATAGCCAAACATCGGGTTGGAGTTTAACCGAGCAGGACCCATTTAACAACGTTGCTCGTACGTGCATTGAGGGAATGGCTGCTGCGCTTGGTCATACCCAAAGTTTACACACCAATGCACTGGACGAGGCCATTGCACTACCCACCGATTTTTCGGCACGTATTGCACGTAATACGCAACTTTATATTCAGGAAGAAACAGATGTTACCCGTGCGGTTGACCCATGGGCTGGCTCATACTACGTTGAGAAGCTAACACACGAGATTGCACACAAGGCGTGGGCACTTATTGAGGAGGTTGAGGAGCTTGGTGGTATGGCTAAAGCCATTGAAACAGGTATCCCAAAAATGAGAATTGAGGAAGCAGCTGCACGCAAGCAAGCACGTATCGACTCAGGAAGGGATAAAATTGTTGGTATAAACGAGTATCGACTAGATAAAGAGGATCCAATTGAGATTCTCGATGTTGATAACACAGCAGTACGCGACAGCCAGCTAAAGCGACTAAAAGAGCTTAAGGACAACCGCGACGAAGCCAAAGTACAAAAAGCACTTGCAGCCATTCTGCACTGTGCCAAAACAGGTGAGGGTAACATACTCGAGCTATCGGTTGAGGCTGCCAGATTGCGCGCTACCCTAGGTGAAATTTCGGATGTTTGTGAGGAAGTTGCTGGCCGATACAAGGCAGTGATTCGTTCTATTTCAGGTGTTTACTCAGCAGAATCTATGGATGATAAAGTATTTGCAAAAGCCGTTGAGCTATGCGACAAGTTCGCAAAATTGGAGGGCCGTCAGCCCCGCATAATGATTGCAAAAATGGGACAGGATGGACACGACCGTGGTGCTAAAGTTGTTGCCACAGGTTACGCCGATATAGGTTTCGACGTAGACATAGGGCCACTATTCCAAACCCCCGCCGAGGCAGCAAAACAAGCTGTTGAAAACGACGTTCACATTCTAGGAGTATCCAGCTTAGCTGCAGGGCACAAAACTCTTGTTCCTCAGGTAATGGCAGAGCTCAAAAAGCTTGGCCGTGAGGATATTATGGTAATTTGCGGTGGTGTAATTCCATCGCAAGACTATCAGTACCTATACGATGAGGGTGTAGCTGCCATTTTTGGTCCAGGTACATCGGTTGCTCTTGCCGGAAAGCAAATTATTGAGCTGCTACTTCAAAAGTTTGAAGACTAATTTTACCTAACAATAGGTTTATATATGCGGGGAGTTTGGCGTTGCCAAACTCCCCGCTTTTTGTTAACAGTTTTTTTTAAATAAAACGAAAAGTATATTTTGAAATGTGCCCAAATATGAGTTATTTTAACTAAAAAATTGATATTAATGACTTTGACTACTAAATAAAAAAGAAGAATGAGCACCCTACTTATTAAACGACCCAAGGACAAGGAAAAATATTATGATGAAAGCAATTTCAAAATTTATATTAATGGTGAACTTGTTGAGAAACTTGGGCAAAACGACACGAAGGAAATAACAGTTGAAGGCAGTAACATAGAAATTAAAGCAAAATCGAAAGGTTTTGGTGGAAGTGCTAAAGCCACAATTGAGCTAGAAGAAAAAACAGAGCTGGAAATAGTTAGAACTAAAAATTTATATAACCCAATGGTGGTTGGGTTTCTTTTCCCATTCCTTGTTATAACTCTGCGTTTTACTGAAACCTGCTGGGTAAAAATATTAGTTTATACTATTGCAATTTTGGTTGTTGGGTGGGCAGTTTATTATTACTTCAAAAATAAAGACAAGGCTATTAGTATAACGAAAGTTTAAGTTTTTATAGGAAAAAATAGTGGATGATAGTGTTCGTAAATCCACACTACTCTATCTCCCTAGGGTCGAGCGCATCGCGCAAACCGTTGCCAATCAGCGTAAAGGCTAACACCAAAAGCATAATGGCTACCCCTGGCATAATAGCCAAAAAGGCTTTATCCATTATAAGGAATCCGTAGTGGTCTTTTATCATTGTTCCCCACGAGGGGATTGGGGGCTGAACGCCAATGCCAAGAAAACTCAATCCCGCCTCAAGCAGTATGGCTGTAGCAAAGTTCCCGGCCGAAATTATGGCAACGGGTCCCATTACGTTAGGTAGAATGTGTCGGAAAATAATTCGAAATTTGCCAAACCCCAATACCTTGGCTGCCTCCACATATTCTTTCTCCCTTAAACTCATTACCTGCCCACGTACAACCCTAGCCACTTCAACCCACATAGTTAGGCCAACGGCCACAAAAATTTGCCAAAACCCTTTACCCAAAACCATTGTTAATGCAATAACCATAAGCAGCGTGGGGATTGACCACACCACGTTAACAAACCACATAATCAAATCGTCAAGCCACCCTCGAGCATACCCCGCAAGTGCACCCAGAGTAATGCCAATAAGCAGTGATATAGCTACGGCTATAAACCCTACAGCCAACGATATTCGGGCTCCAATAATTAGCCTACTAAGCATATCGCGCCCAAACCTATCGGTTCCAAACCAAAACCGCTGGGTTTTAATAAAATCTCTCTCAATAATCGATTCTATTTCAGCAACCGAATATTCCGTTATTCCAGCATCGTCAGTTATGGTAATTGCATTTGGTTTACACAGAATTGTTTGTGGTTTATGGTTTGGAAACAAAATTTCCTGAACCGAGTAGGTGCTCTCAATGGTCAAGCTGTCCTCGGGTTCGGTATATTCGGTAAGTATAATGTTCCACTCGTTAAGCTGGTAGGCAAGTATTGGCACCTCGCGGTACTCGTTCTGCTGCCCTCCGATAATTCTTCGAAAAAAACTCGCTTGCTTAGTCTTAACCTCCCTAGGAATTAGAAAGAAATCTACTTTAAACCCTGGCTTTTTAGTGGCAATTTCGAGGTGCTGATTATTGGCCCAGGGGGTTGAATCGGGTGCCATAAGATACCCCAGCAACGCCATTAGGGCAACCACTCCTACAAATAGCGAGGAGCAGAGCGAGAGCCTATTCCCGAAAAATCTTCGGAATGCCACTCGCCACGGCGAACCAAGTCTGTTGGTAGAATTATTCATTCGCTGCTCTATCCTCTTCGTCCTTTCCACGTACTATTAGTAAAAATTGCCATACCAAAGGCCACGACAATATATATGGGGTAACCCAACTGTAAAAGTACAAAAACATTCAGTAGCGATAGTTTATGGTATCGTTTTAAATATGAGAAAAGCAGTAGAATATCAGCTACAGACTTTACCACAAACCCCAAAACAAGCAGTTTTAGGTAGATAACATCCCAAAATGAGAGGAGCATTGCCAAAACAAGCATTAGATTGAACAGAAGAACTATAAAGCCCACTGTTATAGCGGTAAAATCAGTATATCCTGTTGATTTTGAAGCCCAACGGGCACGCTGATAAAAAAATGCTTTTATGTTTTTAACGGGTTGCGTAAAAACCATCCCTCCCTCACCCTTTAGATAAGAAATTTTAACTGCCTTTTTACGCTTGGCGCTATGCAGCAAAAAAACATCATCACCCGATGCCTGACTAGGGTTAAGCATTTGCACATTGAAACCCAACTTGCTCTTACCGAACGAAAGGTTAGCCGAGCTGGCCATAAAAGGAATACCAAGGGCGCAAGCTCCAATACTACTGGCGGTTAGGCTTGCGTGCTCAAGAGCTTGAAGCCTACTGAATACCGATTTGCCTGCCGAAATCATCACCGGACCAATAAGCATATCGACCTTTTGGTTTTTATAGGCTAAAGAAATGGTGCGAAGCCAGCTTTTTGAATGCCAACAATCGGCATCGGTTAAAACTATGGTATCGTTTTTTGCAAGACTAACTCCCAAGGCTATAGCCTGCTTCTTACCAGCTAAATCGGAAGGAAGTTGAGCCAGTAAAATGTTAGAGTAATGCTGTGCCTGTTTTACTGCTATATCCCAAGTAGCATCGGTCGAATGGTCGTTTACCAGCACCAGCTCGAAGCATTGTAAGGGGTAATCCTGCTCAAATATGGACTTAAACAATAGGTCAATCGCCCTATCCTCATTACGAACCGCCACAACAATTGAAATGGGTATGCTATCGGTATTATTGGTAGAATGCTTTTTCTTCAAAAGAAAACCAAATGCAAAAAGTGCAATTGTGAAGAAGTAGAGCAATCCAATAACGCCGAAAGCAATTAGGGAAATATACATACCTACTTAATTGAAAGGAATTGCGTAATTCGCTCCTCAGCTTGTTTTATCTCTTGGGCAGGACGGGCAATGTTTAGGCGCACCCAGTGGGTATGGGTTTTGCTGAAATGCTCGCCCGGAATAATAGCCACACCCGCCTTGCTATATAGCTGGCTGGCAAATTGAAACCCATCGGTTATAGTTTTAGGTAGTTTTGCCCATATAAAACAACCGCCATCGGTAGGAGGAATGTAAAAACCAAGTTTGCTTAACGTTACCGAAAGGTTATTAAAATTATCCCTAACCTTTCCTCTGAAAATGGTCGCAAAATTTTCACCAAAACTATAATGCCCCAAGTAGTGGGCTAATGCCACCTGCTGAACCGAAGGTGCGCACAGCCCTATATAGTCGTGAATGGTTCTTAGCCCAGCCCTGTGTTGCTGGTGAGCGTATAAATAGCCAATACGCCACCCGGTAATGCAAAGCATTTTTGAAAAACTATTAACATAAAATACATTTGGCGAAATCTCATTCAGCGGTAAGTACGGTGGCTTATCGAAATACAGGTCGTTGTAAACCGCATCGAAAACCAGGTAAAAATCCAATTCGTTGGCTAAATTTATTAGGGTTTTAACCTCCATCTCACTCCACACCTTTCCGTAGGGATTTCCAGGCGACGAAACGAAAACAACCTTTACCCCATTTTGGGTAATAGTACTACGGAACTCATCTACCGAAAAAGAAAAATCTTGGTCGAGTGGGTAGCTAATAAAACGCTTGCCGAATATTGAGGGTAGCTGGCTGTAACTCTCGTATGCAGGTTCGAAACTTAGGGTACACAAATCATTGCCTAAAAGCTTGTTAAAATAGGTGTAGATAAGCGATAACGCTTCGGTAGCCCCTTGAACAACTAGAAAGTTATCACGCTCAACTGCATAGTTTTTTGCATAGTGTTTATGTATTACCTCAATAAGCTTGTGATTCCCTATGCCTGGGGCATACTGGTGAACATTTTCGTTGATAACTGAGCGCAGCGCCTCGAGTAGCTCCGATGGGGGCTGAAAACCAGGAATACCCTGTGCCAGATTTATTCCTCCGTGCTGTTTTACCAGATTGCTAAAATAACTTATGTAGGAGCCTTGAGGCTTGATTGCAGGTTTGTCCATATCCATACTATTTAAGACCCAAAGTTAATGAGTAAAGTACAAAAAATGAAACATCCCCGATAATAGCCTTCGCACACGTGCAAATGATTACCCTATGGATGTTCTACTTGCATCTATAAAATCGAGTAGGAAGGTAGGGATTAATTCCCTACCTGTCCTCTCCCACCACCGTGCGTACCGTTCGGTACACGGCGGTTCTTCAATTTACACCGTAGACCAAACTGTAACGATTCGAGAAGAAGA
>Ga0265293_10002227_pt1 | contig 39744 bp, 37 predicted proteins | sample Munlanlewell138R_FD_192505 | JGI IMG/M metagenome (GOLD analysis project Ga0265293, IMG submission 192505) | Leachate microbial communities from a municipal landfill in Southern Ontario, Canada - Leachate well 138R | ecosystem: Engineered > Solid waste > Landfill > Unclassified | place: Canada... | reverse complement strand
CATTTGAGACCGTGCAGCCCGACCGGCTGAAAGAAGCAATTTTTGAAAAAATATCCAAAGAATGGATGCTGGTGACCGCCACCAAGCCCGACGGCACCTACAATACCATGACCGCCAGTTGGGGCGGACTTGGCTTTCTGTGGCAGCGTCCGGTCGCCTTCATTTTCATCCGCCCCCAGCGGTACACCTATGAGTTCGCCGAGGCGGGCGAGCATCTCTCCCTCTCCTTCTTTCCCCCCACCTACCGGGAGGCGCTCACCTTCTGCGGCAGCCAAAGCGGGCGGCAGGTCGACAAGGCCGAGGCCTGCGGCCTGACCCCCTTGCAGGCGCAGGGCTGCACCTATTTTGAACAGGCGTCCCTCGTGCTGCTCACCCGGAAGCTGTACGCCACAAGCATCCTGCCCGCCGACATCCTCGACCCCGACATCCTGCGCTTTTATGAAAAAGGGGATTTTCACAAAATGTACATCTGCGAGGTACTTGAGATCGGTGAGCGCCGCGCGTAAGCCGCGCCGCGCGTAAGCCGCGCCGCGCGTGACCCGCTCCGCCCCGTCGCCCGCTCCGCCCCGTCGCCCGCTCCGCTCCGTCGCCCGCTCCGCCCCGTCGCCCGCTCCGCTCTGTCGCCCGCTGCGCTCCGTCGCCCGCTCCGCCGCGCCGCTCGCTCCGCTCCGTCGCCCGCTCCGCCGCGCCGCTCGCTCCGCCCCGTCGCCCGCTCCGCCCCGTTCCGCCGTGGCAGCCATCATGAAAATACCACTTGATTTTAGACAAGCGATGCTGTATAATAAGCTTGACCGGAGGGGGGGAGCACCGTGGCAGAGAACAAAGGAAAGGGTACCAAAGTCATCGCCGTCAACCGCAAGGCGAAGCACGACTATTTTGTCCATGAGACTTATGAGGCAGGCATCGCCCTGTACGGCACCGAGGTCAAGTCCCTGCGGGCGGGTGCGGTCAACCTCAAGGACACCTACTGCACCGCCAAGGACGGCGAGATGTATGTCATCGGGATGCACATCAGCCCGTACGAGCAGGGCAACATTTTCAATCGCGACCCCTTGCGGGAGCGCAAGCTGCTCCTGCACAAGCGGGAAATTTTGAAGCTCATGGGGCTGGTCGCCCGTGAGGGCTACACCGTAGTCCCGCTCTCTCTCTATTTTTCCGCTTCCCGTGTCAAGGTACAGCTCGGACTGTGCAAGGGCAAAAAGCTGTATGACAAGCGGGACGACCTGGCCGACAGGCAGGCACGGCGCGACATCGAACGCGCCGAGAAGCAGTCCGGCCGCGGCGACTGACCGCCGCCCGGCGCACCGGGCAACCGCATCGCCGGCACCGACCGACTTTCCCATTCCGACAAGCAACAGTCACTCATGGGCCCGTAATGGTTTCGACGGGGATTTTGAGGCATGATAAGCGTGGCGAGCCGAGTAATCTCGTAAACTGCTCATCTAAATTCAAACGCTAACGATAAGAAAAGATTAGCTCTAGCTGCGTAAGCAGCTGACGCCGCAGCTAAATGGCGGCCCGTCGGGCAGGAGAGTACCGCGGCTCCTGTTTGGCGTCAAATGAGCGGTGACCGTGCATCGGCTGTTCGCCCTTGAGCCGGTCATGAACAAAAGGGCTACCCCAACACCGAGCCTGTCTGTCGGCGCTTTGGCGGGGGAATCACAGTAGATAGACTATCCACGAAGAAAGTCATGTCAAAGGGTTTTCGGACGCGGGTTCGACTCCCGCCGGGTCCACCACAAAGATGATTGGATAAGTCTAAATGATTTATCCTTTTTTTGTCTTTTTTGAGGTATTTGGGGCATATTAGGGGCAATTTTCGATTATTTTGAATGACCATAATGTTCATATCCTCGAAAAATTTTCAGATTTTTCATTAGTTGGGTATGAACATAGTCGGTGAGACCTCAAAATACAAAAGTTTTCAACTGCTCCATCTCATAGGACACGAACCTTTAATTTTTTACGGGAGAATCTTATAATAATGTGCTATAATTATTTCGTGGGCAAATTTTGGTACACTGACTATGATATAATTATAATAGGAGGGTTCGAATTTGAGCGAACAAACATTTGATAAGCCAAGCGGTAGGACGGGAAACAAAAAAATCAGCATCCTACTTGTTCTAAAAGTACTTGAACAGATGAGTGATAAAAACAATCCAATAAAGCAAGCTCATTTAGCAAAAATGGTCAACGATATTGGCGGATTCCTTAATCTCAATATTTGGTGCGACCGAAAGACGGTAGGCAGGCACTTAAAACTACTAATCGCCGCAGGCTATGGGATTGTATCGGTAAAAGGCAAGGGGTGTTATTTAGATAGCTGTAAATTTTCTAAACTGGAAAGCGAGATGGTGATTAAGGTTGTTGCAGAATCACAGCTGCCCATTGAGCGAAAAGAGCAGCTACTTAAAAAGATAATAAAGCAACAATCAAATCTTGACAAAAAGACGCTGATTAATAATTTGTAGTTCGTAAAGATTTTTTACAAATTGTTCGCATAAAAAGGAGGGTAATATGCAGTTTGATAAATTGGTAAAAGCGATAGAATCGTTTAAACAAGCGGGCACAAAACAGTCATGGCTAAAGGATAACCATTTTACGTATGAAAATGACTATCTATCTGTTATTAAAATTGAATCGTCGAATGTTGCTGGTGGCGACAAGGTAAATAAAGGCAAGCAATGGAGTATAATTTTTTATCCGAAAAAAGATTTTAGTAAATTGCAAAATTGGCATAAGTTAAAATGCTATTTTACTGACAGTATAAAAATTACGAATGTGCGTGGTGCAACCGATGGGAAATGTGGAATTCGATTATATAAGATGTCCTCCGATCCAACAATAAAAGTAGTGCAAGATTTTCTCGCTTATATTTTTGAATAGCTTTAAGTTGACGGGAAAGTGGTATTTTCTAAAATTTGATTTCTAGAATTATTTGCGGAAAACTGATAATAAAGAAAAAGATGCATTAAATTTAAACTGCAAACAAAAAAACGTGCAGGTCTGGCGACACCAAACATCGGCTAGAAACAATCATACGACGAGGTGATTATGAAAAAATATTCAAGAGAAGAATTGGATGAAGCATTAGAGGCGCTTAAAAAGATGCGAAAAGAGGAGGCGTATAGCGGTGTTTTGCCGCATCACTTCGCATCGTGTTATATGCCTGCGCCGAGTTACAGATATAATTGGGACAAAATCCCGGGAGAGTATATTTGCCCAACATGCGGTGAGGTCTTTGGGAAACTCATGGATCCTGATGTTCCAAATGAAGGAAGACGCCGTGGTTTTGACTTTGGCGATCGCGTAGTGAGTGGTTCACCCAACGAAGAAGTAAAGTTTTCTGTTGATACTTGGAATTTTGATGCAGTGCTTCGAAATCTTAAAGAATGTACTGGTGCCGGTTATGACGCAAAAATTGAAGTAAATTGTGCAGACTGCATAGTCGATAATAAAGTGCCGCCAATCGCATTTTATTTCCATGCGTCAGAAAGTGATGATTATACCGTTAGTTATCCAATACTGGGTGATAAATGGACATGGAAAGAGAAAAAAAGTCATAATCCACCGCTTACTAAAGATAATCAGTTTTTCCCGCACGAATATTATACGGCAACATCTTTTTTGAAAGAAGTGCCACACATAGCTGGGAAAAAACGTTGCAGAGATTGGTTGCGTGAAATTGAAAGGGGTACAACGTACGAGGGACAGCCGTGGAGCGTAATTTTTAATGCACTACGAGGAATACTTGGATTTTCAACGGAGGAATAAACTTGTTAGTATTACCGCGTACCGCCGTTTTAGAAATAACATCTAACTGCAATCACAAATGCCTTTTTTGCTGTTGTCCGTGGGAACACTCTGTTTCCCGTCCTGAAAAAGAATTATCTACTAATGAGTGGAAACAAGTAATTGAAAGATATCGTTTCTATGGGGTTAACCATATATCGTTTACGGGCGGCGAACCAACACTAAGGGACGATTTGCCTGATTTAATGGAGTTTGCCCATAAAAAAGAATATACATTAGGCGTTGTTACAAACGGGCGAAAAGTAGATAAAGAATTACTAAGTCTTTTCAAAAAGAACGATGTGCTTTTGAGTATCAGTGTCCCCGGGATAGAAACCTTTTCCGCGCACACCGGAGTGGATAACATTGAGAATGTTCTATCGCTATTTGAAAGCTGTAAAGCAATTGGGCTAAAGACCGTCGCGAATATTGCCGTAACAAGAAATAACCTTCCCGAACTTTATGAAAATATGGCCTTGCCAATTTTGCACGGTGCAGACTATGTGCTGCTTAATCGCTTTTTACCCGGTGGCAGGGGGATGGACAACACGGAATTGTTACTTAATAAGGATGAGATAAACGATATGCTGAATATTGCAGAATCTGTACTGGAACGCGCAGAAATTAATGGGCATATCGGCACGGAGCTACCTTTTTGTATTATTAAACAACCAGAAAAATACAATCGGCTAAACATAGGAAGCTTGTGTGGCGCCGGCAAAGCGTTTTTTGTTACTGATCCGGAAGGTTACATCAAGGTTTGCAATCATTCACCAAGCAGAGTTTGCAGATGGAACGATATTGAAACAATTGAAGAAAATGAATATTGGCAGCGATTTGCAACGCGGGATTATATTCCAAAATCTTGCAATGGTTGTACGCATTTGCAAATATGTGACGGTGGGTGCAGAGAAGCCGCACATGTATATTCCGGCGCAATAGATAAAAATGACCCGTGTATGTTGGAGGATTGAAGTGAAAAAAAGTCGTATCTTTTGGGTTTTTATGGGGCTATTTATAGTGTTTCTTGCTGCCATTTTCATATCCGCAGATATTAACAAAGAGGTTGTTGACTATACCGATTATGAGCAAGGTACAATCGTACAAACTTCTGACGGAATAAGAGTAGATGGGAATTGGTATTATTTTGATGAATGGAGTTTAAAGTGGAGTAAAAATAATCCGGTTCTAACTAAGAAAGGAACACACAGTTTTTTGGGTGATGCCGAAGTATGGGTGGGTTTTTTATGCGGATTTGCAGCTTTTGGAACCGGAGTATACGCATATTATTTGCATGAAATGGAAAAGAAAGCCGATAAAGAAGTATAAAGCAAACGGCAAAATAATTCCGACAAATCTTTGCACCTAACAGTAGAACTCAACATTTGTCGGAATTAAGACTTTTTGTTACATCTTGCCAAACAATTCCGAGGTTCGCCTCGGAATTTTTCACGCGCTACAACGGTAGGCAATTGCTTTTTGACGGCAACGGCGGACAGCTCTTCGGCAATTATATCAAGTGGTTTTTGCTCACCATCATTACCTTGGGCATTTACAGTTTGTGGCTGAGCATCAACAGGAAAAAGTGGGTGGTCAAACACACGCACGTTGCCAGCTGACCCGGCGGCTTTGGCATCGGCGCGCCCGCACCGCGCCGAGCGGTGAAAAAAGCTGTTTACCCCCTTGCAATTTTCACACGGATGTGTTAAAATATGTGTGCAAGGAAGGGAAGGAGTAACGCGGGGAACCTCGGCAGAGAGCGGATGGCTGGTGAAAATCCGTGGGGCACCCGGGTGAATGTCGTCCCCGAGCTCCGGAAAGAAAGGCGCGCGCACCGCTGTGTCGCCCCGGTAGACTCCGGCGTTGGCTACGTTACAGCTCATGAGGCATGCCGCGCCGCGGCATGTGAAGCAGGTGGTACCGCGTATTTTGACGCCCTGCGGCAAGACAGCCGCAGGGCTTTATTTTGAAAGACTGCCCCCGGGACGCTCGGCCGCCGATTCGGCCATCCCGGCCGTGCGCCATGCAGGAAAGGAAAAACCATGAAACACGAACTGCCCAAAACCTATTCCCCCGCCGATTTTGAGGACCGCCTCTACCGCACCTGGTGCGAGCGCGGCTATTTTAGGCCCGCTGACGGCGGCGACAAACCCTCTTTTTCGGTGGTCATCCCGCCCCCCAACGTCACGGGGCAACTGCACATGGGACACGCACTCAACAACACCCTGCAGGACATCATTGTCCGCACCAAGCGCATGCAGGGCTACCGCACCCTGTGGGTGCCCGGCACCGACCACGCCGGCATCGCCACGCAGATCCGGGTGGAGGAAAACCTGCGCAAAGAAAAGGGACTCTCCCGCCACGACTTAGGCAGAGAGGCCTTTCTCGAGCTTGTCTGGGCGTGGAAGGAGCAGTACGGCGGGCGCATCATTGACCAGCTCAAAAAGCTGGGCTCCTCCTGCGACTGGAGCCGCGAACGCTTCACCATGGACGAGAACCTTTCCGCCGCCGTCAAAAAAGTGTTTGTCAGCCTGTATGACAAGGGACTCATCTACCGGGGGTTGCGCATCATCAACTGGTGCCCCCGCTGCAACACCGCCCTGTCGGACGCCGAGGTGGAGCACCGGGAGGCGGAGGGTCATTTTTGGCATATCCGCTACCCCATCAAGGGCGAGCCGGATGAGGCGGTCATTGTCGCCACCACCCGCCCCGAGACCATGCTGGGCGACACGGCGGTGGCAGTGCACCCCGACGACGGGCGCTACCGCCACCTGGTGGGCAAGACACTGGTGCTGCCCCTGGTGGGCAGGGAAATCCCCGTGGTGGCAGACGAGGCGGTGCTGCCCGAGTTCGGCACCGGCTGTGTGAAGATCACCCCCGCCCACGACCCGAACGACTTTGAGACAGGCCAGCGCCACGGGCTTGAAAACATCATCATTCTGGACGGCCACGGCAAGGTCAACGAGCGGGGCGGCAAGTACTGCGGCATGGACCGCTACGAGGCCCGCCGCGTGATCGTGGCGGAGCTGGAGGCACAGGGACTGCTGGTGAAGACGGAGCCCTGCACCCATGCGGTGGCACACTGCTACCGCTGCGGCACGGTGGTGGAGCCGCTGGCAAGCAAGCAGTGGTTTGTGCGGATGCAACCGCTCGCCGAGCCCGCCATCGCCGCCGTGCGAGAGGGGGCGGTCCGCTACATTCCCGACCGCTTCGCCAAGCTCTACCTCAACTGGATGGAGAATATCCGTGACTGGTGCGTCTCGCGCCAGCTCTGGTGGGGACACCGCATCCCCGCCTACTACTGCGACGCTTGCGGGGAGATGGCGGTCTCCGAGGAGCCGTTGAGCCGTTGCCCCGCCTGCGGCAGTACCGGGATGAGGCAGGAGGAGGATGTGCTCGACACCTGGTTTTCCTCCGCCCTGTGGCCCTTTTCCACCATGGGGTGGCCGTCGCAAACCGAGGACTTGGCGCGCTACTACCCCACGGGCGTGCTGGTGACCGCCTATGATATTATCACTTTCTGGGTCTCCCGCATGGTGACGATGGGACTGGAATGCCTGGGACAGCCCCCTTTCCCGGATGTCTTTATCCACGGACTTGTTCGGGACGCACAGGGCAGAAAAATGTCCAAATCGCTCGGAAACGGCATCGACCCCCTCGAAATTATCGACAAATACGGGGCAGACGCCCTGCGCTTCGCATTGGCGTCCGGCAACTCGCCCGGCAACGACATGCGCTTTTCCGACGAGAAGATCGAGGCGGCGCGCAACTTCGCCAACAAGCTCTGGAACGCCTCCCGCTATGTGCTGATGAACCTGCCCGAGCAGGATGACCCGACAGGCCTGCCCGAGCATGACGCGCTTGCGACAGAGGACAAGTGGATTCTCTCCCGCTTCAACCGTTGCGTGGGAGTCGTGTGCGAGAACCTGGATAAGTATGAGCTGGGCATTGCCCTGTCCGAGATTTACGATTTCATCTGGGATGTGTTTTGCGACTGGTATATTGAGCTGACCAAGAGCCGCCTGCGCGACGGGGACAGCGAGGGAGCCGCCGTGGCGCGTCGGGTGCTGGTCTATGTGCTGGGTGGCACACTGAAGCTGCTGCACCCCTATATGCCCTTTATCACCGAGGAAATCTACCAGAGCCTGCCGCACGCCGAGCCGTCCATCATGGTCTCCGCATTCCCCGCCCATGAAGCCACGCTTGACTTTCCGGCCGAGGAAGCGCAGCTTGACCGCATCATTGCCGCCATCCGTGCCATCCGCATCCGGCGGGCAGAGATGAATGTCCCCCCCTCCAAGAAGGCGCAGTTGTTCATGATCACCCGCTACCCCGAGAGCTTTGCCCACGCCGAGGACTTCTTTGCCCGGCTGGCGTCGGTCTCCGCATTGCGGTTGGTGGACAGCTATGACGGCACCGATGCCCTGTGCCTGGTCACCGATGCCGCCACCATGTATATCCCCCTTGCCGATGTGGTGGACATTGAGCGCGAGCGGGCGCGCCTGAACACCGAGCTCTCCAAGACACGGGCGGAGATGGCGCGCATCGACGCCAAGCTGGCAAACGAGGGCTTCCTGGCCAAAGCCCCCGCCGCCGTGGTCGAGGGCGAAAAGCTCAGGCTGGAAAAACTGCGTGCCACCGAGGCCGCCCTCACCGCCGAGCTGCAAAAGTTGTCCTGACCCCGCCCCGCAAACAAAACGAACGCCGATACAATCAGTCGATTGTATCGGCGTTTACATGCGCCGCTTTCGCGGCGCATGTATGTTTGTGCGCTCTGTCCTTTACCGACCTGCAGTCCGCCTTTGTCGGGGCGGCACAGTCATGGCTCGGCAAGGCTTGGTCTCATTCCGTGAAACAAGCGTTTTTGTTTGTGCACCCTGTCCTTTAGCGACCTGCAGTCCGCCTTTGTCGGGCGGCACAGTCATGGCTCGGCAAGGCTTGGTCTTATTCCGTGAAATAAGCGTTTTTGTTTGTGCGCCCTGTCTTTTACCGACATGCAGTCCGACTTTGTCGGGGCGGCACAGTCATGGCTCGGCAAGGCTTGGTCTTATTCCGTGAAATAAGCGTTTTTAGTGCCGATCCACCCGATGATGGTCTCATCCGTGACGGCATCTTTTATGAGGCGGTAGGCCGCGAGCTGGGTGGTATACGCCTGGTCAATGACGCTGATGGTGGCGGTGGCGGTGGCGGTGGTAATAGCCAGTGTCAACCCGGCGTTTCGGAGCTGACATCAGCGGAGAAGCTGGACAGGTACTCCTGCTGGCACCTCCACGACCTCACCGGTGGCGGGGATAAAGTCGCCCTTGGTGCCGGTAATGGATCGCTTCTGCCGGAGCGCAAAGAGGAGCGAACCGCATCTTGCCCCCGCTACCGTCTCCCCCTTCGGCTCCTCCTCTCCCGCAAACTGTGACATATTTCTAATTTCAAACCGTCCGCGGCATATATTTTCATCTAATTTGATTTCTTGCGTAAAGTCTGCGTTAATGGTATAATAAATGTAGCGAATTATCGCCTGATACAAGCCCTGCCGGTGTCGCCCTCTGCACTGTTTCACTTGCCCCACCCGGTACACCCATACCACGCATAGAAAAGGACTCACACATGAAATTAGTGAAACCCTCCTTGGCGTATAAAGCACAAGTGATCTCCTACAAGGAAGAATTTTCGGACTGCCCCCACCTCATGCACGGCACCGCTCAGCTCCACGATGCCCCCACTTATGAGGCGTGGCTGGAGCGGGTGCAAAAGTTTGAAAACCCCGCCACCGTCCCCGAGGGCTATGTCTCGTCTTCCACCTTTTTGCTGGTGCGGGAGGAGGATGACGCCGTGGTGGGCATGGCGGACATCCGCCACTCGCTCACCCCGCACCTGGCCATCTACGGCGGGCACATCAGCTTCAGCATCCGTCCCTCCGAGCGGGGCAAGGGCTACTCGAAGGAAATTTTGCGCCTGGCGCTGGAGTTCTGCCGCGACGAGCTGAAACTCAAAAAGGTGCTGGCCACCTGCGACAAATGCAGCCCTGCCTCCATCAAAACCATCCTGTCCGGCGGCGGCGTGCTGGTCAACGAGGTCATGGAGGCGGCGGGCACCACCCAGCGCTACTGGATCACGCTGTAAGCTCACCCGTCCATACGACAAGCGTCTGACAAAGAGTTTTTGTCAGACGCTTGTTTGCTTGCAGGGACCCTATAAAATCCTGTCCATCACCCGCTCCGCCTTTTCGTTGTCGGGCAGCACGAACAGCACCACGGTGGTGCCGTAAATTTTCACGATGGCATCCTCGGCGGGGCCGGCGTCGGTATAGCTGCGCACCGAGCGGATGATGTCAATGCGCTGGTAGCACATTTTCGCCACTTCCTCGGCTTTGGCGCGGTCGAGGCACACAAAAATCCCCATTTCGTAGGTCACATCCAGGGAGGCGCCCAGGAAAATGACACAGGACTCAATGTCCTCCCACTCGCTGGAGCCGTCCGGGCGGGCATAGAGCCGCTCAAAGGTCTCGCGCGTCAGGTAGCCGCTCTCCCACTCCGCGGCGGCGCTGTCGTAGGTCAGACCGGCGGGCAGGCGGTACTTGACCCGAAAGGTATCAAAAGTCCGGGTGCCGCTCACCACTTTGCCGCAACCGCACAGGCAGGAAAACAGCACCAGCAGGATACACACGCATTTTTTCATACAAAAGACCCCCGTCATACTATCAGCAGTATATGACGGGGGCCTGTCAGGTATGAGTTTTAGCGGACAATCACGCACTCAATGCCCAGCGCACCGGCGATTTTGGCAATCGTATCGGCATGGTGGCCGATCCCCAGCGCGTAGTGGTGGGTGGGGCCTTCCATGACCCATTTCTTGACGAACTCGCGCGTGGTAGGCTCGAAAAAGCCGCGGGTGTTGGTGTTGCCGGTGGGGGGAATGGGGCCTTTTTTGGAGTACCCCTCGCCGATGACAAACTTAAACTTTCCGTTCTCCACCTGGGTGACGCCCAGCATGGTGATGGGCCCTTCCTTGATCTTGAACTCGACAGACGCGCCGGCGCCCGGCTTGCCGTGGTACTTGGTCAGGGAGCGCAGCACGGGCTTGCCTTCCGCGATACGCAGGTGGTGCGGGCCGTCATGCCCGACCAGAATGAAGTCCTCCCTGAAATCGAAGGGATGGAACTCCGCAAACGATCCGCCGATATCCAGCCGGTCCATGATTAGCATGGCCAGGCAGGTTTTCAGGTCATACTCGCCGCACATGGGGATGCCCTGTGCGTTGAGGAAAGAGTTGCCCACGATGAACGAGGTCGCCACCTCCCGCTGTACGCTGTCCGGCAGCCCCTCATAGTAGTAGGCAAGCCCGGTCAGGTTGTATTTCTCCACCAGCTTATCCAGCGCCACGGCAGACTTGGCGGCCTGGCGCAGGTCGGCGTCGGTCAGCTTGCGGGTGACGGGGTCGGAGACGGGGGTTGGGGTGTCAAACTCCTCTAAGATGAGGCGGCTCTTGGCGGCGATCTCCTCCTCGGTGACTGTCCGGTAGAGCGCCACGGCGTCTTCAATCTCCAGCAGCGGCACATGTACGCCGAAAGCGGCAGATACCATGGTGGGGTCGGCGTGCATATCGTACATGGCCTCCAGCACATGCCCCATCAGCCCGATGCGGGCGCCGTTCAAATCATGCAGCACCTTGGCAATGTTGCACCACTCGGCAATCTCGGCATCGGCCTTGGGGTCGTCCTGCAGGGTGCCGATCACCACATCGTGAATCTTGCAGTTCATCCGCTTGGCGACGCTGATAAACTCAGGCACCGAGCAGACATTGTCGTTTTCCAGCTGCATGAAAGTGCTGGCCTTGGTGTAGTCCATGGCCACTCTCGGCTGGAGCGCCACCAGCACCATCGGCATCTCCATGGCACGGATGATGGGCGCAAACACTGAGGAGGTGGCGTAGGTCAGCATGTTGCAAAGCAGCACGTCCGGCGCCGCCGCCTTCATCTTGGGAACCACTTCATACGCCTTGGCGTTGGTGTCAATCATGCCGAAGTCAACGATCTCCACATCATGGGCGGCGACTTTGTCACAAAAGGTTTTGTGATACCCCATGAGGTTGTCCAGCAAGCCCTCAAACTGTTCCCAGTAGATGGCATGTCCCACTCCGAAAATCCCGATTCGGGCGGTACGCGGCTTCTTTCTTTCAATCATTGGTAGAACTCCTTGATGATAGTAATCGGTTGTCCCTATCATAGCACAACGGGTAGGGAAAAGCAAGGGGAACTGACAGGTTATGCGAAATTTTCCATCAGACGGGGCAGTCCCTTATTCCAGCTCAAAAGCGCCCGTGTACAGCTGGTAGTAGGTCCCCTTCTCGGCCATGAGCTTGTCGTGGTTGCCGCGCTCGATGATGCGGCCCTGGGAGAGCACCATGATGACGTCGGCATTCTTGACGGTAGAGAGGCGGTGGGCGATGACAAAGACCGTTCTGCCGTGCATGAGGGCGTCCATGCCCCGCTGGACAATCTCCTCGGTGCGGGTGTCGATGGAGGAGGTCGCCTCGTCCAGGATCATCACCGGGGGGTCTGCCACGGCGGCGCGGGCGATGGCGATGAGCTGGCGCTGTCCCTGCGAGAGGCTCGTGCCGCCCCCCTGCAACCGGGTCTGGTACCCGTCGGGCAGGCGGGTGATGAAGTCATGCGCCCCCGCCAGCCGGGCGGCTTCCATACAGGCTTCGTCGGTCGCGTCGAGGTTGCCGTAGCGGATGTTCTCCATCACGGTGCCGGTGAACAGGTTGGTGTCCTGCAGCACGATTCCAAGGCAGTGGCGCAGGTCGGCTTTTCTGATTTTGTTGATATTGATGCCGTCATAGCGGATTTTGCCGTCGGCAATATCGTAGAAACGGTTGAGCAGGTTGGTGATGGTGGTTTTGCCCGCACCGGTAGCACCCACAAACGCCACTTTCTGCCCCGGCTCGGCGTACAGGGTGACGTCGTGCAGCACGGTTTTCCCCTCGTCATAGGCAAAATCCACGTCAAACAGCCGCACATCCCCGCGGACGGGGGTATAGGTGAGGGTACCGTCCTGGTGGGGGTGCTTCCATGCCCACTTGCCGGTACGCTCCGGGCTTTCGGTGACAGTGCCGTCCGGAGCGATATGGGCGTGCACCAGGGTCACATACCCCTCGTCGGTCTCCGGGGTCTGGTCCATCAGCTCAAAGACGCGGTCTGCGCCCGCCAGGCCCATGATCACCGAGTTGAGCTGGTTCGACACCTGGCTGATGTTGCCGGTGAACTGCTTGGTCATGTTCAGAAAGGGCACCACAATGCTGATGCTGAAAGGCAGCCCGGACAGGCTGAAGTTGTCGGCACCGCTGAGCAGTAACAGCCCCCCGGTCATCGCGACCAGCACATAGAGCACATTGCCGATGTTGTAGAGGATGGGCATGAGCATATTGGCGAACTTGTGGGCGTTGCGGGAATGTGCAAACAGCTCGTTGTTGATGCGCGCAAAATCAGCTGTGCCCGCCTCCTCGCGGCAAAAGACCTTGATGACCCGCTGCCCGTTCATCATCTCCTCCACAAACCCCTCGGTCTGCCCCATGGCTTTCTGCTGGCGCATGAAGTAGCTGGCCGAGCTGCCCCCGATTTTGCGCACCACCAGCACAATGCCCACCACGCCGCTCGCCACCACCAACGCCAGCCAGATGCTGAAGTAGAGCATGATGACAAAGCTGGTGCTGATCACAATGCCCGAGATAATGAGCTGGGGCAGGGACTGGGAGACCAACTGGCGCAGGGTGTCGATGTCGTTGGTATAGTGGCTCATGATGTCGCCGTGGTTGTTGGTGTCAAAGTACTTGACGGGCAGGCTTTGCATCCCGTCAAACATGCGCCGGCGCATCTTGTGCAGGAACCCCTGGGTGATATACGCCATCAGTTGGGTGTACCCGACAGCGGAGGTAATCGAGAGGAGATAAAAGACGACCAGCCGCAGAATATGGGGGACAATCTCCGCCCGGGCGGCTGCCCAGTTGCCGGCGGCATACCACTTCTCAATGACCGCGATGATCTTCTGCATGAACAGGGCAGGGATGGCGGAGACCACCGCCGACACCACAATGCCCACGATCACCAGCGGCATCAGGCGCGGGTAAAAGGTGAACAGGGTCTTGATCAGCCGCTTCAGCGTGCCGGGTTTGGCGCGGGGACGCCGGCCGTGCGGGTGTTTGTCAGCAGGCATGAGCGACACCCCCTCTGTTTTGAGATGTGTAAATTTCCCGGTAAATATCGCTCCGCTCGAGCAGTTCCGCGTGGGTCCCCACCGCCGCAATGTGCCCGCCGTCCATGACCACGATTTTGTCCGCGTCCATGACCGAGCTGACACGCTGGGCAATGATGATTTTGGTGGTGTGGGGCAGCGTCTCGCGGAAGGCGCGGCGAATCCCCGCGTCGGTGCGGGTGTCCACCGCGCTGGTGGAGTCGTCCAGAATCAGGACCCGGGGCTGTTTGAGCAGGGCACGCGCGATGCAGAGCCGCTGCTTCTGCCCCCCCGACAGGTTCGAGCCGCCCTGTTCCACATAGGTATCATAGCCCTGCGGCAGGGCGCGGATGAACTCGTCGGCGTGCGCCAGGCGGCAGGCGTGCTGCATTTGCTCATCGGTGGCGTTCGGGTCGCCCCAGCGCAGGTTGTCCCTGATGGTGCCGGAAAAGAGCAGATTCTTTTGCAGCACCATGGCTACCTGATTGCGCAGGGCGTGCAGGTCGTATCGCCGCACGTCCACCCCGCCCACCAGCACCGCCCCCTCGCTCACGTCATAGAGGCGTGGGATGAGCTGGACCAGCGTGGTTTTGGAGGCACCCGTCCCGCCCAAAATCCCCACCGTCTCTCCCGAGGCGATGCGCAGATCGATGCCGGAGAGGGCGTCGCGTTCGGCGCGCGCCGAGTACTTGAAGCTCACACCCTCAAACACGACCGACCCGTCCGGCACCACCGTGACGGGGTTGTCGGGACTTGTGAGGGCAGGGGTCTCATCCAGCACTTCCACAATCCGCCGCCCCGACTCCTCTGACATGGTGATCATGACATACACCATGGACAGCATCATCAGCGACGCCAAAATCTGAAAGCCGTAGGTCAGCATGGCGGAGAATTCCCCCACATCCATCGCCGACCCCGTGCTGGAGATGATGAGGTAGGAGCCGAAGAACAGCACGATCACCATGTCAATGTACAGGCAGAACTGCATGAGCGGGGAGACAAAGGCGACAATGCGCTCGGCGCGGGTGAAGTCCCGGCGGATATCCTCAGAGGCGTCGCCGAACTTCTCTTTTTCGTACTCCTCGCGCACAAACGACTTGACGACGCGAATGCCCTTGATGTTTTCCTGGATGGCGCTGTTGAGGCGGTCATACTTGGGGAAGACGCGCTTAAACATGGGCATGGCGCGCCGCGCGATGAAAAACAGCCCAAAGCCCAGCAATGGCACCACGACCACAAACATGAGCGCCAGCGCCCCGCCCATGACATACGCCATGATGATGGAAAACAGAAAGGTCAGGGGGGAGCGGACGGCGATGCGCAGGGCCATCATAAAGGCCATCTGCACATTGCCGACGTCGGTGGTCATCCGCGTGACCAGAGAGGCGGGGGAGAAACGGTCAATGTTTTCAAAGTCGAAATCCTGCACGCGGCGATACAGGTCCTCGCGCAGGTTGCGGGCAAGACCGCAGGAGGCGTTCGCACAAAACACCCCCGAAAGTGCCCCGAACAGCAGGGAACCCCCCGCCATCAGCAGCAAAATGACCCCATACCTGGCCAGCATGGGGAAGGCGCTCCCCGCTTTGATCTGGTTGACCAGTCGGGCAATGGTGAAAGGAATCAAACATTCCAGAATGACCTCAAGCAATACAAACAAGGGGGTCAGCAGGGCGTCCTTTCGGTACTCCCGGATGCTGCGGGTCAGTTTTTTGAGCATAAAAGCCTCCTGAGTCATGGTAGCCGCGTGCGCTTGTCGGCACGGCGCGGAGTCCGGCGGTTCGTTCGGCGCCGCCAAGGGCCCCGTCCGGCTCCGTATACATTTCGATTTCCGTTATGCTTTGGGGTGTCCCCGTCCGGCGCGCTGTGCCGGGAGAGACGATGCCGACTACTCTTGCAGGTTTTGTTTCATCCGCTGCAGGTAGCCCTGCAGGGTGTGCAGTTCTTCGGGCGAAAAACCCCGGGTCAGGGCTGCCTCGGCAAGGCGCGCATCCTCCCGCATCCACTCGGCGAGTTCCTTGGCGCGCTCGGTCAGGGTCAGCTTTTTGAGCCGGGCGTCGTGCGGCACGGCGGTGCGCTTGACCAGCCCCTTTTTCTCCATCAGGATCAGCACCTTGGAGGCAGTCGAGCGGGTGATGCAAAAATCCCGTTCAAGGTCCCGCTGGAATACGTCCGTGTCGGACCTCGCCGCCAGATAGCCGATGATCCAGCCGTTGGTCCCCGTGATGGAGTCAATGGTCTTTTTGTGCGCGTGCCCTTCCAGGTAGCGCATCAGCAGGTGCGAGAGTGAGCGCAGCTCCCGCCCCACCGTGCGTCCCCCCACAGCCGAGCTGTCGGGCGGGCTTGGGCAGGTGTGCAGTCGTTGTGGTCTCAAGTGGGCGTCTCCTTTCGGATTTTGTCCGATAGGCGACATTCTATCACAAAAAAGCCGCCCTGTCAATCAAGGCGGCAAAGAATTTACGCATTGTTTGCAAATGGAGAGCCCTCCCCGCAGGACCCCACCGCAAGGGCAGGGCAGGCGGACAAAAAGGGCCGCCCCCGCACGCGCAGACCCATTGTCGCATGGGTGTGCGCGGCGTTGACAGCCCTTTTTGAAGTGGCGTTTATTTCACTTCGACTTCCGCGCCGGCTGCTTCCAGCTCGGCCTTCATCTTGTTGGCATCGTCCTTGGAGATGCCTTCCTTCACCTTGGAAGGAACGCCTTCCACCATGTCCTTGGCTTCCTTCAGGCCCAGCCCGGTGAGGGAGCGGACCACCTTGATGACATCCAGCTTCTTTGCGCCAAAGCTCTTCAGAACGACATCAAACTCCGTCTTTTCCTCTACCACGGGGGCATCGGCGGTAGCAGCTGCGCCAACAGCGGCAACAGGGGCGGCGCTGACGCCAAACTCTTCTTCCAGAGCCTTCACGACATCAGCCAGTTCAAGAATGGTCAATCCTTTGACAAGTTCAAGGATCTGTGCGGTCTTTTCGTTTGCCATTTTTTGTTCCTCCGAAAAATTTTCAAGTTGTGATTTGTGTGCCCTTAGGCTTGTGCGGGTGCTTCGGCAGGGGCTTCAGCGGCTGTTTCAGCGGCTGTTTCAGCGACTGCCTCGGCGGGGGTCTCGGCGTTCCCGCCGGTTTCTTTGTCGATTTTCGCTTGCAGTACATAGGCCAGCCCATAGAGGGGTGAGAGCAGGCTGCCCATGAACTTGACAATGAGCTGTTCCTTTGACGGGATGGCGGCCAGGGCTTCCACACCCGTGGCGTCAATCACGCCACCGTCCACAAAACCGGCTTTGATCTCCAGCAGTTTCACCTTACCGGCGAACTCCTTCAAAATCTTGGCGGGCGAGACAGGGTCTTTCATTCCCAGAGCCAGTGCGGTCATCCCGGTCAGGTACTGCTGCATTTCCCCATAGCCGACCTGTTCGCAAGCTCTGCCGGTCATGGTGTTTTTCAGGACCATGTACTCCACTCCGGCGGCACGCAGGGTAGCGCGCAGACGGGTGTCGTCTTCCACGGTAATGCCTTTGTAGTCCACCAGAACACCGGCCTGCGCCAGGCGCAGCTTGTCGGCAAGGGCGAGCACCGCCGCCTGTTTTTGTTCAAGAATCTTCTTGCTCGGCATGTTTTTACCTCCGTAATCATTTGCACAGACAACAAAAAATCCTTTTCTCCGCAACACCATGCCGGAGAAAAGGACGACCTATCATCAGAATATAACCAATAGGAGCCTCTCCTCGGCAGGGGAGCTTGCGCTTTTACGGAAACCTGCTGTCTTAGGATAACAAAATGATTATACCACCGTCTTTTGTTTTGTCAAGTCCTTTTTCACATATTTTTAGAAATTCCCCCCAGCCTTCCCCACATGCGTTTGGCAACTATGTACAAAATTCGAGCCAAAACTTCTCGATGTTGTAGAATTTACAAACGAGGGTCTTTCATATATACTATAAGTGGAGTACTGGGCCTGCATCGAGCAGGCGAGGAAAGGCAGACGATATGACCGTTTGGGACCAACTATCGGCACGGTACGACACCCTGTGGGTGCAAAAATACTCCCTGCGTCCCTCCAGGCAAGCCATTGTGGCGCACCTTGCCCACCGCACGGCGGCTTTTTCGCTCTTGGATGTAGGCTGCGGCACCGGGCAATTGCTTTGTGAGCTTAAGGCGGGACACCCCGCCGCCGCCCTGTACGGCATTGACCAATCCCCCCGCATGATTGCGGCGGCGCGGGAGAAAAACAGCACCATTGACTACCGGTGCGTCTCCGTACAGGAATTTGCGACCGAGCGGACCTTTGATATCCTCACCTGCTGTCACTCCTTTCCTTATTATAAAGAGCAGGCACAGGTTTTGCGGCAACTGTCTATGCTACTACAGGAGGACGGCGAGGCGATTTTCATCCAGGCAAGCATCAACAGCCGCTATGACAAGTGGGTGATGTCCGTGGTTGAAAAAACCGCCGAAAAGGCGAACTACCTCTCTAAACAGGCATTCTGCCGCTTGGCGGCTTCGTACTTTGTCGTGAAAGAGACCTATACCATCAAAGAAAGGTGGTTTATGCCCACCATTTGCGTCTTTGTGCTGGGCAAAAAGAGATGAGAATTTTACTGCTACGCCCCCGACCGCACCGCCGCACCATCGGGCTACAGAGCGTGATGATCTGCGAGCCCCTTGAGCTGATGCAGCTCTCGGCGGTGCTACAGGCGAACGGCCACATCGTCACCATCGTGGATATGATTGTCGAGCGGAAGCCGCTGTCCTGTTTCCTGCGCTCTTTCGCCCCTGACCTTGTGGGCATCACCGGCTACATCAGCCACATCGGGGTCATGAAGGGCTACGCCCGCACCATCAAGCGCCACAATCCCGCCGTTTTGGTGGCGGTGGGGGGCGTACACGCCGCCGTGTGCCCCGCGGACTTCACCGACCCGCACATTGACTACATCTGTCAAAGCGCCCGACAACTCTATGAGGTGACGGGCTGTACCGACCCAAGCGAACGCCTGCCCGACCGCGCACTGCCTGAGCGCTACGCCCGCAAGTACAACTATTTATTTGCCAAACGCTGCGCGCTCATCAAGATGTCGCAGGGCTGCCCGTACAACTGCCGATTTTGCTTTTGTAAGGAAATTTCCCCCTACATCGCCCGGGACCTCGACGACTGCATCGCTGAGCTACAGCAGATTCCGCAAACAGAAGTGTACATTGTGGACGACGACTTCTTGTTCAACCGACACAGGCTGCTGGCGTTTTGCGACAAAGTCGAGCAGCATCAGCTCAAAAAACGGTTTTTGGTCTATGGCAGGGCGGACTTTATCGCCGCCAATGAAGATGTCATTGCCAAGTTGGCTGCCATCGGGCTGTCAGGCGTGATCGTGGGCATCGAGGCGGCGTCTCAAGACGAGCTGGACGACTACCAGAAACGGTCAAGCCTGTCGGACAACGAACGGGCGGTGCGGGTGCTGCAAGCCCACCGGATTGAGTGTTATGCCACCCTGATCCTTGGCGTGGACTGGGACAAACAGGACTTTCGGCGTCTGCGCGACTACATCAAGCACCTGGGGCTGGTCTTTGTCAACCTGCAACCCTTCACCCCCATGCCGGGCACGCCGTATTTTGAGCAGTACCGAGAGGCCCTCCTCATCCCCTATGAGCAGCATGAAAAGTGGGACATGGCACACCTTGTCGTCCGCCCCGGCAAGTTGAGCGTACGGCAATACTATTGGCAGATCATCAAGCTGTATTACCAGAGCACCCTCACCCCCGCGCATGTGCGCTACATGTTCCGCCGCTATGGGGTGAAGCACACCTTGCAGTTGTCAGTAGGTGCGGCACACATCACTTGGCAGTACCTCAAAAAAGCTATCAGGGGGACATAAGCGATAAAAATTCTACTTACCCCTCCCCCCGCGCCTAGGGCAACACCGCGCAATTCATGGCTGACGCCTTTGCCGCGCGGCTACTTGCGTCTTTTTCGTCATAGGTCGCAAATCTCCTTGACATAGGTGCCGCTATGCCTGCGTCGATTTGTTTACTCTGACGAAAAACCCGTCGGGTGCTCCGCACGTGCATCCGCACGACAAGAATTGTGCGGTGTTGCCCTAACAAATTGAGCCTCACCGGTGTGCTCGACAACGAACCGCTCGAAGTAGAATAGCTTCATAACGCCCAAGAACGGATTTGCCAAATACATAAAGTAAGGACAGAATGATGAAAAAAAGTTTTTCGCAACAATCCCTGCCGATGGTTGTCGGTTCGGTCAAACATAAAAACGCAAACGATGTAATTGCGGAAATACTCAAAGCTGAAGCTGACGGTGCAAAGGCCTTTACCGTCACGATTCAGCTTTTGCAAGCGGCATATCATACTTTCGAATCCTATAAAAGTATTGCCGGCGCTACTGACTATCCTGTTATGGGGATCAACTACAGAACCAACGGCGGGCCTGACGATGAGCAGCGAATCGAGATGTTGCGCGAGGCGGTGCGAGCAGGGTTTCGCAGCGTCGATATTCCCGCGTATTCCTATGACTACGATACGCAAAGCAGTTTGAGCTTGTGCACCCTTCCTTTTGCCTCCGCCTATCCTAAAGAGATTTCAATGCGGCCGCAAGTAATCGCTAAACAAAAGGAACTGATCAAAGAGTTTAAGGAGATGGGGGCGGAGGTTCTGATGTCTGCGCACGTAGGCGTTGAGCTATCGCTTGAACAGGCAGTTTCCTTGGCTTTGGAAATGCAATCCAGGGGCGCCGATATTGTAAAAATTATCACCGATTGCAAAAGCGAGGAAAAGCAGCTTGAAATTCTGCAAACAAATTTGGCACTGAAAAAGCTGCTTTCCGTTCCTTTTGTGTACACTTGTAGCGGCAAATACTCGCATTTTATCCGCTACAACGCACCGCTTTTCGGAACGATGCTTGTTTTTGCAAATCAAGCATATGGAGAACTGTCAGTCAAGGAAATGCCCCTGATTCATGAGGTGGCTGCTTATTTGAGCCAATATTCGGGAAAAAACGATCGGGGGGCATAAGCGATGAAAATTCTACTTGCACGACCGCCCGCGCCCAACAAATTGAGCTTTACCGGTGTACTCGACAACGAACCGCTCGAACTGGAGTACCTCCATACGGCGTTGCAAGCGAACGGCTATGAGGACTATCTTTTTGACGGCATGGTGGAACAGGTGCGTTTTGAGCGGGTGCTGCGCCGTGAGCAGCCCGACGTGGTTGCCATCACCGGTTACATCGCACAGGAAAACCAGATGAAGCGCTTTGCGCTGGCAGCCAAGAAGTACAACCCCGCCATTGTCACCATTGTCGGCGGTGTACACGCCCAGCTCAACTACCGACGCTTTGAGTGCCCGCAGATTGATTACATCGCCCGCAGCGAGGGCATGGACGCATGGATAGACTTGATACGCTACATTGACACCGGTGCGGGCGAACTGGGGGCGATCAACGGGCTTTGCTACCGGCATGGGGAGGACTACACCGAGTCCCCCCTCACCCCCAGCGACATCAACCGGCTGCCCATCCCCGACCGCGCCCACTTTTACAAGTACCGGCATCGCTACCGCTACTTAGACCTCACCCCCCTCGCCGTGGTGAAGACCGCCCTGTCCTGCCCCTACCAGTGCAACTTTTGCTACTGTACGCTGCTCAATGGCGGCCATTACCACGCGCGGGACATTGAGCGGGTGGTAGACGAGATTGAGGGCATCGATTGCCCGCATATCCAGATCGTGGACGACGATTTTCTGGTTGACCGCGCCCGCATCCTGCGCTTTGTGGCGCTCATCAAGGAACGGGGCATCCAGAAGAAATACATCTGCTACACCCGCGCCGACTTCGCCGCCCACAACCCTGACATCATCGAGCTGCTGGCGGACATCGGCTTCACCTATTTTTTGGTGGGGCTGGAGGCGACCAGTGACGAGGCGCTCTCGTCACTGAACAAGAAAACCACCGACGAGATCAACCGTGCCTGCGTGGCGAACATCAACCGCACCAAGGGGCACTGTATCGGCATGTTCATCGTGGGCATTGACGCCACCCCGGCGGATTTTCAGGCCATTGTGGACTGGGTGGAAAGCACGGGGCTACAGTATGTGACCGCCTCCATGTTCACCCCCATCCCCGGCACGCCGCTCTATGAGGAGAACCGGCACCTCATCACCTCCCGCCGCATCGAGGACTGGGACTTTTTGCATTTAGTGATGAAGCCCACCCGTATGAGCCCCTCCCGCTACTACTACCACTACTACAAGATGTTCCTCCGCTTCTACCAGATCGCCCGCAAGGCCGGCATCTATGACTTTCTGGACGCCAAGTTTTACTTCCGCATGATCGCCCGCTATTTGAAAAGAAAGATGTTAGGCGTGTAAATGAAGGTGTACTTTATTCAGTCTACCCCCTACTACGGGGGCAGGAAACTTATCAAGAAGTCCCGCCTCTACTTTGTGGGCTTAGCCCCCGCCATTTTGGCGGCGCTCTGCCCCGACTGGGAGTTTGAGTGCTGTCTTGAGACCATTGAGGCGGTGAATTTTGAGAGTGACGCCGATCTGATCGCCATTTCGGGCATGGGGCACGCCATCATCCGCAGCATTGACATTGCCCGCGCGTTCAAGCAGCGGGGCAAGACCGTGGTCATGGGCGGCTACATGGCGAGCCTGCTGCCCAAGGAGGCGAAGCAGTATTGCGACAGCGTGGTCATCGGTGACGGCGAGCGCGCCTTCCCCCTGCTGCTGCAGGACTTTGAGCGGGGGCAGCTGCAACCCTTTTACAACCTCCCCTTGGAGCAGCTCAGCTACCCCCTGCCCAAGTACGAGATTTTCAGGGGCAAAAGGATCGGCAACTTTTTACCGGTACAAGCAGGGCGGGGGTGCCCGAACTCATGCTCCTTTTGTTCGGTGTACTGCCTGTACCATAACCGCTACATGCGTCGGGACATTGCTGAGGTGGTGCGGGACATTGCCCACATCAAGCGACTGGGGTACAAGCAGTTCTTGCTGCTGGACGACAATATTTTGGCGGACAAAGCCTATCTATTGGCATTATGCAAGGAGATCGAAAAACTCCGCATGAAGTGGCTCTCCCAGTGTGAAATATCCATTGCGGACGATGCGGAGGTACTGGCAGCCGTCGCCCGCAGCGGCTGCCTGTCCCTGTCCTTTGGGCTTGAGAGCCTCTCGCAGGAGAGCTTGCGCAGCATGCAGAAGGGGTGGGCACAGGTAGACCGCTATGGGGAGCAGCTCCGCAAAATCCGGCAGGCGGGCATCGATGTCTCCACCGAGATGGTCATTGGCGCGGACGGCGACACACTGGCAAGCATCCGGCAAACCGCCGACTTTATCACCCGGCACAAGATCACCACCCCCCGCTTTTACATCCTAACCCCCATCCCGGGCACCGTATTTTATGACCAAATGAAAGCAGAGGGACGACTGGTCAGCACCGACATCTACCAGTACAACGGCGCCTTTGCCGTGCACCAGCCCAAGCATATGACCCCTGAGCAGCTCACCGAGGCGTACTGGCAGCTCTACCGATCGGTCTACTCCTTCAAGAGCATCATCAAGCGCACACTTCTCCGCAAGCCCGCCCTGAAAAACCTATTTTATTGCTATGTCAACCTCTACTACAAGTACCAGATTGCCAAGGGCATCACCCCCAATATTATCTAAGGTGCAGGTGTATGGACGTCGTATCAATCACCCTGAAAGAATACCGCGCGTTTTACAAGCGCGTGTATCGGCACGACCCCTGTTTTAAGGACAACAAGGCGGGGATCTTGCCCCTCGTCTGCGGGGAGGGCAGCGCATTTCGCCGCCGTACCCAGCAGGTGCTGCTTGCCGTCAAGGATCAAGGACGGATCCGGTGCGCCTGCCTGCTGCTCATCCACCAAAACGCACCCCAGCAGCTTTGCCTCAGCTTTTTTGAGGCAGAGCCCGACTGCCAAGCCGCCGTCGCCGCCCTGCTTGAGCATGCCGCCCGGTACGGCAGGCGGCAGGCCTGCCGCCACATGGTCGTCTCACTGGAGGGGCATGTGAACCACGGCGTGGGCTTCCCGCTGGAGGCGGGTACGCCCTCTTTTGGCGAGAGCTACTGCCCGCCCTACTACCACGCCTACTTTGCAGGGCTGAGGCGGGTGGAGTTTACCAGCTTTGAGGACACCGCCGCCGCCGTGCGGGCGCGACTGGAGAGCGACCTGCCTAAGCTTGAAAAAGTGCGCTCAAAAATTACCCTTGCGCACGCCGACTTCGGGGGCGGCTTTCGGGAGACCATGCGCCGCTACACAGACCTCAACAACCGCATCTTTGCCGAGCATCCGTACTACTACCGCCGGGAGTACGACGAGGATGCCCAACTGTTCGGTGCCATGCGCCCCCTGCTGCGGGGCAGGCACTTGATTTTCGCCCGCTACGGGGACAAAGATGTCGGCTTTATTTTATGGTACCCGGATTTTAACGAGCTGGTACCTCCGGGTAGGGGTGCCTCCCTCCGCACTTTCATCAAGCACAAACTCTTACGCCAACACCCCAGTACCGCCAAGGTAGTCGAGATCGGTGTAGAGGAAAGGTACCGCCGCTTCGGCACCATCGTCCTGCTCTTTGACGCCGCGCTCCGTGCCGCCGCCCCACACGCCGACACCATCCTTAGCAGTTGGATCGCGGAGGAGAACGCCGCCTCGAGGGCGATCGCAGGGCACTACACACAAAACCACCACCGGGAGTATGCCGCCTATGAAACCGACCTTTGAGCGCCTATGAAGCAGAGATTTGAAGCACAGGCAGTCCCACCCGACAGCCAACTTTGGCTGGAGGGGACCCGCGACCACCGATGGCTTTCGGGCGATGTGGTGCGCCTTGCCCACACCCCTGAGCACCCCTGCACCACCTATGTGCACCCCGCCTATGCCGCCTGTGAGTACCCGCTCAAGCTCAACCTATTTTCCTTTGGCAAGTGTCGCTTGCACCTGCCCTTCACCGTGGTCGCACCCCCTATTTCAGTAGACAGGGCAGGCTTCAGCGGCAACCTTGACGCCCTCCTTTGCGACTATCGCCGCCGCCGCGGCTTGTTTTTGCTGCTCAATCTCCGCGAGGAGGACCTCCCCGCCCCCGGCAGGGTTGCGGTGGGCAACACCCTGCCCGGTTGCGTGTTTGAGAATCGGTTTGACAGCTTTGCGCACTACCTCAGCGCCCTGCGCAGCCACTACCGCCGCCGCATCAAGCTTGCCTGTGAGCGGGGCGGGGCACTACAGGTACGCCCGGTCCCGCCCGGCGCGTTTGACCAGCCGCTGTACCAGCTCTACTTGCAGGTCCTCTCGCGCAGCGATTTCCCGCTGGAAACCCTCCCCCTCCGCTTTTTCCAGCAATGCGGCTGCCACATCGATGCCTTTTATCACCAGGACCGCCCCCTCGCCTTTGTCATGTATGACATAGACACCAAGGACAACCAGTTAGACTTCCTATTCGGCGGCATGTCCTACCCCCACAGAGACATCTTTGACCTCTACCAGAACATGCTGCTGCACCTGCTTGCGGTGGGCATCCGCCGCCAAGTCCGGCGCATCAACCTCGGACAAACAGCCGAAACCACCAAATGCCGTATGGGCTGTATACTCGAGCCGCGCTATATGATAGCCTTCGGAGGCAACCGCCCCGCCACCGCCCTTTTGCGCCTCTTCGCCCCCCTGCTGCAAAACAACCAAAAAATCATCGAGCACCATGTCTTCAAATCCGACTAACCGCCCTCGCCCACCCAAACAGGCGCACGGCAGCTTTTCATACGAGTGCTCTATTGCAGTCATAATCCTATGGAGAACAACCCCATTAAAGTGTTGCCCTAGTCCTATGGAAGGAGACCCCATTAAAGGGTTGTCAAAGCGGTTGATTCGTGCTATACTTAATTATACCATAAACCCCCAGCGTAAGCTTGCTTTTGTAAGCTCGTTTCATGCCTAAAGAAACCCTCGAACACAAAATTTTGGATTTGCGTTGCGACAAAAGGGTTCTTTTCCCTTTTGTGCCTTGTAGCGCATCGAAAGGAATGGTGTAAAAATGGAAAGCACAAAGAAAATCATCAACGTATTCCTCATCATTGTCATGGTCGCGCTGAGCATACCGCTGGCGGTTATTGCGAAGGAAGATCTGCCACAGGACGGCGGCGCTTTAGGCGATCTTTAAAACAGCGAGGTTTTGGGTGAAATTCCGAGCTGTGAGGATGTTGTTTATGAAACCTATGCGAGCACGAGAACTTTTCTGGCGGGCCTGTTGCTGGATTTCAAAACGACGCTGATGACACAGGCGGAAACATTCCATAACAGCCTTTATACAAACGGCGTGCACGTGACAAACCTAGTAGATACATATTATATCCATGCGGTATCTGGTGTTCGTACGAACTTGAGCTTTCATCATGAACTTTATATGGTGGGACACATAATAATCGAGGATCTGTCGCTCAGTCTTGCGGCAAAAGAGGGCGATTCTTTAGTCCCGAAATGGAGCGCGGCACTCGCGGGAGCCGCTCCGTATCATGACCGAATTTATCGGATGGAAGGCGTCGATCATATGAGTATAATATATGAAAGCACAGGGGTTCATAAATTCATCATCGCAAATATTGTAGGAAGTGCTTATACCCAAACGAATGTTGAGAAAGGATACCAATAGACCATGAAACGTGTCTGTTCCATAGGACTGGTGCTTGTATTGCTATGCACCTCCTGCTTTCCAAAAAGGGGAAACTCCTATGAGTACCCTGAGGATTTCACGCCGGCATACTGCGTGGAGAATTATGAGCATGTTGATCCGAACCTGTCTTACTTACAGAGCCATCCAAGAGTGAGAGGCAAAATCAGACTGTCGAGCAGCACCTTTTACTTTGCCGCATTGAAAGATGTGGCACTGAATGATTTTATCCTGCTGATTGATCATATTGGTAGTTTTATGAGGACTACTCGTTATATCTCAGTTGTGAGAAGAAAAGGAAACCAGACCGATCCGATACAGGATTGGACTGTCAAAAAAGTTGAATTGTTTTGGAAGAATAGGCGGCTCAATCATTTGGGGATGGACAATGATGTTTGGGAAAGAGCTTTGCACTATGGAATTGATGATTTTTATGAATCACTGCAAGTGATCGACAATGAAACAATGAGGGATGAAATTGTAAGCTACGCCAGAACAGAAAGTTTTCGGGAAGCGGATTATCAAGGGAAACATTATCTCCCTTCTGAAATAGTAGCTTACAATGACCGTTTTTTAGCCGTCAGAATTTATTTTGAGGAGTCTGAAAACATTGTCTGGAACGCCTTGATATGGAAAAACGAGGATGTTTACGGCGTTGAAAGAGATTTTTATCAATTATCCGCTGATATTGGAGAAATAAAGGCGCCCGGCTCTGAGCTTTATTTTTTCAGCGATGAGTTGAACGATTTGATCGACAGCTTGTTGAGCGGTTACGAATCATAACTTTTTCCTCCGAAAGGAGCCTTAGCCTCACCAACCCGAATGTGAAGAAAGGATGCCAATAGACCATGAAACGCATCTATTTCATAGGACTGGTGCTTGTATTGCTATGCACCTCCTGCTTTCCAAAAAGGGAAAACTCCTATGAGTACCCCGAGGATTTCACGCCGGCATATTGCATGGAAAATTATGAATATGTTGATCCGAACCTGACCTATTTACATAGCTATCGACGGATGAGAGGCAAAACCAGACCATCGGCATCCGATCTTTACTTTAGTGCGTTGCAAGATGTGGAACTGAATGACTTTATCTTGTTAATTAAACATGATGGCAATAGTATGTTTAGAGGCGCTCATTATGCCGAAGTCGTGAGAAGAAAAGGCAACCAGACCGATCCGATCCAGGATTGGACTGTCAAAAAGGTTGAATTATTTTGGAAGAATAGTCGGCTCAATCATTTAGGGAGGGACAATAACCTTTGGGAAAGAGTTTTGCATTATGGCACGGAGGATTTTCATGAATCACTGCAAGTGATCGACAATGAAACAATGAGGGATGAAATTGTAAGCTACGCCAGAACAGAAAGTTTTCGGGAAGCCGGTTATCAAGCGGAGGGGCATCCCGCCTCTGAAAACGTCGTTTATAATAGTCGTTTTTTAGCCGTCAGAATTTATTTTGAGGAGTCTGAAAACATTGTCTGGAACGCCTTGATATGGAAAAACGAGGATGTTTACGGCGTTGAAAGAGATTTTTATCAATTATCCGCTGATATTGGAGAAATAAAGGCGCCCGGCTCTGAGTTTTATTTTTTCAGCGATGATTTGAACGATTTGATCGACAGCTTGTTGAGCGAGGATGAATCATAACTTGTTCTTCCGAAAGGAGACTTTTCCCCACAAACCTGAACGTGAACCAAACTAACTTAGGGGGTGTCTACACGAGATTCTGCAAGACGCTTTTTCACTCGTGTAGACACCCCCTAAAGGAGCAGCTAATGTTTAATTTCTTTGAACCATTCACCATTCTCTGTGTATGCAGTGTTTTATTATTAAGTATAGGCGTTGCCATACTGATAAAAAGCATGAAACAAAAGAACAAAAAACAGATGATTCTTTCATTCATTCATTCTCATGCTCATCTCTGTGGCTCTGGTGGTTGTTCCGTTTTTATCAATGCTGTCATTCAGTCAAGTATTTTACAAAGAAGATCTGATGTACCGAATTGATCAGACCGACACGCACCTCGTCATTAAGGAATGGTCATGGGGCCCCGCAAGCGGCGCGGACATTTATTACCGAAATGAGCAAGGAAAAGAGCGGCTTTTAGGAAAAACCGATGGCGGAGCTAATGGATATTGTCCTTTTGCAGACAATCAATATGAAATCATCAACCACGGCGACAAGACTTTTACAGTTAGGTGGAGCGCCCGGCAAGGTGCCAGCCCGGAAGATTGGAAGGAACAGAATTTTACGATTCCCGATTGATTTTCCAAAAAGGTGCGGAGCATATTCGCCGTGCCCCCCTGTCGCCTCCACCATCGAAGTCAAAAAAACGGTTCCAACGCATCTTCACCGATGCGTTGGAACCGTTTTTGCGCATCTTTCGGGCACGGCCTCACTCAATACTGGTTTTTCTTTTCTTTCAGGGTGGCGTACAGGGTTTTGTAGCTGTCGTGGCGGCTTGGGGCAATGTGCCCATCGGCGACCGCGCGGGCAATGGCGCAGTGCTCGGCGCCCTCGCCCGTATGGGTGCAGTCGCTGAAGCGGCATTGGTCTTGGTAGGGGGCAAATTCCCGGTAGGTAGCAAAGAGGTCCTCTAAGGCAAAAAAGTCAAAACGGGCAAAATCGAGCAGCGAAAAGCCGGGCGTGTCCGCCAGAAAGACACAGCCCCCGTCGGCCTGTTCCCGAATGGGAAAAAGCTCTACATGGCGGGTGGTGTGCCGGCCGCGCTCAATGCGCGCGCTGATCTCCCCCGTTTGTAGTCCCAGGGTGGGGTAGAGGGCATTGAGCAGGGTGGATTTCCCCACGCCCGATGCCCCCGCAAAGGCGGCGCAGGACCCCGCGGGCAGGGTGTCAATACAGTCTACCAGCACCGAGAGCCCCTCCCCCGTCCCCGAGCTTAGGGGCAGGGCAGTCAGACGGGCGGAGCGGTAGAGGCAGGTGTAGAACAGACCGGCCTCTGCGTCCAGGTCGGTTTTGGTGACCACCACCACCGGCTCAATCCCGTTGTGAATGGCGATGGCAAGCAGCTTGTCCACCGTCTCGGTCACCGGGGCGGGCTGGGCGGCGGCAATCACTACAAACAGGTGGGTCAGGTTGGCCAGCGGCGGGCGAATCAGGAGGTTGCGACGGGGCAGGATATCGCACAGCACCGCGGTGTCGAGCTGTCCTTCGCGCTCGAACTTCACCACGACCTCGTCCCCCACCACCGGCTTTTGCCCCGCATGGCGAAACAAGCCCTTGGCAGGGCACGCCACCTGCTCTGCCTGCCCGTCTGTCGGGTAGCGGACCACATAGCGGCCGCCCACCCCCTTGATGATTTTCCCCCGAACGCTTTGTTCCATATCCCTCCTATGATCACCTCTCCGAGACTCGTCCGATACCCCTTTGGCACGCCTCACGCCTCCGGCGGCTGTCCGTCGGGGGACGCTCCGGCCTGCCGGCGGCGCAACTGACCGCAGGCGGCGTCAATGTCCGTCCCCAGGCGGCGGCGGAGCGTGGCCCTCACGCCGCACTGTTCGAGCCGCGCCGCGAAACGGGCGGCCCGACTGTCCGGGCTGCTCCGTAACGGACGCTCCGCCACCTCATTGAGGCGGATAAGGTTGACGTGCAGGGGAGCCCGCTCCCCCAGGTGCCCCTTCAGCAACTTGGCGAGGGCATAGGCGTCCTCGTCACGGTCATTGACCCCCGACAGCAGGGTGTACTCAAAGGAAATGCGGCGGCCGGTCTTGTCGAAATAGGCGGCGCAGGCCGACAACAGGCGGGACAGCGGGTGGGTGCGGTTCACGGGCATGAGGGCAGAGCGCGCCTGGTCGGTGGCGGCATGCAGCGACACCGAGAGGGTGATAGGCAGTCCCTCCTCCGCCAGGCGCAAAATCCCGTCCGACAGCCCACAGGTCGAGAGGGAGATGTGGCGGTAACCGATCTGCAGCCCTGCCGGATGGTTGACCAGGTGCAGAAAACGGACCGTGTTGTCATAGTTGTCGAGCGGTTCCCCGATCCCCATCATGACGATGGAATCGACCCGCTCCCCGCTGTCCGCGACGGCGGCAATGACCTGCCCCAGCATCTCCGAGGCACGCAGGTCCCGCTCCTTGCCCCCGATGGTGGAGGCGCAGAAGCGACAGCCCATCCGACAGCCCACCTGGGAAGAAATACACAGGCTATGGCCGTGTTTGTAGCGCATCAGCACACTTTCCACACACGCGCCGTCGATCAGGGCGAACAGGTACTTGACCGTACCGTCAGCGGACACCTGTTTGCTCTGCACCACCGGCAGGCGCAGCTCGCAGCAGTCCTCGAGCTTCTCCCGCAGGGCAAGGGGCAGGTTGGTCATCTCCGCAAAGCGTTTGCCCCGGTGCAGCCAGGCAAAAATCTGCTCTGCCCGGTAGGCGGGCTCGCCCAGCCGGACCATCAGCGCCTGCAGCTCGTGCGGCAACAGGGAGAGAATGTCTTGTTTGTCCATTTACCGTACCCGCCTGAGTTTGACCATGAAAAACCCGTCCATCCCATCCCGGTGCGGCAACAGGGTCAGGCAGCCCGACGGGGCGTCCCGGCCCCCCACCTGAAAGGGCACCGCCTCAAAGCCGTCATGCGCCGCCAAAAAGGCGTCCGTCACCCCTTGGTTTTCACGCGGCAGAATGGTGCAGGTCGCATAGAGCAGCGCCCCGCCCACCCTGAGGTAGGCGGCGGCCGCACACAGGATACGATATTGCAGCTCGGGCAACTGCTCCCAGGTCTCGGTGGATTTGTACCGCAAATCCGGTTTTTTCGCCAAAACCCCCAGTCCTGAGCAGGGCACATCGCAGATCACATAGTCGGCGCTCCCCTCCAGCGGCACCTGGGGGCGGGTGCTGTCATGTCGGGCGACCCGGATCGAGGACAGCCCCAGCCGTGCCGCCCCGTCGACAATCAGGGGCAGCTTGCTGTCGTGCAGGTCAAACGAGTGCACCTCGCCCTTGTTCTGCATATAGATGGCGGCGGCAAAGGACTTGCCGCCCGGCGCGGCGCAACAGTCCACCAGCCGGCTGCCCGGCAGCGGGGACAGGGCGTGCAGTGCCAACTGGGAAGCCTCGTCCTGCACAAAGAAGTCACCCTCCCGGTAGCCGGGCAGTCGGCTCGGGGGGCAGGGGGCAAGCAGCCGCACCCCATACGGCGCGTGGCGGGTGGCTTCCGCCGCAATTCCCGCCGCCTGCAACCGCTCAAGATACGCCTCCCGGCCGATCCGCAGCACATTGACAAACAGGGTGGTGGGGGGCGTCTCTTCACTGTGCCTGAGAAAGGCCTCGGTCTGCTCCCCCAGCACCGCCTGCAACTCACGCACGGTGCCTTGGGGCACCGAGTAGCGCAGCGACAGGAAGCGGCGCTCGTTCTTTTCCCGCGCGGGCAGCGCCAGCTTTTCGGGGGCGCGGAGAGCCGTGCGCAAAATCGCGTTGACAAACCCCGCCTCTCCCTTGTTGCGAGCCAGCTTGACCGTCTCATTCACGGCGGCATACGGGGGGGTTGCGGTCATATACAGGATTTGGTACACCCCCAGCCGCAGGATATTGCGGGTGGTGGGGTCGAGGTCCACCCGTCCCGCCAGCGCGGAAATATAGTAGTCAAGGGTCAGCTTTCGCTCCACTGTGCCATACAGCAGGGCGGTCAGCAGGCCCCGCTCCGCCTCGGTGATACCCGAGGGCAGGTGTGCGAGGGACAGGTTGATATAGCGCGCCTCCGCCTCCCAGCGTGAGAGCAGCTCCAGGGCATACTGTCGTACATTCATCACTACGAGAGCACCTGACCCGGTGCGATTTTCCTGCCGCGGATATATGCTGCCGCACTCATCTTTCCCTTTCCTTGCGGGACCAGCTCGGTGATCGCCAGCGCGCCCTCGCCGCACGCGACCACCACCGCGCCCTCCCCTTCGGTAGACAGGGCAATCACCTGCCCCGCCTTCCCTTCGCCGTCCACCACACGGGCCTTGGCAATCTTCAGGCTCTCCCCTTTTTCGGTCAGCACATACGCCAGGGGGGCAGGCGACAGCCCACGCACGATATGAAACAGCTCGGCAGCCGATTTTGTCAAGTTTAGGTGACATTCTTCTTTCTCTATCTTGGGTGCCATGGTGGCTTGGCTTTGGTCCTGGGGGGTACGGGGCGCGTTCCCCGCCAGCAGGGCATCCACGGCCTCATTCAGCAGGGGCGCGCCCATGGCGGCGGCCTTGTCGTGCACCGCGCCGAAGTCGTCGCTTTCCGCAATGGGAAAGGACTGTTGGAACATCACATCCCCCGTGTCCATGCCCTCGTTCATATACATGACGCTCACCCCGCTCACCGTCTCCCCCGCCATCACCGCGCGCTGCATCGGCGCCGCCCCCCGGTACTTGGGCAACAGTGACACATGCAGGTTGAGACAGCCGTAGCGCGGGTACTCGAGCACTGCCCGTGGCAGGATCTTGCCGTACGCCACGACAAGGATCAGATCGGGGTTCACCTCGGCGAGCCACGACAAAAAGCCGTCGTCCCGCAGGGTCGACGGTTGACAGACAGGCAGGGCATGCGCCTCCGCCAGCACTTTGGTCGGGGGCGGGGTCAGGCTGTGCCCTCTGCCCTTCGGCTTGTCCGGTTGGCAGACCACGCCCACCACCTCCCGCCCGTGCGCCAGCAGGTAGCGCAGGCAGTCGGCGGCAATCTCCGGGGTACCCATAAAGAGTATGCGCATTACTCCTCCTCCAGTTCTCCCACCAGCGAGTCGGTAAAGAGCTTGCCGTTCAGGTGATCAATTTCATGGCACAGGGCGCGGCAGAGCAGGCCCTCCCCCCGCACCTCGATCTCCTCCCCCGCGCGGTTGAGCGCGCGCACGGTGACCGCCGCGGGGCGGCAGGTCTTGCCCCATTTACCGGGCAGGGAGAGGCAGCCCTCGAGTTCCTCCTGCTGTCCGCTTTCCTCCACGATTCTCGGGTTGATCAGCTCCAGCACCTGTCCGGGCTCGGTCTCAATGACCACCACCCGCCGCAGCACCCCTACCTGGGGGGCGGCCAGCCCGGCGCCGTTCTGCGTGCGCATGGTCTCGGTCATGTCGTCCAGCAACTGCAAAATACGGGGGGTAATCTCGGTGACGGGGCGGCTCACCCGCCGCAACATCGGATCATTGTTCAGTCGAATATTCAAAACCGCCATTGGTCGTCTCCTTGTTCATGCAAATCATCGGGTGTTCCGCCCAAGCACTTCTGCTACGCCATATTCATGGGGTTGAAGTCCACCCCCAAACTGACCCGGCGCCAGCTGCCCGCTTCCAGCAGCAGGGTGCGGAACAGCTCTCTGGTGCGCGGGGTTTGACGGCACTTCACCAGCATTTTCATGCGGTATTTCTCCGCCGCCTTGTAAATTTTCGCCTCGAACGGTCCGAACACCATCAGGGGCAGGTCGGCAAAGTCTGTTTTGACCAGCTCCGTCATACGCTCAGACAGTCGCTTTGCCGCCTCAAAGAGGGGGGGTTCCTGCTCGGCGGTGAGGGTTAGGGTGGCAATGTCGCAAAACGGCGGGAAAAACAACGCCCGGCGCAACTCGATCTCACTGTCGTAAAATCCCTCGTAATCCTGCCGGCAGGCATACCCGATCACCGCGTGCTCGGGGTTGAAGGTCTGGATGATGGCCACGCCGGGGTCTTTGGCGCGCCCCGCCCTGCCAATCACCTGGGTCAGGAGCGAAAAGGTACGCTCACTCGCCCGAAAATCGCTGATATAGAGCGACAGGTCGGCCAGCAACACGCCCACCAGCGTGACTTTGGGGAAATCATGCCCCTTGGTCACCATCTGGGTGCCCAGCAGCACATCCGCCTCCCCCGCCCGGAACTGCTCGAGCAGGCGGTCATAGGCGTACTTGCCGGTGGTGGTATCGGCATCCATACGCATGATGCGCAGCTCGGTCATATCCAGCGAAATTTCGCTTTCCGCCCGCTCGGTGCCAAAGCCGACAAAAGCGATGTGCCGACTGCCGCAGGCAGTGCATTGCCGCGGGATGTCGGTCCGATAGCCGCAGCAGTGGCAGAGCAGGTAGCCGCCCGAGACGGTATGTTGGGTCATCGACACCGAGCAGTGCGGGCAGCTCAGCACCTCACCGCAGGATTTGCATTGCAGGGAAGTGTGGTACCCCCGCCGGTTGAGGAACAAAATCGCCTGCTCCCCCCGCGCCCGCAATTCCGAGAGCGCCTCGCGCAACGGCCGACTCACGGGGGAGGTGTTGCCCTGCCGTAGCTCCTCCCGCATGTCAACAATGGTGGCTTTCGGCAGCACCGCGCCGCCGTACCGCTCCTTGAGGGTCACCAGCGTGTATTTTCCTTCTTTGGCTTTGTAATAGCTCTCAAAGGACGGGGTAGCGGACGACAGCAGTAAGAGTGCTCCGTGCCTGCCGCACCGCCACGCCGCCACGTCCCGCGCGTGGTACTTGGGGGCGCTTTCGGATTTGTAGGTATGCTCATGTTCCTCGTCAATGACAATCAGCCCGAGAGGGGAGAGCGGGGCAAAGACGGCACTGCGGGTGCCGATCACCAAATCAACCTGTCCGCCCGCCATCCGCCGCCAGGCGTCAAACCGTTCGCCCGCCGACAGGGCGGAGTGAATCACCGCCACCCGCTCGCCGTACCGTCCGCAAAAAATGCCCACCGTCTGGGGCGTGAGGGCAATCTCGGGCACCATGACGATCACCTTTTTGCCCTCGGCGATGACATGGTCGATCAGGCGCATCATCACATTGGTCTTGCCGCTGCCCGTCACCCCGTGCAACAGGGCACACCGCGCCTGTCCCGCCTCGCAAAGGGCACGCAGCTGCTCATACGCCGCCTGTTGGCACCGGCTGAGCACAATGGGGGTCGGGCCGTCGCAGAGAGAGAGGCTTTCGTAGGGGTTGCGGTACACCTCGCGCTGCTCAATCCGCAGCCATCCCTTGTCGGCCAGGGCCTTCACCGGGGCGGCCGATATCGACAGGGCGGCGCACAGCGCCGCCAGCGGCACGGCTCCCCGCTGTCGCAGGTAGTCAATCACCGCCCGCTGCGCCGGACTGCGGAGCTTCACGGGCACCGCGCCCTTATCGGGCACCGCGCCCTCATCGGGCACCGCGCCCTCATCGGGTACCGCGCCCTCATCGGGTACCCGGTCCGCTCCGTCCCGCAGTGCCGGCGCAAGAGCGACCGTCTTTTCATACTTGATATTGGCTTTTTGGGCAAAGAGGGCGGCGGGCACCACCGTGCGCACCGCCTCCCCCACCGTGCAAAGGGTGTATTCGGCCAGGAACATGACCAGCCCCAGCATCTCCTCATCCAGGTACAGGGTGTCGGACAGGGTCGCGATGACCGGCTTGGTCCGGGGCGTGTCGGTCTGTTCCGACAGGTCGGTCACCACGCCCCACACCGCCCGATTGGCGCGGCCGAAGGGCACCCTCACCAGGTACCCCCGCCGTATATCCGGCAGATGCGGGGGGAGCTCATACGTATAGGGACGATCCACATGAAAAGGAGTATCAAGCAGGCGAACCATGGCGAAACGCATCGGCATACTCCTTTCAGTCTTGCTCTATCCCGTCACCCCGAGAGGGAGGGCGGGCAGGGGGGCGGTGGTCAGTCCCGGTCAGCGTCGGGGGATGTCATCACATACCGCTCCTCCGACAAGCGGTTGATGGCGATTTTCACCGCCTTTTGGTCGCGGTACTCGCTGTTGATCATGGAGGCCAGGGATTTTTCGGTCTCCTTGTTGGCGATCATTTTTTCGGCGCGGGTGCGCTGCGTGACATATTCATCGGTGACCAGGCGCGCGCACTTCGCCACACCCACCACGAGTTCATAGCGGTTGAATTTCCCTTTGGTCAGGTCGGCGATGGTTGGATAAATCATCTTTCTATCTCCTTTATACGGGCTCTTTGCCCTGCTTGTTGTCATGAAGCTCGTCGCCCGGCAGCTCGCACCCCTCACCGGCATCCCCGCCGCTCAGACGGCCGGCGACCGTCTCGCTTTGAATGGCGGACAGGATCACATGGTCGCTGTCGGTGATGATCACCGCACGGGTGCGCCGTCCGCAGGTGACATCAATCACCCGGTCGTCCTCCCGCGCGTCGGCGATCAGCCGCTTGATGGGCGCGGAATCCGGGGCGGCAATCGCCACCACCCGATGGGAGGCGACCATATTGCCAAACCCGATATTGATGAATTTCATCGGTTTCCCCTCACTCAATGTTCTGAATTTGTTCGCGGATTTTTTCCAACTCGTTTTTGATGTTCACCACTAAGTGGGCAATGTGCGCGTTGTTGGCCTTAGCTCCGATGGTATTGGTCTCGCGGTTGAGCTCCTGGGTGAGGAAGTCCAGCTTTTTGCCGCACACCCCGCCCAGCGCCACCATCTCGTGAAAGGCGGCAATATGGGCAGACAGCCGCGCCAGCTCCTCGTCAATGGCGATTTTGTCGGCATACAGGGCGCACTCGGTGAGGACTTTGGACTCGTCAATAGAGGCCGAAGCATCGGCCAGAATCAGGCGGATGCGTTCCTCCGCCCGCTGGCGGCAGGCAGACACATCGCCCTTTGAGAGGCGCTCGATCTCCCCGAGCAGCCCGGCGACGCTCGCCATCTTCTCCATCAGGTCCAGCCGGGTGCGTTCGCCCTCCGCCGCCCGCATGGCCTTGAAGTCCGCGAGCGCCCGGGACAGGGGGTCTTGCAGAAATGCCCACTCGTCGTCCGTGTCGGCCTCCACCTTGGTGTGGGTGAACAGGTCGGGGTTACGGGCGACGCTCATCACCGTGAGGTCATCCCGCAGCCCGAAGCGCGCCTGCAGCTCCCGCAGGGCGGCAAGATAGCCGGCGGCATAGTCGGCATCCAGCGACACCCGCACGGTGCCGCCGGGACGGTACTCATAGTTGACAAACACGTCCACCTTGCCGCGGGCAATACCGTTTTCCTGCAGGTACGACTTGATTTTATCCTCTAAAAACAGGTGGGTCCGGGGCAGTTTCACCGAGCAGTCGAAAAAGCGGCTGTTGACCGACTTGATTTCGACCGTCACGTCCCTTGCCGTACTGACGGCGTGGGCGCGTCCATAGGCGGTCATGCTGTTCAACATGGCGGCTTCCTTTCAAAAGAGACAGGATTTCGGGGGGTATCCTCAAAAAACGGCGATTTGCCTATCGATCCGGCTTCAGAATCTTTTGCAGTTCGGCGACAAAACTATCCGCGTCCGCAAACTCCCGGTACACCGAGGCGAACCGCACGTAGGACACCTCGTCGGCGCGGCGCAGGCGTTCCATGGCCATCTCGCCGATTTGCCGGGTACTCACCTCGGTCAGCAGTCCGGCATTGAGTTCCGCCTCAATATCCGAGACGATTATATCCACGTCCACCGGCCGCTTGTAGCAGGCGCGCAACAGGCCGGTGCGCAGCTTATGGCTGTCATAAAACTCCCGGCTGCCGTCCTTTTTCAGCACCACGAGCGGTGTAGTTTCAATAACTTCATAGGTATTGAAGCGCCTGCCGCACCCCAGACATTCGCGGCGGCGTTTGATGCTGTTCCCCTCGGGGGAGGGGCGGCTGTCAAGCACACGGCTGTCCGTGGCGGCGCAAACGGGACATTTCATGGCATCTTTACCTCCATGCAAGGGTCGGAAAGGGGCGCGCCCATCGCACGGGCGCGCATGGTTGGGCTGTGTGCAGAGTAGAAGTATTATATCATATTTTTCATGAAATGTAAAGTGCGGGCGGTAAATTTTGCGAAAGCGGGCCGCCGCCGCTCCCTGTCTTTGGGGCATGACGCCGTTTTTGCATGGAAAACGCCTGTCGTGCGCAAACTAACGGCACCGACCATACACCGCCTCCGAGATAAGGATTCCCGATGACGACATTTTTCAAGGAGCTGCTCATGCGCTATGCGCTGTCCGAGACGGCAGCCGCCTATGTGGCGGCGGCACTCACGGCAGCCCTCGCCGTGTTGCTCTGCTGGGCGGCAGAGCTTTTGAGCCGCAAAATCTTTTTGCGCTGGCTGGCGCACGCCGTCCGGAAAAACAACCGCGCCTGGGGCAGGGCACTGCTCGAGCGTCGGGTCTTTCACCGCCTGGCGCATGTCACCCCGGCGGTCATCATCTACCATTTTGCTCCCGCCTTTCCGGCGCAGCAGACGCTGATTCAGCGGGTAGCCCTGTTCTACCTGCTCGCCGCCGTGCTCATGTCCCTGAGCGGTCTGCTCAGCGCGGTGGGGGATGTCTACCAGCGCCTGGAGCTTGCCAAGTCCCGCCCCATCAAGGGCCTGTTGCAGATGTTGCGCATCGCACTGCTGATGGTGGGCGGCATCACGCTGGTGTCCGTCTTTCTCGACAAAAGCCCCCTCTTGTTGCTCAGTGGACTGGGCGCGTTGTCAGCGGTGTTGCTGCTGATCTTCAAGGACTCGATTCTGGGCTTTGTGGCGGGGGTGCAGTTGGCAAGCAACGACATGGTACGGGTGGGCGACTGGGTGGAAATGCCGAAGTACGATGCCGACGGTGATGTGATTGACATCACCCTTCACACCGTCAAGGTCCAGAACTGGGACATGACCATCACCATGGTCCCCGCCTATGCCTTCATCTCCGACTCCTTCAAGAACTGGCGGGGGATGCAGGAGATGGGCGGCCGCCGCATCAAGCGCGCGGTGTATATCGACGCCACCAGCATCCGTTTCTGCACGGCGCAGACGCTGGCGCGCTTTCGGCAGATTCAGCTGCTCACCGACTACCTGCTCGACAAGGAAGCGGACATTGCGGCGTATAACCGGGCCCACCGTGTGGACCCCTCCACCCCGGTGAACGGGCGGCATCTGACCAACATCGGCACCTTCCGCATCTATATGGAGAAGTACCTGGAGCAGCACCCCATGGTCCACCACGGCATGGTCATCATGGTGCGCCAGCTTGCCGCGGAGGACCGAGGGGTACCGCTGGAGGTCTACTGCTTTACCGGCGATACCCGCTGGGAGGTCTATGAGCGGGTACAGGCGGACATTTTTGACCACATCTTTGCCGTCGCCCCCGAGTTTGAGCTGCGGATTTTCCAACAGCCC
>Ga0265293_10002226_pt1 | contig 39756 bp, 41 predicted proteins | sample Munlanlewell138R_FD_192505 | JGI IMG/M metagenome (GOLD analysis project Ga0265293, IMG submission 192505) | Leachate microbial communities from a municipal landfill in Southern Ontario, Canada - Leachate well 138R | ecosystem: Engineered > Solid waste > Landfill > Unclassified | place: Canada... | reverse complement strand
CGCCGGCCGCCAGAACACCGAGCAGGACCATGATCAGGAAGTCCGCCAGCGTGGGCGTGACCCACACGAACAGCATGACAGCCGACATGATGACCGCGCCCACAACGGCGGTGTAGCCAAGGGTCACGAGCGGCGGTGCACTGCCCGCCAGGCGGCGCGTGAAGATCATGTAGAAGCCGTGCACCACTCCAGCCGCGAGCGCCATGGCGGCGCCCCAAGAGACCGCGCCGCTGCCGGGCCGCAGTATCAGCATCACACCCGCGAAGCCGACCAGCACGGCCGCCACGCGCCAGGCGCCCACGCGCTCACCCAGCAGCAGCGGCGCGAGGATGGTGACCACCAACGGTGACACGAAGAACAACGCCAGCACCGTGGCCTGCGGCAGCTGCGCCAAACCCCCGAAGAAGAGCGCGGTGCCCGCGAGCAGCATGCTGCCGCGCAGCAACTGCAGGCCCGCGCGGCGAGGCACCAGCTCCCGGGGCTTGTAACGCAGGAGCACCAGCGGCAGCATGGCTATCAGGTGGAAGAGGTAACGCGCCCACACCACCTGCAGAACCGGGTAGCGCTCGCTGAGGCCCTTGGCGAGGCCGTCCATTATCGGCAGCAGCACCATGGCGGCCAGCATCAAGAGAGTGCCGAGCAGGAGGTTGGTGGGTGGGGTGGCCGGCGTGGGTTTGAGTGGGCCGGCCATGTCGGCCTGATGATAACGATGAAGCGCGCGTTCAGGCCGCTGCGCGGTCGTTCTCGTAATATTGGACCGTGAGCCCGCCTTCCTCAGCTAACGCTCTGCTGCTCAACCGGTACGCGAGCGCGCGCGAGTTCGCTGACCTGGTCATGCCGACCATGGCCAGGCGGGAGGCCGCTAACTGCCTGCAACTGGGGTTACTCGACGGAATGCTGGCCGGGCTTTACGAGGACCCTTACCTCGCCACCGTTTCCGCGCCCGAGCGCAAGGACGCACCGCTTATGAACGTCATACAGACGCCGCCGTACCGCCTCATACTCGGCGAGCCCAGCAGCCTCGCGCCGGAGTTGGATGACCTGCTGGGGCCACTACTGAGCGGCCTCCCAGCCGATCTGCCGGGGGTGATAGGTCCGGTGCAGATCAGCGCGTGGTTCGCGGAGCTGTACGCCGCGCGTCACGGCTTGGAGCAGGTGCTGAGCATGTCGGAACGCGTGCACCAGTGCACGCGGGTCGTCATGCCCGTCGGCGTGCCTGGGAACATGGTTCGTGCTACCCCACAGCATGCCGACCTGCTCGTGCGCTGGTGGCGCGCGTTCAACGCGGAAGCGGTGCCCAACGAACCCGACAGGGCAGTAGCCAGCGTGCAGCGCGACCTGCACGCCGAACCGGGCGGGCTCTGGCTGTGGCAAGTTGACGGCGAACCCGTGGCGCTGGCGGGCGCGCGCGGCCCGACGCCGAACGGCATCCGCATAGGGCCCGTGTACACGCCGCCCGACAAGCGCCGCAACGGTTACGCTGCTGCTTTGGTCGGCAGCCTCACCCAGAAGCTTCTTAACGAGGGCAGGGAGTTCGTCTTCCTCTTCACCAACCTCGCCAACCCCACCGCCAACGCCCTCTACCGCCGCCTCGGCTACGTAGGAGTGGCCGACCGGAGCATGCATGACTTCAAAACCTCAGCCGCGTAACCCAGGCCGGCTGCCCAACGACCCGACAAGGACGCGCGCCTGATGGGCATGCGCTCCCCGCGACTCACACCCGACCAGTTGCCGCCAGTGTCGCCAGGCACCATGCTGCGTGACCTGCGCTCGACCCTGGCGCTGGTGTGGCAGGCCAACCCGCTGCAGACCGTGCTGATCGCGGCCCTGAGCCTGGTGCAGGCGCTGCTGCCCGCCGCCACGTTGTGGATAGCCAAACTGTTGCTCGACGCTGTTGCTGCCGCCATCGCCGGGCAACTGGGCGACCCCGCGCAGGCGCTGCAGCGCATGTTCGGTCTGCTGCTCCTGCAGATCGGCGTTAGCGCCGCCGCTAGCGTCATCTCGGCCCTGCAGGGCGCCACGCGTGAGCTGCTCGGCGACTCGCTGCAGAACAGGATCAGTCAGAGGATCCTCGCCAAAGCCAACCAGCTCGACCTGGCCCAGTTCGAGGACCCCACCAGCTACGACGCGCTGCAGAACGCCTACCGTGAGGTGGGCTCCAGGCCGCTCGGCGTGTTCACGCAGATCGTGTCCCTGGTGCAGGCGCTCGTGACGCTCGGTTCGGTCAGCGCGCTCATGGCGCAGCTGGGCTGGGCCATCGTGCCGCTGGTGCTGCTGGCTTCCGTGCCCAGCGTGTTCGTCTCGTCGCGCTTCGGTACCGAGGGGTACCGCATGATCCGCCGGCAGGCGGCCGACGCGCGGCGGCAGAACTACCTGGGCAACCTCCTGACCAGCGACCAGGCCGTGAAAGAGATCAGGCTGTTCGACTTCGGCGATTACCTCATGGAGCGCTGGCAGCAGTACTACCTGGGGTTCAGGCGCCAACTCGTGTCGCTCATTACGCGCCGCAGCGGCTGGGGACTGGCGGCCTCGCTGCTCTCCACCAGCATGGTGGGCGCTGCCACCTACCTGGTACTGCGCCGCGCCGCCGCGGGGGCGCTCACCGTGGGCGACTTCGGCCTGTTCATCCAGGGCATCTCGCAGTTACAGAGCCAGTTCAGCAACTTGCTCTCGGGCTTCACCGGCATCTACCAGCACCTCCTGTACATGCGTAACCTCTTCGAGTTCCTCGAGCTGCCCACCGGCACCTCCGAGGCTGGCGAGGAGTGGAGCGGCCCCATCGAGTCGATCGAGTTCAAGGACGTTTACTTCCGCTACCCGCTCACCGAACGCGACGTGCTGCAGGGCATCAACTTCAAGGTGAACCAGGGGCAGATGCTGGCGCTGGTAGGCGAGAACGGCGCAGGCAAGTCGACCATCGTGAAGCTCATGACGGCCCTGTACCGACCCACCAGCGGCGTGATCCTGGTCAACGGTCAGGACGCCTCCAGGTTCAGCCCGGCCAGCCTGCGGGCCGAGATGAGCACCGTGTTCCAGGACTTCGGTCAGTACCAGATGACGGTGAAGGAGAACATCGCTCTGGGCCGCGGGGTAGAGGAGCTGGCGGCCGGCGGCGCGGAAACTGCGGTCGAGTCGGCCGAGGTCGACGCGGCCATCCGCGAGGCGGGCAGGCGCGCCGGGGCCGAGGAGTTCGTGAACCAGCTGCCCAAGGGGTACGACAACATGCTGGGCCGCTGGTTCGAGGGCGGCCGGCAGCTATCGGGCGGACAGTGGCAGCGCCTCGCGCTGGCCAGGCTTTACTTCCGCGGCGGTTCGGTGCTCATCTTCGACGAGCCCACCTCCGCGCTCGACGCCGACGCCGAGTACGAGGTCATCGAGACCCTCAGGCAGCAGGCGCGCGGCCGCATAGCCGTCATCGTGTCGCACAGGTTCAGCACTGTGCGCATGGCGGAGCGGATCGTGGTGCTCGAGGGCGGTGTTGTCACCGAGCAGGGCACTCACGATGAGCTGCTGGTGGTGGCTGGCACGTACGCGCGCATGTTCAACCGCCAGGCGCGCGGCTACCTGGAGGGGTACGACGACTAACCGGCACCGCGCAAGCGGCGCACCCGTCCCGGCGCGCGCTTAGCCTTCTTCGCGCATCTGGGCGTACATCCTTGCGGCCTGCTCGAGCGCAGCCAGCATGCCCTTAGTGGCCTTAGCGGTTACCTCGTTAGGCTCGAAGTCGCCGTCGTCGTTCACGAACTGCGTCACGAACGGCACGTTCACGGCGGGCTGCACGGGGTGAATGCGCAGCGCCTGCAGGGTCGGTAACAGGCTGATCATGGCGCGCGTGCCGCCAGATACACCGCCGTAGGTGAGGAAGCCGAGCGGCTTGTTGGCCCACTCCTTGCTCAGGTAGTCGATGGCGTTCTTGAGGGGCGCGGTGAAGGTGAAGTTGTACTCCGGCATGACGAACACGAACGCGTCCGCCGCCGCCACGCGCTCGCTCCAGGCCTTGGTGTGCTCGAAGGTGTAGCGCTGCAGGCGCGGGTGATTGGGCTCGGTCATGAGCGGCAGGTCGATCTCGGCGAGGTCGGCCAGGTCGATGTCGAACGCGCCGGACCCTTTCACCTCGGCCTCGAACCAGCGCCCCACGGAGAGGCCCACGCGGCCCTGGCGGACGCTGGCTATGACGATCATGAGCTTCGGTTTGGCGCTGGCGCCTTCGTTGGTGGAGTTGTTGGAAGCGTCTGCTGACATGGAGTGAGCGTATCCCCGACGCGGCCGAACGGCTGTTACGGGAAGCGGGCATTGCCGAAGCGCCGCGCTTGCCTTCACGGTGCCCGTGCTGGCCCCTAGTCAGCTCTTTCCTGTAAGAATCGGGGAGACAGCCGTACAGCGTCGGAAGGAGACAAACATGCCAACTACCAAGGCGACAGCCGTCTGGCAAGGCACCCTCAAGGAGGGTAACGGCACCATGAGCCTACCGAGCGGCACCTACGAGGGTCCGTTCTCGTTCCGCTCCCGCTTCGAGAAGGGCGCCGCCAGCGACACGGGCACTAACCCCGAGGAGCTTCTGGCCGCGGCGCACGCCGGCTGCTTCTCCATGGCGCTCTCAGGGCAGCTCACGGGCGCGGGCTTCCCGCCCGAGTCGGTCGACACGACCGCAGCCGTGACCATGACCACGGGCGAGGGCGGCGCCAGGATCACCACTAGCCACCTGGTGACCCGGGCGCGCGTGCCCGGCATCGACGAGGCCACCTTCCAGGAGAAGGTGCAGGCTGCGGCCGCAGGCTGCCCGGTCTCCAAGGCGCTCGCTGGTGTCGAGATCAGCGTGGAGGCCACTCTCGAGAACTGAGTTCTGAACGCGCCTAAGTCGCGGGCCCCGCAACCTCTGTCCCGGTTGCGGGGCCCGTTTGCTGGTCGTTGTTGGTTGGTGGGGACTGCTGCTACAGGCTACTTGTCGCGGCGCCGGTTACTGGTCGGTACCTGCAGCACGTACCATACGCCGTACAGGGCGATAACGATGATGCTGAGAGCGATCCACGGTTTCTCGTGCACCACGCCGAGGCGGTAGGCGCTCCAGCCTGAGAACGTGACGATCATGATGGGCGCGTAAACCTTGACCCAGCGCGGTATGCCGCGGCCAGCGCGGTAGTCGCGGATCATGGAGCCGAAGATGCGGTGGTTCATGAGCCAGTTGTAGAAGCGCGGGCTGGACTGCCCGAAGAAGTACGCGGCGATGAGGATGAACACGGTGCCCGGCAGGCCGGGAAGCAGGTAGCCCAGGATGCCCATGCCGATGGCGCCAACGCCGATGGCGCGGTACACCACCCGCAGCGCACGGTACTTGCTGATGGTCATCTCGGACGAGTAATCGACCCATTCGGGCGCGCGCTTGGTCCGGGCGTCGTTCGCGGCCTCGGCCGGCACTTCGAGAACCACGGACACCGTTTCGGTGTTATCGGGGATGGGCGGGGTGCTCACTACCCGCAGAGTGTACCCGGATTGGTGCTTGAACAGGGTAGGCGAGGGTCGTAAGGCGCCAAGCCGAGACCGCCACGGGTTCACATCGTGAACCTCTAGGTTACGGATGCGAGCACCTTGGTTACTACCTATTAGCACCGAACTTGCGTGGTCGCTCACTTGCGATTCTTGCGTGGGTGTCGTAAACTTCGCTTGTTCCGGAACAACCAGTCAGGTGTTTCAGAACGGGGGCTCCGGCTCCCAAATCAAGTGCCCGGAACCTCGGGCAAGTTGGGAAATGGTCGCAACATGGCAACAGGCAAGGTCAAGTGGTTCAGCAGCGAGAAGGGCTTCGGCTTCATCGAGCAGGGCGGCGGCGAACCCGACGTGTTCGTGCACTTCTCCGCCATCCAGGGCTCCGGCTTCCGCAACCTCAACGAAGGCGACGAAGTCAGCTTCGACGTCGAACAGGGTAAGAAGGGCCTGCAGGCCGCCAACGTGGTCGTCACGGCCTCCGCAGGCGGGCATTACTAAGCCCGTAACCGGACCTCTATAGCTCAAACAGTCCAAACCGCTCGGCGTCAGGTGGCAGGCAGCCACAGGGCCCGAGCGGTTTCTTTAGCGCTCGCTTAGTCCGGTCAGTTCCAGCGGCTTGCCCCGTCAGTTCCAGCGGCTTGCCCCGTCAGTTCCAGCGGCTTGCCCCGTCAGTTCCAGCGGCGCCTGCGGCGCCTGACGTGCAGCCGCGTGTCGCCCTCGTCGGCTCTGACGCCCAGGTAGAACTCCTGCACGTTCTCGTTGGCCCGCAGCTCCTCGGCGCTGCCCTCAAGCACGAAGCGTCCGCCTTCCAGCACGTAACCGTAGTCGGCTATGCCGAGGGCCTGGTTGGCGTTCTGCTCGACCAGCAGGATGCCCATGCCCTCCTTGTTGATCTCGCGGATGACGCCGAAGATCTCCTCGACCAGTAGCGGGGCGAGCCCGAGGCTGGGTTCGTCGAGCATGAGGAGCTTGGGGCGACTCATGAGCGCCCTCGCGATGGCGAGCATCTGCTGCTCGCCGCCAGACAGGGTGCCCGACTCCTGGCTTTGGCGTTCCGCCAGGCGCGGGAAGTAGCCGAAGATCCGGTCGAGGTCGCTCTTGACCGCCGCCCGGTCGTTGCGGTGGTAGGCGCCTAGGCGCAGGCTCTCGCCGACCAGGAGGTCAGGGAACATGCCGCGGTCCTCCACCACGTAGGCGATGCCGGCCTGAGAGATCCGTTCGGTGTCGGCGCGCGTCATGTTCTTGCCCATGACCCAGACCGTGCCCTTGCGCGGTTCGTCTTCGATGAGCCCCATGACCGTCTTCAGCATGGTGCTCTTGCCGGCGCCGTTGGAGCCGAGCACGGCTACGCAGGTGCCCGGCATGAGCTTCAGGCTCACGCCCTTCAGCACGCGCAACTGCTTGTGGTAGCCGCTCTCGACGGTCCTGAGTTCCAACAGGGGCGTGGCCCCGTTACCGGTGGCGCTGGCGGAGCTCATGAGGCGGGTCCCGCCGCGGCGCTGGGGGCGCTTCCGGCGAGCCGGGTGGTGCCCAGGTAGGCCCTGACCACCGCCGGGTCGTCCTGCACCTCGGTTGGCGTGCCGTCGGCTATTAGAGTGCCGTGATCTAACACCAGGACGCGGTCCGCCAGACGGCTCACCACGCGCAGGTCGTGTTCGACCACCAGCATGGTGAGGTTGAGCTCCGATCGGAGCCTGAGCAGCGTGACCATCATGTCGTCCTTCTCCTCAACCGTCATGCCGGCCGCCGGCTCGTCGAGCAGCAGCAGGGTGGGCTCTGCCGCCAGTGCCCGCGCCACCTCGATGAGCTTCTGCACCCCGTACGGCAGCGCGCCCACGCGCATGTCGCGGTACGCCTGCAGGTCGAGCAGGTCCATCAGCTCCTCGGCCTTACGCCGCTGAGCCACCTCGTCGCGCACCCAGGAGCGGGTCGAGAGCATGGCGCTGAATAGGTTCGACTTCACGTGCAGGTGCCGGCCCAGCAGGAGGTTATCGAGGCACGTGAGGGTCTTGAACAGTTCGATGTTCTGGAAGCTGCGCCCGATACCCGCCCGGGCGACCTTGTGAGGCGGCATGCCGGTGATGGGTTGGCCGCGCCAGTACACGGTGCCTCGTTGCGGCTTGTAGAAGCCGCAGATGACGTTGAAGAGCGAGGTCTTACCCGCGCCGTTGGGGCCGATGAGCGCCGCCACCTGACCCTCCGGCAGCGCGAACGATACGTCGGAGATGGCGGTCAGGCCGCGGAAGGTGAGGGTGATGTCAGATAGTGTCAGTAATTCGGGCATCGTCAAAATACGGTTCTGTGCAGGGGGGCGGCGCGCTAAAGCGCGCCGCCCCAGCTGCTTCAGTAGCTCAGCGCTCGAGCCAGTCGGACACGGGCCTTAGGCCCACGGGGGTGACCTGCAGAAGCATCACGGAGTTGTTGCCCTGGTAGCCGTTGGCGAACGTGAGGTTGTGGTAGAGGCCGGTGGTGAAACCGTCGATGTTGTTGAGCTCCTCGATGAGGCGCTCGCGCGTGAGGTCGGGGCCGGCGGCCTCGAGGGCCAGCACCAGCGGCTGCGCGAAGGCGATACCCGCCAGCGCGCGGAACGGGTCGGTGGCGATCTGCGGGGCGTAAGCCACGATGACGTCGCGGTACAGCTGGTCGGCGATGGGGTCACCGTTGCCCTCACCAACGATGACGGTGGGCAGGCGCAGGAACACGGAGAAGAGCGCGCCCTGCATGCCCGGGTTGCTGAGCAGCGACGGGTCGAGCAGCGTGACGGTGGCCAGCATCTGCGGGCGGAAGTCAAGGCGACCGAACTCGTTCACGAGGTTGGCGGCGGCGGTGGGGTCGGAGAACATGAGCACGCTGTCGGCGCCTGAGCCGCGCAGGCGGAGGGCCTGCACCCCGAGGTTGGTGGTGCCGCGCTCGTAGCTCACCTTGTCGCCAACGGTGACGTCGTAGCCGGCGGCTTGCAGGTTGGCGATCTCTTCTTCCAGCCCTCGCAGGCCGGCCTGGCCGTAACCGTCGTTCTGGTAGAAGATCGCGATGTTGCGGCTGCCGAGTTCGGTAACGGCGTGCCGCGTCATGAGCACCGCTTCGGCCTCGTAGTCGGTGAAGGTAGCGAAGATCAGACCGTTGGAGTTGTTAGCGAACTCCTCGGAGCCGGACGCCGGTCCGATCCAGGGCACACCTTCGCGCTGGATGAGGGGCAGCGCCGCGAGCCCGTTGGCGGTGCCGACGCCGGCGGCGAAGGCGAACACGCCCACGCTGTCGATCAGCTCGCGCACGGCAGCCACGGTGCGGGCCGGGTCGTAGCCGTCGTCACGGGTGGCCAGCACCAGGTTGCGGCCGTGAATGCCGCCCTGGTCGTTGATGTAGCGGAAGTAGGCGTCGACGGCCGTGCTGACCGTGCCCCACGCGGCCGCCGGGCCGGACTGTGGGCCCCAGTTGCCGATGGTTATCTGGTCGTTGGTTACGCCCGTGTCCTGAGCGAAACCGATCGACGCAACTAAGCCGATAGCTATGAGCGCTAGAAGCCGCTTCATGTTGCTCCTTTCCCCGCATGCGGGTCCCTGCTGAGATTTTCGACGCACTCACGGTACCACGGGCCCCACGCCTGGAATACGGTCAGGGACGCCATATTAAGGAACAAAGAACGCGCGTCAGACACGCTTGACGTCTGGTCTGCCGAGGAGTCCGTGGGGCCTGAACACGAGCACCAGCACCACGGCCAGGAACGCGAAAGAAGCCTTGAACTCTAGCGAGACGTAGATGCCGACCAGTAACTCGAGCACGCCCAGCAGGTAGCCGCCCAGCACCGCGCCTGGCAGGGAGTTCATGCCGCCGATGACGGCCGCCACGAAGCCCTTGCTGAGCGGGTCGAGCATCATGGTTGGGTTGAGCAGGGTGGTCGGCGCGAAGAGCAGAGCCGCTGCGGTGGCGAGGATGGCCGAGGCGGCCCACGTGGCGACGAGCACCTTCTTCACGGGCAGGCCCATGGCCTCCGCCACGTCCTCGCGCTGCGCCACCGCCCGCATGGCGACGCCCAGCTTGGTGAACGTTAGCAGCGCCCACAGCGCCACCATTAGGATCACCCCGAACGCGGCGGTAACAAGCGAGACCACGCTAAGCGCGGCGCCACCCACGCGGATGATCGAGTCGGTCACCAAGGTGGGCACGACCTTGTTGTCGGTGCCGAAGAGCAGCGCGTCGAGGCCGCCGAGTGCCAGCGCCAGGCCGAGGGTCAGGATCAGGAGCCCGAGCTCGCTTTGGTTCTTGGCGGGCCGCACCAGAATCAGGTAGATGAGGCCACCGATGATGGCGGCCGCCACCAGGGCCAGCAGGAACGAGACGCCGAACGGGAGGTTCAGCTGCCTGAGCAGCGTGTAGGCGATGAAGGTGCCCACCACGCCGATGTCGCCGTGAGCGAAGTTGAGGATGCGCGTGGTGCGGTACAGCAGGACGAGACCCAGCGCGACCAGCGCGTAGACGCTGCCGACGCTGAGGCCGCTCACCAGCACCTGCAGGAAGTCGGCGAAGGTCGTCATAGCGGCCACGACTTCCAGAAGCGCTTGATCTTCAGCCAGCGGCCGTAGAGGCCGGCCGGCTCGAGCATCATGATGGCGATGACCACAACGCCGAACACGAGCTGGGACCAGTTACGGAAGCTCGCAAGGTAGGCGTCGAGGCCAGTGATGAAACCGGCGCCGAGCAGCGCTCCGGGCAGGAAGCCGAGCCCTCCGACGATGGTCATGAGCAGGAACTTGATCGAGAGCAGCAGGTTGAAGCTCTCGGGCGTGATGTAACCCACCAGCGGTCCGAACAGGGCGCCAGCCAGGCCCGCCACGCCTGCCGAGATGATGAACGCCAGCGTCTTGTAGCGTGCCAGCCCGATGCCGCTCATCTGGGCCGCCAGGTCCGCGTCGCGCGTGGCGCGGAACGCCCGGCCGATGTGCGAGCGTTCGAGGTTGAACAGCATCCAGGTCGCCAGGCCCGCTATGACCAGGACCAGGAAGTAGTAGTTGCGATCTGAGTTGAAGTCGATGCCGAAGAACTCCGGTCGCCACATGAACATGCCAGTAGAGGCGCCCACGAAACGCCAGTTGTTGAGGATCTGCTGGATAGCCAGGCCGAAGCCCAGCGTGGCTATGGCCAGGTACGGGCCCTCCAGCCTCAGCGCTGGCAGGCCTATAACGATGCCGAGTAGCGCCACTATCAGTACGGTCAGTGGCAGCGCCAGCAGGAAGTGCAAGCCAGCGTCCACCAGCGCGCCTTGCGCGTAGGCGCCCGCCGCGAGGAACCCGGCGTGCCCCAGCGACACCTGCCCGGTGAGCCCAACCAGCACGGAGAGCGAGAGCGCCACCAGGGCGTACACGAGGAACAGCGACACGTTGTAGATGATGTAGCCCTTGAAGAGGAACGGCAGGGCTATGAGGAACGCTCCCGCCAGCCCGGCCACCACCCACGCCTGCGTGCCGCGAATGAGCCTCAGGTCATGTTCGTAACGTTCACGGAAGAGCACGGACCACCGTCAGGGGGAGGACGTTAGGGAGAACGCGCGGCTCAGGCATACAGCTCCTCGATCAGCTCTTTGTACTTGTTGGCGAGGCTCGAACGCTTGACCTTGAGGGTGGCCGTGACCTCACCGTCCTCGTGGTACAGGCGCTTGGGCAGGATGGCGAACTTCTTGATGGTCTCCACGCGCGCCAGTGTGCCGTTGACGCGCTCCACTTCGGCCTCGATCAGCTCGCGCACCTCGGGGTTGAGCGCCAGGTCCGTGTAAGTGGAGTACGACAGCTGCCGCTCCATGGCCCAGTGGGTGATGTTGTCCTCGTCCAGCACGAGCAGAGCTACCAGGTAACGCTGCTTGTCGCCGATGACCACGGCGTCGTTGATGTAGATGCTCGACTTGAGCTGGTTCTCGATCTTCTGCGGCGCGATGTTCTTGCCGCCGGCGGTGATGAGGATGTCCTTCTTGCGGTCGGTGATGCTGAGGTTGCCGCTCGCGTCCAGCTCGCCGATGTCACCCGTATGCAACCAGCCGTCCTGGAGCGCCTCGGCCGTGGCGGCCGGATCGCCGTGGTACCCCTTGAAGTTGCCGGGGCTTCTGCTCAGGATCTCGCCATCGTCGGCGATGCGGATGTCGACCCCCTTGAAGGCGGGACCCACGGTGCCCAGCTTGCCGCCGGCGCGGTGGATGGCGATGATGCCGGTCGACTCGGTGAGGCCGTAGCCCTCGCGCACGTCGACCCCAATGGCTCTGAAGTACGAGAGGATCTCTGGCGCTATAGGCGCCGCGCCGGAGATGGCCACCCGCACGCGGTCCAGTCCGAGCCGCAGTCGCAGGAAGCGCAGCACGGCGAGGTGAGCCACCGCGGCTGCAACGCCGCCGTTGCCGGTGGCGCCCGGCCGCGTTCCGCGCACCGCCCGCATGGCGCCCGCGTAAGCCCAGCGCTTGATGATGTTGGCGTCCTTCATGTGCAGCTCGACAAGCGAGAACATCTTCTCCCAGATGCGCGGCACCGCGAAGAAGACGGTCGGCCTGATCTCTTGCAGGTTGGTGAGCACGGTGTCGAGGTTCTCGGTGAACGACACCGTGTAGCCGTACTTCAGGGGCGCCGTGACGCTGATGAGGCGCTCGACGATGTGCGACAGCGGCAGGAACGAGAGTAGCTCGTCCTTCTTACCCATGGGCACCGCGTCGGCCAGCGAGTCTACGGCCCACAGCAGGTTGGCGTGAGTGAGCATGGCCCCTTTGGGGTCGCCGGTGGTGCCGGAGGTGTAGATGAAGAGCGCGGTGTCGTCGGGCTGGATGGCTGCCAGGCGCTGTTCGGCCGGGCCGGGGTCGTCGGCGTACCGCCGCTGACCGCTCGCCACCACGTCGTCCCAGGCCAGCGTGTCTTCCACGTCTTCGGGCTCAATCACCACGACCCAGGCAACGGTGGGGCAGGCGTGCCTGACCGCCAGCCACTTCTCGAGCTGCTCGGCATCCTCCAGCACGAGGCCCACCGAGCCGGAGTGGTTGACGTGGTACGCCAGCTGCTCGGGGCTCGAGGTGGTGTACACCCCCACCGTGGCGCCCCCGGCGGTCTGAATGGCGAGGTCTGCGATGAGCCACTCGGGCCGGTTCTCGCACAGGATGGCCACGCGGTCGCCTGGCTGGTGGCCTAAGTGGATGATCTCGCGGGCCAAGCCCATCACGCGGGAGCTGTACTCCCGCCAACTGATACCGGTCCATAAGCCGAGGCGCTTAACACGAAGCGCTGTGCTGTCGTCGTTGCGGCGGGCTCGCAGCAGCGCCGGTACGCTGGGCGCGCGTGCCATATCAGGTTGCATGTGCCCGCATTCTACCCGGCGGCGTCATCGCCGCACGGACCGCGCCGCTGAGGGAGACAACTCTGAAGCGAACGGCCGCGATGAGCACGGCGGGAGCTATCAGACAGCCAGGAGCCTCACCCGCGGGGCGGTCTCGGCGTAGTCGGCGAGCACCTTACGCGTCCAGGCGTTAACCCGCTCCTCGGTCAGCTCGGGTTCGTTGTCCTCGTCGACCCCCAGACCGAGGAACATGTCGCCGCGCTGCGCGCGTGACTCCACGAACGAGTAGCCCGCCACCGGCCAGGCACCGATGCGCTCCACGCCCGTGGGGATCAGAGCGTCGTTCACGATCTCGAGCGCGTCGAGGTATGTGTCAGGGTAGCCAACCGCGTCGCCTGTTCCGAACAGCGCCAGCAGCTTGCCGTTGAGGTCAAGCGCGGCCAGTTCGGGCAGCCTTAGCTCCATGTCGGACGGGAGTTGCCCGATGTTCCAGGTGGAGAGGCCCACCACCAGCAGGTCGTGATCGGCCAGGACCCCCAGGTCGAGGTAGGCGAGGTCGCGGCACGGCACTGTGGTGCCCAACTCGCGCTGCAGCGCGAGCGCCACCTGCTCGGCCACCAGCTCGGTGGCGCCGAACATTGTGGCGTACAGGACGATGGGGCGCGGACCGCTCGCCTGGTCGTGGTCGTTCGGTCTGGGAGCGTTCACGGCTCTACGCTACCTGCCGGCCAGTCAGCCGCGGCGCCCAGGGTTAACGAACGAGCGCCGCCTCCGGTGTGGGAGGCGGCGCTTAGTTGCACATGTACCGGGGCGAGCGGCGCGCAGCCGCGCCCCGGACGCCTAGCGTGCCTTCACGCGAGTACCCTCAGCGCTTGGCCTTCGCTGTGCTCTTCTTGGCCGTGCTCGTCTTCTTGGCTGCGGTGGTGCTCTTCTTGCCGGAAACGGTGTCCTTCAGGCTCTTGCCGGCCTTGAAGGCGGGATACTGGCTGGCAGGGATCTTGATCTTCTCGGTGGTACCGGGCTTGACGCCAGTGCGCGCCTTACGCTTGCGGACCTCGAACGTGCCGAAGCCAGTGAGCGTGACCTTGTTGCCCTTGGCGATGTTGCTGGTCATGGTGCCTAGGAGGGCGTCAAGCGTCTCTTTGACGGCCTTCTTCGACAGCCCCGTGCTGTCGGCGACCTCAGTGACCAGCTCTGCTTTGCTAACGGTCTTGGACTTGGCCATGCGCGAGCTCCTTTCCCGAAACTCGACAGGAGTATAGAGCATCGGGGACGCGGAAAATGTGGATAGGTACCCTCGTACACGAGAAAACTGCCACTTCTGACCCCGCTCCCCCCTGGCGCTGGGCGCGCGCCTGGCCTCAAGTTGCGCTAGTGCCACGGCTTCTGCTAGAATCCTTCTTCTGGTAGGCGGGCGAGTCCTGTGGGAGTCGTCCGGTCAGGCCTGGCAGGTTGGCTGAACGTGCGGGTAGTCCACACGCGCCCGACCTGCGCACCGGCAGACCGCTGCTGAAAGCGAAGTTGTGAGGGCCGCCTCCGGGCGCAAGGCCCTGGAGGTCTAAGAATGTTCGCGATTGTCAAAACCGGCGGTAAGCAGTACCGCGTATCCGAGGGCGACGTCCTCAAGGTCGAGAAGCTCGCCGCCGAAGCTGGTTCCGAGGTCGAGCTGCCCGTGCTGCTCCTCAGTGGCGACGACGTCAAGGTCGGCGCCGATGCCGCCAAGGCCAAGGTCACCGTCGAGGTCCTCAGCCACGGCCGCGGCCCGAAGCTCGATATCTACAAGTTCAAGGCCAAGGCGAACTACCGCCGGCACATGGGTCACCGTCAGGATTACACCGAAGTCCGCGTCAAGAGCGTCGGCTAAGGCTCACGAGGAAGGTATTAGGACATGGCACACAAGAAAGGCGTAGGCAGCACTCGTAACGGGCGCGACAGCCACTCCAAGCGCCTCGGAGTCAAGCGCTTCGATGGCCAGTTCGTTCTCGCCGGTAACATCCTCGTTCGGCAGCGGGGCACCAAGTTCAAGCCCGGCCAGAACGTGGGCCTGGGTAACGACTTCACGCTGTTCGCTTTGCGTGACGGCTTCGTCAAGTTCCATAACAAGGGCGCCAAGGGGCGCTTCGTAGCCATCGAGCAGCAGACCGAGGCTGTCGCGGCTGACTGAAGCCGCGCATAATCACTTACGTAACTGACGCGGCTCCCTTGCGGGCCGCGTTGTTCTTTGCAGGACCACGGAGAGCCCAATGGCGTTCAGGGACGTTCTAGACATCACTGTGCAAGGCGGCAAGGGCGGCGACGGCGGCCTGTCGTTCATGCGCCTCAAGTACATCCCCAAAGGCGGCCCAGACGGCGGCCATGGCGGACGCGGCGGCTCCGTGTACCTGCGTGCGGTCGACGACGTCACCTCGCTCGCACGCCTGGTGGGCAGGAGCCAGTTCCGAGCGCCGGTGGGGCAGCAGGGGGAGGGGCGCAACAAGGCGGGAGCGTACGGTGCCGACATCTACGTCGACGTGCCGGTAGGCACGGTAGCGCACGACCTCGACACGGGTGAACTGGTCGCCGACCTACTCCAGGTCGGCGAGGAGGCGGTGGTGGCGCGCGGGGGCGAGGGTGGCCGCGGCAACGCCACGTTCGCCACCTCCACCAGGCGGGCGCCGCGCTTCGCTGAGTTCGGTACCCCCGGCGAGAGCCGCAAGCTGCGGCTGGAACTCCGCACGATCGCCGACGTGGGGCTGGTCGGTTACCCCAACGCGGGCAAGTCGAGCCTGCTGGCTGCGCTGTCCAACTCGCGGCCCGAGATAGCTTCGTACCCGTTCACTACTCTGAGCCCGAACCTCGGCGTGGTCGAACGCGACCGCGGCCTCGAGCGCTTCACCATGGCCGACATCCCCGGCATCATCGAGGACGCTCACCTGGGTAAGGGGCTCGGGCTCGACTTCCTGCGGCACATTTCGCGCACGCGGTTGCTGGTCTACGTGCTCGACGTGGCCGAGGAGCCTCTGCGCACGTTCGAGTCGCTCCGCTACGAACTCCAGGAGTACGATCCCGAGCTGCTCACGCGGCCCGCGCTCGTGGTGCTGAACAAGGCGGACCTGTTCGAAGGGTTGGAGGAGTACCTGGCAGAGGTCGAGGCCGACCTGGCCGAGTCGGGTCTACCCGTCATGGTGGTGTCCGTTCTGAGCGGCGCTGGCCTGAACGAACTGCGGCACGCTCTGTTCGACCTGCTGCCGCCCAGACCCGAGCCCGTGAAGGCCCGCGAGGGCCGCGTAGTCAGCGTCGACCCGTTGTTCGTGCGGCGCCACATGAGCGGCAACGGCTGGGTCGTTACCGGCACTGAGGTAGAGGCCGTGGTGGCGCGCTTCGACGCGACTAACCCGGAGGCGGTTGCCTACCTGCAGCACCACTTCAAGAACCTGGGCGTCTACAAGCTCTTGAAGAAGGCGGGCGCCGCTACTGGCGACGAGGTGTACATCGGCGCCGCTGCGTTCGACTTCTTCGACGACACCGCTGCCGAGAGCGAGACGCTCACCCAGGACGACTCGGAGCGCGCCGGCCGGCGCTACCTGGACGACGCCGACAGCGACCTAGGAGCTGGCGCGGATGACGATGAGTGGGCTCCTGCCGACGAAGACGTTGGGGAGCTCTAAGCGCGTGCTAACTTTGCCGTACGCCGGGCCTCGGGGGCGCGGCCCAGGGCGCCGTGAAGGTGCTCGGGGCCAATCGATCCGCCTCCCCGTTCAAGGTGCGCCGGTGCGCCGCATGAGCAACGCAGAAACCACGGAAGAACTACTGGCCCAGATCGTTACTGCGCACCCGGTGGGGGCGTACGCCGAGCGCGTTCGCGGCATGGTCACCGAAGGCCGCTTCGCTCACATAGTGCGCGTTACCAGCCTGGCGCTTCGTTTCGCGGGCGCCAACGGCCTGAGCCCCGAGCAGGTGCTTCAGGTCGCTAGCGCTGCCATCTTGCACGACGCGGCGCGCGACCTGAGCGACTCCGAACTGCTGCAACTGGCCACGCCGGAACTGGAGCTCGAACGGCGCCACCCGCTGGCGTTGCATGGCCGCGCCGGCCGCGCACTGGCCAGCCAATGGGGCGTCACCGACCAGGCTGTGCTCAACGCCATCGAGGGGCACGTTTTCGGCGTGCCGCAAGACGACCCGGTAGGCATGGCGGTGTACGTCGCCGACGTCTCCGAGGAGGGCCGCGGGGTGAACGAGCAGATCAGGGAACTAGCCATGAGCGACTTGGCGGCTGCCTACCGCATGGCGGTCATGGCCAAAGTCGACTACCTGCGCCGGGAAGGCAAAGAGATCCATCCGCGCACGCTCGCTACCTACCACGCCATAGTCGGCGCAGATCCTGCGAACGAGCCCGGCAACGCCATCGGCGCGGCGGAGGGCGCGGCGTGACCCGCAGGCGCGCCAGGCTCGTAAGCGTGCTCGGCCTGCTTGTGGCGCTGGCGGGTCTGGTCGGCTTCTGGCTCACTAACGACCTCGACCGCAAGACCCTTACCGCGCAGCAGCGCAGCATCCTGGGCCTGGCAGACGACGACTTCCACGTCAGCTTCGTGGTCGCCGGGCTCGACGTCACTTACATCGTCACCGAGGCGGAACCCGTTTACGCGCAAGACGGCAGCATCATCAACTGGAACTGGGAGGGCTTCGTGTCCGACCGGGCGTCGCGCACCGACACCGTGCTCTACGTCGCCATCACCGGTTCCGACATCTCGATGATCGCGTTCCCGCGCGACACCTTCCTGCCCGACCACTACCAGCGCATCAACGCGGTTTACAACTCGCAGGGCGCCGACGCCCTCAGGCGCGAGGTGGAAGCCATCCTCGGCGTGCCCATCGACTACTACGCCCTGGTAAAACTCGACATCTTCAAGAACCTGGTCGACGCACTTGGCGGCGTAACGGTCGACGTGCCCTACCGCATGCTTTACAACGACAACGCCGGCGGGCTTCACATCAACTTCCAGCCCGGGCCGCAGCACATGGACGGTGAGGCCGCCAGCAAGTTCATCCGCTACCGCGAACTGCTGAGGGGCGACATCGACCGCATCGAGAACGTCAAGCGCCTGGCGTACGCCATGCTGGCGCGCATCAAAGAGCTCAACGTCCGGGCCGCTCTGGCCGTGCCCGGGCTGATAGACACGTTCTTTAGCGACATCGAGACCAACGCCAGCGTAGGCGTCATCCGCGAGCTGGCCACGCGCCTGCCCAACCTGGCGCTCACAACCACCGCCACCCTGCCGGTCGCGGGCGAGGACAGCCTCAGGGGGCTCGGCTCGGTCGTGTACTACGACGCCACCCAGGTCAACCGCTTCATGGCGCAAACGTTCGGCGGCGAGGCGCGCGACTTCGTCGAAGCGCCAGACGTGACCCTGCTGGTAACCGATCGCAGCGGCGTGCCGGGCGTAGCCGACTGGTACGTCGAGCGGCTCGTGAACCTCGGTGTGCCGGAGGAGTCCATCATGCTCCGCACGCTCGACGAGACCGACGGGGCGCCCACCCGCTTGGTCGCAACCCAGAGCAGTTGGACCGACGCCGACTTCTTTGCCGAGCTGCTCAACGTAGGCAAGCAGCAGACAGACCGCTTCAGCCCCTTCAGGAGCCGCAACTACCAAGTAGAGCTGGTGCTCGGCGCCGACGCCGAGGCACGCACCGCCAGAGTGGCGCCGCTCATGGCAATGCTCGAGGTCGAGTGAGCCACCCACCGAGGCGCGCGGGCGCTCACCCCACCCGACGGAGGAACTAAGTTGACAGATAGCCAGGCCGGAGCCAACAGCTCCGATAAAGAGGATCGCCGCCGCCAAGGTCCCGCAGAGGTGCAGGTCATCATCGACGCCCTCGACGACAAGCGCGCCAAAGACGTTAAGGTGCTGGACCTGCGCGGGGTTTCCACCAGCCTCGACTACTTCGTAATCGCCACAGGCGAGTCGAGCCTGCAACTCAAGGCGCTGGAGGAATCCGTTCGCGAGCGCATGAAGGCCGGCAAGGTCCTACCCAACGGCGTGGAGGGCCCGTCGGAACGCTGGGTCCTCATCGATTATGGCACTGTCGTGGTACACCTCATGAGCCCCGAAGCACGCGACTTCTACGACCTCGAGGGCCTCTGGGCCGACGCCACCGCACTCGAGATCGCGCCCACCTGAGGGCCCCACAGCGCGGTGATCACGCCCCACGCCAGCGGCGGCGCCGCCAGCCAGCTAAGTGCGCCTGCTCACTGGGCTGAACGCGTAGCGTTAACGCACCTGGAAAGCAAAGGCTGGCGCCTCCTGGCAAGCAACTACCGCCTGAGAGGCAGCGAACTCGACCTGGTCATGGCGGCGGCCGGCACGGTCGTGGTGGTGGAAGTGAAGCAGCGCAAGAGCGCCGCCTACGGGCACCCGGCAGAGAGCATCAGCGGCCCCAAGCTGGCACGGCTCCGCGCGGCAGCGCTGCATTACGTGACCTACACCCTGCGGCGCCCCGAGGCACGCGTGCGGCTCGACGCCGTGCTGGTGCTCGGCACGCGAGAGCGGCACACGCTCACTCATATCGAAGGCATCGCATGAACCACCTCAGGATCAAGGTTTGCGGCATCACGCGCGAGGTAGACGCTGAGGCGGCCGAGCGAGCGGGCGCAGACGCCGTGGGGTTCGTGTTCGCGAAAGCCTCCAAGCGCCACGTCAGCATCGAGCGGGCGGCGGAGCTCGCCGCCGCTCTAGGCCCCTTCGTCGTGCGGGTGGGCGTCTTCGTCGATGCGCCGCTCCACGAGGTTCAGCGCGCGGTCGAGGTGGCCGGGCTCGACGCCGTGCAGCTTCACGGCACAGAGGACGCCGCCTTCGCCGCCAGCGTCGCGCGGCGCACCAAGGTCATCAGGGCGCTATCGTTCGCGCCGGACGTCACGCCGGCCGCTCTCGCGACGTACCCGGCCGCCGCTGTGCTGCTGGACGCCAGCGCACCCGGCTCAGGGCAGACCTTCGCGTGGCACGAGGCGCGCGATTGGCGCGGTCACCCGCGCCTGGTGCTGGCCGGCGGCCTCAACCCGGGCAACGTGGCCGCCGCAGTTGCGGCCCTGAACCCGTACGGAGTCGACGTGTCGAGCGGAGTCGAGACAGCGCCGGGAATCAAGAGCGAGGCGCTGATCCGCCGCTTCGTGGAGGCCGCCAGGGGCGCCGCCACCTGAGTGGCCGCGGCGGCCAGTGGTCGGACCGCTGCCGGGTCCATTGAGCATGGACACCGTAGCCACCGGGCGTTGCAGGTTATCCACAAGTAGGGCGGGTTCTCCACAGGCTTGTGGACAAGGAACGGCGCCTAGCTTAGGAGGCCGCTGCGCACGGGCTCTTCACAGAATTTGCGTCCCTGACGGCATATCTGTGATTCCGTGGGTTCGCCGCCTGCACTACCAAGCGACGGCGGCCGTGTCAAGGCCAAGAAGTTATCCACAGAACACTCGGACCAGCTCCTACGTCCTTCCAAGGTGCCACGAGACCGCTCTGACACGCCCCTTATACGCCCATGACAGAACGCTGACGTAGCGCGTTCGGTGCCCAGACCCAGTTCGCATGCACCCGAACAGGCGCCGCCAAAGCGACCGGAGGCGATGTACGCTTACAGTGAAACGCGCGACGCCATTTACCGCTACAGGGACCGTCGGCCATGCCCGAGGGCACGGCGAGCGAGAGGAGAGCCCAGTGAAGAAGGTAAGCATCAACGATGCTCGCAAGTTCTCGTTGGACGAGGTGCAGGTCAGGCCGCTCCTCGAAGAGGGCGACCTGGTAAGCGAACTGCTCTGCTTCGAAGCCGGGCAGAGCGCCGACCCGCGCTCCTTCGGCAGCACAGCCTTCTACCAGGTGCTGGAAGGCGAAGCGATCGTGAGCGCTGGGGCCAACAAGGAACGCCTTGGCAAGGGGCGCCTGCTGAGCGTGGCCGCCTCCCTCGAGCATGTGGTGGAGAACGCCGGCGGCGGACTGCTGGTAGTGCTGGCCATCCGCGGCGCCTGAGGGTGACCAGGAAGGTGCAGAAGATTGCGCGCCTTCCCGGTGGAGTGGAGCTCGAGGAGCGCAGGTCCGCCGGCTTCACCGCCAACCGCAGGGGCTGGCAGGCCGCGGCCGACGCGCTGCTAGACGACCGCGCCGCCGTGCGCCAGGGCGGGGGCTCAGCCGCCGCCGAGAGACAGCACGCCAAGGACCGGCTGACGGCGCGCGAGCGCGTGCACCTGCTGCTCGACGAGGGCGCGCGCTTCGACGAGCTGATGACGTTCGCCGGCTACCGCATGTACCAGGACGAGGGCGGCGCGCCCGCAGGCGGGGTGGTAACCGGCGTCGGTCAGGTGGCGGGGCGCGACTGGATGATCATCGCTAACGACGCCACGGTCAAGGCGGGCGCCTTCTTCCCGATAACCGCCAAGAAGGTGATCAGGGCACAGACGATAGCCATGGAGAACCGGCTGCCGACCATCTACCTGGTCGACTCAGCAGGCGTGTACCTGCCCATGCAAGACGAGATCTTCCCCGACCAGGACGACTTCGGGCGCGTGTTCTACCTGAACGCCCGCATGAGCGCGGCGGGCATACCGCAGCTAGCGGCCATCATGGGCAACTGCGTGGCAGGCGGCGCCTACCTGCCCGTGATGTGCGACACGCTGGTAATGACGGAAGGGTCCGGTCTTTACCTCGCCGGACCCGCCCTGGTGAAGGCCGCCATAGGCCAGGACGTAACGAGCGAGGAGCTGGGCGGCGCCACCATGCACTCCGAGGTCTCCGGCACTGTCGACTTCAAGGAGCCGGACGACCAGCACGCCCTGGCGCGGCTGCGGCGCCTGGCGGCGGCGTACGCCCAACCCGAGAAGGCGGCCTGGGCGCGCGGCCGCGTGGCGCCCGCCCCGCCGGCCTTCAAGGAAGAGGACCTCACCGGTCTGCTGCCGGTTGACGGTGGAACCAAGCCTTACGACATGCGCTCGGTACTGGCGCGCCTACTTGACGCCTCGGAGTTCGACGAGTTCAAGCCGGACTACGGCGCGACGCTACTTACGGGCATGGGGCGCCTCGGCGGTTACCCGGTCGGCGTGGTCGCCAACCAGAAGCTCGTGATCAAGAAGAAAGGCAGCATCGAGATCGGCGGCGTTATCTACGCCGAAGCCGCCGACAAGGCTGCGCGCTTCGTCCTCGACTGCAACCAGGCGGGCGTACCTATCGTGTTCCTACACGACGTCAACGGCTTCATGGTCGGCAAGCAGAGCGAACAGGACGGCATCATCCGGCGCGGCGCCAAGCTGGTCAACGCCGTTTCGAACAGCGTGGTGCCCCGCTTGACCGTGATCCTCGGCGGCTCCTACGGCGCCGGTCACTACGCCATGAGCGGCAAGGCCTACTCCCCACGCTTCATCTTCGCCTTGCCGAGCGCGCGCTACAGCGTCATGGGGGGCCAGCAGGCGGCCAAGACCATCCTCGACATCCAGGCGCAGCAACTGAAGCGCAAGGGTCAGGAACTCGACGACGAGGCGCTGGCTGACCTGCAGGGCAGCATCGAGGCCAGTTACGCCGAGGCGCTCGACATCCGCTACGCCGGCGCGCGCCTGTGGGTCGACGAGATCGTGCTGCCGAGTGAGCTCCGTGAGCGCCTCATCAGAGCGCTGGACGCCTGCGCGCTGGAGGCCACGCCGGAGCCGTTCAGGCTGGGGGTCTTCCAGGTTTGACGTTCCTGGCGCCCAACGCCCTGTGGCTCCTGGCGCTACTGCCTGTGGTGGTAGCGCTGCATTACCTCAGAGCCCGCCGGCGCCGCTACGACGTGCCCGCCCTGTTCCTGTGGCAGCGGGCGCAGACCGCGCTGGCGCGCCGCCGCAGGTTCTCACCCACCTGGCTGCTGGTGGCGCAGCTTCTCTTCGTGGCCCTCGCTGCGGTAGGGCTGGCGCGACCCGTGTTCAGCTTCGGCGAGCGACCGGACCGCGTGATCATCGTAGACGCGTCCGCCAGCATGGCCGCAAGGTCCACGGCCGGCACCAGGCTCGATGAGGCTAAGGCGCAGGCCAACGAACTGCTTGGCGGTGCCGGCAGGGTCGCCCTGATCCGGGCGGGCCTCGACGCTCGACTGCTCGCGCCCGTGGGCGCCAGCACCGCCGACCTGACGGCCGCGCTGAGCGAACTGCGTGCGGGCGACGCTGAGGGCGACCTGTCGCGCGCGGTCGACCTGGCTGGCGCCCTCTTGCCTGGGGCCGAGATTCACGTGATCACAGACCATGACGCGCAGTTGGGCGCCGCGCAGGTGCACGGCGTTGGCGTGCCGGTGGAGAACGTAGGCATCAGCGCCTTCGAGATCGGGGTGGGTCAGGCGTTCGTGGCCGTGGTGGCCGCAGGCGCCCGGCCCGCGCAGGTCGACGTGGAGTTGCTGCAGGGCGACACCCTGCTGGCTCGCGGCACGGTGCTCGTGCCGACCAGCGGCACCGGCAGCATCACCTTCCCACTGGCGGAGGTCAGCGGGGTGGTTGAGGCGCGCCTCCTGCCCTCTGCTGACGACGCGCTGGCGCTGGACGACGTGGCGTTCGCCGGCAGCCGCCTGTTGGAGGTCGTGACGAACGACGCCTACGAGCCGCTGCTGCGGGCGCTGAGCGCCGTGCCGCTCACGCGCGTCGGCGTAGCGCCAGACGCAGCGTTCAGGCCAGCAGCCGACCTTAAGGTCGTGACCACGGCCAGCGCCGACGGCCTGCCGCCAGGCAACTTCCTGCTGCTCGCACCGCGCGTGGAGGAACCCGAGTATCAGCTGATAAACGACTGGAACCGGGCGGATCCACTGCTGCGCTTCGTTGACCTGCGCGACGTAGTGGTGGGTCTCGATCCGGAGCGACCGACCTGGGAGGAGGGCGAGGGCTGGCGCGTGCTGGCGCGCACAGCCGACCTGACGCCCGTTATCCGCGTGCGGCAGGACGCCACCGGCACCGTCCTGCAACTAGCTTTCCACCCCGCGCAGTCGGACGTGGTGCTGAGGCCCGCGTTCCCAGCGCTGGTCGCCAACCTAATGGGGACCCTCGACAACACCGTGCGCTTGCGCCTGGGCGAACCGTTGCCCGGTACGGCCGAGCCGGTATTGGCGCCAGCGCAGGACCTGGCGGGCCCGGGCACTACCACGGCCGTTCACGCGAGCCTGCTGGCGGCTGAGGAATCCAGGCTGCAGGGCAGCTCAACCGCCGGGCAGGCGATAGTGCCGGGCCAGGCCGCAGCGGGCCAGGCCGTGCCTGACCCGGCCGCTGCCGAACGAGGTCCAGGTAGCGACGAGCTGAGCGGCGCGCCCGGCAGCCTGGCGCACCTTCTCCTGGCCCTGGCGCTTCTCGCGCTGGCAGCCGAATGGCTCCTGTTCAGCGGCGGGAAGGCCAGACGACTGGTAGGCTGACCCGCGTGGCGCGCGTAGACATCGGGCTTCCGTTCGTGACCCTGCTCATCCTTATAGGCGGGCTGGCCACGCTCAACAGCGCCGCTCCCAGCAACGAGTTCATGCGCCAGGTCGCGTTCCTCGGCGGCGGAGTGGTGATCATCGCCCTGCTCGTTTGGCTGGGCAAGAACCGCCTGCTGCGTTACGCGCCGCACCTATACGTACTGAGCGTGGCGCTGCTGGTCGTAACGTTCATCTTCGGGCGCGAGGTCAACGGCGCCAAGTCGTGGCTGTACATCGGTCCACTGCCGGGCTTCCAGCCTTCAGAGCTCGCCAAGATCGCCCTGATCCTGGCGCTGGCCACTGCGCTGCACGAGCGCCCGATCGGCCGCCTGGTGGACTACCTAAGGGTGGCCCTGCTGGCGCTGCCGCCCATAGGTCTGGTGCTCATCGAACCGGACCTGGGCAGCGGGCTGGTCCTGATGGCCATCGCGGCGGGCCTGGTGCTGGTGCGCGGCGTGCCGTGGAAGCAGCTGCTGCTGATCGCCATCGCGCTCGGGGTGGCGGTGCCTACGGTGGTGATACCTAACCTCAAGCCGCACCAGATAGAGCGCCTCGTGTCGTTCGTCGACCCTGAAGCAGACCCGCAAGGCAGCGGTTACCAGGTCATCCAGTCGACCATCGCCGTGGGGTCTGGCGGCCTTACCGGCAAGGGGTACAAGGCCGGCACCCAGTCGCAGCTAGGCTTCATTCCGTACCGGCATACGGACTTCATCTTCCCGGTGCTGGCGGAGGAGAGCGGCTTCGTGGGCTCCGTGGTGCTGCTGCTTCTCTACGGCCTGTTGTTCTGGCGCCTGCTAGCCATGGCTGGCGAGTGCATCTACGAGCGCGACCAGCTGATAATCGTGGGTGTCACGGTGCTCATTGCGTTCCAGGTGATCGTGAACATCGGCGTGACCCTGGGCATGGCGCCCGTTACCGGGATCACTCTACCCCTCGTCTCGTACGGGGGGACGAGCCTGGTGAGCACCCTGCTGGCGCTCACCCTCGCCTTCGTGGTTCACCGCGACCGCTACGTGGACTGGTAGACGCGACGAGCGGCCAAGGTCTGCTAAGTTGGTCGCATGAGTAGCGGCCAAGAGGCACTGACTTCAGAAGCAGCCGTAACCACCGAGAGCCAGGCGGCCGGTGCGAGTAGCGACCCGCGCCTCGAGGCGCTGCGGCAGGAAGTCCTGACCGCCCTGAAGGTGGTTCACGACCCCGAGATCCCGGTCAACATCGTCGACCTGGGCCTCGTTTACGACGTGGCGGTCAAGGAGAGCGGCCACGTAGACATAACCATGACGCTCACCACCATGGGCTGCCCCGTGCAGGACATGATCCAGACCGACGCGGAACTGGCCGCCATGAAGGTCGACGGCATCGATTCGGCCGCGGTCGAGTTCGTCTGGTCACCGCCGTGGAGCCTTGCGAAGATGACCGACGACGGCAAGAAGCAGATGCGCATGTTCGGCTTCAACGTCTGACTTGAAGTCACAGCGTTCCACTGACGGCCGGGCGCTCTAAGCGCCTGGCCGTTGCCGCTTTCGGGCATGGTTGAATGGCACATGTTCTTCGGTAACGGCGCTAGGCGCGCCGACCCCCGCCAGCTCGAATGGGCGCGCTTCGCCCGAGAGTTCGAGTTCGTGGAGGCGGCCGAGCTGGCGGAACCGCTGGTGCAGCAGTTCGGCCTGGAGGACGGTCAACTGACGCCCATCTACGCCCTGCGCCGCGAGGGCCAGCCGCTACTGGTGGCGTTCGACCAGAGGCGCCAGCGCAGTGGGCCAACGGGCACCGTACTGAGCCTGAGCACGTACATCGCCGTGCGCGGGGCGAGTAGCCAGAGCGCCCCGCCCATGCGGGCGAGCGCCCGGCGCGGTAAGGCGCTGGAGAGCCTGGAGGCCGGGCGCAGCGGCGCCGAGCGCCTGGCCTTCGACGGCGATCCAGAGTTCGACCGCTGCATTAGCGTGTACACGCGGGAGCCGCGCGGCGCGACGGCCGTTCTGACTTCGGCCGTGCGCGAGACCCTCAAGCGCCTGCTGGTGGCGGCTGACGAGGCGGCCCAAGGCGCCAACGGCACCGCGGGCGCCTTCGCTACCACCGTCGCACCGAGCCTGGTGGTGGGTAAACGCAACCTGCTCCTGTGCCTGGAACCCCGTGCCGCGCTGCCGGTCTCTGCGCTGGGGGCGCTACTGGCCGACATGCTCAGCCTGCACGTGGCGCTGGAGGACGCCGGACGCCGCCTGGCCGACGCGCTGCTGGAGTGACCTTTCCGGGGCGCCGTTCAGTCCCGGTGATAGGGATGGCCGGCCCGCAGCGTCTCCACGCGGTAGAGCTGCTCGACCAGCACGAGGCGCGCCAGGTCGTGCGGGAACGTGAGCGGGGAGAGGCTCCAGCGCTCGTCCACCGCCGACAGCAGCTCCTCGCCGTGGCCCGCCGCGCCTCCGATCAGCAGCGTCAACCGGCTATGGCCAGCTAACTCCAGTGAGCTCACGTGCTGGGCCAGGCTCCGGGTGCTGAAAACGGGACCTGACTCGTCGAGCGCCACCACGCGAGGCTGTGCGGCGCGTAGGAGCGCCTGGCCCTCCGCGCGCTTAGCGGCGGAGGCGTCACCGGCGCCCTCCTTGACCTCCACCGATTCGCACTGCGCCAGTGCGCTTAGCCGCCGCAGGTAGTGCTGGAAGCCGTTCCGGTAGAACGGCTCCTTCAGCTTGCCTACCGCCACGATCCTGTAGCGCACGCGCCCTCCGGGGTCCTGGCGGGTCTCAGCCTTCGCTTAGGCCGAGCTTGTCTAGGAGTTCGCGGCGCCGCGTGGCGCGCACGCCGCTGGCCTCGAGCGCCTCTTTCAGCGCCGACACGTCGAGCGCGCCCACCAGGAGTTCGATCTCGCTCTTGGCGAAGTTGCGGCCGTGCAGGATGTGCTCCTCGAACGCGGCGTACGCCAGGGGGCAGACGGCGCGCGCCACGCGCGCCATGGCGTCGCCGTAGACGCGGATCTCGTACTGGGCGTGCCAGTCCATGCGCAGGCGCAGGAAGTGGAACAGGTTGTTCAGGTCTATCTGCCAGTACATTTCTGTGTAGAGCGACAGCGGCAGGTTGATGCGCGCCAGTTCGCGTGCCACGTCGTCTTCCAGCAGCTGTTCGTACTCGCCGTACGTTCGTTCTTGTCCTGCGCTCAGCAGTTCGATCACGCGCGCGCGCAACTCGGCGGGCACGTCCTCGGCGTCGCCGCCCTGGCGGTTGCGCTTACTCTGCTTGCGCACCTCGCCTTCGCTGGGAACGTAGAACTCGTCGCGCATGACGCTGTAGCGCCCGCTGATCTCGTTGAGTCGGGCGGTGCGGTGCCTGATCCACTGCCGCGCCACGAAGATTGGCATCTTGACGTGGAAGGTGAAGATGACCTGTTCGAACGGGCTGGTGTGCTTGTTGCGCAGCAGGTAGTCGATCAGGGCCCCGTCCTCGCGGACCGTCTTGGTGCCCTCGCCGTACGACACGCGGGCTGCCTGCACGATGCGGGCGTCGCCGCCCATGTAGTCGACCAGACGCACGAATCCGTGATCCAGGACGCCGATCTCCTGGTCCAGGAGTTCTTCTGCCGCCGGTACGATGATGCGAGCCATGGCCGGCATGCTACCAGGGAGCCGTCAGGCGCCGGAGAGGCGGCCGGGGTGGGTGCGCCGTAGCGGCGTGCCTGAGGAGCGGCGGGCTCCGGCACCCACAACCTTGGCATCCACACCCGGGCACTCATGAGGAATAGATGAGTACGCGGTTTCACAAGGGCGCAAAGTTGCGCTGGTAGGCGGCTTCCTGGCTCTCATCCACGGTTCATGCGCCTTGACATCAGTGGTCGAACCATGACAAACTCGGCATGGACCTATGTCGTCCTTTGCCGCATGGAAGGAGGTGCACCTTTTGAACCGGCAGGGGAGGACCAGGAACCCGGCAAGACCAACAAGCTGCGGCCCACGGCCTGGAGAGGAAACTCGGACACTCCCGGGTCAACCGCCCCACTTGCCACGGCTTGCCGCGCAAGTAACTTCAGAAGAGTTCAAGGGGTAATACATAATGAAGAAGCTAATCATCACGCTCCTGGCGGCAGTGCTGGCCAGCGGCGCCTTCGCCCAAAGCTCGTTCCCGGACATCCCGGCGAACCACTGGGCTGGCGACGCCGTTGAGCGCATCGCCGACCTCGGCATCGTCATCGGCTTCCCCGACGGTACCTACCGCGGCAACGAAGCCTTCACCCGCTATCAGGCCGCTCTGGTCGTTAGCCGCCTCCTCGACGTTCTCAACGACAACGTCAACGCGGCTCTCGCCCTGACCCAGGCCGACGTCGACTCCCTGCGTAACGCCGTTCAGGAGCTCGCCTCCGACGTGGCTGCCCAGGGCGTGCGGCTCTCCGCCGCCGAGAGTGCCATCGCTGGCCTCTCCGACGACGCTGCTGCTACCAACGCTCGCCTCGACGACCTCGAAGGTCGCATCGGCGCCGGCGGTGTGGATCCGAACGTTCTCCGTGAACTTCAGAACCAGATCGCTTCGCAGCGCGTTGCCCTCGACACCGCTCAGGCCACCGCTGACGCCGCTGCTGCGCGCGCCAACGACGCCTACAGCCTCGCCCGCCAGGCCTACACCCTGGGCCGCGAGAACGCTTCCGACATCGCCAACCTCAACCGTGTCATCGGCCTCATGCAGCGCGACGTGAACGCGCTCAAGAGCGCTTCCGGCGGCGCCGTTGTTGGCGGCGACGTTGACCTCAGTGGCGTTAACTCCGCCATCGAGCGCAACCGTTCGGACATCGCCAACATCCGCGAATTCGTCATCCTGCTCCGTCGTGACCAGGTAGCCCTCCGCGACCGCGTCTCGGCTCTCGAAGCCTCCGACGCCGCGCAGGACGCCGCCATCTCCGACCTGCAGGCCCGCGTGACCGAGCTCGAAGAGAACCCCCTGGGTATCTCCGGCAGCATCGCCGTTCGCTACTTCGTCGGCCGCACCCTCGGCACGTACGAGTTCGACGTCGACCGTGTCTACGGCATGAACAACACCCGTAACATGGGCCTCTCGGTGTTCACCACCGGCGCTCGCGAACTCGGCACTGACCAGCCCGGCGACGCCGGCTACCAGACCGGCGTTGGCGAAGTCGCGCAGGACCGCACCGACATCACCCAGACCAGCGGTGACGACATCAGCGCTACCCTCCGCCTCGCCTTCAACTACGGCTTCAGCTTCGACGGCGCGGGCAGCCCCAACCGTCTGAACAGCTTCAGCGGCGTTGTCAGCCTGGGTATCGCTACCCAGACCGCCAACCTGGCCACCACGCTCCCGTCCAACCTGAACTGGCTCCGCATCAACAGCTTCATGACGACGTTCGAGCCCATCGGCGCCGCCCCGCTGACCTTCAGCTTCGGCACCAACGTGCGCACCACCTTCACCCCGTACGTCGTGCGTACCAACCACCCCGGCTTCGTTGCCACCGTCAGCGCTCCTGACTTCCTCGCCTTCCTCAACCCGGGCCTCACCGCGGTCTACACCGCGCCCGACGTCGACGAGTACCTCCGCGGTGCCCGCCTGACCGTCAACCCGCTCGAGGGCCTCACCGTGGGCGGCAGCTTCGCTCAGCAGGCTGAGTTCGCTGGCGACAAGGACGACGTGAACGCCGACAACGTCACCACCACCGTGTTCGGTGTCGACGGCAACCTGGCGCTCAGCATCTTCGACCTCGGCTTCGAGTGGGCCCAGGGCTCCAGCTCTGACACCACCATCGACCCCGAGTCCATCCTCTGGGCTCGCCTCGGTATCGACGCTAGCGGCCTGCCGATCATCGACAGCCTCAGCGCCAACTACCGCAGCATCAGCGCCGACTGGGTAGCCTCCGGCTACAACCTCGGTGCCGCTGCCGGCGGCTTCCCGTTCTCGCTTAACCAGACCGGCTTCGGCGTGAACGCGGGCTTCAACCTGTTCAACATCGTCACCCTCTCGGGCTTCTTCGATACCTTCACCTCCGAAGCCCCGAACAGCAGCACCGCCTTCGGTGTCAACGCCAGCGCCGACCTCTTCGCCGGCTTCTCGCTCAGCGGCTGGTACCAGCAGGCTTCCGTTGACGGCTCCACCGTCGACAGCCAGCAGAACGCTTGGGACGGCGCCGAAGCACAGGTCACCGCGGCCGACATGCGTCGCAACGGCAACAACTTCCGCACCGGCTTCGGTGTGGACCTCAGGCACGACGGTGGCGCCGACAACGCGCTCATCAGCGGCCTGAACCTTGCCGCCGGCTACTCGCAGACCGAAGCCGACTTCAGCCGCAGCCGCATCTACGCTAACGCTGACTACACCCTCAACGTGTCGATCGTCACCCTCACCCCGTACGTCAACTTCGCTACGGAGAACGACGCCGACACCATCGCCACGTACCAGACCGACCAGGCCCTCACCACCCTCGGTGTCGGCGCCGGCCTGCGTACCACCCCGCTCGACATCTTCCTCGCCCCCAGCCTCATCGGTGCGGTCAACTACCGCTCCGCTACGCACACTCCGTTCGGCGGCACCGACTGGACCGCTACCGAACTCCAGTGGAGCGTTGGTCTCGTGCTCAACGAGTTCATCCTCGATAACAGCACGCTGACTGCCAAGTACGGCAGCTGGACCGGCACCAACATCAACAACGGTGTCAGCGACGACGGTGCGACCGACATCAGCGCCCGTGACCAGAACAACGGTGGCGAAGTTCAGACCACCACCGGTTACGAACTGATCTGGAACTACTGGGACCTCCAGTTCGCCTACGGCGTCTACGAGAACACCGACGCCCGCGGCTCTGCTTCCGCCCAGGCGTTCTCCATCAGCTACACCGTCACCTTCTAAGGCGACGACTAGCTGAACCGGCCTCACGGCCGACAACAAGCAACAAGGAAGCCCCACCTTTGCGGTGGGGCTTCTTCTATAGCTATCAGAGGCAGGAAGCCTGGGCGCGGACTGACTGGCGTGTTACGCGACCACGTGCAGAACGCCAGCGCGCACCGTCACGCTGTAACTGGTGCGCGGACCGAGCGGCTCACCGTCCGCGTGACCACGCTGCGGCGCCTCCCACTCGAGCTGCACGCTCGAGCCGCGGAACAGCTGCACGCCCGGATGCGCCACGTGGCGCCCCTTCATGACCTGCGGCAGGATGGCCACGGCCCCCAGGCGACTGAACGCGCCAGCTACCACCACGTCCAACACGCCGTCGTTGTTACTGGCCTGAGGGGCGAACAGGAAACTGCCCCCGGCACGGGGGCCGTTCTGCACGGCCACCAACAGCGACGCGCCCTGGTACACCTCCGAGCCGTCGACCAGCACCCGCACCCTGACCGGCGCCAGCGAACCTAGCGCCGCTAGCACGCCGTAAAGGTACGCCGCCAGCCCGCGCAGCGCCTTAGGCGAGGTTCTCACCCTGTAGGCCGCCTCGGCGTCGAAGCCCACGCCCGTAGAGTTGGCGAACGGCTCGCCGTCAACCATGCCGACATCGACCGCCCTCAGCTCTGGGTTCAGGAGGCGGCTCAGCGCTCCCTCCAGGTCGTTGCGCGGGATGCCGAGCGCGAAAGCGAAGTCGTCGCCCGAACCGACCGGCACGACCGCTAGCTTGCGGCCCCGCGCGGGCCGCTCCGGGTCGCCGTTCAGGAGGCCCTTAACGACCTCGTGCACCGTGCCGTCGCCGCCGAGCACCACAACCGTGCTGCCATCCGGCGCGGCGCCCGCGAGTTCGGTGGCGTGCCCCTCCGAAGTGGTGGTGAGCAGTTGGTAGGCCAGCCCGTGCTCGGCCAGGAAGCGCTCCACCTGCCCTAACGCGCGGGCGGCCCGGCCCTTACCGGCCACGGGGTTGTAAATGACCTGTAACACGACTGGCACGAACTATATCCGGTTCTGACGGTACACTTGCTGCATGCTGACAACGGCGGAGCTGTTCGACCGCGAGCGCGTGCCGGAGGCACTGCGCGCCTTACTCGACGTGGAGTTCCCGTGGGAAGTACTGGCCCTCCTCGACGCCTTCGGCCGCGAACTACAGGACCGTCGTCAGCCGGGGGCGGTGCACCCCACCGCCGTGGTCGACGGTCCCCTTTACATGGAGGAAGGCGCCGAGGTCGGTCCCTACGCGTACCTCACCGGAGCCGTGTACCTGGGGCGCGGCGCCAAGATCGGTCACACCGCGTACGTGCGCGGCCCCGTGGTGCTCGGGCCGGGAGCGCACGTCATGCACTCCTCCGAAGCCAAGCGCTCGCTCCTGCTGGGCGGCGCCAAGGCGCCGCACTTCAACTACGTCGGCGACAGCGTCATCGGCCACGACGTCAACCTGGGAGCAGGCGTCAAGCTCGCCAACTTCAAGACCATGGGCACGCCCATAGCCGTAGAGCACCAGGCGACCGGGCTGCGCAAGTTCGGCGCCGCTTTAGGCGACGGCGTGTCGATCGGCTGCAACGCCGTCTTGTCGCCCGGCACTCTGGTCGGCAAGCGCACCATCATCTACAACCTGGCCTCGGTGCGGGGCGTGATCCCTGCCGACACCATCGTCAAGTACGCGCCCACCTTGCAGCACGCTGAGTTGCGGAGCTGAGCCCGGCCCTACCGGCCACCTAGCCGCATGATCCCATTACGCGACCGTAACCCAAGACACGGGCCCGCTTACCTGACGTGGCTGTTCGTGGCGCTGAACGTGCTGGTGTTCGTTTACCAGCTGAGCCTCGGCGAAACGCGGGCCGGCTGGGAGTTCATCGTCACGTACGCCTTCGTGCCGGCGCTGTTCTTCGATCAGCCCGCGCAGCACCTCACCACGCTCGTCACCAGCGCGTTCATGCACGGCAGCCTCATGCACTTAGTGAGCAACATGATCTTCCTGCTCGTGTTCGGCGACAACGTCGAGGACAGGCTGGGCAAGGTGCGCTACACGCTCTTCTACCTGGGCGGCGCGGCGGTCGCCAGCCTGCTGCACGGCGCGTTCGAGGTCACCAGCGAGGTGCCCATGGTCGGCGCGTCCGGCGCCATCAGCGCCGTGCTGGGCGCCTACATAGTCATGTTCCCGCGGCAGCAGGTGCTGACTTTCATTCCACCGCTGTTCGTGCCGTGGCTCCTGCTCAGCGTCCTCATGCCGACCAGGCGCTTCTACGCCCCCTGGCTACCCGCCTGGATTTACATCGGTTACTGGGCCCTGGTGCAGTTCTGGGAGGCGGGACTCGGACTGGTGAATTCGCCGGTCGACGCGGCTCAGCAGGTGGCGTGGTGGGCGCACGTGGGCGGCTTCGTGTTCGGCGCCGCGCTCATGCTGCTGTGGCGCGGCTGGCACAGGAACTCCGCCGGTAATGCCACCCGGCGGAGCGCCTGACGCTGTACTAGTGAGGGCCGCAGAGGCGGCCGGCGGTTCACTCCTTGGGCTCGATGATCCCGTAATCGCCGTCGTTACGCAGGTAGATGACGCTCACCAGGCCGGTATCGACGTTGCGGAAGAGGAAGAAGTCGTGGCCCAGGTCCTCCATCTGGATGGCCGCGTCTTCGGGCGCCATGGGCCTAAGCACGTGCCGCTTCACGCGCGCGATCTGCGGTTCGCGCTCCTCAGGCTCGGACTCCATGGGTACCGGCACGGCCGCGGTGCGCTGACCGATGACGCGCTCCTTGTAGCGCAGCAGCTGACGCTCGAGCTTCTCGGCCACGAGGTCGGTGGCGGCGTACGTGTCAAGCGCGCGTTCCTCCGCGCGGATGACGCCCCCGGGCACGTTGAGCTGCACCTCCACCTTGGCGGGGCTGCCCGCGTGCTTGTTGGTGTCGTACGACATGACGATGCTGGCGTCGACGATCTGATCGGTGATGCGGCTAAGCCGGCTGATCTTGTCTTCGGCGTACTGACGCATGGCGTCGGTTACCTCGATGTTGCGACCGATCAGTTTGTAGATGTTCATGTCGCTCCCTTCGGCCAATCTGGGCGCTGCGGTTGGGCGCGCTGGTAGACCCCCTGCGCCCTTCCGGATAACGAGTCTACCACCGGCGCGGGCTTCACCCCAGGGCCGTGCGTCCCTGGCGGAAATAGTGTCAGCCACGCTATCAAGGCGCGCCACAGGCGGTGGTACAGTGCTGGCGAAGTGGCAGACGCGGAACCCAAGTTACCTGCGCCAAGCGCGAACCGAAGCCAGAGCGCGCGCGGGCGCAACGGCGCCCCGCTGCGGCGCTGCGCCGCCGGTTCCGCCATCGAGATCCTGCAGGAGAAGTGGGTACTGCACATCGTGCACGCGCTGCTCGACGGGCCCATGGGTTTCAACGAGCTCGGGCGCGAGGTCGGCGGCTGCAACCCCACCACCCTCACTCAGCGCCTGGCGCGCCTGGAGGAGCTCGGTGTGGTTCAGAAGGAGTCGAACGCGCTGCCGTTACGCTGCGCGTACAGCCTCACGCCAGCGGGCCACGACCTCGAACGCGTCATCGTGGCCATCAGGGGCTGGGCGCTGGCGCACCTGCCGCTCAAAGAACGCGCCTGAGCGAACGGGTAACACGCACCTACACAGACTGCACCAGAACTGCGGCTCGCTCCGGGCGCCCTGGCGCCCTGGCGGCGGCGGACCTCAACCGGGCTGGTTGACCGGCAAGTTGGCGACCAGCACCACGCGGTCGCCCTGCTGCTCGACCTTCACCGAGTAATCGGCCTCGTCGGCGGGGAAGTACTTCTGGATGACCGTCAGGAGCTCCTTCTTGAGCTCTTCCATGTTCCCCGGCGACAGCTTAGCGCGGTCGTACGAGAGCACCAGCTTCAGGCGCTCCTTCAGGTGGTCCTTGCTCTTGTTGCGGTTGAACAGGTTACGGAACATCAGCCGCCTCCGAAGATCCGGCGAATGCCTGCGAAGATGCCCGTGGGCTGGTCGTACGAGGGGTAGGGAACGTCTTCGCCCCGCACGCGCCGCGCGATGTCGCGGAACGCAGCGCCAGCGGCCACCTTCGGTCCGCTCTCCTCCAACGAGGCGGGGTTACCGACGTTGGTGGAGATCAGGATGCGCTCGTCTTCGGGCACGATGCCGATGAGCTTCACGCCCAGGATCTCGAGCACGTCGTTCACCTCGAGCATGTCGCCGCGCTTGACCATCTCGGGGCGCAGGCGGTTAATGATCAGCCGCACCTCGGGGATCTCGCGCGACTCGAGCAGGCCGATGATGCGGTCAGCGTCGCGCACACTGGAAACCTCAGGGTTGACCACCACGAGAGCGCCGGAGGCCGCGGACGCCGCGGTTTGGAAGCCGGACTCGATGCCGGCGGGGCTGTCTATGAGCACGCGGTCGAAGCCCTCGTCGTCCAGCAGGGCCCTGACGGTCTCTTTCATGCGACCCTCGGACAGCGCACTCTTGTCGCGCGTCTGCGAGGTGGCCAGCAGGTGCAGGGTCTCGACCCGCTTGTCGCGGATGATGGCCTGACGCAGCTTGCAGCGGCCCTCGAAGACGTCGATCAGGTCGTACACGACCCGGCCCTCCAGGCCCATGACGACGTCGAGGTTGCGCAGGCCCACGTCGGTATCCACCACGCAGACCTTCTCGCCCAAACGCGCCAGCGCCGCGCCGACGTTGGCGGTGGTGGTGGTCTTGCCTACGCCGCCCTTGCCGGACGTCACCACGATGGCTTTGGCGTTCACAGTTGGTGTTCCTCCTCGCAGAACCGCGTTCTCTAACGGCTGTCTGAAGCTGCAACTAAGCTAGGCTGCAACGAATCTGCTGTGAACTATACCACCGGCCGCATGAGCGTCCTAAGGCCCCACCGGACCCCTCCCGGCGCCCCAAAGCGCGCCGATCAGGCCGCAGTAAGACCCGCGTACTTGACCAGCAGGCGCTTGGTGCCAGCCTTCTCGAACATGACCATGACCTCGGCCTTGGCGCCCATGCCGGTGACGCCCAGCACGGTTCCAACCCCGAACTTCTCGTGCCTCACGCGCTCGCCGCCCTTGAGGGTAAGACCGTTCACGCTCGGGGCCTCGCCCGCGCCACCGCGAGCCGGCGTAGAGGCGGCCACGGGCGGTCGCCACACGTCTTTCGAGAAGCGACTGGCCTGACGCCTGTCGAGCTCCTGACCGAACACGTCGGTCTCTTGCAGGCGCTCTGCTGGCACGTCGTCCAGGAAGCGGCTCGGCCGCGTCGGCTCGGTGCGCCCGAACTGCATGCGCGCCTCGGCGTGCACGAGGTAAAGCTCGTCCTGCGCGCGCGTCACGCCGACGTATAACAGGCGGCGCTCCTCCTCGATCTCCTGCAGGCTGGCGGTGGCGCTCCTATGCGGTATCAGGTTCTCCTCCATGCCCACCAGGAACACGACGGGGAACTCGAGCCCCTTGGCGTTATGCAGCGTCATCAGCGTGACCGCTTCGTCGACCACCTCGCCGTTCACGGCCTGCACGGCGCGGTCGTCGTTGCTGCCCAGCAGGGCGGCCTCGTCGAGGAACTCTGCTATGGAGCCTCCCGTCTCCTCCTGCCACTCGGCGACGGCGTTGAGAAGCTCCTCGAGGTTCTCGAGGCGCCCTTCTGCCTCGTGGGTGGCCTCGCGCTTCAGCGCCTCCAAGTAACCGGTGGCGTCGTACAGGAACTTCAGGAAGTTAGCGGCGGGCAGCTCGTCCGCTGCCTCCCGCAGGCTCTCCAGCAGTTCGTAGAACTCGGTCACGCGCTTAGCCGCCGGCGTGCCGGCCAGCACCTCGGCAGCGTTGCTGCACGCCACCGAGAACGCCACGCCCTGGCGCGCCGCCCAGGCCGCCAGGTTCTGCTCGCTGGTGGCCCCGACCCCGCGGCGCGGACGGTTCAGGACGCGGCGCCACGCCACGTCGTCCGCCTCGTTGAGCGCCGCGCGCGCGTACGACAGCACGTCCTTGACCTCGCGCCGGTCGTAGAAGCCGACCCCGCCCACTATGCGGCCGGGTATGCCGGCGCGGCGCAGCGACTCCTCGAGCACCCGCGACTGTGCGTTGGTGCGGTACAGAACGGCAAACTCCTCAAGCGACCGCGAGCCCTCGGTTTGCAGCCGCTCGATGGTGCGGGCCACGAAGTCGGCTTCCGCCCGGTGGTCAGCCGCGCGGTATAGGCGCACCTTCTCGCCCTCGCCCTTCACGGGTTTGAGGCTCTTCTCGATGCGTCCCTGGTTGTGGCTAATGATGGCGTTCGCCACGCCCAGGACGCTACCGACCGAGCGGTAGTTGAGCTCGAGCCGGTACACGGCCGCGTCCTCATGGTCGCGCCTGAAATCGAGGATGTTGCGCACGTCCGCGCCGCGGAAGGCGTAGATGCTCTGGTCCGGGTCGCCTACCACCATCAGGTTGCGGTAGGTGTCCGACAGCTGGTGGGTGAGACGGTACTGGGCGGTGTTGGTGTCCTGGTACTCGTCGACGTGAATGAACACGGCGCGCTGCTGCACCCTCTCCAGAACGTCGCGGTGACCGTCGAAGAGGTCGACGGTGCGGCCGAGGATGTCGTTGAAGTCGACCGCGTTCGAGCTCACCAGGCGCTGCTGGTAGCGGTGGTACAGGTCGACCACCAGCTCGAGCGGCATGCCCGCCACGATGCGCCCCCACACGCGCTCGCCCTCGGAGGCCAGCTGTTCCGGTCCCCACAGGTTGGACTTGGCGCGGTCGATGACGCCGCGCACGGCCCTCGGGTTCACCTCCGGCTGACCGCCAGCGTTACCGATGAGCGCCTTGAGGAGATCGAGCTGGTCAGTGTCGTCGTAGATGGCGAAGCCCGGCTTGAGGTCTATGCGCTCGCCGTAGGTGCGCAGCACGCGCAGGCAGGCGGAGTGGAAGGTCGAAACCCACAGATCGCGGGCCGCGGTGCCGACCAGTTCCGCCACGCGCTCCTTGAGCTCGCCCGCGGCCTTGTTAGTGAAGGTCACGGCCAGTACCTGCTGCGGCAGCACGTCGTGCTGAGCCAGCAGGTAGGCGATCCGGTGCACCACGGTGCGGGTCTTGCCGGAACCGGCGCCCGCTAGAACCAGCGCGGGACCCTCGTAGTGCTCTACGGCGGCGCGCTGTTCGGGGTTGAGTGGGGCCAGCAGATCCTCGGGAGACACGGCTTCACAGCATACCCCTTAACTGAGCAGGTCCAGGTCCAGGCATGCGGTAACCTACGGGCATGATCAAAGCCGTTTGCTTCGACCTGGACGGCACTCTCGGGCGCTACACCGGCGACTTCGGTGCCCTGGCGGCGCTCCTGCGCAGCGAGCTCGACCTGCACATGTGCGACATGAACAGCTTCGCGGAGCTGCTCGACAGCGAGCTGAGGCGCGACGGGGCGCTGTCGCTGGCGGTCGTGCTCGAGCGGGTGCTCGAGAGGTTGGAGCAGCGCCCGCCCGCGGACTTGGCGGCTATCGCCAGCGCCACCGTGAACGCCTACGCCGAGGACGTCCGAGCGTACCCGGGTGCCAAGGAGCTGCTGGAGCGCCTGGACGCCGCCGGCATCAAGCTCGCGCTCTTGAGCAACGGACCCGACGACATGCAGAAAGCCGCCCTCCACGCGCTCGGGTTAGCGCGCTTCTTCCGGGTGGTTCTTGTATCGGGCGACCGCGACGTGGCGGCGCGCAAGCCGGCGCCGCGCATCTTCTCCCTCGCCTGCGCCGGGCTTCAGACCGTGCCGGAGGAGACGCTGATGGTGGGCGATAACCTCGAGGCCGACGTCGGGGGAGCGCTGGATTACGGCCTGCACGCGGTCCTCATCGACCACGCCGCCGGGGGCGCCCGGGACGCCGTGCCGGAGGGGGTGGGCGTGGTCGGCTCGCTGGAAGAGCTGGAGCGCCTGCTGCGCCAGGACCGGGTCATAAGTCCAGGGCCGCAAGGGGCGCGATAAGCGCTACAATCCGGTCATGGACGAGAAGTCGCAAGCGTTCTACCGGGCCTGGGCTGAGCTGCTCGACTGGCTGCGCGAGTACGCGGCAGACAAAGACGACGTGACGTTCGTGAAACAGGCGGACTTCACCGACTACATCTACCGCATGGCGCGCCCCTACGACCTCCCCACCACCATCATGTCTGCCAGCCTCTCCAACCCGCAGGACCAACCCATACTGCTTGTGAGCGCCAGCCAGCGCGCCTCCGTGTTCAAGGAGGTGGTGCTGCACCCGTTCGACTCGCACGTGTACCGCACGCTCACTCTCGCCAAGGACGGCGAGGGCCTGGCCGAGGGACCGCGCAAGTTCACGAAAGAGATGCTGTTCGCCCTGGCCGACGACCTGTTCGCCGTGGCGGTCGCCTGAGGCCTAGCGCAGGCCCGCCGCCAACCTGTCTGCCATCTCTGAAGCCGCCCAGGCCGCGCGCAGGAAACCGCGGCCCCCGAAACCGATCATCACGTGAACACCAGGGGCCAGTCGGCGCACCACCGGCTGGCCCGACGAGCGCTTGGCGCGCACGCCGTGCCAGCTGCCCGTGACGCGGGCGCCGGCCGCCTGAGGCAGTTGCCACGCCAGCGTGCGCAGCATGTCGGGCGCGCCGCTGCCCTGGGGCTCACCGGTCGCTCCTACGGGTAGGGCGCCGAGCCAGCCAACGTGCCGGTGACCGCCGGTAACAACTGCGGCGCCGTCCTCGAATGCGGCCACCACAGCACCAGCCAGCGGCAGCGGCGG
>Ga0265293_10002225_pt1 | contig 39759 bp, 41 predicted proteins | sample Munlanlewell138R_FD_192505 | JGI IMG/M metagenome (GOLD analysis project Ga0265293, IMG submission 192505) | Leachate microbial communities from a municipal landfill in Southern Ontario, Canada - Leachate well 138R | ecosystem: Engineered > Solid waste > Landfill > Unclassified | place: Canada... | reverse complement strand
TCCTCGATGACGGCAGAGACTTGTTCTGGCGACAGGGAATCACCGCCCAGTGCTTTCGGCACCATCATGCGAAATATTCCTGCATTGCCCAAGCGATCAACAATATCAGCAGGCAGACGCGCATTGCGCTCACCTTCACCGGCCCGCTCGGAAATTTCTGCACACAGGGAAACCACGGCCTCCAGTGTAGCGGAATAATAATCAGTGTGAGCGGCTGACAACACTTTACTAAAACGTTGAATAGGCGAAAGGGAGTTTTCTCTATTGTTATAATTTTCTATTTTACTGCCCATGAATAATCTCCTGTGGCGAACTGCTATGATTTTTTCAAAGCTTTTAGTTTACTGTTTGTCGTTGCAACACCTTATCGGAGTACGGCGTTGTTACAATACTGGAATTTATTGCTACAACATCGCGATGCCACCACTGACACCCAAATGCTGGCCTGTGGTAAAAGAAGATTCCGGCGCTGCAAAAAAAGCCACGGCGGCAGCAATTTCTGTGGGGTGCGCACGACGCCCCAGTGAGGTGGGTGCGGCTCTTAAGTCGACCAGTTGTGCCATCACATCCGCTGGCGTCCAATCTTTATTGGGTTGTGGTCGCGGCGCGTCGGGATCGCCGTCGGCCTGGGAATCTATCCCCCCCGGAGAAACACAATTAACGGTTATTCCATCGCCTACGGTTTCTCCCGCCAGGGTCGCTGTCAGCCCCATCATGCTGCCCTTGCCAATACCGCCGAGCACAGTATGGTACGGTGTTCCCAGGCGCCAGGCTTCGCCGCCGATATTGACGATGCGCCCGTAGCCTGCCTGCTGCATAACCGGCACCACAGCTTTGCAACAACGTAGCGTGGTCCACATATTGGCATTAATGGCCAATTGCAAAAGCTCTTCAGAAAAATCTACTAATTTCATACGTATCAGCGCGGCGGCGTTATTCACCAGAATATCCACCCGCCCAAATTCTGCCAGCGTTGCCGACACCAGATTTTCGGCAACATCGACCGCCGATAAATCGCCCACAAAACAAGCGAAGTGGCCTTCTTGCTCAGCATTGAGTGTTTGTACTGCCCGCTCAGCGCCGGCCGCATCAATGTCTGCAATCATGACCCGGGCACCCTCTTCCGCCAGGCGGCGACTGATCACTCTCCCCAGTCCTTTTGCACCGCCGGTAACAATAGCCACTTGTCCGGCAAGACGTTTGCACTGCGTCACTACTTCAAATTTATCCGCCACTACAACTCTCTCTGATTAAATCACGACCTATGTCATGGATTTTTGGTAAAACCTTTGGCAATAATTTCTTTCATTACCTCGGAACTGCCGCCATAAATACGCATCACCCGCGCATCCAGCCAGGCTCTGCCCACCACATATTCACGCATGTAGCCATAACCGCCATGCAACTGCAGCATGTCATCCAGTAATTTACCCTGCAGTTCGGTGCCCATCAGCTTGGCCATGGCGGCGCGCTCTGGCGATAACTGGCCTTGCAGGTGTTCACGCAGGCAATCGTCGACAAAAGCGCGCAGCATTTCGATATATGACTTGGCCTCTGCCAGTTTGAATTTGCTGTTTTGAAAATCGACCAGACGGTTGCCAAAAGCTTTGCGTGACAGGGTGTATTCGAGGGTTTCATCAAACATCGACTCTAGAGACGCCACCGATCTAACAGCAATGGCCAGACGCTCCTGTGCCAGCTCTTTCATCATGTAGTAAAAACCCTGATTTTCTTCACCCAACAGGTTTTCTACCGGCACCCGCACCTCATCAAAGAAAAGCTCTGAGGTGTCTTGCGCGGGCAGCCCCAGCTTTTTCAACCGACGACCCTTTTCGAATCCCGGCGTGCCTTCTTCGATGGCAATCAGAGAAATACCTTTGCGACCCGCATCCGGGTCGGTTTTCACAGCCAGTACGATGATTCCGCAGTTGTGGCCGTTGGTAATAAAGGTTTTTTGACCACTGATTACGTAGTGGTCGCCATCGCGTACGGCTTTGGTTTTAATGGATTTAACATCACTGCCGGTACCCGGCTCGGTCATCCCCAGTGCGCCAATTAATTCGCCACTGACCATTTTTGGCAGCCATAACTTTTTGCGCTCTTCCGTGGCAAAGCGGGTGATGTAAGGCGCCACAATTTCCGAGTGCATGGTAAAGCCCAGCCCGGTAACATTGAGCCGGGCAACCTCTTCGGTGACCACAGCAGCAAAGCCAAAATCACACCCGGCGCCGCCATAGGCTTCGGGAACCATCGGGCATAAAAAACCGTTCTCGCCCGCACGCTTCCAGATTTCTTTGGGCACATAGCCCTGCTCTTCCCACGCTTCATGGTGAGGAAGCACTTCGGTTTCCAGAAAACGGCGCAACTGCGTTCTAAACGCTTCGTGCTCCTCCGTCATTACCGCACGCATTTTTTCTCCTAAGCCTTCGCCTGTTGTTTTACTAATTCTTGCGCCAGCTGCTGGCCTGCTGCGTGGGCGGCTTGCTCCGCCGCCGCCAGTGCGGCCTTGCCACCTTCGTGCGCGGTACCTTCTGCCAGGATGATTTGTACTGGTGCCAGCCCGAACGAACCGAGCACACTGACCAGAAAATTTTCCTGAAAGTTGGACGTGTCTCCGACAGCAAATTCACTACCACGAGTGAGGACTGCAAAGACTTTTTTGCCGGTTAGCAAACCGACTGCACCCTCCGCGCCGTGGGAAAATACCCGCCCCGGGCGGTTCATGTATTCGATCCATACCTTCAGCGCTGCAGGTACCGTGTAGCTGTACATGGGCGCGGCAACGATGACGATATCGGCCTCTTCAACCTCGGCGATAACCTGATCACCCAGATTAACCGCCGTCTGTTGAGCGGCAGACAGCTGCTCGGGCTTCGCTCTCAATCCACCCAGATAATCCAGCGTTATGAGCGGCAGCTGTGTGGCATCGCGAACGTTTAATTTCCAGTCCGGCAACGCCGCACGCACACTGTCGGCCAGGGTCAGTGCAATTTTTCTCGATTGCGACATCTCGCCCATTAAACTGCTGGTCACCACCAGAATTTTTTTCATCACATCCGCCCGATTATGACTTGCCGTCTGCTTGATTCGATTTGGCTTTTCCACGCACTTCAGGATCGTGCATGTGCATGAGTTTTCTATCGTTGTTCCAGACATCCACCCAGTGCTCTAGATCATGACGCCCGGTCAGGTCGCTGTTTGCATCGCTGAAATCATCCACATAACGACCGGCATCGGTATAAACCACCTCCCACCAGTTGCCATCCATATCCATAAAATAAAACGTGTGGTCACCGTGCATGACTCTGGGCGGTGTGACCTTTTTAATACCCCACTCATCTTTAATGGCTTTGATGGTTTTGTAGGCCTCCTGCACTTCTTCGGGGCTGTAGACCTCGAAACCATTGTGGTTAAGCATCTCCATATCGTCCTTGGTAGCACCCTCGGGCAGCTCGACACAGGCGTAGACGTAATCTCCACCTTTTTTCACCATCAACGAACGGGGACTGGTCTGGATCACTTCCAGCCCGAGCACTTCTTCGTAAAAGCGCCGGGTGACGACAATATCAATGCAGGCCAGTGTTCCGTGATTCATTGGCCCTGTTTTCAGCAGTGGCGCTTTGTTACTTTTGTCGGTAATTGCAGGCATACGCGGTACCTCTTCGTCTTATGATTGTTGTATGGCAAAGGGCTAGATAAAAAAGGAGAGACTGGGAACACCCAATATTGTGTGATCGAGATAAATGGTTCTGCGGGTAATTTTCAGCGTCTGAGTTTCTGTGCTGATCAAGTCCAGTCGTTTTGCCGTTACGGTATCCACCGTAAATTCATTGCCACGACTGATACTTAATAAGATATTGCTGGTAACTTGAAACAAACCGTCAACATCGGTTTTATGCACCACTACATTGGTCATCAGCCGTCGAACACGGGGCGCCGGATCACCGGCCCAGGCACTGCCGGTCTCTTCAAAACGTTTGATTTTGAAGCTGAGTGATGGCTTGGTCTCATGGAACCAGTTCATATCACGATGAAACTGTTCACCCTTACCGCGCAGGCGGGTGATGCGCACCGGGGCATGATAGAAAATACCGTCATCGAGAAGGTCGAGCCACCCCGTCAACTGATCGCCATCCAGCAATTCAATCTCGTCGATCAGGAAGTCCTGCAACTGGCAGTAGGTTTCATGAGAGGACGGGATGCGCTCTGTCAGTGTGTAGTCAAGCGTTCGGTGCAACTGTGATAATTGCGGCTGGCTCATTGGTCGTACCCCTTGGCATTGCCCTCAAGAAAGTCAAAATAACGCAACCACCATCCCCACTGCGTATCATCGGAGGAGTAGCCGGTATACACATGACCGCCCGCAGGCCAGCCTTCTGGCTTACCCTCCTTGCCGATAAACGGGTACTTGAGGCGATTGCTCCCGCCCACCGGGCCTTTGCCGTTGTGGGTAATGCCTGGCCATACTTCGGCATCATCCATTTCCACAAAACCGGTTGCACCCTGAGAGAAAGACGCCACTTGGCGCACAGACTCGCAATACTCCGGCGAGGCATCGGCGGCCACAAAACTCCACATCATGAACTTGAACTTATCCGGGCCGCAGGGCAGGTGGACACGCAGGCTCAGGTAAGAAGTAAAGGATCTGCCGTCTGGCAGTGGCGCACTGTTGGACCAGATCGCGGCGTTGGGAAAAATGGCGCACTGGGACGGCGGATTGGTCGACAGCAACTCCAGCTCCTGCTCGCTAAAGCGCTTTGCCATTTCCGGTACCTGCTCTACGGTCATACCCGGTGGCGGAAGAATTGTCAGGCGTTCCAGTGGCGTCAGGTTTTCCCCATCGCCTTTGGCGGCGCGACGAATACGCTCCACCTGATCAAAACAAATGGTCGAGTGTCCCTCGTCGGTACCCACTTTAGGGTCACACAGAGACCAGCGCGCCGGGTCATTGCGATCAATTGGCAGGAGGTCGGCCAGTGAGCGGTGCAACTGGCTGGCGTGGTAGGCATCTCCGGCAAATTGTTCGGAAGCAGTTTTCCAATTCGCCTTCTGCACAAACTGGTGCGGCGGCCCCAATACCTTGTAGTCGCAGCGCCCGAAGATACCGCGCAGATACCAGGCAAAATCACCCAGATACGCCTCCAGCTCTGGCGCTTGTTCATCCCAGGTGGCAAAAATAATGTCGCAGAAGGTGGCCACACGCGCCCGCTTCAGCGAGAACCTGCTGGTATCACAGTCTTTGGGAAACAGCTGCTCCTGATAAGGGGCACCGCGAAACGATCCGTCGTGATTAAACACCCAGCCGTGATAGATACAGCGAAAGACGCTGCTGTTACCCGCATCTTCCCGGCACACGGTGGCGCCGCGGTGGGAGCAGGCATTGAGTACACAGTTCAGCTGGTTATCCCGCCCGCGTGAAATAATCACCGGCTCTTCACCAATCTGGCGGGCGATAAAATCACCCACGTTGGGGATTTCACTCAGGTGGCCAACGATGTTCCATGTACGAGCAAAAATAGTCTGCATTTCGATCTTGTGAATTTCGTCATCGTTCAATACACGCTGGTGTATCTCCCGATTTTCACGATCGATAAGATCAGACAGATGGCTTCCATCAGAAAGATTCTGGTTCATTGGGTACCCCTTATTGTGATAGGTATCGGTTTTTTATCACAGCTAACGACAATAACGCGCGATCACTACTGTGGACGGGACGGCAGTAAACTGTCAGGCCGATTCATGCCGCGGGCCAGGTGCTTGCCACCATCAACGGGAATAGTGGCGCCGGTGACATAACTGGCCATCTCACTGGCCAGCATGACTACGATGGGTGCGATATCCTCTTCCGGATCACCGAGCCGCGGTATCGGCCTGTCTTTTTCTGCCTTTTCTTTAAGCTCCGGGCGTTTCTTGCACATTTCTTCAAAAGCTGAGGTAATCGCCGTGGGCGTTATACAATTAACGGTAATGTTGTAACGTCCCCAGTCCATTGCAGCACTGCGCGTCAGTGATTGAATACCCGCTTTAGCAACCGCGTAATCGGCGTGCAGCCAGGCACCCGTATCGACATCAATCGACGAAAAATTAATAATGCGACCACCGCCGCGCTGGCATAGATGCGGTCTTACCATCTGCATAAACCACCAGGTTCCCCAAATGCCCACGTCGATCTGCTCGGTCAGCATCTGGTCGGTTTTATCTTCCATTAATTCCTGACGCGGTGGCTTAATAGCGTTGTTTACTAAAATATCTATGCCGCCAAAATTGCGTACAGTTTCATCAACAGCGTGTTGTACCTGCGCTTTAACCGCGACATTGGTTTCGATAAACAGTGCATCCGCACCCAGCTCGCGCAGCTCGGCTTCGACAGCCGCACCGTTGTCTCGGTCAATTTCAACGATGGCTACCTTGGCGCCTTCCCGCGCCAGTCGACGGGCAATCCCTCTGCCGATGCCTTTACCCGCGCCCGTAACCAGCGCCACCTTATCTCGAAGTAATCCAAAATCAGTCACAATCAGAAAGTCCTTATTTAAGCGGGGTTTTGATCACTCGTTTTATTATCTTGATCAAGAGAGCGCGGCAATGCAGCCAACACACCGATTCAAATTTTGGTTAATTATTTAGTTTTATTGCCCTCCATCCTAACCGCTGAGTCACAAATGAACCGAGATGGAATGTAGTGACAGCGGGCGTTAAAAATACGCTTGCTATAGGAAATCGCCGCCATTGAATGCACAATAGTTCCCGCTCACCCGGCTCTGCGAGGGTCAGGTATTCCAATATGACCAATTATTAAAGAGAAGAATATGCGCCTACTCGCCTTTCAACACAGATCACACCCAAGCCAGGCGTCACACGCTGCTGGCAACCACACCTGCATCGGCGTTCGCCACGATGATCACATTATCGACCTCACCGCCCTGGCCGACCCGCAAATACCACGGGATATACCCGCTATTCTGGCAGGCGGATCAGCGCTGAGGGAGCTGATTGAAAAATCCATCGCCAAGGCCCCTGCCAGTGCCGTGGTCAATCCCGACGCCATCATTCACCAGTTACCCATTCCCCGCCCCGATAAAAATATTGGGCTGGGAAAAAACTATCTGAATCACGTTAAAGAAATGGGTGCAGAGCTGCCGACCTTTCCCGGTATGTTTTTCCGTATTCCCGAATCCATGGTGGCGCACAATCAGCCGATCTGGCGGCCAAAACTCTCCGATACCCTCGACTATGAAGGGGAGCTCATGGTCATTATCGGTAAACAAGGAAAAGATATTCCCCGCGAACGGGCACTGGATTATGTGGGCGGTTATACCTGTCACAACGACGGCAGTATTCGTGAATATAACCGTATCCCCTCTGCACTCAGCTCTGGCAAGAACTTCCCCCATACCGGCAGCATGGGACCGGAGATTGTCACTGCCGATGAACTGCCACGGGGCTGCAAGGGCTTGCAGCTACAGACCCACGTCAACGGCGAGCTGCGGCAGAACGCCAATATCAGTGATATGCACTGGGGCGTGGCCGACCTGATCAGTCTGATGTCGGGGTTGTTTACACTCTACCCCGGAGACATTCTCTCTACGGGCACACCCGGCGGTGTTGCCGCAGGCTTTAAGCCACCCAAATGGCTGGTACCGGGGGATGAGGTCACTGTCACCATCGACGAAATCGGCACCCTGCGCAATAGCATCGAAGATGCACCTGCCAGCGACAGCCAGGTATAGTCATGGGCATCAATAACAACGGCTTCGAGCCCGTACAGTTTCGCGATGCCCTCGGGCGTTTTACGACCGGCGTGTGTGTTGTCACGGCCGCCATTGAGGGGGCAGCGCCGTTTGGGATGACCATTAACTCGTTTGCGTCGCTCTCGCTGGCGCCACCTTTGGTGCTGTGGAGCCTGCAGAAAAACTCCGGCCTGGCACCACAGTGGGCACAGGCCGGGCGCTACGCGATCAATATTCTCAGCGCCGATCAGCAGTCACTCGCCAACCGCTACGCCCGCAAGGATAATCATCAGCTCGCACGCGAAGATTATCACCTTGGGGGGCAGCAACTGCCCTTGATCGATGGTGCGATTGCCAGCCTGGAATGTGCAATAGCAGCCCGGCACGACGGCGGAGATCACATTATTCTGGTAGGGGAAGTACTGGGTATCACCCTGGGAGAAAACACCGAGCCGCTGGTTTTTTACGGGGGCCAATACGCTCACCTGGGCGAACGTTAAGTTTTTACCCGGGTGTTTAAGCTCAGCCGCTTCTGGGGGAGGTATGGTTTTTCCTACCAACGTTCTATAACGCGTAATCGAGCAATATTGTGCTCAAATAGCTATGGCACTCAGCCCCTAAAATTAGGTTCTTCACGGATTACCGGGAAAGTCATTCTTGATCTTCATGAAAAAGAATTCGCTGTCCCGGTAGCCGTAAGCCATCCGCTTGATCACCTTGATCCGGTTGTTGATTCCTTCCAGCTGCCCCGTGTGCATCGGCCAACGCACCCTACTCAGGATGCCGCGCCAGTATCCCTTCAGGCGTTTAGCGAACTGCTGCAGCGCCGGTATCGCACTTTCATCAGCTAGTCGTAGCCACTGCTTCCATGCTGATCGCCAGCGCCAGGCGGTGTCGGGCGACCACAGGGCTTTGAGCTCTGCCTTCATCAGATAAACCGTCATCAGTGATTGGTTCGCCGCCAGCAGATCCTGCAGATGTATCTGCTGATCTTCTCGCTTGAGATTTTCTGGATTACGCAGCAGCAGCCACCGTGCTTGCTTGATCACCCTGCGTGCGGGTTTGTCATGGCGCAGGCGATTGGCCTCATCAACCCGTACCCGATCAATAACCTCTCGCCCATACTTTGCGACCACATGAAACAGATCATAAACAACGCGTGCTTGAGGGCAGTGTTGGCGCACCTCCAGGTCAAATGCGGTGTTCATGTCCATTGCCACTGCTTCGATCCGCGCGCAACCCTCTGCCCCCAGCGCTTCAAAAAGGGTCTGACAGCCGCTCGGCTACGCCCTTCGCCAATCCACAGCACCCGGCGGGTATCGGCATCCAGCACCACGCTGGCGTAGCGATGCCCTTTGAACAGAGCGAACTCATCCATCACCAGGCGTCTGGGCTGTGCCTTCGGTAGCTTCTCCTGTGCGTCTTGTAGCGCCCTTCGCTCCAGCAACCGCACGCTGTCCCAATGCAAACCAAACAGCTCGGCGACGTGCAGAGTGGGCAGTCTTTGACAGGCCTGGATCACAGCATCGGCCAAGCGCCTGGTCATTCGCGAATAGCGGTCAAGCCAGCGGACTGACTCCATTCTCTTGCCGCATGTGCTGCACCCGACGCGCCGCAGTTCCACATTCAGCCGCACTACGCGGCCAAGGATGGGCAGGTCACGAATTGAGCGCTGGCAGTATTCGTGGATGGTGGTGCAGGGCTGATGGCAGCCTCTGCAGGTAGGCAATCTGGTGGGCTGCGGAATCAGGTCGATCAGCAGGTCATCGCCGTCAGGCCGGATCGCAGTGACAGAAAAGCCCTCCCAAAAGGGCAGAAACGTATTAATATCGTGCACAAGAACGCCGGTTTGTGGATGTGTTTGTTCGCACTAACATCATCTCTCAAACCGGCGTTCTTGTTTTTGACTTTCCCGGGATTCCGTGATGAACCTAAAATTAGCTACCCCGGCTCGCTCGGGCCTGTTTGGCGACGGATGCCAACAATGGCGACAACATCTCACTATCAATACCCCCAAGCTTGGGTATTTTATCCAGGGGGTCATCGCTGACAACGGAATACGCGGGAGAGGCCCCATGAAAATCGTCGAGACAAAAAACGTTCCGGTCACCAACGATATGCTCTGTGATGTATGCGGCACATCCACCACAAAACCCGGTACGCCTGCACAGTTTGGCGTGCTCTCAGCCCACTGGGGCTATGGCTCGCAGCATGATGGTGAACGCTATGAAGTCCACCTGTGCGAGGGCTGCTTTTTCAGCACCCTGTCGGGACTGCGACGCCAGCGGATGGTTGAGCATTTGTTCGACGAAGAATCCGATCAGGCGATCAAACCTGACGCTCCGTTCGGTCTGGTCGAACGCGATAACTATTTCAAGGACTAAGTGGTGGCGCCACAGCAGCCCTCAGCCTTACAGAGAACCGTCCAGACTCAACAGCCGTGCAATAGCCGCTCTCGCAGCCGTTGTGCTGTCTGTTCGCAGGACACCCCCCCCCTGTGTCAGCCTAGTTGTCCAGTAGGCAGCAACGAAAACATTAATGGCCTGATCCGCCAGTACCTGCCCAAGGGCACTGACTTGTCGGTACATAGCCAAGAAGAACTGGATGCCATTGCGTTTCAACTGAACATGCGTCCACGTAAGCGCTTCGATTTCAAATGTCCTATCGAAGTCATGAGCGAAGTGATGCAGAAAGGGCGGTCTCAATGACCAAGTGCAACACCTACTGTAAGGTGTTGCCATGTCAAATCACTATACACACTTGGGCATCGAGGAGCGCGTCACCTTGATGCTTATGCGCCAATCCGGCCATAGCCTTCGAGCAATCGCCAGCGCGCTGGACAGGTCGCCCAGCACCCTGAGCAGAGAACTCAGACGCAATCGTCAGGATGACTGTTATCGCTGCTCCACTGCCGAACAGCTGTCAGAGCAGCGCCGCCGCTTGCCACGTCGCACACGGCGCCTGCATCCTGACAGCGAGCTATGGCAGGTGGTCGTGAAGATGCTTGCCAGGGGCTGGTCACCGCAGCAGGTAGCCGCCAGACTGAAGGCCTTTTGGCCAGACAGAACGGAACGCCACGTGAGCCACGAAAGCATATACCTCGCTATCTACGCCTACCCGCGCGGAGAGCTGAAACGACAACTGATTGCCTACCTGCGTCAGGGCAAAGGTAAGCGCCGACCACGCAGCGTCAGTGCCGCTCGCCGAGAGCGCTACCCTGCTGAGCAGAATATCCGTAACCGCCCGGAGGAGGTCGAAGGACGGCGGGTCCCAGGCCACTGGGAAAGCGACTTGATCATGGGTGCTGGCAACCGTTCAGCGGTAGCGACAATAGTTGAGCGCACTAGCCGCTTTGTGATCTTGGCGAAGCTTGATGCACCTACCGCTGATGCCGCGCTGGAGGCGATGACTCGGGAGCTTGGAAGGATGGCACCATCGCTGTTGAAAACCATGACGCACGACCAAGGCAGCGAAATGGCACGCCATGCAGAGCTTTCCGCCCGCACCGGGATGAACATTTACTTCGCCGACCCGCACAGCCCTTGGCAGCGTGGCAGCAATGAGAATACCAACGGCCTGCTGCGGCAGTACCTTCCCAAGGGCACAGACTTATCGCTGGTGAGTCAGGAGCGTCTGGACGAGATAGCCGAGCTGCTCAATACTCGACCCAGGCAAACGCTGGGCTGGAAATTCCCTGTCGAGGTACTGGTTGAGTACCTCCAGCTGCAGGCCACTAACCAGCTGGGTTCAATTCACTGATGTTGCACTTGGAACTTGAGGCGGCCAAGCCTTGGCTATGCAATATGATGCTCCTGCGTCAATTCAATAACCGTGTTGCACTCAGCTCCTGCAACAGCCATGCTTTTTCTGAAAAAATTGTCGCTGCCTCCAACGCCAACAATCACCAGCAAAAGGGAGATCCCGACAAGCTTGCTCAGGCATTACTGTCTCTAAGCAACGATGCGGATGTGCCGCCGCGCTTTCTTGCCGGGTCGGACGCTATCAACATGGCTAACAGCCGCTTGGCTACATTGGGGGCCGAGTTGCAGAACTGGGAAATTTTGTCCCGCTCTACTGACAACGGCTAAGTAATATAAATTGGCCGCGCTGTTGAAAACAGCCATACGCATTTAACATCAGTGGCAGCCAATCAACTGCAGAAACTCTTGGCGAGTATTCCCTGACTCCCTGAAAGCGCCCAACATTACTGAGCTATACATTGTTGAGTTTTGCTTTTCCACGCCTCTCATCATCATGCACATATGTTTAGCCTCTATAACTACGGCAACACCTTCTGCATTGGTAACTGTTTGAATCGCTTCCGCTATCTGGCGCGTCAAATTCTCCTGTATCTGCAGGCGACGTGCAAACATATCCACGATCCTAGCAATCTTTGACAACCCAATCACCTTACCTGTTGGTATATAAGCAACATGCGCTTTACCAATAAACGGAAGCATGTGATGTTCGCACAAGGAATAAAGCTCTATATCTTTTACGATGACCATTTCATCGTTATCTGACTCAAAAAGCGCATTATTAACAAGTTCATCCAGAGATTGCTCGTAGCCTCTGCACAAGAACTGCATCGATTTTGCTGCCCGCTCCGGCGTGTTTTTTAATCCGCCCCGCGTGGGGTTTTCATCCAGTTCTTCAATAATATTAGCGTAATGACAGGTTAGCTTTTCAATATTCATGGGCTACTCTCTTATGCAAATTTCAGCGTTCCGCCGCCATTCAGGTCTACACAGGTTCCGGTGATGTAAGAGTTGTTCATCACGTATTTTACTGCTTGATAAACGACCTCCGGTCCTGGCTCAAGACCTAGTGCGGAGCGTGCAAGCAACTTCGCCTGCTGCTCTTCGCTGTCGCCGTCATTGAACATGATCAGCGCAGGCGCGATGCTGTTGACCTTAATGCTTGGGGCCAGACGCATGGCAAACGAGCGGGTCAGATTTTCCAGTCCTGCCTTGGTCGCCAGGTAGGCAATGTGGTCATCTGCTCCATTGAGCGCATCGTGGTCAGTGATGTGAATGATGTCAGCCACAGTGTCGGCGGAAAAAGACTCGCACAGGCCATGTTGATCATATATGGAGCCTGCATGTGTACCATGCATAGCCGCTGGAAGGCAGGACCATCGACAAGGTCGTCATCAATCCACGTAGAAGCGTTATGAATGATTGCGCGCAAAGAATGCGCTCTTTCTTGTAATACCCGGATGAAGGCATTGATACCCTGCTCTGACGAGAAGTCTGCAAGCATCACCTCAATGCCTTTCAGGGGTTTGACCTCCCACTCAGGCCGGAGCCTGCGACAGGTGATTACGACCTGATAACCATCAGCGACCAACCGCTGAGCGCAATGCAAGCCCACTCTCTGCCCTGCACCGGTGATTAAAACAGTTTCTTTGGGTGTTTCTTCTTTATCAAGCATGCCCAAGGTTTACCCTGCCTTCATCGCGGGTCTTCGTAATAACCAACAAGCACGATATAATGCCCTACTCTGCGAAACACCGTTATCTTCTGCTCATTCTTCCGGGTAACGGGATTTGGCCACACATAAGACACAGTACCTTGATCAGCTTGCTCTACCGCCTGCAGTATCTGCTGGCCGATAGGGTGCTCATCCGCCGAATGGATTTTCCTAAAATCGCTACGTACCAGACGCAGGTTATAGCCATGCGCGACGAAGCGTTCGGTGTCTATATCGACAACGAAAGCATAGAGATCATCTCTCTGAAACTCCGCGTCCAGCCCATTGATCCGCTCGAAGGTTTTTTCCGGACTGTCCGTAACTGCTGCAGCAACGCGATCAAGAAATAACTTGGCCTCTTCACGGCTAGACCGAGGCAGGTAATAGCCAACCGAAAACACCTTGTCATCCACTCGCTGGAACAACACTCGTTTGCGCTCTTCACGGCCGTCAGCCCAATTCATCCAGCGGTAGTCTGCGGTGTGCATCTCTCCGGTTTCAGGGAGTGACAGCGCTTCTTTCAAAGCCTTGTTAAGATCATCGTTGAGAGCAGCTCCAACATCTCGCCCTATGAGGTTTGCAGAGGGACCTCCGCTGGCCAGCATGACCCCGTCCGTGTTGATCACATAGACATAGAGGTCATCCTGGACAAAGCGTCCCTGACGGCTGAATGCGGCCATGGCTTCGTCGCCGTGCCTTTTGTAGTAGTCGATAGCCTCGTTTAACAGACGCTTCGCACTAGCCTTTTCCTGAGAGTACTGCTCTTCTGGGATACCCTGGGCAAAGGCGTTTGCTATATAGAACAACGCCATGAAAATAAATACATTTCGACATGCAAGCCACATAGCCTGGACCCTCTCGTTATTGTTTTACCAGCACCCTTAAGTTAGAGATTTCTGCTAATAATCTCTTTCATGATTTCGGATGTACCACCATAAATCCGCGCTACCCGAGCATCCACCCAGGCCCGACCGATCTTATACTCGCTCATGAAGCCATAGCCGCCATGGAGCTGCAGTAGCTCATCAAGCAGCTTTCCTTGAAGCTCAGACCCCATGAGCTTTGCCATTGCAGCGACATCCGGTGCGAGCTCTCCACTCATGACTTTCTGCAAGCAATCGTCAATAAAAACCCGCAGCATGGTAGCCTGCGCCTTGACCTCTGCCAGCTTGAAACGCGTGTTCTGGAACTCGAATACCGGATTACCGAACACCTTTCGCTCGCGCGTGTACTCGATGGTCTCTTCGAGCAGCGTAGCCACAGACTGGGCAGCACGTAGGCCAATGATGAGGCGTTCCCAAGCAAGCTGATGCGTAAGGTACTTGAACCCCTTATTTTCCTCGCCCAGCCGATTTGAAATAGGAACTCGGACTTCGTCAAAAAACAGCTCCGAGGTGTCTTGCCCTTTTAAACCAATCTTGTCCAAGAGCTTGCCCTTGGAGAAGCCCGGGCGATCTGTCTCAATGCAGACCAGTGTTAGATCCTTGACCTTTGGATTCAGCTTGGTCGCGGTTACTACCAGATCTGCGTTACCACCGTTGGTGATAAAGGTCTTTTGGCCGGATACCACATACTCATCACCGTCCTGGCGCACGGAGGTGCGCATCGAGCGCAGGTCGCTGCCAATGCCTGGCTCACTCATGGCAATAACGCCAATGATCTCACCAGTCACCATCTTGGGCAGCCACTTGTGCTTTTGCTCTTCAGTGCCATACGCCACGATATACGGTGCAACGATTTCAGAATGAGTGGTAAAGCCCACGGCTGTTGCATTAACACGGGCCAGCTCTTCGATCATGACCGCAGAGTGACCAAAGTCGCCGCCAGCGCCGCCGTACTCTTCAGGCACTGTGGAGCACAACAGTCCCATTTCTCCGGCTTTTAACCAGACTTCCTTCGGTACGATGCCGTTCTTCTCCCATTCATGCAGATTCGGGCTGATCTCCCGCTCAATAAAGCGACGGGCCTGCTCTCTAAACATATTGTGGTCTTCACGGAATACGCTACGCATCGTGACGAGTCTTCCCTCAAGTTGGCGTTTATCGGTCTTTGTATTCGGGCGTACGCTTGTCAACAAAAGCCGCCACGGCCTCCTGATGATCTTCAGTATGGTGAGCCAGCGACTGATAGGCGGCCGACAACTCAAGCAAGGAGTCCAGGCGCATATGCTGCCCTTCACGCAGCAGTCGCTTGCACAGCCGCAAAGCGTGACCCGGGTTCGCGGCGATACGCTCTGCCAAAGCCACCGCTTGCGTCTCAAGCTCTTGCGGATCGCACAGTTGCTCTACCAGCCCCCACTCCAGTGCTTTCTCCGCGTCGATCGTGTCACCAGTAAAAGCCATCAGACTGGCTTTGGGGATGCCAATTATGCGCGGCAACAGCCAGGCGCCACCGTCACCGGGCACGATTCCCAGCTTTACAAAGCTCTCGGCAAAAACGGCTTTGGTACTGGCGATGCGGATATCACACATGCACGCCAAATCAAGCCCGGCGCCAATCGCCGCTCCGTTAACGGCCGCGACAATAGGGATATCAAGATCGTAGAGCGCTGTTGGAATGCGCTGAATGCCATCGCGGTAGGTGTTTCTCAGTTCGTATGGAGAACCGGCAAAAATGCCTTCGCGCGCTTGCATATCCTTGATGTTTCCGCCGGCGCAAAATGACTTGCCGTTACCGGTAAGTACAATGACCTTAACGCTAGCGTCTGCCCGCATCTGCGCGCACAGGTCAACGAACTCCTGCATTTGCGACGGCTCGGATAAAGCGTTGCGCGTATCCGGACGATCCATACGGACGATGACTACGCCGCCGCGACGCTCCAGCTGCAAAAAATTACCCATGGGTGCGGCTCCTTATTATTGTGTAGTGGAAAGATCTTGTAATTCGGGGTTGGTAAGCATTGGCCAGAAGTCTGCTGAACCAGCAGCGCACACATGCTGGCCTAGTGCCTTGCTCCAGAATGTGCTTGAGCCAAACTCGCTACGCCAACTCCAGAGCCGTCGGGTTAACGTGTGCAGAGCGTACTCCTGCGTAAAGCCAATGGCGCCGTGCACTGAGTGGCCGATAGCGGCAGCTTGGCTGGCGGCCTCCGAGGCAGAGACTTTTGCCGCTGCCACACTGAACATAGGCAGGCGTTGATCAGCACCCGCAAAGGCGGCTTCTGCAGCGACGTTGGCCGCTGCAGCCTGCTCTGCCAGGACCGCCAACTGTTGCTGAATTGCCTGAAAGGCTGCGATTGGTTTGCCAAATTGTTTACGCTCAGCTGCATAGCTGGCTGTCATCTCCAATAACGCGTTTATGGCACCAGCTATTTGCGCGGAACGCGCCATGGCTCCTGCCGCCAGCAGGACGTCGTCAGCCAGATAGGTCGGCAATACGGCGGACATTACGACGGCGGCGGCGCTGAAGCTGAGGTGATCACGAGCCTCACCTGCGATGTTGGTGCCCTGTCTCACCCGTTCAGCCGTGGCGACATCAAGCAGTACCACATGGGTTTGTCCTGCATTGTCGCCGGCTAGTGCCACTACCGAATCCGCAAAGCGCCCCCAAGGCACTTGAGCCAGCTCTCCCGAAACCCGGCCTTCGCCAAGGGTCAAGCTCGTTTCGCTAGCCACGCTCAGAATATCGCTGCGTGCACCGAGTCCAGCCTGCTCCAGTAACCAATTACCGATGATCATCTCAGCCAATGGCACTGGGGCGGCAAATCGGCCTAGCGCTCGAATGATCACATACAGATCCGTCCAGCTCGCGTCTGCGCCTCCAGCTACTTCCGGGGCTCCTGCTAAAGGAAATCCGTTATCCTCCAATGCTCGCCACAAGGCAGCCGGCCACTCTCCAGACTCGGCTTCGCGAACCAGGTCGGGCGTGCACAAATCAGACAGCAGTCGCTCAATAGTCGATTCAAAAAGTTCGCGCATTATCGAAGCCCCAGTCCGCGTGCAATAATCCCACGGAGAATCTCTCGAGTTCCCCCGCGCAAAGAAAAAGAAGGTGCCATTTGCGTAAGGTATGCCAGCACTTTCGCGTGTGCTGAACCCCCAATGACCTGCGGCTGCTCATCAACCACACCCTGCAGTATCTCGGGCAATTCCTGCTCAAGTACATTGCCCAGATCCTTGACACACGAAGCCGCCCACGCAGGGTTTTTGCCCTCGCTCAACTGTCGAGTAACCCCCAGCGACATGTTTCTAAGTGTTAAGAGACGAGCTGTAATCTTGCCTATTTCACGTGCTTGCAGCGCATCAGGCTGGCGCCCGATAGCATCGATGGCGGTGTGCATTACCGCGATACTGCTAAGAAATCGCTCAGGGCCACTCCGCTCGAAAGCTAGCTCTGCTGTCACCTGGTCCCATCCCCGCCCCTCTTCGCCAATCAGGGCATCTTCCTCAAGTTGGGCATTGTCAAAAAAGACCTCATTGAAGTGTTCGCCACCAGCCAGGTCCGCGATCGGTCTGATAGTGATGCCAGGAGTACGCAGATCGACAATGAACTGGGACATGCCCCCATGACGTCCGGAGGTTTCCTTATCGCCGGTACGCACCAAAGCGATCATGTAATGCGAGTGCTGAGCATTGGTGGTCCATACTTTCTGCCCATTCAAAACCCAGCCACCAGCATTACGTACGGCAGTAGTACGGATGGAGGCTAAGTCAGAGCCGGAGTTAGGTTCACTCATGCCAATACAGAAGTAGCTCTCGCCACGACAAATAGGTGGCAGATACTTTTTACGCTGAGCTTCGGTGCCAAAGCGTAAAATAAGTGGCGCACTTTGCCGGTCTGCAATCCAATGTGCAGACACCGGAGCCCCGGCAGCCAACAGCTCTTCAATAATGACATAGCGGGAAAAGGGAGACGCTTCTGCGCCACCGTACTGCTTTGGTAGCGCCATTCCCAACCAACCCTTTGCCCCTAACAGACGGCTGAACTCTGCGTCAAAGCCCATCCAAGAGTAGGCACGCTTTTCCTCTGGATAGTCGTGCAACACGTCTGCCAGAAAAGCACGCACTTGCGCACGTAATTGCTCGGCGTCGGCAGGAATAGCGCTGTAGCTAAACTCTGAAATACTCATTTCCGAGGCATCCTGAATAATTCAAAAATCGACAAAAGTCACTTTGTTCAGTGGCACTCAAATGCTCCCTATCTAAGGGAGCACTGTGCATTGCCAGAGCAAATCAGATTGCTGTCTTTGCGTCCGCGGTTTCGAACATGGCATTGATATCGCCAGAGGTCACAGGCTTACCGTCTTTGCGAGTCACTTCTGCCCCACCAAGACCCAGAGCCGGCTCGGTACTCACATGAGCCGCCTTGGCGCGCAACGCCGCAACGGTGCAATCCTCGCGCTTCATGATGGAAAAGGGATCGTAGGAGAACTGACGCATGGCGTTGAGGTGCGTGACCTTGTCGATCTGCTCCTTGGTCAGGTGCTTCAGGCCTTCCCAAGTAGTTTCGGGAGAGTGTGGCCAGGTGCAATCTGAATGAGGGTAATCGCTTTCCCAGGTAACCATGTCTTCGTTCATGAAGTGCAGGTTCTGCAGGCCGAAGTTATCTTCAATGAAGCAGGTGACGAAGTGCTTGAAGAAGATATCGCTCGGCATTTTTCCGCCGAAGTCTGCGTTGGTCCAGGCGTTATGGTGACGATGGGTAAAGTTCGCACGCTCCAACAAGTAGGGAACCCAGCCAATGCTACCTTCCGAGAGCGCCATACGCAGATTCGGATACTTCTTCCACATCGGCGCCCAAATCCAGTCCGCAGCCGCATTGGCAATGGAGATCGGCATAGTGGTGATCCAGGCGTCGATAGGGGATAAGTCAGAGGCGTGCTCCGCTTTACCGCCAGAACCAATGTGACAGCAGATCACGACGTTGTTGTCAGAACAGGCTTTCCACAGGGGATCCCAGTAATCATCGTGAATAGAGGGATAACCAAGACGCGCTGGGTTATCAGAGAAAGACAACGCATGTACACCTTGGGCTGACAAGCGCTTTACTTCAGCCACAGCTGCGGGCATGTCCCAAAAAGGCACCAGCATCAGCGGGATGAAACGACCAGGCGCGGCGTTGCACCAGTCGTATAGGTGCCAGTCGTTATAAGCGCGGATAGCAGCCAGAGCGATCTCGCGATTGGAGTGGGCCTGAAAGCGCTGGCCAGCAAAACCAGGAAAGGTCGGGAAGCACAGCGAACCGAGTACGCCATTGGCGTTCATATCATCTACGCGAGCAGCCACATCCCAAGTTCCGCGGCGCATTTGGTCATAGCCCAACGGCTCCATGCCGTACTCTTCCTTGGGCCGGCCTACGACCGAATTAAGCCCCATATAACCAGTAGCTTCATCTTCGAAAATCCATACATCCCGATCGCCGCGCTTTTCAACATGGGGCTCACGGCCCTTGAACTTCTCCGGCATATGATGCTTGAACGCATCCGGCGGCTCGATTGCGTGGTCGTCAACACTAACGAGAATGAGGTCGTCCAGATTCATTATGCTCCCCTTCGCTTTTCGCGGATTGTGATTGTTTGATGATGATAGATCACACAGGAGTTAATTTAAACATATTTTTTGATTCTGTTCACATGCGTACATTTTAAATTTCATAAAAAAACTCAACTTATTGTTTTTAAATGAATTTTTATACCTAGGTAGCAAGCATTAAAAATGTTCAAAAAAAGCGCGATGCATTTTCATGAAACGCGCTTCTGTACAAGGGGAATCACCCACTAGAGCATATCAATCCCACAAAACATGTAGCTCGTGGGGCCCACGCAACTGCGCCCCGGTGATTTTCGGAGCAGGCTTTGAGGGGTCGAAGCGAAGATTAGGCATAAGATCCAGGATCGCATTCAGGGCGCAATTGATCTCGGTTTTAGCAACAAATTGACCAATGCACATATGCGGGCCGAAACCAAACCCAAACGAGGGACGAGGCTTGCGATCAATATCGAATTTGTCGGCATTGACGAACACCTCCTCATCCCGGTTAGCCGAACTGACAATACAAGAAACCATTGCACCCTTGGGAATCTGAACACCTCTTATCTCGGTAGCGTCAGCAGCCTGTCGAACTTTGAACGTAGCCACTGGCTCGTATCGTATAGATTCGTCGATGGCTTTGTTAACCATACCACGATCAGCACGAACACGTTCAAGTACGTCCGGATTTTCCAACAAATGAACCATCAAGGTGCCGAAAGTACGCGTAGTTGTTTCACCCGCCGCCGGGAGCAGGGAGCGTACAAAGGTGGTTACCTCATGATCGTCCAGAGACCGCCCCTCATACTCAGCCCGAATCAAGCGACTAATGAGATCGTCACCCTCTGCACCTTCTGTTCTGCGCTGTACTACAACTTCTTTGATAGCATCGTACAGCGCCACCACAGCCTCCATCGCAGCTTTCTTAGCGGCTTCTGCCTTGGCGGGATCCACTTGCGGCCCAGCCAGAATCGCCAAGGCCCATGCGGCATACTGCTTTATCTTCTCGGGCTTGTCTTCCGGAAAACCAATCAATGAGTAAATGACGCGAATGGGGAAATACAGCGCAAAATCCATCAAATCAGCGCTTTTGTTCGGCAACATAGGCTTGATGAACTCTTCGCGTATCACTCTATCGATACGTTCCTCTTTCCAGCGATTCACGGTTTCAGGCAGAAAAACCGGCTGCAATAGGTTGCGCATGCTCTTGTGCTGGTCGCCATCCATAGCCGTGAGAATAAGACCGTCAAAAAAGGCACCGAGCCCTTCAGCAATGAAGCCGCTGGTAAATTGCGCGCTATCACGCATAACTTTCATCACGTCATCGTATTTAAACAACGTGTAACAAGGGCGGTTAGGGTCGACGCCAGCGATGGAGGGCACGCCCAACTGCTCCATGAAGTTGGCTTCCAGCACAGGGGTTTCCGCACGCATCTTCGCGTAGGTTGCATGCAGATCGATGTCAGAGCCCTGATAGTTACTGGCAACATCGGCAAATACTTTTTCAAGGTCACTCTTGGCCGCTTCGGACATATCGCTTACCTCTTGATTATTGTTTGTGGCGGCGGACTGAAAATGTATTGTGCCCGCTGTCTTCTTTTAAAGATTATGACACTCAAATTAGTTTTTGAACTGTTTTACACATTTTGACCAATAAAATAACCAGCTCAAAGCAATGCCCGAATTGCCTCTTGAATGCGAGTATCGGTGATGTCCATATCCGGCGCGAAGCGACCAACCACCTCCCCCTCTCTACTGATCAAAAATTTCTCGAAGTTCCACAACACTTCAGGCTCCGGGTTCACGGCAATACCATAATCCTGCAGGCGCTGCCGCATGCTTCCCTCACCCACAGTAGATGGCTTGGCGCTGACTAACGCGGTGTACAATGGGTGCTGGTGGGGCCCGCTAACCGCAATTTTGGAAAACAGTGGGAAAGTAACCTCGTATTCGGTCTTACAGAAATCAGCGATCTGCTGATCAGTACCCGGCTCCTGCTCCCTGAAGTCATTAGCAGGGAACCCCAGCACTACCAAGCCTTCCTCGGCGTGATGCCGATAAAACCGCTCAAGGCTGCTGTACTGGGGAGTCAGTCCGCACTTGGATGCAACGTTAACAATGAGAATGACCTTGCCCGCATAGTCCTTGAGCGACACTTCTTTCCCATCAATCGTAATGAGGGGGATATCTTGCAGCTGTTCGTTCATATGATTACCTCAGTAGGCCTGCTGCACGAAGGTCATACGACCGCCTGCCAGCATCAAGGCGCAGTACATATTCAGCTCGGTGAGCTGCTCTAAAGAAAAGTGCTGGCGTAGCGCTGCAAAATGACCTTCATCAATCGCCGTATAGTCAGAGGCAAACAACTGCGCAAACCTTATTGCAGCCTGCTCGCCGGCAGAAAATCGATCATCATCGGCGCTCAAACAAGCCACCTCTTCTTCACTTACCTGGTCGCTCTTGCGAGCAACCTGGCACGCCCGGCAATTGGTAATCCCGGCAATTTTAAGCCGCACCAACTCCCGCAATCGTTCGGGGAGACTGCTGTCACTGTGGAATAGATCAAGCAAAGCCAGCCAGCCTTGCGCATGAGAGGGACTATTCGCCCATACTTGAATCGGCACAGTGGAACTCAGAACTCCAGAACTCACGCCCTTCTGCAGCAAATCAGCCAATGAAGCCGGCAGCTGTTCCAGAGGTACCGGCTGGATCCGGGACATCAATCGCACCGCTCCAGCAATGTCGCCGTACCTAGACCGCCAGCACAGCAGATTGCTTGCAAACCGAATCTGGCACCACGTCGCTCTAGCTCGTGCAGCATCGATGTCATTATCCGGGCGCCGCTAGCGCCTAGCGGGTGCCCCAACGCGATAGCCCCCCCGTTCACATTCAACCTGTCAGGCGCGGCACCTATTTCCTGAAGCCACGCCAGCGGCACAGAGGCGAAAGCCTCATTAACTTCAAATAGGTCAATATCACTGAGCGTCAGACCTGTTTTGGTCAGCAGTGATTGGGTCGCAGCAATGGGCCCGGTCAGCATCAGTGTAGGGTCAGCGCCGACGGTGACGATGGAACGAATTTTTGCCCTGGGCTTAAGCCCCAAGGATTTAGCGGTACTTGCTTTCATCAGCATCAAGGCCGCAGCACCATCCGATATCTGTGAGGAATTACCGGCTGTGATTCGACCGTCCTCTGGGCGAAAACTCGTCTTCAGCGTCGCAAGCTTTTCGGCAGAGGTGTCGCGACGGATAGTTTCGTCTTTACCGAAAACGCCCTTTTCCCCGTCAAAGCCTTTTTCGCAATAGTCTGCAATCGGCACTGGGACAATCTCGCGCTCGAAGTACCCCGCATCCGCAGCTGCGGCAGCACGACTGTGGCTCTGTAACGCAAAAGCGTCCAGCTCTTCGCGCGTCAGCGCCCACTTGTCTACCATGCGCTCGGAAGCCTCACCTTGCGATGTAAGCTCATAGCGCTCCAAGGCTTGCCAGCCAAAGGCCTCGCCGTGCAGGTCACGGTTGCTGCCCATCGGCACCCGGCTCATGTTTTCAGCCCCGCCGGCAACCATGATCTGCGCAGCTCCGGATGCAATGGCGCCCACAGCCACGTGAACTGCCGCCTCACCAGAACCGCATTTGCGATCAATAGTCATGCCCGGCACGGATGACGGCCACCCTGCGCTCAATAATGCCGTTCGCGCGATGTTTGCTGACTGCTCACCAATTTGCGTCACACAGCCAAATACCACATCGCTCACCTGGTCCGCCGAAATACCAGTTCGATCGAGCAAAGCGTTGAGTACTAATGCCCCCATATGATCAGCACGCACGCCGGCGAGCGAGCCGCGAAAGCGACCCACCGGCGTGCGCACAGCTTCGACAATGACGATATCGTTGTCATTCATCAGAAGCCCGCCTTCAAGCCCGAACCGGCGACTGGCTTGCCATCCTCATATCGGTAGACTCCATGACCTGTCTTCCTGCCCAAACGGCCAGCGGCTACCATTTTGATGATGAGTGGGCACGGCCGAAACTTCTCACCAAGGGTCGAGTGCAGGTAGCGCAGGACCGACAGGCGCGTGTCCCAACCTGTCAGATCGCCAAGTTCAAGCGGTCCCATAGGGTGATTGAAGCCCATCCGCAATGCGGTATCGATATCCTCGGCGCTGGCAGTGCCCTCCTGCAGCATGTACATGGCTTCGTTGCCAAGCAGAGCAGACATCCGGCTTGTGGTAAGGCCAGGAGACTCATTGACCACAATCGCGGTTTTATTGATAGCTGCACATAGATCGCGCGCCCTGGCGACGGTCTCATCACTGGTGGCCAGTCCCCGCACCAGCTCGACCAACTTCATCTTGTGAACAGGGTTGAAAAAGTGCATTCCGATAAAACGTTCTGGACAAGGAACCACTGCTGCAATCTCTGTCACACTCAATGCTGAAGTGTTACTAGCAATGATGGCATCGTCCGGCATCATTGCCGCTGCTTCAGTCACTACTGCTTTCTTAATCGCGAGCTGCTCTGAAACAGTCTCGATCAGCAGTGCTGCGCCCGCTGCAGCTTGGCGTAAATCACCGTTTGTGCTCAAGCGTGCCATTGACTGCTGCGCAACCAGCTCTTCCACCTTGCCCATACGGACACCATCACCAAGGATTTTCTCGATACCGGCGTAAGCGCGTTTCAACGAGTCTGAGTTCGTATCAACCAGGACCGTTTCAAACCCGGAACTAGCAAATGCGTGGGCAATTCCGGTTCCCATCAGTCCGGCACCCACCACTACCACTTTGCCTTTGTTTTCAGCATTCATTGCGAAAGCCCCTTTCAGCTGTATTTTTCACTTACGACGTTACGTAACGTACCGATACCTTCGACCGTCGCTTCAACGACGTCGCCTGACTTCAGAAACTTGCCGGTGCCCATACCTACCCCGGCCGGAGATCCGGTAAAGAGAATATCTCCGCAGGCAAAACTGGATCTGGCCGCCACAAACGCCACCAACTCACCGACATCCCAAGTCATGTCTGAAGTATGTCCGTCCTGGCGCAACTCCCCATTGACCGACAAGGTCAGACGCAAACGTGGAGAACCCGCTGGAAACTCGTCACGGGTTACTATCCAAGGCCCAACCCCGGTCGTACGGTCCTGGCTCTTGGCAGCAAAAAGATCCATCCCGATACCCTTGGGGCCGCTGCGCTGCAGGTCCCGGGCGCTGACATCATTGCCAACCGTATAACCCAGAACACTTGCCAACGGGTCCTGCGGATCTACCTCGTTTCGACCAATTACAGCCACAAGCTCAACCTCGTGGTCGAGCTCATCAGTCAGCGGAGGAAAGCGGATTGAATCGCTTGCGCCGATAAGCGCCCCGTACGCCTTGAGAAACGCCACGGGTTGCGAGGGCGCTTCCAGGCCAAAGTCCTCCTTCAGATGCTTGGTGTAGTTGGCACCAGCCACCACCACGCGATTTACCGGATCGATTGGTGGCAGCAGTACGACATCCGCCAAGGGCACGGGGCGGTGTGCCAGTTTCAATGCACTGATACCCTCCCCTGCGGTAACCCTGGGAGCCCAATCAGTGAACAGCCCCAAGATCGGACTTACCTCGCCATGCTCGAGATCAACCACCCCCCAGAACGGTGCTCCCCCATGGCGAGCGCAGCGCGCCAGCCTCATTACGCACCCACCTTTCCGATCTTGGCGGGATCGAGATGCAGCAACTCGCAGGCATTCTTCCACCGGATACGATCCATATCCTCTTGCGACAGCTTCAAGTCGCTCGTCAGGTCGTGACGCACAGCGTCGCTACCACCGAAATTGGAGCCATAGAGAACGCGATCAGCACCGATAACCTCAACCATTGCCTGGCGCATTGGCACTTCATGGAGCTCCACATCAAAGTAGAAATTGCGTAGATAAGAGAGGAAGGGCTTTTTATTGTGATAGGTATCCAGATTGGGATTGGTTTGTGCCATGCGACCCAATTGGTACGGAACAAAGCCACCGCCGTGGGTGATGTAAACCTTCAGGTTGGGGAAGCGATCAAACACGCCACCGTTGATCATGTACCAGAAGCACTTGGACTCGTCATAATTCATACCGAGAATGGCTGTGGTCTCATAGCGATCTGTATTTGCGTCTTTGCCCCAAGTCACAGATTGATTGTAACCGTGCACAAACATGGGCAAATCGAGGTCGCACAATGCTTCCCACACCGGATCCATCTCAGGAGAGTCAAACTCCAGTCCGCCAAAATTAGACCCCCCAGCGACCAACCCCTTCGCCCCCAGCTCCGTACACGCTCGGCGAATTTCCTTTGCGGCCTCAACCGGTACATTCAGAGGCGCATGCGCCCAGAACATCAAGCGATCAGGCGCACCAGAGCAGTATTTGGCCAGGGAATCATTCACCTTTTGGGCGAAAGGCACACAAAACTCGGGCTCAGCCCAGTACATGTAACAGTGGCTGGGAACAGACAGAACCTGGGCATTCTGACCAGCGGCATCCATGCCAGCTAAGCGATGCTTCGGATCAGCCCACTTGGCCATGTACTCAGCCACCTGAAGCGTCTCGCCACGTGCATGAGCCTCGCGCAAGGCAGCCTTACGCTCAGGAGCGCCGAGCGACAAAATCCATTCGCCAACGCGCAGCTTGATGTCGCCATCAGGCTGTAATTCAAACGCTGGACCCCAGTGAGGGTGCTGGTCGTAATACTCAGGATGGGGAGCGTGCGCGTGAAGATCAATCAGCATGTTTTGGACCTCGATTTTGTTTTAGTTAGCTGAGCCATTAAATTCTCAATATAGAATTTGCTCATAAGCTAAAGCATAATACAAAATGATCACATACTGCAAAACTGTTCAAATTATTTTTTACCAGGCACAGCTATTCGTACGCCGGCTCCGGGCGTGCCAAAATACGTCAGCTAGGGTGAGCGGTTGTGGCAGAAAAAGCTGTCGAGGGCTGAGTGTTAACTAGTTAACACGCGAAGAGAAGTCGATGAAGAAGGCGCGCAGCGCTCATAAACGAACCGCAGGCGGATGCGCAGGGCCACTGCCTGCTGGCCCATGCACAACGCGAAGAAGCTCGGGCTTAACGTCGGGTTCTTGAGGTCGATCCCATGGTTAAAGAAGCCACCAAGCGTCGCACACGCGCTGGCAACAACCTGCGCCCGGAGGTTTCCGGAACCAGGATTTCACTCAGAACGTACCTGATAATCATCTCGCAGATCAGTTCTCGATCCAGCTTCACACCCAACTTCGCATCCCAGTCATCAAACACCACGTCCAAGGTGTCCTGAAACCGCAATATGGAGTCATGAAAAATACGCCGAAAGAAGCCCAGTGCGTATTCGGGCGCAACGCGCAGCAGACGCTGAGCACGACTCTCCTCAAGATAGTCGTCAATAAAAGCGATCAGCGCATTCAAACGTGCCTCTGGATCCTCCACTACGCTTATGGTGCTAACCAGAACCTGATGGAAACTATCTCGCTTGTGCCTTGAAAAAGTATCCAGAAGATCTTCTTGGGATGAAAAATAGCGGTAGAAGGTTCCGCGCGAAACGCCCGCAATTTTGCATACGTCCAAAATGGAAATACGGTCAGCACCCGAGCTCAAAACCACTTCTTCAGTAGCCTGAAGTATTTCGTTGATGGTTTCTTCAGAGCGTCGATTAGGTTTAACTGCCCGAGCCTTCGAGCCGGCTGGTGCGTTGCGGCCTCCCATAGCGGCCTTACCTTTCACGGCGCTCACCTTAGCCTCTACAGCCTTACCTCCCTCAAACTCTTCCAACATCACTCAAGCTCCCTTTAAAACATTCATTAGACCAATACTACCACGACATATAGTCACATTCAGTACTTTCTGTTCAACTCTCAGTAGAGACAGGTCAAAAAATACAATGTAGAATTCAATTCTCTATCAAAAATAATAGCGTCAGGCTCGCGCGTTGAGCCGCACTGAAAGGAGATGAGTCATGAGCGGTACTGGCAATCCTGATACATGGTATGTCGGAGATCAAGACACTGTCATCGCTGCACTAGACCGGGCAGTAGCAAGCCATCCAGACCGGGTATTTCTCGATTTCAGCGGAGAATTGTACACTTATAGAGATATTGATTTACTTTCTACCAAGCTAGCTCACTCTTTCGCCACCCTAGGTGTTAAGCCAGGTGAGACCGTCGTCAGCATGCTGGATAACAACGTAGACGCCGTCGTCTGCTGGCTTGCGGTAAACAAACTTGGTGCTGTTAGCGTGCCGATTAATACCGCACTACGCGGTGAGTTTCTGCGACATCAAATTGCCGATGCTGACACTCCTCTACTCATCTGCGAGCAGGCTTATCTGGAGCGCGTGTCTGCTATCAGCAGTCAGCTTACTTCACTTAAGCAAATCCTGGTTAGAGGAGCACTCAACACCAGCGGCGAGTGCGCCGTTTCCGTTGCCCCTCTCGACCACCACCGGGGCGAGAACGACAGCCCAATTGAGTTTAGACCAGCCGCTTCTGACCTTGCCTGCCTCATCTATACCTCAGGGACCACAGGGCCTTCAAAGGGCTGCATGATCAGCTATAACTTCATGTGCAACCTTGCTCGACTACAGCTGCGCGCAGGCCCTGTTTCAGAAACCGACGTAACAATCACGCCCCTGCCCTTATTTCACATGAATGCGCTCTGCGTGACTATCATAGCCACGATGTTGGTGGGCGCGAGAGCGGCAATTCTTCCGCGCTTTTCGGTCTCCAATTTCTGGCCGGAAGTGGAGCGCAGCGGCGCCACCATCGCATCCATTCTTGGCGGCATGGGTGGATTGCTCGCCCAGGCTCCAGACAATGAAGCGATGAAGCGCTGTTTTGGACAAATCCATACAGCACGCGGGAATCCCTACACGGAGGAAACCAAATCGATCTGGCGATCTCGTTTCGGCACTCCTCTGGTAGGGGGTAACGGCTACGGCCTGACCGAAGCCTGCGTAGTGACTACGCTGGCCGCAGGGGAGTACGCAAAACCAGGCTCCTCTGGCAAGCGCATCCCCGACTTTGACGTGCGCATTGTTGATGAAAATGATTTCGAGCTGCCAGCCAACCAGGCCGGAGAGATCGTAGTCCGCCCCCTGCGGCCAGACATTATGTTCCAGGGGTACTGGCGCCGTCCCGAAGAAACGCTCAAAGTCATGAAGAACATGTGGTATCACACTGGCGATATCGGCAAGTTCGACGAGGATGGTTTTTTCTTTTTTGTTGATCGCAAGAAAGACTACCTGCGCCGCAGAGGGGAAAACATTTCCAGTTTTGAAATGGAGTCTGCCTTCGCCGTGCACCCTGCCATCGCTGAAGTAGCAGTACATGCTGTGCTGTCAGACAAAGGCGAGGATGACGTTAAAGTAACTGCAATCCTGCATGAAAATGCCTCCCTCAAAGAGGAAGACCTTTTCCAGTGGGCTACGGATTCCGTTCCCTACTACGCACTACCTCGCTACATCGAGTTCCGTACAGACTTGCCAAAAAACCCCCAAGGCAGGGTACTCAAATATCAACTGCGGGACGAAGGGAAAACAGCTGCAACTTGGGATCTGGAAGACACCGACATAACAGTCAAGAAACGTTAAGAGATGGTTTAACCCGCATCCTGCCAGGCAGGCATGCGGGTTAAACCTGAAGCTGTTAGGCGTTAATATTCTCTCGGCAGTACATTGGCCGGGCGCGAATTATATCCCGGCAAGTGCAGGCCACCATCGACGTGCAGCGCCTCTCCGGTAACGAACCGGGCCATCTCTGACGCGAGGAAAGCAACCACGGGCCCAATATCATCCTCCGGCTCACCGCAGCGCCCCAAAGGTCGCATCGATGCCGACATCTCGGCAAAACCGGGGCGTTCTGCGGCCAACTTGTGAAAAGTTGCCCCCATAGCGGTAGGAGCTATTGCATTTACCCGGATGTTGAATCGCCCCCACTCAGACGCAGCGCTGCGAGTCAGGCCCAAAATGGCGGATTTGGCTGTATTGTAATCCGCATGCAGCCATGCACCTATTTCAGTATCAATTGAATAAAAGTTGATAATTGACCCGCCGCCACGCTTTTTCATCAGAGGCATTGCTTCGCGCATTGCCCACCAAGCAGCCCAGACGGTGGTACCCAGGGTCTGCTCGAGCATTTCATCTGTTTTTTCTTCAAACAGGACATTTGGCGTGGGAGCAAAGGCATTATTTACCAACACATCCAAGCCGCCAAACTCCCTGGCCGCAGCTTCGATAGCGTTTCCTATGCTGGCCTTGCTGGACACGTCCGCTTTCACGACAACAGCGTTACCGCCAAGCGCGCGCAGGTCTTCAGCCACCCGCTCTCCGAGCTCTTCATTTAGCTCAGAGACTACAACACTAGCGCCCTGCTTAACGAAGTAACGTGCGACACCTTCGCCGATACCACCACCAGAACCGGTGATCAGGGCAACTTTATTCTTGAGCAGTTCCATATCGTCAGCCTTTTTAATAAACACTTTTTTTGTTAATGTTCATATTATTACACGATAATCTAGAGTTCCACTCAATTTCCCTGCTACCTAGAATGTGAGATCAATATGCTTTTCAGGCGGCGCATAGTAATCCAGGCTCAAAACGACCAGGAAGTCAGGGCCGCTCTTGAGGATGATTTTCATCACTTCAGGGTAAGCATCAGACATAATTCCGAGATTCTGACTGATATTAAAGGCTGGGCGGTTCGCTTCCCCTACGACGCTTGCCCATCTGCGGCCAACCAGCTGCGTGGGCTACTGGGGATGCCACTATCTGACATCGCACACAGCGTGAACCGGCAAACTGACGCCAAACTTCAATGCACGCATTTGCTGGACTTAGCTGGCCTTGCAATCGCTGCTGCAGCGGCCAACATAGAGCAGCGCCACTATGAGATTGCAGTTCCCCAACGATTATTCGGCGCAACCAGCCCCAGCCTATGGCGCGATGGCGAGCTTTATCTTACCTGGCAGACCCAAGGCACTGAGATAACCGCCCCCCCTACATATGCCGGAATAGACCTCAACCACGGCATGGCTGGCTGGGCTATTCGAACGCTGTCAACTGAAGAAGCCGAAGCGGCGCTGATCCTCCGTCGCTGTACCACCATCTCTCGCGGAAGAGAGTACGATCTTGATGCCAATGATCACGCAGCAGAAACCGGTTTATGTTACGCGCAGCAACCGATAAGGGCTAAACATGCGCGAAGGATGGTCGGCTCAACGCTCGACTTCGGTTCTCAACAAGAGCTCTTATGCGCAACAGATCAGGCTTGGCTTAACGGTGATAATGCCAGCTAACCCCTGCCAATTAACCATCAATCCGGTCAAGAATAGGCTGAACATTAGGCCAACAAGCCGAAGTACAGCACTGAAAACCCCGCCAACATCGAACAACTAGGCAAAAAAAAGGTTCATCACGTATGTCCGGGGAACGCGGCCTTGATCTTCAGGAAGAAGTAATCGGTGTCGCGGTACCCATAGGCCATGCGCTTGATCACTTTGATCTTATTGTTGATCCCCTCAAGCTGGCCGGTATGCATCGGCCAACGCACCCTAGCCAGAATCCCTCTCCAGTAAGGCTTAAGCACTTCAGCGAAGTGCATCAAAGCCGGAATGCCGCTCTCAGCAGCATGGGCATGCCATTGCTGCCACCGTCTTCGCCATTCCCAAGCTTCAGGTGCTGTCCAGAGCGAGCGTAGACTTTCCTTCATCACGTGAACCGTCATGATGGGCTGGTTCGCTTGCAGCACTTCATCAAGCCGAACCTGCTCGCGCTCGTTGAGCGAGGCTGGATTACGAAGCAGCAGCCAGTGAGCCTGCTTCACCACCCGTCGTGCGGGGCGGTCGTGGCGTAGCTGATTGGCGGCGTCCACTCGCACGCGACTGATGACCTCCCGGCCATACTTGGCAATGACATGGAACAGATCGTAAACCACACGTGCGCGGGGGCATCGAGCTCGAACCTCGAGATCGAAAGCGGTATTCATATCCATGGCCACCGCTTCGATACGGGCGCAGCCTTCTGGTCCAAGCTGTTCAAAAAAGGGCCGAATGGCCCGGCGGCTGCGGTCCTGGGCCACGTATAGAACCCGACGTGTATCGGCATCGAGGATCACACTGGCGTAGCGATGCCCCTTAAATAGGGCGAACTCATCCATGATTAGGCGGCGCGGTTGGGCCGTCGGAAGTGATGCCACAAGGGACTGGAGACGCTGATGATCCAGGCGTCTGACCGTGCTCCAATGCAGACCAAACATGTCTGCCACGTGCGCCACCGGTAACCGAGCGCAGCATTCTGCAGCCGCCTGAGCCAGCCGCTTAGTCAGGCGCGCGTGTTTATCAAGCCAGCTCACCTGTTGCAGGCAGTGCCCGCAGTCAGGGCATTCCAGGCGATACAGAATCAGATCGAGAATAACGGGATGACCGAGCATGGGAAGGTCGCGTACGCGACGTCTAACTCGCTCATGTATCTGGCGGCAAGGCTTGGCGCAGCCACCGCAGGTAAGTGATGAGTCATCAGGAGTCAGCGAAACGCAGACGTGGCCGTCGAGAAGTTGTAAATCGAGGACGTAGAAGTCCTTCCAGAACGGCAGCCAATCGGTATGATCAAGCATGAGGCGGTGCTCTCGGATTATGGTGTTGGTCGCACAACCATCATGACCGAGATGTCACCGCCTCACCTCATTCCAGAAACGAAAAGTCCGGGTTGCCCCGGACTTCCGTGAAGAACCAAAAAAAAGCCCGCCAAATGGCATAATGCTGTTCACTTAAGTGGAGCGGCATTACGGTTCACTGGGTAGCGGGTCTTTGATATTTTCACCGTCCTTGGTCTTGATGGTCTTGGACGGTGATCCAAAAACAATCCTCCTATCCCTGACCGCAACGCTGACAAGCGTCGCCCCGTCGCTGACACAGGATTGGCAGCTGCCATAACGATCAGCTGCACGGCGATATATTGGCAGACAGGTTTGAAGCGGATGTCCGAAGGTGAGCGGCCAAAGGCTATTGCGGCCTGACTCGCTTCCCGTCGAATGATGTTATGAGCCAGCAATAATCCCCATACTTCCTGATAGATCAGCTCGACCTTCTTGCTGCGCAATGTCACCGCGTTTTGTTGCATGGAGCTCTTGATATCCCTGAATCCCAGCTCAATTTCCCAACGCTCCCGATATAGGTCGGCGACCGCCCGAGCGTCGTAGACACTGGCCGGCAGCGAGGTCAGCACAGTCTTGAGTTTGCCTTTCACTTCGTAACTGACTTCACGGGCCTCCCAGTAGGTCGGCAGGTCAGGATTGCTCTTTCTGGCTTGTGGCGACACTTTCATGCGCAGAAGCCGGTCTCGCTCGCCGTACCGAGTCACTTCCTCACTCACAAGGTTCTTGCGGGTCGGAATCAGCCAGTGTCGATTGTTGCCCGCTGCGGCCAGGCTCAGCAGAAAGTCAGCACCCCAGAAACCTTTATCGAACAAGGTAATGGAGTGGTCTGGAATCTGCTGCAAGAACTCGTCAGCCAAGCGCATTTCACTGCGCCGGTACGGGCTCAGCTGGGCATCGAGAATGACATGAGAGCGCACGTTCATGAGTGCGACGAGCCGCATCATGGGGAACGGCGTCTGACGTTCGCAGGAGGTATTACCGGAGCCGAAATGATCCCGCAGTTCCGGTGTGTCCGGCGTACGCAAGAGCGCCCCATCTACAGCAAAAACCTGCAATCCCTGCCAGCTATCTCCGTCATGTCGTTCGTTCCCCCACTGGTTGCCTGTCTTGCGAAATAGCGATTCAACCGGGTCGGCACCAAGGCGTTTACGCGCTTCTGTCACGCCACTTTTGGCCAGTAAATTATCCGATGCCAGCCCCTGGGCACAGATATTCAGCCGTCTGGCCACTTCATGCACCGGTTCATCCCGAAACAGGGCCATACCGAGCACCAGCCAGAGCACCTGATCAGCGGGTAGACGACGGCGCCTGATGGTCGCCTGACTTGAAAGGCGCAGGGCTGACTCAATCCACTCAATCGGAATGTTCTGCGTGAAGGTGCTCAGATCAGAAAAATTGAACAACTCGCCAAGGTCGAGCAATTGCTGCTGAACAGACATAAAAAAATCCGATGCCAGAAGTATGACATCGGATTTTCCGGAAAGCCCCGCTAGGGCTCAATGCTTAAGTGAACAGCATTACGCCAAATGGCAGGCTTTTTCCCGCATGGCATTTGATTGCTGACCACAACCAAAGCCCAACTCTTACTACAAAAACACTGCGAGGTTCGCTGTACCCAGTACTGACTGGTCCAGGATCGCCTCTCGTTTTGCGAGCTTGAATCCGCCATCCGCCTGCTTACGCAGGACATCTCTACGCTCGAAGCTGATGATGTCGACATGGTGCTCACTAAAGCGACTGCGGGTCATCAGCACGTAGCTCGTCACGTCCAGCTCGTCGGGATTTTCAGTTTCACGAACCAGGACGTTGGTGACTAGGCGACGAGTGCGCGACGGCGGGTCTTCGGCCCATGCACTCTTGCCGGACAGGCGCAAGATACGCCCCATCACAGAGCGATAGTCATCGTGAAAATGCTGAACGCTGCGTACAAAACTCTGTGCGTGATCAACACCCAATCGAGTGTGACGCAGGGGCGCAGTATAGACGAGGTCAGTCGCCAGCCGATCCCCCCACTCGTTCAAGCGTAACTGGTCCAGAAGTGCGGCCTCCTCATACAAGAAAGTCACAACGGCACTGTACTCAGCTGAACCAACGGGCACGTAAGGTCCCTGACTGATATCTAGGCTCTTTTCTTCAGCATGCTGCATAAGAGACTCCTATTTTTATTGATATGGAGAAGGTTATTCCGCGTTCATCAATTCGTTCCAGTACAACCACCAATGCCACTGGGTGTCGTCTTTGGTGAAACCTTCGTTCACAATGCCCGGCCCTGGCCAGCCTTCCGGGGCGCCTGTTTCAAACATCGCCTGATACTTCAGCGTTATATGCTTGCCCATTGCACCTTTCGCGGAAAGCGTCATGTGCGGCCAAGTGTCAGAGTCATCCTGCTCCACCATGCCTGAGGTGCCAAATAGCTGAATTGTCTGCTTCAGCATTTTTTCCCGCAGCTCTGTCGGTGCATCCTTCTCGGCAAAGATCCAGTTGCAGAACTCAAGCTTGTTCGGGCCGCGCGGGATGTAGGTATGCATGGTCATCGAACCGACCACCGAACCATCGGGCTGGGGAATGTAAACAAAACCAAACAGGATATTAGGGAACATACCCCCCACTTGGGGAGGCATTGAGGTGAGGACCTTCAATTGATCTTCTGACAGGTTGTTGGCCAATTGATCAATCATGTCCAGAGTCATGCCTGCAGGAGGTAACGCTTTGAGCTTCTCTTGCACGCTCAGCTCATCCGGATTTAGACCCGTTAGACGGCGGATCTTGCGAGCGAGATCAATACAACGCAATGCGTGACCATGGGGCGAACTTACTTCAACCCCGATCATTTCCGGGCTCAGGTCTGCGCCCTCACCCTCATCCTCACCTTTCTTTGAGTAGTTACCTACCTCACCCAGCCAACGATGCAATGTCAACGTATGAAAACCATCTGCCGCTGACTGCTCGCCTGCGGTCTTCCAGTTTGCATTGACAATGAACCGTTGCGGTGGCCCGAGCACTTCCATGCCTTTGTCGCTTCTCAGGAAGAGCATGTCGTAATACCACTTGGCATCACCAAGAAACTCCTCAAAAGAAGGGCCCTCGATGTTCCAAGTAGCAAATATCAAGCCGCCGTACAGAACCGAACGCGCCTTTTTCAGACCTAGTTCAGACTTCTCAAGTAGCTTCCCGTGCATGCACTCACGCTCTACTGGTGAGCCGACAAAGTCACCATTGGTACGGAAGGCCCAGCCGTGATAAATGCACTTGTGGATTTGGGTATTACCGCAGTCGGTCAGCGCGACACGCATGCCACGGTGAGGGCAAACGTTCAACGTCACGTGCACCTCACCAGCCTTGTCACGCGCGACGATAACTGAGTCGGATCCCATATCTCGAACGATAAAGTCACCAGAGTTAGGAATCTCGGATTCGTGGCCCAGCATGACCCACGTCTTGCCGAAGATCTTCTCCATCTCCAGCTCATAGATCTCGGGATCGGACAGTACGCGCATCTGAACTTCACGCGTATCAGGATAAATCAGGTCGGATATCTTAGTGCCATCAGAAAGCACTGCGCTTGTTTTTGTTAGCATGCTCGCCTCCAGGGTATTTGAAATGATGCCGGCTGCAGTCGGGAAAAATATAAACAAATTTTTGATAAATGTACATAAAATGTAAGGATAATTATGTATCTCGGGTTTTCAGCCACTCCCATACGCCCTGAGTGATCACTTCTGTCCGACCTGTGTACGTAATACACCAATACCGTCCACTTCAAGCTCCACCACATCCCCTCGCTTGAGATAGCGCAGCTGCTCCAAACCACAACCATTACCCACAGTCCCTGACCCCAGGAATTCCCCTGGATACAAGGTTTCCGACTGCGACACATGAGCAATTACATCTTCGAACTGCCAGCGCATATCTCTCGTGTTACCTCGCCCCCACTCCTCGCCATTCACCCTGGCAATCATATTCAGATCGTAGGGATCACCAAGCTCATCGGCCGTCACCAGGCACGGCCCCATCACATTCGCAGTATCGAAATCCTTGCCCTTCGCCGGCCCCAACATCCCGCCCATCTCGCGACCTTGGGCGTCGCGCGCGCTGAGGTCGTTAAAAATGGTGTAACCGAAGATGAAGCTCCGCGCCTGATCACGCGTTATGTCTTTGCCTCGCTTGCCCATGTAGCAACCGAACTCCAGCTCAAAATCCAAAAGCTTGCTGTACGATGGCCACTGAAACTCATCGTCCATACCCGCTACCGCAAAGCGGTTGCACTTGTAGTAAATGGGTTGACGGTTGAAGGTTTTAAGGACGGAGTCATCTGCGCTGGTATCCATCTCACGCAGTGCCGCTTCCGGGTCAGCTGCCCGCATCGCATGACCCTTTCTGGCAGCGGCAAAACACTGCTGCAGGTGCAGCTCGAAGCAGGAAAAGTCGCGCATCTGGGGAGGGGGCTGGATTGGCGCTCGCAGACGTACTTGATCCCGCGCAACAACCGCAGAAGCAGGCGCTTTAGCCACTACACTGCGTGCTAACTCAAGGCCGGCGTCACCCGACTCCGCCAAACTCAAGACACTCTGCAACGCTGGCGAGGCACCACCTTTGCATTCACGATGCGCCGCTTGAAGATCAAGTACCACCTGATCGCTGTCGAGCAACGCACCTGGCAGTTCCAGGCCCTCACTATTCACGAAGGTAACCAATCTCATGGTAGCTTTCCTTTTATTGTTGTCTGGAAACTAGACCTTGCCGGTCACAGGGAGGCAGGCACCGGTAATGACTGCCGCTTGATCCGAAAGGAGAAACCCAATAACTGCAGCTAGAGAACTTGGAGCTACCCAACTTGAGAAATCCTCATCAGGCATATCAGCTCTATTAGCGGGGGTATCAATAATGCTCGGCATAACCGCGTTCACCGTAACGCTACGCGCCTTCAACTCTTCAGCTAGAGACTCGGTGAATCGAGACACACCAGCCTTGGCAGCAGCGTATGCTGAAACCCCCATACCTGCCTTACCGGCAGCGACCGCACTGATGCTGACCACCCGAGCATCAGCCGATGTAAGCAAGTGGGGAAGCGCTGCGTGCGTCGCAGTAACGGTCGTTCGAACGTTCATCTGATACATCCGATCCCAGGTTTCCAGAGCGCCGGTTTCAAAGGGTTCCCAAGCAAAACCACCAGCGACGTTGACCAGCGAATCTATATGGCCAAACGCACTCGACACCTGGGCCATAGCATCTCCCGCGGACACCGGGTCGGTCAGGTCTACACCTCCCAGCGGAAGAAAGTCTTCACTCGCCTGGAGATCTACGGGGACAGCGCTCAAGTCTAAGGCAGCCACTCGGGCACCCTGCTCCAGAAGGTAGACTGCAAGGGCCCTGCCCAATATGCCGAACCCCCCGGTAACCACGACCGAGCGGCCTTTTAATAGGTGCGCCATGCTCCAGCTCTCCTCTTGTTAATTGTTATTGGTGGCCTAATTGGCGGCCACATAGAAAAATTAGAACACTTTTTTTATATATGTACAAATGGTACGCTTTGCTACATCGCCGTAATTACTCAGGAACCAACCGAGATGCACAGGAAGCTGCCCGCACTGACCGCAGACAATCGCGCTTTCTGGCAAGGAGGGGAGCAGGGCCGCCTGTTTATGCATTGGTGCGAAGACTGCACCAGCTACTTTCACCCTCCCGGGCCTGTCTGTCCAAAATGCGCAAGCCTTTCAGTCCGACCTAAAGAAGTGTCCGGGAAGGCGACAGTCGTAAGTTTTACGATCAATTACCAACCCTGGACTCCAAACCTAGCCGCGCCCTTTGCGATAGCGATTGTCGAACTGCCCGAACAACCCGGGCTGCGTTTTCTCAGCAACGTTGAAGAGCCTGTTGAGCAGATCTATATCGGCATGCCGCTGAGAGTTGTTTTCGAGCAGCAAGAAGATGTATGGATTCCGCTCTTTATTAAGGACTAAGTATGTCGACCAGAATCTATGAGAAAGAGGTCGCGATCACCGGGATCGGCCAATCGGAGGTGGGGCGTCCTTCCCAACTGTCGGGAATGCGCCTGACAGTGGATGCCTGCCTGCAGGCCATAGCTGATGCAGGCCTTGAGCGCAGCGATATCGACGGTATCGCCTGCTGGCCGGGTGACAACAACAATGGCGACAGCTTCTCACCCGTCGGCCCCAACGCCCTAAAGAACGCATTAGGTTTGGAAGTAAACTGGTTTGGTGGTGGCTACGAAGGACCCGGACCACTTGCCGGCGTCATCAACGGGGCGATGGCCATTGCGAGCGGCCTATGCAAACACGTGTTGGTATTTCGAACTATCACCGAGTCATCCTCGCGCCTCATAAATAAACAGGCTTCGGCGCTCACCAACAAGACTTCTGGACGCGACAGCAGCTTTGCCTGGCAGTGGTATACCCCCTTCAACGTCCTATCTGCAGTGAACTTGATGGCGATATATGCCCAGCGCCATTTCCATGAGTACGGAACTAAGCCGGAGCAGCTTGCGCAGATAGCATTGACCTGTCGCAAGCATGCTCAGCTGAATCCAAAAGCGGTTTATCGCTCGCCCATGAGCATGGACGACTACATGCAATCAAGGATGATTTCATCGCCCTTACGCATGTTTGACTGCGACGTACACTGTGACGCCTCCACTGCAATTATTCTGTCTCACAAGGACGCTGCCCGGGATACAAAAAACCCTCCCATTCGTATCGAGGCAATAGGTGCCGCGCTGAACCAGCCTTGGTCATGGGACCAAATATCACTCACTGAGGGCGCAGCATTCGATGTGAGTAAAATGATGTGGAGCCGCACAGACCTAAAACCCAAGGACGTGAAGTCTGCACAGCTATATGACGGGTTCTCCATTTTGACCATGATCTGGCTTGAAGCTCTTGGACTATGCCCACGGGGAGAAAGTGGTAACTTCATCGAGGGGGGGCAACGGATTTCGCTGACCGGCCAGCTGCCGCTCAATACAAACGGCGGCCAACTCTCAGGAGGGCGTACCCACGGGCTCGGCTACTTGCATGAGGCTTGTCTGCAACTATGGGGAAAGGCGGGAGAGCGACAGATTGCAGACCACCAGGTCGCTGTCACTGCCGCCGGCGGTGGCCCGCTCGGTGGCAGCCTACTACTGGTAAAAGAGTGACTCATGAAAGCCTAAAAAAGGACAGACTCCAGTTCACTACACAGGCCTCCCAACATGCAGCCAAGTTCGGCAATACCGGCTTCATCACGCTGCCCACGGAACATCACCGCCGAAACAGTAAACTCGATACTATTACTCGGCGAAAATACTGGAGCTGCAACTGCAAGGATACCTATAGAGAAATAGCCATCATCCAGCGCCTGTCAATGGCCATTAATTTTGACCCACTTTTGGCCAATAAAATTGACCCACTTGGGTACCGCTAACCGCCAGTTTTCT
>Ga0265293_10002224_pt1 | contig 39778 bp, 35 predicted proteins | sample Munlanlewell138R_FD_192505 | JGI IMG/M metagenome (GOLD analysis project Ga0265293, IMG submission 192505) | Leachate microbial communities from a municipal landfill in Southern Ontario, Canada - Leachate well 138R | ecosystem: Engineered > Solid waste > Landfill > Unclassified | place: Canada... | reverse complement strand
AAAGGCGTGTACTTGGGCAGGCCTTTAAAGGCTCTCAACAACAGTTTGCCGCCGTTTTCCTCGTCTCCTTGGCCAATAAGCTTACGGGCTTCTGCAAGCAGTTGTTGTACAAGAGACCTCTGGGCCGTATACAACTGTTCCACAATGGGGCGAAATTCGTTAAACTGTTGGTCTTCTCCTTTCTCAACCGGTCCCGAAATAATCAAAGGCGTACGCGCATCGTCCACCAAAACTGAGTCTACTTCGTCCACAATGGCGTAATGATGTTTCCTTTGCACAAGGTCTTCTCTATTGATGGCCATGTTGTCCCGCAAGTAGTCAAAGCCAAATTCATTATTCGTTCCAAACGTAATGTCGGCTCTATACGCTTTCTTTCTTGCTTCTGAGTTCGGCTGGTGCTTATCTATACAATCTACTTTCAGACCGTGAAATTCATAAAGCGGCCCCATCCATTCCGAGTCTCGACGGGATAAGTAGTCGTTCACAGTTACCACATGTACACCTTTGCCGGCCAAGGCATTTAAGAATACAGGAAGGGTCGCTACCAACGTTTTTCCTTCACCGGTTGCCATCTCGGCAATTTTCCCCTGATGCAGTACCACACCACCAATAAGCTGCACGTCGTAATGTACCATGTCCCAGGTAATCATATTGCCTCCTGCCATCCATTCGTTATGCCAGATGGCCTTATCACCACGTATTTCTACGTGGTCCTTGTGTGCAGAAATTTCCCTATCGAACGGCGTCGCCGTAACCTCTATCGTTTTGTTGTCGTTGAAACGTCTGGCCGTCGACTTCATAATGGCAAAAGCCTTTGGCAGTACCTGCTCCAACACTTCTTCCAGTTTTTCATCTATTTTGCGAGACAGCTTGTCTACTTCTGCAGCCAAGTCTTCTTTTTTATCTACCTCTATCTCTACGTCTTCCAACTGCTCCCTTAGAGCCGCCTTCTTTTTCTCGTCTTCTGCAATGTATTCTATTATAGTGTGGCGCAGTTTGTCTGTTTCTGCTCTCAAATCGTCTGCAGTCAGAGTATCAATACGTTTATACTCTTCTTTCACTGCATCTACATACGGAGTCAACTGTTTGAGGTCCCTATCTGATTTTGAACCAAAAATTTTTCCAATGAATTGTACAAATGAAGCCATATAATTAGCTTTATATTACTGTTTAAAACCTTACAAAGGTACACTTTTTCTTACGAAAAAGCCGGCCGAAAAGAATTCAGCCGGCCTTTAACCGGATTGATTCATCTACAGCCTAATCGGCTGACAAATGGTGGACTATCCTTCTTATTCGGCTAAAATAGCGCCGACCGGACAAACTGCAGCACATGCTCCGCAATCAATGCATTCATCTGCGTCAATTACGTAAATATCCCCGGCAGTAATGCATTCTACGGGACATTCGTCAATACAAGTTCCGCATGCTGTGCAGTCTTCAGTAATTCTGTGTGCCATAGTAAAATTTGACTATTAATTGTAAATAATTCCACAAATATATGAATTAAATTCTTACTACCTTTGTAAAAGACAACTTTTACCCATGAAATGGTTTCTTTTTCTATTAGCCGCGCTTTTATTATCTAGTCCTCCTACGAACCAGGAAGACGGCAGGGTAGTTTTTGAAAAAACCGTTCATGATTTTGGGGATTTCAAAATAGATGACGGGCCAAAAACCCATACGTTTTCATTTACAAACAAGTGGGATAAACCCGTAGTTATCCAAAGAGTTATTTCTTCGTGCGGATGTGCGGCTCCTGAGTGGACAAGACATCCGGTGGCCTCGGGAGCTAAAGGAGAAGTAATCGTTACATTCAACAACGACATAGGTCCCTACCCTTTTGATAAAAGTTTGTCTGTATATTTTGCCGGCATACAACGTCCGTACATACTCCGTATTCGCGGTATAGTTCATAGGAAGCCTGTGTCGGTAGCGCAAACGCATCCCATAGTTATGGGCCCCCTGCGGTTAAAAAAGCAAAACTTGGATTTGGGGCAAATCAGACAAGGATTGACAAAAACAGACTCTATAGAAATCATCAATACAAGCAAAAGACCTGTCTTTTTGAAAGCAAAAAGCAACCACCTGAATCTCCTTGTTCATTCCTCATCGGGACGCATAGACCCGGGAGAAAAAAGCTTCTTAATTTATACTGTAGATACCCGGAAAGAACAAATGTGGGGTGACGTTCTTTTTCATGCAAACCTTATCATAAACAATAAAGAAAATCCTTTGCATGTAGTGACGGTAAAGGCGTCTGTTAAAATGAATCCGGAAGGGATGAGTGCTTCTGACAAAAGAAATGCTCCCATTCCGCAAATGAACAAAAGCGCTTTCAATTTTGCAACCACCAAATCCGGTTCTGATATACAAGCAGATTTTATCCTCTACAACAAAGGAAAGACTCGGCTGGTCGTTTACAAAATTGACACAGAACATCCGGACATTCAAGTTCAAATGAAGCAAGAAATAGCTCCCGCCAATCACACCCCCATCACCGTACGTATTCCCGGACGTGTCACACGCGAGTGCGGAGAAGTCATTTACACAATCAGTTTGACAACGAATGCTCCGTCCAGACCTACTATACATGTATTAATATACGGAAGCATAGAATAAACAACCACAATGGATTCCTCTAAACATACAGATTCTGCTCTTATAGTAAACGAAGGCATTCCCCAACCACCGGCTATTAACCCAAAAGCAGCAAGGATATTAAAAAAGAGACCGGGAAGAGATCTGAGCGTCTCTGCCCTTTTGCAAGGCATCCGGGCCGGCAATATTACCATACTGGCACAAGCTATCACATTGGTGGAAAGCACACTGGAAAAAGACAGAGAAAAGGCCCGAGAGCTCGTTTCTGCTTGTTTGCCTTATGCCGGCAATTCCATCAGAATTGGTATCACCGGTGTTCCCGGTGTAGGAAAAAGTACGTTTATAGAAACGTTTGGAAAGCACTTGACAGCGGCCGGACATAAACTGGCTGTACTGGCTATCGATCCCAGCAGCGGCAAAAGCAAAGGCAGCATCTTGGGTGATAAAACACGTATGGAAACGTTGGCCAACGACCCCCGTGCATTTATCAGGCCATCGCCCAGCGGAGGTTCTTTGGGAGGGGTAGCAAGAAAAACAAGAGAGTCTGTCATTTTGTGCGAAGCGGCCGGGTTTGACACCCTCTTTATTGAAACGGTAGGTGTAGGTCAATCAGAAACAGTGGTGCATTCTATGACAGATTTTTTCCTTTTGCTGATGCTTACCGGAGCCGGTGACGGGTTGCAAGGCATCAAAAGAGGAATTATGGAAATGTCAGACTTGTTGGTCATACATAAGGCAGATGGAAACAATGTGGCAAAAGCTCTGCAGGCACAATCTTTATATCAAGGTGCACTACAACTTTTTCCACCCTCCCCGTCCGGCTGGAAACCTTTGGCGCTTACAGCTTCTTCTCTAGAGAAGACAGGTATGGATAACATTTATCAAACCATTCAGGAATATATGGAATTGACAAAAGACAACGGCTTTTTCCACAACCAAAGGGCAGAACAGTCTGTGCATTGGATGAGAGAAAGTATAGACGACCATTTGTTGTCTTGTTTTTACAACAACCCCCTTGTGAAAAACACCTTACCGCAAGTAGAAAAAAAAGTTCAAGAAGGTACGTTGGACTCGTTCCGCGCTGCCTCTGAATTGTTAGATCTTTTGTAATATGGAAATTGTCAAACAAAGCATACTCATTACCGGTTTGGTAATGGTCATGATGGTATTCATTGAGTACATCAATGTATCCAGTCAAGGAGCAACCTTTGAGAAACTGCAAAACAAACCCTTTCTGCAGATTGTACTTTCCGCGTTGTTGGGAGCCTTGCCCGGGTGCAGTGGCGGTTTTGTTGTGGTAAGCTTGTTTACTCACAATTTGGTTTCGTTTGGAGCGTTGGTGGCTATGATGGTAGCTACGGCCGGGGACGAAGCATTCCTTATGATGGCCATTATGCCTAAAGAGTCCGTTGTTTTGTTTGCTATTCTTTTGGTGCTGGCCGTAGTTTCAGGTTTGTTGGTAAATAAGTTTGTACGTCATGCACCGCGCCCTTGCTGTCCGGAACCCTTCAATATTCATACACACGAACACGGAGATCATGAAGATTTGGGCGTTTGGGGAAGTTTCAAAAGCAATTTCAAAAAACCGGGATACAAACGGGTACTCCTGTTATTGGGCCTGATTGTTTTTATCATCAGCATTTCCACAGGCTTTTTAGGTCACGACCACCACGACCACGGACAGGTACACCATTCTATCTTTTCAGAAAAATGGCTGAATCTCATCTTTGCAGCCTTGTCTGTAGTAACGCTCTTTTTCATTCTGTTTTCAACGCGCCATTTCCTTGAAGAACATATTTGGAACCATATCATCAAACACCATTTCTTAAAAATTCTGCTGTGGACTTCAGGTACCCTGCTTGTCATTCATTTTTTATTAGGTTCTCTTGATATCACTATGTGGATCAAAGAGCAATATTGGATTGTTTTGCTCTTAGCCATTCTCATTGGAATAATCCCTACCTCGGGACCTCATCTTGTTTTTGTGACACTTTTTGCAAACGGAGCTCTTCCTTTTAGCATTTTGCTGGCAAACAGCATTGTGCAGGAAGGCCATGCAGGGCTTCCTCTTCTGGCAGAAACGAAAAAAGGCTTTGTACTAGCCAAAGCCCTTAAAATAGTGTTAGCCTTATTGGTTGCCTTTGCAAGCCGGCTTATAGGTTTTTGATTCCTTATTGGTTCATGGTAACTAGGAATTCTTCGTTGTCTTCTGTTCGCATCAAACGGTCTTTCATGAACTCCATGGCTTCTACGGCATTCATATCTGCCAGGTAGTTCCTTAAAATCCAGACGCGATTCAATTTGTCTTTTTCCATCAACAAATCTTCGCGGCGCGTGGAACTGAGGGTTACGTCCACCGCAGGGAAAATACGTTTGTTGGAAAGTCTTCTGTCCAACTGCAATTCCAAGTTACCCGTTCCCTTAAACTCTTCAAAAATGACTTCGTCCATTTTTGATCCCGTATCTATAAGGGCAGTAGCCAAAATAGTAAGAGAACCTCCGTTTTCTATATTACGAGCAGCTCCAAAGAAACGTTTTGGTTTTTGCAAGGCGTTGGCATCTACTCCACCGCTCAACACTTTACCGCTTGCCGGTTGCACCGTGTTGAACGCTCTAGCCAATCGCGTGATGCTATCTAATAGAATCACCACATCGTGGCCACATTCCACCAGACGTTTGGCTTTTTCCAATACAATGTTTGCCACTTTCACATGACGTTCTGCAGACTCGTCAAAAGTAGAAGCTATCACTTCTGCTTTTACGTTTCTTGCCATATCGGTCACTTCTTCCGGGCGCTCATCAATAAGCAGTACAATCATGTATACTTCCGGATTGTTATCGGCTATGGCGTTTGCCAAGGATTGCAGCAAGACCGTTTTACCTGTTTTGGGTTGTGCCACAATCAATCCACGTTGTCCTTTTCCAACGGGAGTAAACAAGTCTACCACTCTGTTGGACAGTGTATTGTGACCCTTAGAAGTGATGTCGAATTTTTCATCGGGAAAAAGAGGTGTCAGAAAATCAAACGGTACTCTGTCTCTGATGAATTCAGGGTGCCTGCCGTTTATTTCATTGATTTTTACCAGAGGGAAGAATTTTTCATTTTCTCTGGGAGGGCGGATTTCACCGCTGACCGTATCCCCGGTTTTCAAACCGTACATCTTGATTTGTTGCTGCGATAAATAAATATCGTCCGGAGAATTCAAGTAATTGTAATCTGAAGAGCGTAAAAACCCATACCCATCCGGCATCATTTCCAAGACACCTATAGCTTTTACAACACCTTCGTATTCCGGTTTTTTGGCAGCTTGCTCCACAGGCTGCCTGGCTTTCTGAGCAGCCGGCTTTTGTTCTTCCTTGACATCGGCCTTCACAACATCTACTTTTTCCGACTCTTGCGTTTTCCGAGGTCTTCCTCTGGGACGAGGTGTTTTCTTCACTTCAGGCTTTTTTTCCTCAGGCGCATCTTTCTCAAACAGTTCTTTCTGTTCTGTTTTCTCGCCGGCTTCGGATTTCGGCTTCGATTCCGGTTTCTGTTTTTCTCTCATCTCTTTTGCTTCTTCCTTTTTGCTTTCCGTTGCTTGTTTGGAAGCCGGAGCCGATTTGGGTTTTGCCTCTTTTTTTGCCGACTCTTCCGATTTCACCTCGGCTTTGGCTTTTGAAGGAGCCGCTGCTTTTGAAGGAGCTGCTGCTTTCGAGGGCTCTGCCGCTTTTGAAGGAGCCGCCACTTTCGAAGGCGCTGTTGCTTTCGAGGGCGCTGCTGCTTTCGAGGGCGCTGCTGCTGCTTTCGAAGGTGCTGCCGCTTTTTTTACATCTGCAGCTTTTGAGCTTTCCTCCTCTTTTTTGTCTTTTGCTGCAGGCTTTACTTCCTTAGGCTTTCTTTTTGTTTTAGGTATATTTTTCTCAGATGATACAGCTGCTCCGGTCTCTGCCTGAACATCTAAAATCTGATAAATGAGATCGTTTTTTGCATAGGTGCTCAATTTTTTGATTTCCAATGCCTTTGCAATACTATGGAGCTCTTCCATAGACTTCTTGCTAAGCTCAATTATGTCGTACATTTAAAATATGTTAAAAAATGGATAATAGCTTTGAATGATAGCTAAGATGAGGCAAATATAAACAAAATATTTAATTATCCCAGAAGCTTGACGTTTTCTTGTATTGCAACACATCTGCCAAAGCAGCTGCCTTAGCGGCTATACGAAAACTCCAGCTCTCCCACTGGCCGTTGGGAACCCATGAAAAAGAAATTTGAAAACAATGCAGATCGTATGTAGCACTCAATTGCGTTGTCGTGAGTTTGAATTTCATAAGGTCCAACCCACTCCTGAGATTTAAGCTGAAGTCTTTGGTCACTTTTACTTGAGCCGAAAACCCCAGCGTTTGTGTAAAGTTGTGGTTGGTATTTAACGTTTCGTTGGCATATGTATAAGATCTGTTGTATGAGAAACTGTAATTGAAATTGACAGACCAAGGTATTTCCGGATCCATATAGTACACCCATCCACCCGGAATGTAGGCTCCTGTAACCGGGTCTTCGTACACCAATTGGTAAGCATTGTTTTTAGAATCTTTTCCTCCGCCGTTAAAAGAATACGCTGTAGAAAAGCTGGCATTCGTCAAACGTGCAGGCGTGCCTGTTTTAAACATGTGAAGGGTGTTGATTCTGACGCCTTTCTCGTTTACCGTATAAGGATCAAACACTGCGTTGGCGTTGAGTCCCAGTTTCTCAAATATGGATGTAGACAACGTGACGTTGATATTGGACAGCTTCATAGAATCTGCTAAGAAATTGTACGACCCGCTTAACGACAAATTGTCTATCAATTTAATCTTTTTGAGTCCTCCTTTATCCGTCGTGTCTTTTTTGTCAAAAACTTTGGCTTCCAGGTTGTTGCCTAGTGAAAAACTGAGCGCTGCCGTACGCCCTTTGGACGGAGGCCCGTAAACAGATTTGCTGTATTTGTTGTACTCCACGGTGTGGTCCTTTCCCAAACTGTCTGTATAGTTTAGTGTAACAAATCCGTTCGCCGGAGTTCCCAATTCCGGACGTATGCTAAAACTTAAAGAAGGTGTAATCATATGGCGGATGGCACGTACCTTTCCGGTAGGTTTAAAGTTAAACATACCATAGATGCGAGTAGACATGGACATGCCTCCGGAATACGTTTGCGTAATGCCAAAATGAGAAAACGGTTTAGACAAGTCAGCTACTACTTTCTGTGTTTCCGGATCAAATTCTCTTGTTTCTGTCATAAAATGCCAATTCATTCCGTAACTGATGGTCGGAGAAAAATTCAAGTACTTCAACAGCGTAAAACTGGGTAGTCCTATAGCAAAATTGTGTTGCATACCTGTTCTGAAGTCATTCCAAAGTTCAGGTGTTCCAAATTGCGACGACTTGAAGTTCAATTTGTTCTGAAAGGCTGTGTTGTAGCTGATGGAAATGTCTTCATAAAACTTTTTCTTTCCTACCCGGACTTTCTGCTTAAAGGGATTGATCCTGTTCATAGTGAATGTCAAGTTGGGCAAGGTCAAAGCGTATGATGAATCTCTGTTGTTTTGACTATGCAACAAGTTGATGGAAAGGTTAAAAGGAGTGCCGGCAAACGTTTTTGCATAAGAGATGCTGGAAGATGTCTGCGACTGCAGCGCTTCATCAATAGATTGGCTGTTAAAACGGTTGTTCGTTGGACTGGAAAAGTTTACGGAAGCACTAAAGGTAGTACCCGGTTTCTTTTTTGGATCTTGCGTATGATTCCATCTGATGGAAAAATCTCCGCTTTCGTTGTAATCAGGAGAGCCTCTCTCTCCCGTAATGTTCTTCGAATAATTGACATTCAACCCGCCGTTGTACTTGTATCTGTTTTTGTAACGAGCTGTTCCTTTCACACCCCACGATCCCATAGAGTAAATATCACCTGTTATAGAGAAATCAAGATAGTCTCCAAACACAAAATAGTATCCCAAGTCTCTTAAGAAAAAACCTCTGGCCACTTCTTCTCCGTAGGTAGGTATAAGCAACCCTCCCGAGCGATCGGGTCGTTTGGGAACAAAGCCAAAAGGAACAATAATGGGTGTGGGTACGTCTTCGATGACCACATAGGAGGGACCAAAAATTGTCTGCCCCACATTGCCGTCCTCGTCTGTAGTTATCTTGGCATTTGTCATGTGCAAATAAAAGTGCGGATGTTCCGCATCGCACGTCGTATATTTTCCATCTTTGATATTGATGGAATTGTCAGGCATTTTCTTCAGGCTCTTCCCGTGTAAAAAACCTTGCTCATCTTGCGTGACCATATTGTTGATACGCGCCTTTCTAGTGGCAAAGTTGTAGTACACAGATTCCATTTCGTAATTGTTGTTTCCTTCTTTCAAAACAGGCTTTCCCTGCATGTTTCCCAAAGAGTCCACTACCCCTGTGGCAAAAACTATTCTGGAATCGGCATCATACTCCATATATTCTGACGTAATCTCCAAATTATCATACGTAACTTTCACGTCTCCGTAATAGTAGAGGAGGGTTTTTCCCTGGCTAAAATCTTCTACAACGGAATCCCTTGCCACTGAAAAGGCAGGTGCTTCCAATTGTGTTTTTGTTCGGATCAGATCCATTCTGGCCAAACTGTCTGTATCTGTTTGAAACAATCCTACCTCTGGTTTTTCCATGCCGGTATATCGGCTCAGATTTTCCCACATGGTTGATAAAGAGATCTTTCCTCGCCCTGTTGTGGCCGGAGTATACAAAAGTGCTTTGTACTTTTCACTTATAGGGGCAATGGAACGCTCCGGAGGACGCATCTGCTGTCCCGGCAAGGTTTGTGTGCCAAGCAAAAGGCATACAAGGCAACATACCGTATGCAAAATACTTTTCTTATCTTTGCCTTCAGCAGACATAAACTGCAAATATATATGAAAAAACTGATTCCCGTACTGGTAGCCCTTCTTACTATTTGCAATTCGCATGCCACCTTGGGACAGGCATTTTCCGGTCCTTTTATTAAAAAAGTAGTCATAGATCCCGGTCATGGAGGACGCGATCCGGGTGCATTGAGCCCGGACAAAAAAATCAGAGAAAAAGATATCAATTTGGCCGTTTCCAAATATTTGGGACAAGAAATCAATACCCATTATCCGGAAATAGAAGTACTCTATACGCGCCAAAAAGACGTAGCCGTAGACTTGGATAAGCGCGGCATCATGGCTTCCGAGCAACATGCAGACGTGTTTATTTCCATCCACGTAAATTCAGCCAGAAGAAGTACCTCTGTCACAGTGGGACCGGAAACGTGGGTGTTTGGAGGCGATAGAAGCCAAAGAAGAGATGATAGTTACGATGTGGTTCTCAAAGAGAACGAGGTCATCAAATTTGAAGAAGATTATAAAACAAAGTACGAAGGATTTGACCCGGACAATCCTCAATCCATGATTGTCTTTAATTTTCAGAAGGAAGCCATTATGCGTCAATCAAAGATTTTGGGGAGCTGTATACAACAATCGCTACGCAAAGGTCCGTTAAGAGGAACAGAAAAGGATAGAGGTATGAAAGAGGGCGGTTTTGTAGTGTTAGCATACTGTTCCATGCCCGCCGTTTTGGTGGAACTTGGATTTATAAACAGCGCCATGGACAGAAAAGTATTGGGATCCACAGACGGTCAAAAAAAATTGGCCCGCCAGCTTTTTCTGGGTTTTGAAGATTATTTGAAAACATATGCGGAAAACGGGAAGATGCACGAAAAAATTCCGGAAGATAAAAAGCCCGCTTCCGTATACTACCACGTACAAGTAGCGGCTTCAAAAACAGCTCTTCCGCAAGAACATATGCTTTTTAAATCACATCCGGAAATCAAGTATATTGTTTGTGAAGACCACATCTATACACACAAATATTTTCTAGGCTCCTTTGCAGATTTGAAAGAAGCATCCGTTTTTTGTGAAAAAATCCGTGAAGAGCATTTTCCGGATGCTTTCATCATTGCTGCACAAAATGGCAAACTTGTATCTATTATTCCTTAATGTATGAAAAAAAAGTTTTTTTCCCGTGAACTAAAAATCGGGTTGTTTTCAATCCTCATTATAGGCTCTCTTTATTTTACCATCCAGTTCTTGAAAGGGAGCGATTTGTTCAGTGGAACAAGTACGTATTACGCTGCATATAGCGATCTTGGAGGATTGGCACCCACCAGCCCTGTTTCTGTATTGGGCTTAACGGCAGGCACAGTAGATGACATTCATTTTGATCAGCAGAACAAGCTGATGGTTGTGAAAATCAAATTGAAAAAGAATTTTTCACTGCCCAAAGGAACGGTAGCCGAAATTTACAGTGCAGACATTTTGGGCGGTAAAGCCATTCGTTTGTTGTTGAGCGATGCATCCAATCTCCATCGTTCCGGAGACACATTGGCTTCTGCCATACAACGCGACATTACAAGCATCCTCACACAAGACTTGGGGTTTATCAAAGAAGATATCACAAACTTATTGTCAAAACTGGATGTAACGGTTACTCAAATCAACCATTTGTTGGATGCGGAAAACAGAGAACAAGTTCAGGAAATTTTACAACACTTAAACCACTCCCTGAAAGATGTAAATACTTTTACAAAATCGCTGGCCGGTCATCAGAAAACGGTTGATCGAGTAATTACAGGGACAGATACGCTGTTTACAGAGCTAAATAAGGCCGCAGACAAATTGGCCGGTACTTTACATCATTTTGAAGGAATTTCTTCTCAAATCAAAGAATCAGACGTAACCGGCATTTTAGACGGCCTCAAAGAACTGATAGACGGTTTAAACAACCCCGAAGGATCATTAAGTCAACTCACCTCCAATCCGGAATTGTACCACTCTGTCAACGATATTTTATCAAGAGCAGATTCTTTGATTCGCATGATTGGTGACAATCCTAAAAAATATCTTAAGATTTCTGTTTTTTAAAAATTTCTTTTTTGTCTCAAATGTAGGTGAGTCAACGAAAAGCGATTATTGCAATTTTACACACAGCTGACTGTCAGGCATTTAAGGCTTAAAGATTTTTTCTTGCTGATTATTAGGATGTTATTGAATTTTTGAAAATTCCAAACGTTTTTCATTTTTTTATCCCATTTTTTTCAACCATTTTTGTATCAATTTAACCCCAAAAACCCAATATGTCCCTGTCACCACACAAAATTGTATGGAATAATTGCTTGTCTATTATCAAAGATAATATACAATCTACAAGTTTTAGTACATGGTTTGAACCCATTGTGCCTCTTAAACTGAAGAACAATGTCCTTACAATTGAAGTGCCTTCTCATTTTTTCAGAGAATATATAGAAGAGCATTTTATTGACCTTTTGGGACACTGCCTTAGAAAAGAACTAGGCAATTCGGCAAAATTGGAGTACTACGTGAAAGTAGATTCTCACAGTAAAGGAGTTCCCATGCCCCATCAAGAACAGGGGCAATATCAAAACAGATCTATCCCTTTCACAAGGATTAACAAAGATGAAGTGGCCAGTCCTTATGTAGTACCCGGATTGCGTCAAGTAAAAATCAATCCGCAATTGAACCCGGCTTATTCCTTCAATAATTTTGTAGAAGGTGCATGTAACAAATTGGCCAGAACGGCCGGGATGAGTATTGCTGAAAAACCGGGAGGCCCTTTCAACCCCTTATTTATCTATGGCAAATCCGGTTTGGGTAAAACACACCTGGCACAAGCTATAGGAATAGAAGTGAAAAAGAAGCTTCCTGAAAAAATAGTGCTGTACGTTTCTGCCAATCTTTTTCAAATCCAATTTATGGATGCTGTCAATATCAAAAACAAATTGACAGACTTCATGCGGTTTTATCAAATGATTGATATTTTGATCATAGATGACGTGCAAGATTTTGCAGGAAAACCGGGAACTCAAAATGCCTATTTTAATATTTTCAACCATTTGCATCAATCAGGTAAACAACTGATTCTCACAAGCGATAAAGCTCCGGTTGATTTGAAAGACTTGGACGACAGGCTGCTTTCTCGTTTTAAGTGGGGACTTTCTGCAGAATTGCAATCTCCCGATTATCCTACACGGTTGGCCATCTTAGAAAAAAAGGCGTACAATGAAGGAGTTGAAGTGCCTGCAGAAGTATTGGAATTTATAGCGCGCCAAGTAACAACAAACGTTCGAGAAATTGAAGGTACTTTTTGCTCTTTGTTGGCGCAATCAACCATAAACAAAAAACCCATCACTATGCAATTGGCACGTGTTATTACAGATCGCTTGGTAAATAACACGCCAAAAGAAATTACTGTACAAGAAATCAAAAAGGCAGTTTGTCAATATTTTGATATAGCACCGGACGTTCTCTTGTCAAAAACACGCAAACGTGAAATTTGTCAAGCCAGACAAATTGCCATGTATCTTAGCAGAAACCACACCAAAAATTCCTTATCTACCATTGGATCGTTAGTCGGTGGCAAAGATCACGCTACCGTATTGCATTCTTGCAACACAGTCAACAATCTGATGGATACGGATCGCATGTTCCGTCAATACGTGACAGATATTGAAAAACAGCTGAAAAACGGTTAAACACATTTTACCATGAAAATTCCGGAACCCAAATCTGTATTTCATTATTTTTTTGAAATATGTAAAATCCCACGTGAAAGCGGCAACGAAGCCGGTATGACTCGTTATCTGGAACAATTTGCCATAGAAAGAAACTTAGCTTACAAAACAGATGCAATAGGAAATGTTGTCATCAGCAAGCCGGCATCACCCGGTAAAGAAGACAGACCCGGCGTTATTTTACAAAGCCATACAGATATGGTATGCGAGAAAAACGAAGGCACTGTATTTGATTTTGCAAAAGACCCCATAACCTGTTACATAGAAGACGGCTGGCTAAAAGCAGAGGGTACAACCTTGGGAGCAGACGACGGCATAGGTGTAGCTGCCCAATTGGCTGTGCTAGAAGATGATTCTTTGGAACACGGTCCCTTGGAGTGCCTGTTTACCGTAGAAGAAGAAACGGGTTTGGATGGAGCCAGAGCTGTTGCTCCCGGATTTATGACGGGCAGCATCTTGCTCAACTTGGACTCAGAGGATGAAGGAGAAATATTCATAGGCTGCGCGGGTGGAGTGGATACCTCGGCTTATTTTTCTTACACAACAGTTCCGGCTCCCTATGCTGAAAGTGGTGTAGCTTTGAAAGTAGGCATTTCAGGAGGCACGGGAGGACATAGCGGAGATGAAATCCACAAAGACATTTGCAATGCAGTGCAAACATTGGCTCGCTTTTTATGGAATGCCGCAGAGCATTTTCATTTTGGCATAAGCCACATTTCAGGAGGCAACAAGCGAAATGCCATAGCACGTGAAGCCTCTGCTGTCTGTGTTTTGCATGAAAAAGACGCAGAAGCATTCAAAGATTTCTTTCACACACTTTCGTCTGAATGGGAAAAAGAACATAAACATACAGATCCGCAACTAACCGGAAATATTCAAGAAGTTCCCATCCCGGACAGGTGCATAGATGAAGAAACAGCAGAACGCCTTGTAGCTGCTCTCTACTCTTGCCCTCATGGCGTGCTGTCCATGAGTAAAGAAATACCGGAACTTGTTGAAACTTCTACAAACTTGGCTTCTGTACGTATGGATCAAGAAAAACAAATCATACGTATAGGAACAAGCCAACGTAGTGCTTTAAACTCTGCCAGAAAAAATGCAGCTTCACGCATAGAATCTCTTTTCCGCTTAGCAGGAGCAAAGGTAACCCATGAAGGAGAGTATCCGGGATGGGCACCCAATCCGGATTCCCACGTACTGAAAGTGAGTGAAAAGGCATATCTGGACTTATTCAAAACACCGGCTAAAGTGAAAGCCATTCATGCCGGATTGGAATGCGGTATTTTTCTAGATGCTTTTCCACATTTAGATATGATTTCTTTTGGACCCACCATTAAAGGAGCTCACTCTCCCGACGAAAGATTGGATATAGCCACTACTCAAAAATTTTGGGACCTGCTTCTAGAGATTTTAAAACGCATATAGCTATGGGAAAAGTATCTGTGTCTATGTTGTCAGCCAATTTTGGAAATTTGGCCCAATCTTGCCAAATGGTTAACGAAAGTGCAGCGTGGGGATATCACTTAGACATCATGGACGGAGTTTTTGTACCAAACATCTCTTATGGATTTCCCGTTATAGAAGCCATTGCCACCTATGCAAAAAAACCGTTAGACGCCCACTTGATGACCGTAGAGCCATGGCGTTATTACGAACAGTACAAAAAGGCGGGAATTGACTGGCTTACTGTCCATTACGAAGCATGCCCTCATCTGAACAGAGATTTGCAAGAAATCAGAAGACTGGGTATGAAAGCAGGAGTATCCATCAACCCGGCTACACCCGTATCTGTATTGGAGCAGGCCGTTTATTACGCAGATTTGGTATTAATCATGTCTGTAAATCCCGGATTTGGCGGTCAAGCTTTCATTGAAACGTCTTATGAAAAAATTGAGCAACTCTGCCGCATGAGAGAAGAGAAAAATCTTCATTTTCTTATTCAAGTAGATGGCGGAGTCAATGATAGTAGAGCAAAGATTTTGTACGAAAAAGGAGCCGATATTTTGGTGGCCGGCAGTTATGTCTTTTCAGCAAAAGACCCTGCAGCAGCCATTCTCGCCATCTCTTAAATCAAGGCTTGAGCGTGGCCAACAAGGTTTCACATCCCCAAACTTTTTGACCCAACTCCACGTGAACTTCTGCATCTAAAGGAATGAGTACGTCAAGTCTGGAACCAAACTTGATAATACCCATTTCACTTCCCTGCAAAACATGTTTCCCCTTTTGCGCCTTGCATACTATTCGCCTGGCAATAAGACCGGCTACTTGCCGTACCCCTACTGTATGATTTCCTTGATGGATAAAAACAGAAGTGTGTTCATTTTTTTCAGAAGATTTGGGGTGCCAGGCTACCATTTTCTCTCCCGGATGGTATTTGTAATAAGCAATTGTACCGCTACAGGGATACCAATTGACATGTACATTAAAAATGTTCATAAAGATTGAAATCTGCAATCGTTTCTCTTGCAAGAATTCGTTTACCATAACCTCTTCTATCATTACAATTTTTCCATCTGCAGGGGCAACCACTCCATTATCTTCAATACGTATATTCCTGTTTGGGATGCGAAAGAAAACAAGCAACTGAAGTATCAAATAGGTGGCTGTTAATCCGTAAATCACATAAACCCAGATGTTTTGTACAGAAAAAACTAGCAATGCTCCCAGTACAATACCTAAAAATGCAATGACCACTATAAAACTTCCTATACCTTCTTTATGTATTCTCATTTTTACAAAATCATATGATATACCCACAATACATATACTATAGCTATGGGAAACGCTATCAGCGCTCCGTCAAATCTATCTAGCAAGCCGCCGTGCCCCGGCATGATTGTTCCCGTATCTTTTACACCAAAACTTCTTTTCATGACAGACTCTATCAAATCTCCTAGTACACCAAATACAGCTATCAGCAAAGCCAATACTAGGTAATGAATAAGAGCTAAAGTCAAGGGGTTCCATACATACAATAGTACGCCGGCCAACTGAGCAAACACAATACTACCTACAAAACCCTCCCAAGATTTTTTTGGAGAAATTCTAGGAAACAACTTGTGTCCTCTCTTTTGTCCAAACCCCATACCTATAAGATATCCTCCAATATCCGATGCCCATAATAAAATGAAAAACGTTAGCAGTTTACTCCCTTGAAAATTGCCTATTGGGTAATTTGTCAAAAAATTAAACAGAGAAAAGGGTACTGCAATGTACAACAAAGGAAGAAAGAGATAAGCTGCATACTTTATCAAAGTATCCGACTTGTTGTATAAAACAGTAATCCATATAGCTACAATGGGAAGAGGAATAAGAAACAGCAAAAAACGGGCTTTTTCCATTCCGTATCCTGTCATGACAAAACTTGTAAGAAATAAGAGTCCGGCAGCTAATAAACCAAAATACTGCCCCGGTTTGTTCCAACTTCCCAAAGACATACGGTAAAATTCAAATACCATTATGCCAATACAGACAAGCATCAAGCCGGCATAACCCAATGGGTGCAAAAGCAACCCCAACAACATGAGCACAACAAAGACGAAACCGCTTAATGTTCTTTTAAGTAACGTATTCACCTTTGTTTATGTTTTAATTTCTTCTGCGATGGGACGTTTTCCAAAAATGGCTTCCAGGTCGTCAGAAAACAGTACTTCTTTTTCCAGGAGTGACTCTGCCAATTTTACAAAACCTTCCTTGTTTTGTGATAAAATGTCACGAGCCGTATTGTAAGCATTGTCAATAATACGCTTCACTTCTTTATCTATCAACTGGGCTGTTTCTTCACTGTACGGTTTGTTGAAATTGAGTCCTGCGCTTTCTGTGGAATCATAAAAAGAAACGTTTCCTATCTTATCACTCATTCCAAAGTAAGCTACCATAGCATAAGCCTGACGTGTTACTTTTTCCAGATCGTTCATGGCACCTGTGGAAATAGTTCCAATCATCAGTTCTTCTGCAGCTCTTCCTCCCAATGCAGATGCCATTTCATCCATCATCTGCTCTACTGTGGTAATAGCTCTTTCTTCCGGTAAGTACCAAGCAGCTCCCAATGCACGACCTCTAGGTATGATGGTCACTTTGAGCAAAGGATTGGCATGCTTGAGCAACCAACTAACTGTGGCATGGCCGCTTTCATGATAAGCAATCGTTCGTTTTTCCTGCGGACTGATGATTTTGCTTTTTCTCTCCAGACCTCCCACAATACGATCTACGGCATCTAAGAAATCTTGTCTTTGGATAACGTTTTTGTTTTTACGTGCAGCTATTAAAGCCGCTTCGTTACAGACATTGGCAATATCGGCCCCTGAAAACCCGGGTGTTTGTTTGGCCAGAAACTCCAAGTCAAATCCTTCTTCCAATTTCAAGCCGCGTGAATGTACTTTAAAAATTTCCAATCGCTCTCTTAATTCCGGCAAGTCTACATGGATCTGGCGGTCAAAACGACCGGCCCGCAGCAGGGCTTTATCCAATATATCTGCCCTATTGGTAGCCGCCAAAATAATAACTCCGCTGTTGGTCCCAAAACCATCCATTTCTGTAAGCAGCTGGTTTAATGTGTTTTCTCGCTCATCATTGGATGTGAAACCCGTATTCTTGCTACGAGCTCTTCCTACGGCATCTATTTCATCAATAAACACAATGCTGGGCGCCTTTTCCTTGGCTTGTCTAAACAAGTCCCTTACTCGAGAAGCCCCTACTCCCACAAACATCTCTACAAAGTCCGATCCGGAAATAGAAAAGAAAGGAACGTTCGCTTCTCCGGCTACCGCTTTGGCTAACAACGTTTTACCTGTGCCTGGTGGCCCTACCAACAAAGCTCCTTTAGGAATTTTACCTCCCAAATTTGTATACCGTTCCGGGCTTTTTAAAAAATCTACAATTTCCATCACCTCCACCTTCGCTTCTTCCAACCCGGCCACGTCTTTAAACGTTACGTTATCCGACACCTTACTTTTCTCAAACAATTTGGCTTGTGAGCGCCCTACGTTAAAAATACCTCCTCCTCCGGCGGCACCCTCCTGACCTTTGGCCATGCGTCTGAACATGAACACCCACATAAGTATAATCAGTATAGGGAACAACAACCAATCTAAGATTTTACCCCAGTAACTGGTACGTTGATCTACTTCTACAGGAAATCTTTGGTCTTCCGGCAAGGAATTCCGCAGAGCTTCAAATTGCGTTTCCGCATCAAACGTATCTGATACTATAAAATAAAAATGCGGTGCGTATTTAGGTATTTTTTCCCCAAATTTATGCTTATACTGTTCCAGTGCATCCGGTTTTATATGCAATTCTGCACGTTGCTGATTGCTTACATAAACCAACTTTTCAATCTCTCCGGCCGGCCCCATTTGTTCTTTCACCACCATCCATTCTGTTTTCACTGGTTCTGCAGAACGGTTGGAAAACATGAAGTATACAATTACCGCAATGAGCACCACGTATATCCAAAAGAAAGGATTGAAGCGCCTTTTGGTGGGTTTATTTTGTTTATTTGGAATGTTTCCGTTCATCTTTTTCTATTGATTAATCTGAATAATAATGCGTTTCAGCGTCTGCCCACAAATCTTCCAATCTATAAAAACGTCTGTACTCTGTCTGAAAAATATGTACTACTATATCTGAATAATCAAGAATTACCCAAAATTTGTTTTCTTTCCCTTGACTTCTGATCACGGGCCGCTTCATGACAGCAAACATTTTTTCTTCCACTTCATCTGCAATAGCTGCTACTTGGATTCCGGAATCTGCGTGACAAATAACAAAATAATCACAAATAGCCGTTCCCAATTTTCTCAAATCCATGCTGCAGATTTCCTTGCCCTTCTTTTCCGACATGGCTTCTGCTATGACTTTTATTTCTTTCATATTTAATATTCAAACCGTTACAAAGGTAACGATTAATTAGTATTTTTGCGACTATGTTTGAACCGCAAATCATCCCTCTAGAGGAAATTGATTCAACCAATGCCGAGGCCAAAAGAAACCTCCATCACGCCCGGGAAGGAACGGTGTGGTCCGCTCAATTTCAAACAAGTGGACGTGGGCAGTACGACCGTCGCTGGGAAAGCATCCGTGGTCAAAACCTCCTCTTTACCCTACTTCTCAGGCCTGTGTTTCTCTCTGCCAACAAACAGTTTCTTATTTCAAAGTGCACCGCTTTGGCTGTTTATGATTTTCTGGAAACCTTAGGTTTGACAGCTGCTATCAAATGGCCAAACGATATCTATATAGGGCCCAACAAAGTGTGTGGCATCCTCATTGAGCACCAACTATCCGGCAACAACCTGATTTCCAGCATCGTGGGAATTGGCATAAACGTCAACCAAAACCGTTTTGAAGGAGCTCCAAATCCTACTTCTCTGTATCTGGAAACAGGGGTCATTCAAGAGTTGGATTTGTTGTTACCACAAGTACTTCAACAATTACAAAAGTGGTACCAAACATTGAAAGATGGAAAAATCAGCCTTATTGACAGGTCCTATGAAAAGTTGCTCATCAACAAAGCCGATTACGAGAAAAACCGAGCCATAGATGATGCAAACGCACGAGCAGCCTCCGCCGGCCCTTTTTCTGAATGAACTATAGCACGTGACACGTTAATCAAGATGTCTCCGTCCGTTGTTTTTGCTTGTTTCATCACTTCTTCCAAGGAACCTCCTTGAGCGCCAACTCCCGGAATAAGCAAAAAATGATTGGGAGCTGCCTCTCTTACAGAACGCAACAAGTTGGGGCGCGTGGCGCCGGCCACATACATAATCCTGTTGTTGTCAGCCCACGTATTTGCTTTATCAATCACATGCTTGTACAAGAACTTCTTTTCAAAAGAAAGGAATTGAAAATCTTCGGCAGAAGGGTTCGATGTCAGAGCCAATAAAACAACCCACTTGTTTTTGTATTCTAAAAAAGACTCTATGGAATCGTAGCCCATATAAGGAGAAAGTGTTACCGCATCAAAATCCATCCTCTCAAAAAAAGTACGTGCATACTCTTTGGCTGTATTGCCAATATCTCCTCTTTTGGCATCTGCTATAAGAAAATGATTGGGCCACGCCTTACGAATATAGGCAACCGTTTTTTCCAGGCATTTCCATCCTTCCCAACCGGCTGATTCGTAAAAAGCCGTATTGGGTTTGTAAGCCACTGCATACGGGGCTGTCTGATCTATTACAGCTTTGTTCTTCTCAAAAGATACCGGAGATATATCCAATCCTACACATAAGCAACTGCGCTTCTTGAAAATTTCGTTATTCAGTTCCTGACGAGTCATGTTTTAACCTTTCTGTATTTTCTGCAATTTGCAACTGATCAATCACTTCCTGAATTTCTCCGTCCATAAACACCTGCAAATTGTGCATGGTATAATTGATTCTGTGGTCTGTGACACGGCTTTGCGGATAATTGTATGTCCTTACTTTGGCAGAACGGTCACCGGTAGAAACCATTGTTTTACGTTTGGAAGCAATTTCGTTCAAATATTTTTCGTGTTCTAAATTGTACAGCCTTGTTCTGAGCTCAGCTAACGCTTTGTCGTAATTTTTCAATTGCGATTTTTCATCTTGACATTGTACCACAAGACCTGACGGGATATGTGTCAGCCGAATGGCAGAGTACGTAGTATTTACACTTTGGCCTCCCGGTCCAGAAGAACAAAACGTATCTTTACGAATGTCCTTCTCATGCAACTCAATGTCAAATTCATCTGCTTCCGGAAGAACAGCCACAGATGCTGCCGATGTATGTACACGTCCTTGCGTCTCTGTCTGAGGAACCCTTTGCACCCTGTGTACTCCGCTCTCGTACTTCATGATACCGTACACTTCTTTTCCCGTTACCTTAAATATTACTTCTTTAAAACCACCTGAAGTGCCTTCAGAAAAATCTGTCATTTCCACCTTCCATCTGTTCTTTTCTGCAAATCGATTATACATTCTGAATAAGTCGCCGGCAAAAATGGAAGCTTCGTCTCCGCCCGTACCTGCACGAATTTCAACAATGGCGTTTTTGCTGTCTTCAGGATCTACGGGAATGAGCAAAATTTTTATTTGCTGTTCCATGAGCTCTATTTGCTCTTCCAAGGAATCTATTTCCTCCTTTGCAAATTCTTTCAACTCTTCATCTTTCTCTGTTTGCAGCATCTCCTTGGCAACTTCCAATTCTTTCACAGCGTTTTTATAGGCCGCTCCGGCCTCTACAACAGGCTCAATCTCAGCATATTCTTTGTTAAGGGCCACGTATTTTTTCATATCCTGCACTAACGCAGGATCGGACAGTTGCTCCTGCAATGCCTTATACTTTTGATTGATTCCTTCTAATTTTATCAACAATGAATTTTCCGACATACTCTTTATTTAACGTGCAAAGATACTCCTTTTCCGGAAAACAAAAGAGGGTGGCATATGCCACCCTCTTCTCTCTACATCAGGAATTTTAATATTATTTGTATTGTTTTAAAATTCCCTTAATCATATCCGGTGTCAAACGGCCGTGTACGTCATCTCCAATAAGAATGACAGGTGCCAAACCGCATGCACCAATGCAGCGCAAACAGTCCAAAGAGAACTTGCCGTCCTCTGTTACTTGTCCTACCTTGATCTTCAATTCTTCCTCAAGGGTTTCTACTATCCTTTCTGCTCCGCGAACAAAACAGGCTGTTCCCAGACATACAGATATAGGATATTTTCCTTTCGGCGTCATGGTAAAGAAAGAGTAGAAAGAAACAACACCGTAGACTTTTGCCAAAGGCATATCAAGATTCAAAGCAATCTCGTTTTGAACGGCTTCCGGCAAATAACCAAGTTTTTCTTGTGTCCTGTGAAGAATGTTAATCAACTCACCGTGTTTATTCCCAAAAGATTCGCAAATCTCTTTTATTGTCTTTTTGTGACTATCGTTTAATTCATATTTATTCATTGGGGTATGCATTTACGGGTTATTTTCTTGGATGACAAAAATAGCATGTATGCAGTAACTCATGGGCTTTTTCACTCATTGGTGCACCCAAGAATTCTTCATAAAGCGTGACAATCTCCGGATTCTCATGAGATTTCCGTATGACCTTATTGGCGTCCTCTTTATAGATGGCTTTCATTCTGGCTTCTAATACAGAAGAATCTCCTCTGTGCAAGGGTTGTCCGGCACCGCCAATACAACCACCGGGGCAAGCCATGATTTCAATAGCGTGGAAATTGTACATACCGCTTCTTACACCATCCAGCAATTTTCTGGCGTTGCCAAGCGTATGTGCAATACCAATGTGTATAGGTGTTCCGTCAAAGTCTATCGTTGCCTGACGGATGCCTTCCAAGCCTCTAAGTTCGTGGAAGTCCACATTTTCCAACGTTTTTCCGGTAAAGATTTCGTAAGCCGTACGTGTAGCTGCTTCAATCACACCACCCGTTACTCCAAAAATTACGGCAGCTCCCGTTGACTCACCCATGAAACGGTCAAAGTTTTCATCTTCCAAGGAAGTGAAATCAATATTACCGTATTTGATCAAGCGAGCTAATTCACGCGTGGATAATGCATAATCTACATCTGGAATACCATCTGTGTAGAATTCTTTCCTTTGGCACTCATATTTTTTTGCCAAACAGGGCATGATGGATACTACCACCATGTCTTCTTTCTTAACTCCCAATTTGTTGGCCAAGTACGTTTTGGCTATTGAGCCAAACATTTGTTGAGGTGAGCGAGCTGTAGAAGGCACATCCAGCATATCCGGGTAGTTTGTTTCAAAGAAATTCACCCATGCCGGGCAGCAAGAAGTGAGAATAGGCAATCTTACGTCTTTGTCTCCTTGCAAGTGTCTGGAAATTCTATCGAGCAATTCCGTTCCTTCTTCCATAATGGTAAGGTCGGCTGCAAAGTCTGTATCCAACACTTTGTCAAACCCAAGAGCTCTCAAAGCGGCCACCATTTTTCCGGTAACCAAAGTGCCCGGTTCATAACCAAACTCTTCACCCAAAGCAGCTCGTACAGCAGGCGCTGTTTGTACAACCACAAATTTGCTTTCGTCTGCCAAAGCACGAATTACCTGGAAGGTATGATCTTGCATGGTCAATGCACCTGTGGGGCAAACGGCCACACACTGTCCACAGAAAGTACAGGGGCTGTCTATCAAGTCTTGCTCAAAAGCAGGAGCCACTACAGACATAAATCCACGGTGGATGGCATTGAGTGCTCCAACTGTCTGAATTTCATTACATACGGTTTCACAACTACGGCACATCACACATTTATCCATATCACGAAGCAAAGAGGGCGACGAATCTTTACGGTATGTAGAGATGGCGGCGTTGTCTACGCAAGGTATTTCACGTATTCCCAAAGTAATGGCCAAATCTTGCAATTCACAAGAGCCGGATGACGGACATATAAGGCAATCTTTCGGGTGGTCTGAAATCAGCAGTTCCACAACTGTTCTGCGGGCATTGATGGCACGCAGCGAATGGGTAAGCACCTCCATCCCGTCTACACATTTTGTAACACAAGAAGGAACCAATGTCTTATGCCCTTTTACCTCCACAACACAAACACGGCAACTTCCCGGTTTGTGCTCCTTGGCTAAGTGCGGTAAATTCATGTAGCAAAGAGTGGGAATGGTAATCCCCGCATCTTTTGCTGCCTGAAGGATAGTTGTTCCCTTAGGAACCTCTAATTGTTTATTGTCTATTTTTATTTTTACAGTTTCCATATTTGTGCCTATTGAACTAAGATTGCGTTAAACTTACACTTGGTATAACATACACCACAACGGATACAGAGATCCTGATTGATAAAATGCGGCTGCCTTCTTTCACCTGTAATGGCATCTGTGGGGCAATTTCTTGCACATACGGTACATCCGGTACATGCCTCGGGAATAATGGTATATGTTGCCAGTGCCTTACATTGTTTGGCTTCGCATTTCTTATCCTTAACGTGTGCTACGTATTCATCGTAGAAGTTATCAAGCGTAGAAAGTACGGGATTGGGAGAAGTTTGTCCCAGTCCGCACAAGGATGTATCGCGAATGACATGGGCCATATTTCTTAAGTTGTCCAAATCTTCCATGTCTCCTTTGCCTCCACATATTTTTTCCAAAGTTTCCAACATGCGTTTGTTGCCTACGCGGCAAGGAGTACATTTTCCACAAGATTCTTCCACTATAAATTCCAAGTAGAATTTTGCAATGGAAACCATACAGTCGTCCTCATCCATAACAATCATACCTCCCGATCCCATCATGGAACCGGCAGCTAACAGACTGTCAAAATCAATAGGTGTGTCCAGATCTTTTTCCGTCAAACAACCGCCTGAAGGACCTCCTGTTTGAACGGCTTTAAATTTCTTTCCGTCCTTAATTCCACCACCAATTTCAAAAATAATCTCACGCAACGTGATACCCATAGGTACTTCTATGAGTCCTACGTTGTTGATTTTTCCTGCAAGAGCAAACACCTTTGTTCCTTTGGACTTTTCAGTACCAATAGAGGAAAACCATTCGGGTCCTTTCAAATAAATAACCGGGACGTTTGCAAACGTTTCTACGTTGTTCACGCAAGTAGGTTTTTTGTTGTAGCCGGATTCGGCCGGGAAAGGAGGTTTAAAGTTGGGCTCTCCCCTTCCGCCTTCCATCGATGCAATCAACGCTGTCTCTTCTCCACAAACAAAAGCACCGGCACCGTAACGCAATTCCATTTCAAAGGAAAAGTCCGTTCCCAAAATGTTTTTGCCAAGCAAACCGTACTCGTTTGCTTGCTCAATGGCAACCTGCAAACGATGAATGGCCAACGGATATTCAGCACGGATATATACCACACCTTTATTGGCTCCTATACAGTATCCGCAAATGGCCATAGCTTCTATCACCGAATTGGGGTCGCCTTCCAAAATGGAACGGTCCATAAACGCTCCGGGGTCGCCTTCGTCGGCATTACAAACTACATACTTTTGATCAGCCGTATAGTTTTTGGTAAATTCCCATTTTAAACCTGCAGGGAAACCGGCTCCACCCCTTCCTCTCAGTCCGCTCTGCTTGAGCATATCTATGGCCTGATCCGGAGTGAGCTCTGTAATCACCTGTGCCAAAGCGGAGTAACCATCTCTGGCGATGTATTCGTCAATATTTTCCGGATCAATAAAACCGCAATTCCTCAGGGCAATCCTCATTTGTTTTTGGTAAAATCCCATGTGTTTGGAGTCTGAAACGTGTTCTTTTGTTTCGGGATCTTCGTACAACAAACGAGAAACTCTTCTTCCTTTCAGAATGTGTTCGGCAACTATTTCCTCTGCGTCTTCCGGGGTCACCTGTGTGTAGAACGTGTTGTCCGGTATCACTTTAACAATAGGTCCTTTTTCACAGAAGCCAAAGCAACCGGTTATCACAACCTGTGCATCTTCTGTCAAACCATGAGCCTTCAGTGATTCATTCAGTTTGTCTACAATTGTTGCGCTTGCAGAGGCCTGGCACCCAGTCCCACCGCAAACAAGTAATTGCATTTTGTACATTATGATTCTATATTAATTGATTGGATTAAATAGTCTGATAGTTCGCCGGCAGAATACCGTCAATCAATTCATTATTACGTATGTATTTATCTATTATCTCTTCTGCTTTTTTGACATCGACATAGGAAAATACTACGGGATCTTGTCCCGGTTTTTTCACTTCAATAGTAGGCTCTGCGTAGCAATATCCCATGCAACCTGTTTGGGTTACTACTGCAGGAATCTTTTCATTTCTGATTTTTTCAACCAGAGCGTTCATTACTGTACGGGCTCCCGCAGCAATCCCACACGTTGCCATAGCAACTTTAATCTGGATCATGCTTTCCGGGTGGTCACTTTTTTCCCTTATTTCCAAGCTTTGTTCGAGTTGCTGTTTTTTCTGACGCAATTCGTCCAATGATTTAATCTTTGTCATAGTCAATAAATAATAGTTTAAAATTTACCTTTATGGAATCCGCAAATCTAACCCAAATTATTGAATCGGGCAAACTTTCAGATCGCTTTGATTTGTCTTAATCATTTCTTCTATCATACCCATTACATGCAAGTCACTTAATGGGGTGTCTCCCAGTACTTCTTTCAACTGAAAGGTGTCAATTTCATACGATTTCCCGTTGTATGAATACTTGTATTCAAAGTCTACATGAGGGTTGGCAGACATCATCAACACCACGGCATTGGGGATGTCTCCCAAAGGCGGCCTGTCCAAATGGTCGTATTGAAAATGTACCGATAACAAGGTGCCTTTTCCCGGCTCGGAAGTTACTTCCAGGCTGCCGCCGCTTTGTTCTGCCGTCTGCCGAAAAAGAGGCACTCCAAGACCCACACGCCTTGTGGTACGGGAGGTGAAAAAAGGATCACTCAGTTTTTTTACCTGCTCTTGGGTCATCCCCCGCCCGTTGTCTTTAACTGCCATGCTCAATTTGTTTTTTATCAAATCTTCGTCAACTGTTATAGTAATCAGAGAGGCTCCTGCAGACAAAGAGTTCTGTACTATATCAAGCAAATGCAATGCCAGATCGTTCATAATTTACAAAAGAGTTAATGCTTTTTTCAACCCTTCAAAACAAGGCTTTTCCATAGTGAATTCCGTATATACAGACCCAATATGTTGTATATAATGGGCGTCTGAAGATTGAATTATTTTAAAAAGCTTCAGATAGGGATTTTTCTTTATAAAATCATCAGGGTTTGTATGTCTTGACAACTCAAGAGCATCGGCTTTCAATCCCGGAGGAACAAATCCCAATTGACTAAACAAGGAGTTTCGTGGTCTTTCAATATGTGCCGGAATAAACAGCCCCCCTATGCTATGAACAAAAGTTTCTACTTGATCGATATTTTGTTCAATGGCGGAAATCAGCAAATGCGGTACTTCTCCCAAGACGTTTTCTTCTTCGTCTACCCAAAATTGGTATCCAAAAAAATCGGGATCGTTGGGAATGGGAGGCAGGTACTTTTCCAGATATTCTTGCAACTCTACCCGCTGGGTTTCTGTTTCTACAAGAGCCAGACAATGCACCTCTTCTTTTGTAGTAATTTCTGCTCCGCAAAGAACAGCAAGTCCTTCTTTTTCCCCAACGCGTTGTACTTCCGGGGCTTGCAATGTGGAATTGTGGTCCGTAATGGCTATCAAGTCCAATTTTTTTTCTTTTGCCATACGAACAATATTCCTTGGTGTCATGTCAATGTCACCACAAGGAGACAAAAAAGTGTGGATGTGCAAATCGGCTCTAATAGATGCCATAATCAAGGGTGAAGCAATCGGTACAAACGACCGGAAAGTTCAAAGGCTTGTTCCGTAGTACTCAATATGGGAATATCCTCCTGTTCCGCTAGCTCAACAGTGTCTGCATCGGGTTCAAATCCTTTCACAAGAACTACTGCCGCCAATTCTTTAAGCGAGGCAATAGCCATCACGTTTTTATGTGTTTGCAACGTAATCCATACGTAACCTGCGTCTGCATACCCCATCACATCACTTAATAAATCCGATGTGTACCCTCCAATAATTTTCTTTTCCAAACCACCTTCTCCGGCAAGAACCTTTAGTCCAAGGGTTTGGGCCATTTCTTTTACTGTCATATTCTTCTAGTCGTTTTATTTTTTTATTCTCTTTTTACCCCAAATCTTTTCAATCGTTATCGAATCTGCATCGTATGCATGCAAAATAACGCAATGTTCCAACGTGGCTCTATTGCATACGATATCTTCTGCCAACGCTTCACACGTAGGGGCTCCACACGCACCACAATCTATATTGGGTAATACCTCATCACGCAACCTGCGTGCTTCTTCCATACGTTGTAGAGCAATGGTAATATCCGGATGGTATTTTACCATAGCCCTGGGTTCTACAGGACTCATAGGTACACGTCCCGAACATACTTCTTTGAATTCTGTATCTAAAGCATGTTTTTCAGGCAACTCTTGGCCTAAATTGTCTATGCGCTCCTGAACAAGGAAACGGTTGTCTTGCACCAAAATGCCACCACAACAAGACATATCGCATGCTCTCAGCTCTAAGAAACCCACTCCTTTGATTTCCTCATTTTCCAAACGCTCCAAAAAATCTATCACATTGGGCATACTATCTATGGCCAATGCCCGTCCTTTTATATGATTGGCCTCTCCCCCCGTAGTGGGCCAGTGGATGCCTACGGAAGAAACAGTGGAATGCACAAGGGTGCAATGCTCGTTTTCGTTTACCCCCTTTTGTTTATAAGCAAGGAAGACTTTGTTATACAATTCCGACATATTGATGACCCCGTTGATGGGAGAAATGTATCCACCCACCGGTGCCTTTATAGCTGCAATTTTTGCCGCACAAGGTGTAACATAAAAAATACCCACATCATCTAAAGGCACACCGTTTTTTTGGTACTCGCTCCTGTAATACTGAGCCGTGACTTCCAAAGGCGGTATAAGTCGCATGATCTGATCTGCAAACGAGGGGAATCGTACTTGTATAAGCCGTACAACTGCCGGGCAATAAGATGAAATCACCGGCTTCTCTCCTTCAAATTCCTCAACGTATTTATTGATTTCATCTATCAACAAATCAGCTCCTTGCTCTACCATGCATAATTCAGTAAAGCCCATTTCGTAAAGAATCCCATTGATGGCTTCCAGCGTAAGCTTTTCTTCAAATTGAGCAAAAAAGATAGATGGCACTAACAGAATCCTGTGTTTGAACTGAAATATTTTTGCTATATCGTCATCTTCTACTGTTATGGCTCTGACCGGGCATACTTTGAAGCATTCTCCACAGTCAATACACCATTCCGGATGCAGGGTCGCTTTTCCGTCAATCACGCGTAATGCTTCTGTAGGACACACACGCATACAACGCGAACATCCTGTACATATCTCTTTGTGGATACGTAACGCATGATGAAACGGTTTTCTTTTCTGATCCATAAATTATCAATTGATTTGAATGGTAATTTCTACAGTTGTTCCTTTATCCGGAACAGAATGTATGTTGAAAACATCTGCATTTCTACAAATATTAGGCAATCCCATACCTGCACCAAAACCCATTTCTCTCACTTCTTGGGATGCCGTAGAATAACCGGGAGTCATGGCTTTTTCAATATCCGGAATGCCGGGTCCTTGGTCTGTTAACCTGAGAAAGACTTGTTCCGGACTGATTTGTGCCATAATCTCACCCTTATAAGCGTGTGCTACAATATTTACCTCGGCTTCGTATAAGGCTACAACTACTCGCTTTATAACAGAGGCGTCTACACCCAATTCTTTCAAAGTCCGTCTGACTTCAGAAGAGGCCGTTCCTGCTGACGTAAAATCGCCGCCTTGTATTTGAAAGGTCAGGTCCACTAAAAAACTCCTTTTATACCGGCGCCATATAAGAGTCCGGATGCTTTAAACATTGAATATGGACTAATAATCAGTACTATACCGTTTTCTTCTGCCAAGTCAACCATTTCTTTCGGAGGTGTTTTACCCCTGACCAGCAAAACGTATTTCAAATCACTCATTTCCGCTGTTCTAATGCTCTGCACGTTTGAAAGACCCGTAAGAAGCATAAAATCGCTGCGACATACGGTTAGAACATCGCTCATAAGATCAGACGCAAAGCAATACTCAATGCTTTCTTCCGGAGCAATCTTTCCGGTCAGTATTTTTCCCTGAACAAGCGACACTATTTCTTGAATTGTCATGTTTTTAAAAGTTTTTTATTGTATGGTTTTTAAATAGCAACGTCTGCGTGTATGTAATTCCTTATCGTATTCTTTCCAGATTTCAATGGCTTGGTTGTTTTCCAATTGAGGATTTGTCACAGCCCAGCGAAGTTTCTTCTTGATAATGGTTTTGTTTGTGTGGTAGTGGTATATAGAACTCAATCCTTTGCCCTTCCAGGCCGGATGCGCTCCAATCATCATGAAATCAATGTCTTTGTAAAGGAAATATCCTTTTAACAAATGAAACCAGCCAAACGGAAAAAGATATCCGCCGGCCTTTCTGAACGCCTGCGACATGCTTGGAAAAGAAATCGAAAAGGCAGCTATTTTGTCATTTGAATCCAAAATAAAATAAGACAAATCCGGGTCAAGCAATTTGATGTACATCTTCAAACCGGCTTCAATTTCTTCTGGCAAAAGCGGTATGAAATTGCTTACGGTCATGAAGCTGTCGTTGTACATACTGAAAAAGTCATCTAAATAAGGTTCTATGTCCTTAAAGCCCTTCCATTTCAAAAGCCTTAGATCATATTTCTTCATGATAAGACTATTGATTCGCTCTATTTTATCGGGTACCGGCTGTTGAGCCGGCATAATATACTGAAGCCAATCCAATTCTTTCGCAAACCCCATTCGTTCCAAAAATTTGGGATAATATGGGTAATTATAAATACAGTTGAATTGAGGAATCCGCTCAAACCCTTCGATCATCATTCCTTGCTTATTCCAAGTATTGTAACCCAAAGGTCCATGAATCTCTGTCATTCCCAAACCGGCACCCCAATTTATTACCGTTTTCAAAAGCGCTTCTGCTACAGAAAAATCATCCACAACATCAAACCATCCAAAACGAATTCTCTTGTATCCGTACAATTCATTCGCTCGCGGATTGACAATTCCTACTATGCGGCCAATCACCTTATTTCTATTGTTGTAAGCAATCCAAGCTTTCTGTTGGCAATAATTCAAGCTGGGAGAGTTCCATATGCTCTTTATTTCATCTCCTACCAAAGACGGTACATATTGCGGATGGTTTTTATAAAGTTGCAATGGAAAACGGGCAAACCGTTTCATTTCTTTCTTTGTAGAAACTTCCTTAATCTCAAATGTCATGGTCTCACTTAAATGAATCATCAAAGTTAGATATTTTCAGCAGATCACAAAGAGCAACTTGGGCGCATACACACCCAAATACTGCAGGAAGATAGGAGATGGTGCCAATTATCGATTTTTTATTTTGATCCTCAAACGGCAGAACTGCCTTTGCATGAGGCAGCTCGGTTGAAAACACGGCTTTACATCCCGAATGGATACCCCATTTTCGCAACCGTTTTCTAATCATGGCGGCCAAAGGACAACTGTGCGTTTCAGAAATATCCGCTATACGCACAGCTGTAGCATCTATCCGTGCTCCGGCGCCCATAGAACTGACTACAGGTATGTTCCTTTGCAAAAAATAACGTATCAAAGATGCCTTAGAGGATACTGTGTCTATGGCATCTACTACATAATCCGGTTGCACATTGTCCAGCACTTCCGGTAAAGACGTTTCATCCAAAAAACGATTGCTGCTTTCTATATCAATACCGGGATGTATCTTGAGCAACCTCTCCTTCATAACGTGTGTTTTCAGACATCCTACCGTTTCAGTGAGCGCCGGTAGCTGCCTGTTTATGTTTGTAACAGACACTTTGTCGTAATCTACCAAAATCAAACGGGAAACACCGGCTCTAGCCAACATTTCTGCCGCATAAGAACCTACGCCTCCCAATCCGGCAACAAGGACAGTACTTTTAGAAAGTATGTCCAGTTTTTCTTCTCCAATCAGCAACGCAGTTCTATCAAGCCAATGCTCCATCTTACTTTCGATTCTTTGCCTGAGACCAAATTTCTTCCATCTGTTCCAATGTCATGTCCTCCAAGGAGCGCCCTTGCTTAATTGTCCTCTCTTCCAAATAATTGAAACGTTCCATAAACGTTCTGTTCGTTCGCTCCAGAGCATCTTCCGGATTGATTCCATACAACCGAGCCGCATTGACCAAAGCAAACAACAAGTCGCCAAATTCCGCTTCCATTTTGTCTGCGTCTTCCTTCTCCCATTCTACCCGAAACTCCTCTGCTTCTTCTTTTACTTTGTCCCACACTTGGCTTCTTTCTTCCCAGTCAAATCCCATTGCTCTAGCTTTATCCTGTATTCTAAATGCTTTTATAAGAGCCGGCAACCCTGCGGGGACACCGGAAAGCACTGTTTTATTTCCTTTCTTTTCTTTGGCTTTCAATTGCTCCCAATTTTTAATCACCGCATCTGAAGTGTTAGCTTCTGTATCTCCAAATATATGTGGATGCCTAAATTTCAATTTTTCTGACAATTGTGCAATGACATCTCCTATATGAAACGCTTCTTTTTCTTGACCAATTTTTGCATAAAAAACAACATGAAGCAACAGGTCTCCCAGTTCTCTAGACAGTTCATCCAGGTTCCCTTTCAAAATAGCTTCACTCAATTCATATGTTTCCTCAATGGTAAGAGTCCGCAAACTCTCTAGTGTTTGCTCACCATCCCAAGGACATTCTTCCCTTAAGCGATCCATAATATCTAACAGCTCTCCAAAGAGCTCCATTGCTTCTTTTTTATCCATGATTGTAAAATTGTATGTGTATTTGATCGTATACGTTCAAACTTTCCAAGAGGGCCAAATTCCCCATACAAATAGCCAATTCCAAATTTTCAGCACTATTAAAAACGGCTACCAGCTGACCGGGTCGCACAGCAGTATAATGTGTAGAAATTTTCTCTATCCGTGTATAGGGACCTTGTAAGAAAACAGCAAAGTCCCTACCCTTTCCTATTTTTTCAAAAAGTGTTTTTGTAATGTTGGTAATTGCATTTCCATAAGAATCTATATATACTACCTGCCCTAATATGTAATCGTTTTCTGCTACCGGCACTTGTTCTGTCTCTGTCCTCATCTCTGTAGGCAAAGTACGATCCTCCAGCCTTCCATCTACAATGGCTTTGACACCTTTTACATACATTTCCAATTCAGAAAATGTACCTTCTTTATGTACTACGGCACGAATCCAGTCCGGATGGCCATCAAACAATAAGGAAAGCCTCCCGTCATTTACCGTAATAAAATAATGTCCTTTGTATAAGGCCACACTCATAGGCATTTGGTCTGTGGCTTGTGCTTGAATAGCCAAAATATGGATACTGCCCGCAGGAAACTTTTTATAGGCTTGTTTCAACACATACATCCCCATGCGTACATCAAAAGGTTGGATGTTGTGTGATATTTCATACACAGAAGCCGTTCCAAGAAGACTCCCTTCCAAGGCTGCTGCATAATAATCTTGTTTGCTCCAATCGCTCGTAATGGTAACAATTGCCATACAATTACAAATGTAATCAATTGTGACGTGTTTTTGGTTTTACCTGAAAAATGATTTACTTTACATACTTCTTTATATTACCGAACAATGAGAGAATTCACATTAGCAAAACTCTTAACAATCACAGGGTTATCTCTTTTTTTATTAAGCTCTTGCATTCCACAGGAACAAGTTGGATACGTTCATGTATCCCCGGATAAACTTACTAAAGGACCCGTTGTTTGGAACGGCAGCGTTGCCGTTACCTCTTCTGAAAGTTGGCACATGACACCCATTGGAAATACAGATTGGTGTACTGTCTATCCTGACAAAGGAGTGGAAGGTACCACAACAGTTGCCATCCAAATAGAAGCACTGCCTCATGTGAGCCCCCGTATAGCCATTTATGAAATCAAAACCACATCGGGATTAAAACGTACCTTGACCATTGAACAAAAAGACGTAGAAGGCGATGAATATTATTTTTATTTCCAAGATGACCCTGCCTTGTCTTTCTCCGTTTCGTCTTTTGATGTTAAGCCTATTAGGCTGTCTGTCTTGACAAACGTAGATGACTGGACAGCAAGTGTATCCTCAGATGCTGGCGATTGGCTTATTGTAGAACAAACTGAAGACTCCCTGCTCATTTCTGTTACAGATATTGATGAACCAAAAGGCAGAGAAGGAATGGTTACAGCTGTAGCCGGTGGTTCATTAAACAAAATTTTGACTTTTTCACAAAAAGGATTGCATGAATACGGTGCGCCCACAAGAAATTTTTCTTTATCCATGCCAAACGTACCTGATTCTGAATTGTTTTTCAAAGACGTATATTCAAAGTCTCGCATAACATTGCTCTTCATCTGGGGTTCTTGGTGCCCGGGTTGTACAAACTTCATACCTCTGGTCAAGCAATTGCACGAAGAATTCAAAAGCCACGGCTTGAAGATTTATGGAGTGGCATTGGAAGAAGAGGGCAAAGAACAAGACTTTCTTGATTCCCTTAATGACAACGGATTGTTAGATGTAGATGAAACTACAAGTGACGACATATGGTGGAAAAACCGTCCTGTATTCTCACCTTTGGAGGAACGAAAGATAAACTATTTCACAAAAATGTTTTACGGAGACAAACTCTTGACGGGAGAAGTAAAAAACTTTCTGCCGGCTTTCTTTTTCGTAGATGCAGGCGGCTTTATCATAAGAACATACACAGAGCCTTACCCTTTGAATACTCAAGAGCGCATAGAGTCTTTATATAATGACCTGCGTCTTTTCTTAAGCCGTCAACTGGAATGCTGCGGCGGGTAGACAACGAAAGTTACATAAAAGACGTTTCACTCAACCCGGGACCATCCATGGCTAAATCTTTGAAATAATCCGGTACTTTTCTTCCTTTTAAAACGTCTACATAGAGTTTGGCCAAATATTGAGACAACATGAATCCATGTCCACGCATACCTATAAACAACCCTTTTTCAGGATCTACAATATACCTGGGCTCTATGTAATAACCGCTCCAAAACGCCTGGAATCCTGCTTCTGACAACCGGGGGAACCAATCTATAAATACTTCAGACACAATATTCAGAAAATCTTCTGTATTGACTTTCACGTTTTTCCCGGATTCTTGCATGTCAACCAAGGGAGAGGCACACCCTATGATATGTCCCGTAAATGCCATTTGCTGGCCGTAAACGGCAGAAAATCCTTTGTAATTCCGTCTGTCTATAAGCATATCCAATGCCTTGCCGTCTTTGCCCAGCAGTGGTAGGCGCTTTGTGATAAAAGCTTGATGCCTGACCGGATATATCCCGGAAATAGATCCCAATTTTCTAGCAAATTCTTCTCCGTTATGTCCTAAGGCATTGATAAATATTGGTGTTTCAAAAAGCCTGTACTTGTTGGAATGGTCCAACACCAATACTCTATACGTGTCGCCTTGTTTTTCCACATCTACCACTCGCGTTTGTTCCAACACCTTTCCACCGGCTTCTGTACCCAAATAGCGAATCAAATCAATTGTTTTCCCGGGACTTGCTTGCCAGCAATTGTTTGTTATTTGTGCATGGCTGTAGATATTTAAATTGGGATTGAATGCCGGCGATATGGTACGTCTGAAATCTTTGGCTTCCACCATTACAGCATCCGACCAGGCCATAGCAGCTTCCAATGAGGTATACGTAGCCTCATCGTGGATGAAGTTGACATACCTGGACAATTGAAAATCAATATTCCCTTTCTTATCCAGTTCTTTAAAAATTTCTAAGTTTTGTTGAGAGATATCAGCCAAAGCCGGCACGCTGAAGGCCGGTCTTCCTCCGGCAATATTTCTCCAAGAAGCTCCTCGGTCATAGTTGACCAAAAGGGGACAAAGGCCTTCTTCTGCCAGATAACGGAACAAAGCACTACCTGCAATACCACCACCCGCTATAAAAGCCTGCACTCTTTCCACATCTTTCTTTGCATTTATTCCGGAAGGCAATACCATTTCCTGCTGTACTCCGGAAGGATACAATTCTCCCATCTGCACCAAGTTGGCCATGGGCCCTCGGGGCGTAAGGTCCGAGATAAGCTGAATACCATGACTTCTGAGCGTCTGTACTGCACGAGGCAGACAGCGAGAACCTCGGCAAGCTCCCATACCCATTCGAGAAATGTGCTTCAGCTCATCGGCGGTGATGGAGGTACGGTCTCCAATCAACTTGAGCAAATCTTCCAATGTTAAGTCTTCGCAATGGCAAATGTACGTCTTGCCCTCCTCCCTTTCCGGAACAGGTTTCATTTCCAAGGGATGGGGATACTCTTCTTTTACAATAAACCCTCTCAATTCCAAGATGTCTTCCGGAAGCGGTTCGTGAACCACCACACGCGCCACGTTTGTTTTGTTGGGACGAGTCAACAGCTTATCCAAAATCCCCTCTGCTTTAATTTTCCCCTGATTGTCTATGAGATACACTTCAGCCCCTTCTGCAACTTCATATTCTACCGGAAGGAACAATCTTTTACGATTCAAATCAAATCCAAAAATAGCCAAACCGGGACACTGACTTACGCAACGCATACAACCAATGCACAAATCATAGTCCACAACAGGTACTGTAGAAGTGGAGCTTTTCGTAATGGCTCCGTAGGGACAAGCAAACGTACACGGGTTGCAGGCAAACCCATACAGACAATCAAACAACACAAAAGGTTTGGCTTTCATTCGTTCTTCCGAAGGCACAGCCGGTTTTTCAAGGATACGCACCGGATGTTGTTGAGAATCAATATATTCCTTAGATACGGACAAATACTCCTCATAAGGAATTCTCAAACCCATTTGCTGCATAATTTCGTAAGCACATTGCTTTCCGCGGAGCACTGCAGATGTACCTTCTCCAATCCGAATGGCATCTCCCACTCCATGGCATTTGAAACCGTATACTTCCTGTCCTTTTTGCAACAACTGGTCATCAGGTATAAGTCCCGTACATATATTGATGGTATCAATCCCTTCCAATATTCTTTCTGTACCGGGTACTGCCTTAAAATTCTCACATTGAGCAATCACAGCTCCCGTAATTCCCGTATAATCTTCGTTGGGAATGGCCTCCAACAACACGTGGGATGTAATGATGGGAATACCCAGGCGCCTGACCCTGTTGGCCTGCACCGGAAATCCTCCTTCGTGCGGCATGCCTTCAATAATGGCTTTCACATGAGCACCGGCTTGCATGGCCTGATAAGACGTCAAGTACCCTATGTTCCCCGCACCCACCGTAAGAACGTTCTTTCCCAGCAAAGTAAGTTCGCTATTCATCATTCTTTGAAACACAGCTGCCGTATAAACTCCGGGCACATCGTCGTTTGCAAAAGCCGGCATAAAAGGCACGGCTCCTGTAGCTACTACCAGATATTCCGCATCTACATAAAAAACCTCCTGTGTTTCAATGTTCTTTACTGCCAATCTTTTGTTGTCAAACACGTCCCATATGGTACTGTTGAGAAGGATGCCGTCGTGGTTGTCTCCTGCTAAACTGGAAGCAATCTCGAATCCGCGCATGCCTCCAAAGCGTTTCTCCTTTTCAAAAAAGAAAAACTGATGCGTCTGCATATTAAACTGACCTCCAATACGGTCGTTGTTGTCTATTACCAGATTGGGAATGCCTCTTTCATTCAATTCCTCACGAACAGCCAATCCCGCCGGACCTGCTCCAATGATGGCTACTACTGTTTTATACGCCTTTATGGCCCCTACAACAGGAACCGTTCCGCTTTCCGTAAGAAAACCTTCCGGAATCCTTCTTACCTCTTGTACCCCATCTACTTTTGTAATGCAAATTCTACGGACTTTTCCATCTACCAACATTTCACAAGCTCCGCATTTGCCAATACCGCACGATAGACTTCTGTTCCTTTGTTCCAGGCTGTGTTTATGAACCAACAATCCGGCCTGATGCAATGCGGCTGCTATGGTAAAACCTTTTTGACCAAAAACGGTTTGTCCTTCATAAGTAAAGGAAATAAGATCTTCATCCGGAATAGGAAGTATGGGATGTTTTCTAATTGATGACATGAGCTGTATGTTTGAAAAAACGAATCACAAACTTAAACTTTTTTTTATTGTTTTATACGTATTGTCTTCTTTTTACTTACAAAAAGGATTTCTTTCACATCAAATTTAACCTTTTAATAAGATAAGCTATGTGTAGAACGATTTTTAAGATGGCCGGGTTTCTATTACTCCTTGCCACATGGGCCTGCAACGGCCTTGTTGTTGTAAATGACCCCAATGGTCAATTGTTTGTGAAAGTAACAACAAGAACACCTTATGGCGTAAAGACCAAAAGTCTGGACGTGGATTCTTTCGTTTTCATTCTAACCACTGCAGAAGGTGATACCCTCTATAACAGTACGGTAGGGGAAGTTACGGGAGAACCATTCTCTTTAAGACAAGGAACGTATACCATTACCGTATGTAATGAATGGTTTACAGTACCTGCTTTTGAAAAACCCTTTTATTACAACCAAACACAAGTACATGTTGTTGCCGGGAGTGCTTGCAATGCCAATATAGTATGTACACAACACAATGCCGGCGTCAGGGTTTTATTTACAGAAAATTACTTGAACTCCAATCCGGAAAGCCATATGATTATTACCGGCTCTGATGGAGAGCTGTTGTTTGAAAAAACAACCGAACACCTTTGGGGCTATTACAATCCCGGCCCCGTCATTCTCATGTTGTACAAAAACAACATCCAGTCCCGTTCTTTCGAAAGAACCATAGACGCCAACCATATGTATACTTTTTTAGTGGATGCACCGGATACATTGACACAATACGTAGAACCTGTATTTTCAATTACCACAGACACAACCAGGGTGTGGCATTACGGTATCTGGGATGATGAGCATTATGACAATAACGAGTTCCCGGACGGCTTGACAAAAGAAACGGCTTGCAGTATAACCCAAGCCCGTACCTTACCGGATAACACAGGAAACATATGGGTTTATGGATATATAGTAGGATGTTATAATTCAAGTGGCGGAGCATTCATTCCTGTCACCGAAAATACAGAAAATGGTGATATAGTTGCAACCAACCTGGCCTTAGCGGATGAACCGGGAGAAACGAACAAAGAAAATACATTCTCTGTAGAACTTCCTTCGTCTAGCTCTATAAGAAATGTCCTCAATTTAAAAGACAATCGGGAAAATTTAAATAAAAAAGTATGGATTAAAGGTACTACAAGCAGTGTTTATTTAGGTGTTTATGGGCTAAAAAAGCCCAAAGAATATTCCTGGTAACAGCCCTAAAAAACAACAAGAGGCAGTCCTAGAACCGGACCTGCCTCAATCGTTGAAACCTATAAACCTAAAACCACTTAATAGATGCAGGGGTATGTCAAAACGTTGCATACCCCTGTGTCTTTTTTCTGTTTTTTTTACAGTTTATTCTTTAGGCGGAATAGAGATCCAGAAAAACAAGGGAGTGTATCCGGGAATGCCTCCTCCCAAATACGTACCACCAATAGATTCCGGCTTGCCTTCTTCTTTGTATCCGTAGTCGGAATGGAAAAAACAAATGGCTTGTTCTCCATATTTCATATCCGTTACACATTTTATGAACCCTTTGATAGCAGAGCCTTCTTCTTCTTTATCTTTTTTATCATCATCTTCTTCTGTAGGAACTACTACTTGAAAAAGTTCATAATGTTTTTGGTCGTTATGTATTCTATATTTAAGAGCTGTATCGGCTACGTTCGTGTCAAACACGTGGCCGTTTAAAAATTTACCAACGTAATATGTGCCTATGGAAGCGCCACGCTTGAGGGTATCTCCCGTCCCCGGAACAATTGTTACCTTATAAAACCCTTTTTCCAACGAATCTACTCCCGGGTAGTACTTATCCCTAAAAGACTCAAGCGTGTCTGTCTGGTACGTATCCATATTGTGAATTACCTTAACCAGTTCCAAATCATACACCATGGCCGATGTGTGTTCCGC